>Ga0154830_1090_pt9 | contig 13422 bp, 15 predicted proteins | sample Rifle2008BG16ft_FD_116134 | JGI IMG/M metagenome (GOLD analysis project Ga0154830, IMG submission 116134) | Chloroflexi bacterium RBG_16_68_14 | reverse complement strand
CCTCCAGGGCATGGGACCTCCTTGCCTCCCCGCCGACAAGAAGTGTTACCCATGTCCCCGCACATCTGTAACCCATGTCTCCGGTCTGTACAACGAGGGAGAGAGGGGGCCCGCCTTGAGGCGGGTCGGGGTGAGAGAGGAAAGGGACGGAGATGCCCAAAGCCAAGGTCAATGGCATCGAGCTGGCCTACGAGGTCTACGGCGAGGGCTATCCCCTCGTCCTCGCCCACGGTTACACCGCCTCCAAGGAGATGTGGGACGACCAGATCGGTCCCTTTTCCGAGAAGTACCGCGTGGTGGTCTACGACGCGCGCGGCCACGGCGATTCGGAGGCGCCGCCCGCCGACGACCCGGGCTACCGCCTCGATACCTTCCTCGAGGACCAGCGGGCGCTGATGGCGCACCTGAGGATCGAGGACGCCTACGTGGGCGGGCTCTCCCTGGGCGGCATGATCGCCATGCGCTTCGCCCTGACGTACCCGCAGATGACGCGGGCGCTCCTCCTCTGCGACACCGGCGCCGGCCTGGGGAGCCTGCCATCCCACTTCGGCCTGGGCGACCAGTGGCGGGCCCAGCGGGAGGCGCTGGAGGCGTTCGTCCGCAGCCAGGGCGTAGCGAAGGTGATGCGCGGCCTCTACACTCAGCGGCCTGAGCTACAGGGCTTCTCCCGCATGGAGGAGCTTCCCGAGGGCGTTCGGGCCCACGTCCAGCGCCTCCAGCGGATGAGCGTGGAGGGCTTCATCGGAGGGGGCCGCGCCCTCGCCGACCAGCAGAGCGTTCTGGAGCGGCTCTCGGAGATCGAGGCGCCGACGCTCATCCTGGTCGGCGACCAAGACCTTCTGCTTGACCCCAGCAAGCAGATGAAGGAGCGGATGCCCGGGGCGCGCTTCGTGCTCATCAGGGGTTCCAGTCACGGCACCTGTATGTGGCAGCCGGAGAAGTTCACCGGCGCCGTGCTGGACTTCCTGGCCGAGGTGGACGCCGGCCGGCCCGTCGCCGGCCGAGAGGAGCGCTGATGGCCGTCTACGTGCTGCGCACCTGGAAGGCCAAGCCCGGCACCTGGCGCGAGTTCCAGGAGCTCTCCCACCAGGACATCTGGCCGGCGATGGAGGCCGCCGGCGCCAGGATCATCGGCCTCTGGACCACCATCATCGGCGAGGGGAACGAGGTGGTGCTCCTCACCCGCTACGACGACCTGGCCCACTGGGAGCGCACCCGCACCTGGGGGGAGCAGCCGCCCGAGGGCGTCGAACCCGAGCTGTGGCGCCGGGCGGCCGAGGCGGTGCGCAAGCGGCAGGCCCTCACGGAGTCGACGCACGCCCGCGTCCTCATGCCCAGCGAGTACCGCACGCCGTGAGGACATGTCACCGATTCGGCGCGTAGCCAGCGGGGGTGAGAATCGATATCATGATGGGTAGGACCCTGGGTCGGATAGGTGGTAGCATCCTTCCCTTCCTGATTTCGCTCAACCTCGCTTTCGGATGGGGTGGCTTGATCGCTCCTCTGCTTGCCGTTGAACAAGACGGCAGCGCCCCGTGGGCAGATGAAGTTCGAACGTTCGTGATCGCCGTGGCTGCAGCCCTCGTTGCAGCTACTGTCCTCGCTGCCTTGTTCGGACTACGATACTACTTGCGTGGAAGACGGGAGTACCTGTTTGGCGTCTCCATAGGAGTCCTGATGTTGCCTGCGTTACTGTCGATAAGCTACCGGTGGTACCTCTTCGAGGTAGCAGAGGGAACGATCGGTGGAGCGGTCGCATTCCAGCTCGCCGCGTTCTCGTTAGCGCTGGCACTTCTGGCAATGGCCGAGGCTGCCATTGCTCTCGGCCCACGCCTGACGAAAGCCATACTGAGGCACAGCTAGAGGAGGAGCGCCATGCCCACCGTCCGCGCCAACGACATCGACATCTGGTACGAGCTCCACGGCTCTGGCCCCACCTTCGTCCTCAACCACGGCTGGCTCGGCCCGACCGACGGCTGGCCCGAGTCCGTCTACGAGCTTGCCAAGCACGTCCGCCTCCTCGTCTACGACGTGCGCGGCCACGGCCACACTACCGCCCCGGAAGACCCCGATGCCTACTCGATGCCGACGTACGCCCAAGACCTGCGGGCGCTGCTGGACGAACTCAACATCGAGAAGGCGCACGTGGGCGGCGTCTCCCAGGGCGGCATGATCGCCGCCCAGTTCGCCGCCGACTACCCGGAGCGCACCCGCTCGCTCGTCATCTGCGACAGCACGGCCGGCAACGGGCTCGACGAAGGCCCGGGCGGCGAGTGGGAGCGTACCCTCCACACCTACTTCGAGATGATGGAGCACATCGCGGTCGAGGAGGGGCTGCCCGCCCTCTGCGAGCGGCGCATCGCCTACGACACGGAGAACGACCCCCACTACTACGACCACCCGGAGCCGCCGGAGGAGCGCCAGGCACGCGACCGGGCCCGCTACGCCACGCTGAGCATGCACGCCTTCGTCGGCACCAACCGGGCCGTCCGCAACCGCCCCGACCTCACCGCCCGCCTGCGCCAGCTTCACCTGCCCGCCCTGGTCATGATCGCCGAGTGGGACGGCTTCCGCCCCTGCGCCGAACGCGACCACCAGCTCCTCGAAGGCTCCCGGTTTGTTCTCGTCCGGCGCGCCGGCCACGGCTGCGACCGCTGGCGGCCCGACGTCTTCGTCCCCACTATCGTCCAGTTCATCGACGACGTGGAGGCCGGCCAGGACGTGGCCGGGGAGTACGAGGTGTGATCCTCCACCGCTCCCTCCTCTTCGTCCCCGGCGGCCGAGAGGAGATGCTGGAGAAGGCGGGCCGCTTCCCGGCCGATGTCCTCTGCCTGGACCTGGAGGAGTCCGTCCTGCCTGACGAAAAGCCCAGCGCCCGCGGGCTGGTGCGAGACGCCGTCGGGCGGCTGGCGGGGGAGGGACGCACCGTCCACGTGCGGGTCAACAGCATCGGGAGCGGGGAGACGCGGCTCGACCTGGCCGCGGCCGTCCGGCCGGGGCTGGCCGGCGTCCTGCTGGCGAAGACGGAGTCGGCCCAGGACGTGCGCCAGATCGACGTGCTCCTGCGCGAGCAGGAGCTGGCCCGCGACATCAAGCCCGGCACTATCGAGCTCGTCGTCGCCATCGAGTCGGCCCAGGCGCTGCTCCGCTGTCAGGAGATGGGCCGCGCCTCCACCCGTCTCGTCGCCCTCATGTTGGGGGGCGAGGACTTCTCCTTCGATATGGGCGTCGCCCGCACCCGGGAGGGGCGGGAGCTGGAGTACGCCCGCTACGTCATCGCCACCTGCGCGCGGGCGTCGGGCCTAGTGGCGCTGGACACCCCCTGGGCGGACATCCAGGACATCGAGGGGCTGGTAGCGGACGCGCAGCGGGCGAAGGCGGTGGGCTTCGGGGGAAAGTACGTCATCCACCCCAGCCACCTGGAGCCGGTGCACCGCGTGTTCAGCCCCGGCGAGGAGGAGGTCGCTTCCGCCCGCCGGCTGCTCGCCGCCTGGGAGGAGGCGCTCGCCAGAGGCGAGGGCGCCGTCCAGTTCGAGGGCCGGATGGTGGACCGGCCCATCGCTGAGCGCGCGCGCCGGGTCATCGAGCAGGCGGAGGCGATGCGGAGCTAGCCCGCGCCTACTGCTTCACCAGCCCGATGAGATTGCCCTCGGGGTCCTGGAGGTGGGCGATGGTAGGGCCGCCCGGGATGTCGACGGGCGCCATGATCGTCTTGCCGCCCATGCTCTCCGCCTTCCGCAGCGTCTCCACGGGATCCAGCACCTGCACGTAGATCATCACCATCGGCGCTCGGTCCGACTGGGCGATGCCGCCGCCGATGCCTTCGGGCGGGCCGCCCTCGCCTGCGGCGACCAGGCCGTAGTCCATCGCGTCGATCTCGTCAATCCTCCAGTCGAAGAGCGCTTGGTAGAACTCCTGAAGCTTCTTCCTGTCCTTGCCGTGGATCTCAAAGTGGACGACAGGCCGTGCCAAAATGGTGCTCCTTCCTAGGATCGCTGTTCCGTTGACTCTCAGGCCTACGAGTTGAAACCGGCGCTTTGCCTTCTCCCTACTCCAGGCCCATCTCCCGCTCGATGGTGGGGACGTCCGGGGGGACGGGGCGCAGCTCCGGCGCGAACTCCGCCATCGCCCGCTCCGGGTCCTTCAGGCCGCTGCCGGTGATGATGCAGACGGCCGTCTTCTCGGAGAGGTCAGCACCCTCACGCACGCGCTTGAGCAGGCCGGCCACGCCCGCCGCCGAGGCCGGCTCGCAGAAGATCCCCTCCTCCTGCGCCAGCCGGCGGTAGGCGGCCAGGATCTCCTCGTCCGTGACGGCCTGGATGTCGCCGCCGGACTCGTCGCGCGCCGCGATGGCGGCCTGCCAGCTGGCCGGGTTGCCGATGCGGATGGCCGAGGCGACGGTCTGCGGCTCGGCCACGGGGTGGCCCAGCACCAGCGGCGCCGCCCCCGCCGACTGGAAGCCCCAGAGGCGCGGCTTACGCGTCGCCACCTCCCGCTGGTAGTACTCGACGAAGCCCCGCCAGTAGGCGGTGATGTTGCCGGCGTTCCCCACCGGCAGGCAGAGCGCGTCGGGCGCGTCGCCCAGCTCGTCCACGATCTCGAAGGCAGCGGTCTTCTGCCCTTCGATGCGGTGCGGGTTGATGGAGTTGACCAGGGCGACGGGGTGGCGCTGGGTGATCTCGCGGGCCAGGCGCAGCGCGTCGTCGAAGCTGCCGTCGACGGCGATGATGCGCGCGCCGTGAGCGCAGGTCTGCGCCAGCTTTCCCTCAGCGATGCGCCCGTAGGGCACGATGACATAGGCCTGGAGGCCGCAGTGGGCCGCGTACGCCGCCGCCGAGGCGCTGGTGTTACCGGTGGAGGCGCAGAGGACGGCGCGGTCGCCCCGCTCCACCGCCTTCGCCACTGCGACGACCATGCCCCGGTCCTTGAAGGAGCCGCTGGGGTTGCAGCTCTCCAGCTTGAAGTAGAGCGCCCGACAGCCCACCTCCTGCTCCAGCTTGACCGAACGAACGAGGGGGGTATCGCCTTCGCCCAGGGTGATGAGGGGAGTGGCGTCCGTGACGGGCAGCAGGTGCCGGTAGCGACGCAGTACGCCCAACCCCCGTCCCGAGGGGCCTGCCGGAGAGAGCTCCTCCCTCCCGGCGGGCCTACTCGTCGATGAGGTCGGCGACATACTGCTTCATCTCCCGGATCTCGCGCTCCGTCTCCTGGATCTGGCGTCGCTTGGTGCGTTCCTGGGTGCCGGTGAGCTTGCGGATCTGGTCGACGAGCGTGGCCCGCTGGTTCGTCACCTGCTCCAGCAGGGCATCGAGGCGGGAGGCCAGGCCTTGCTGCTGGGCGCTGAGCCGCCCCTGCTGCTGCTCCTGCTCCTCGGCGCGGGCGCGCAGCTCGCCCAGCTCCTCCTCCAGCCGGAGCGCTCGCTCCTCCAGCCGCTGGCGCTCTGCCCGGTGCAGTTCGATCCGCTCGGCCAGCAGGTCCAGCCGCGCCAGCTGCTGCTGGTGCTCGCTCGTCGTGCTCTCCAGCCGGTGGGTGACGTCCGTCAGCATCCGCGTGCGCTCAGCCAGCGTCTCATCCTCCCGCTGGAGGGCGAGGAGGGTAGCCTCTGTCTCCGTCAGCGTGTGCTCAGTGCGGTTGGCGCCCTCCAGGCTGCGCGCGGCCTTGCTCTCCGCCACCTCCAGCCGCTGCTCTATCTGCTGGAGCTGCTGGCGCAGCAGCGATAGCCCCTCCTGGAAGCGCCGGCCCACCTCATCCACGCCCGCCTGCCGGTCGTGCCAGAGCTCCACCTGCCGCTCTAGCTGCTCGACGCGCCTGGCCACCTCCGTCCACTCCTGCTGGTCCCGGCTCTCCTCCGCCTCGCGCTGGCGCGCCAGCGCATCGAGGCGCTCCTTGGCCTCCGCCTGCTGGTCCTGGAGCTGGACGATCAGGGCCGCTGCCTGGTTGAGCTCCTCCTGGAGCCGGGACGCCAGGGTCGCACCCAGCGCCGCCTCCCGCAGCGAGGCCTCCATCTCCCGCATCTGCTCGGTCTTCGCTGTCGCCATGGACTGGAGATGGCCGAGCTGTTGCTCCAGCTGCGCCACCTGGGCCTTGAGCTGGTAGAGCTGGTCCTGCACCCAGCCCAGGCCGCCCGCTGTCACCTCCGAATGGGCTTCCTTGACCATGCTTTCCGCTCCCGCCGTCCAGCCACTAGTCGCTAGTCGAGGACGTCATTCAGGGCCCGTATGGAGTCCTCTTGGGTGAAGTCCTGCTCGATGCCCAGCTTGGTCCTCATGTCGTCGAGCCATTTCTGCATCTCACGACTGCCGACCACCCGCTTCTGGTCATCGTCCAGGGGCCGGCTCTCGTCCCGCCCCAGCAGCTCCACGATGTAGAAGAATTGACCGCTGGCGATGATCTCGCTGCGTTGGCCCGGCTCCGCCTGCTGAAAGAGGAAATCCTCAAGCTCAGCGATGGGAAAGGTGCCGCGGGGGGACCACTCGATCACGCCGCCCTGCTCAGCGCTGCTGGACTCCACGGAGAATTCCTTGGCCAGCGCGGCGAAGTCTTCCCCGGACGCCAGCCGCCAGAACGCCTGCTGGGCCCGCTCTTCGCTGTCCGCAATGATCCAGCGGATGCGCACCTGCGGCTCCTCGCTTGGGGCGAGGAAGACGAAGTAGTTGAGCACCTTCTCTCCCAGAACCCTGGCCCGCAGCATCTGTCGATACTCGTCCGGTTCCAGGCCGCTCTTCTCCACCTGCCGGCGGTACTCGTCGGCGAAGAGGTTGGGCGCCACGTCTTCGGCGAGGTCGCCCTCCTCGCGGATCTTTGCGTCCACCTCCTCCTCGGTTACCGTGATATCGAGCTCCTCCGTCCCTTCCAGCAGCGTCGCCTCCACCTCAAGCTGGCTGAGGACCAGGTCCGGCAACTGGAGCAGGTTTTGCCCCTGCAGAGCGAAGGGTCGCTCCGCGCGCTCCAGGCGCATCCGCCGCTCCAGGTGCGCCAGGCTGATCTTCGTGTCCCCCACCCGGAGGACGGTCTTGCTCAGGGGGCGGATCTGCGTCTGATACCACCCGAAGCCGATGATGCCCAGGGCGACCAGGATGGCGGCCGCCACGCCGCCGACGATGAGGAATCGATTCCAGCGCTCGGCCTCAGCCTTGCGGGCCTCGCGACTCCGCGCTGCTGCTTGCGACTTCGCTTTCGCCATCCTTCACCTGCACCAGTGCCGGAGACACAACGAGGGCCTGCCGCCCTCGCATCTCCCGCTGCATTCTGTTTCGGCCTACCGGCGGGCGGCGAACATCCCCGTCGTCCGGATGTGCTCCGGCGTATAGGGTAAGAGCGCCAGCTGTCGCGCCCGCTTCAGGGCAAGGGCGAGCCAGCGCTGATGCTTGGCGCAGGTGCCCGTCTTACGCCTCGCCTCAATCCGGCCGCGGTCGGAGAGGTAGCGCCGGAGCTTAGCCGCATCTTTGTAATCGATGACGCGGACCTTCTCGGTGCAGAAAGCGCAGACCCTACGCCGCCCGAAGGGGCGGCGCCGGCGCTCTCCAGGACCTGGACGCCCCTTCTCCGCCCGCTCCTCTCCGCCCTCCACCCGCTCCTCGGTCAGCTCCGCAACGGGGGCTTTCCCCTCCGCCTCCAGCACCTCGGCCGGCGGCGCAGGCTGGCTTTCCTGCTGCGCGGGCGCTGTTTCCTCCCTCGGCTCTTGCTCTTCGAAGCTCACGCGTTTTTCACCTCATGCTCATTCGGGCTGCTCAAGCGGGACCTCTTCCGGCTCCACCAGAGGGGCCTCCTCCGGCAGATGGGTGGCCTGCGCCCGATCCAGGAAGAGCACCGTATTGGCGATCACCTCGGTCCGGAAGCGACGCTGCCCGTCCGGCCCCTCCCAGGAGCGCGTCTTCAGCCGGCCTTCCACGTAGGCGCGCCGGCCCTTCTGCAGGAACTGGCTCACCGTCTCCGCCAGCTTGTCCCAGGTGACGACGCTGAACCACTCCGTCTCCTCCTTCCGTTCCCCGTCCGGACCGGTCCAGGTCCGGCTGCAGGCGATGCGAAACGAAGTGACCGCGTTCCCGTTCGCCGTGTAGCGCATCTCTGGATCCGTGCCAACGTTGCCGATGAGCATCACTTTGTTCAGCCCCGCCATAACACCAACTCCCTTCGCCGTCTCTCATCCTTGGCCAGCTACTCTTCCATCCGCACCAGAAGATGCCGGATCACCTCCTCCGAGATACGAAGGCCCCGTTCCAGCTCCTTGGTCTGCAGCGGCTCCAACTGGAGCTGCGTCAGCACGTAGTTCCCCTCCAGATGCCGTGCGATGGGGTAAGCCAGCTTCCGCCGGCCCCAGTGGCTGACCTCTTCACACACCCCGCCCTGGCTCTCTATGGGACGCCGGACCAGCCGGTCGATGGTCTCCGGCACCGCTTCGTCAGCCACCTGCGGGCTGATGATAACGACCAGTTCGTACCGCCGCAATGACACCTCCTGCGGGCAAAGAAAAACAACCCGGCCAGGCTCGTCTGCCGGGCTCAGTTCGGCCGAATTCCAGCCACCTCAGTATAGGTGCCGTTCGACGCGCCGTCAACCATCTGTGACAGTGATGCCCGGGGCCGGGAAGGCCCGGCACAGCTCGCGCACCTCCCCGCGCACCCGAACGGCCAGCTCTGCGTCCTCCGGCGCGGCGATGACCTGGTCCATCCAGGCGGCGATCTGGCGCATCTCTGCCTCTCCCATGCCCCGCGAGGTGACCGCCGGCGTGCCGATGCGGATGCCGCTGGGGCTGAAGGGCTTGCGCGGGTCGTAGGGGATGGGGTTGTAGTTGCAGACGATGCCCGCCCGGTCCAACGCCTGCGCGCCCTTCTTGCCGAAGATCCCCTTGTTCGTCAGGTCGATGAGAATGAGGTGGTTGTCCGTGCCGCCGGAGATGAGCCGGAAGCCGCGCTCCAGCAGCTCGCCCGCCAGCGCCTTGGCGTTGCGCACCACCTGTCGCGCGTACTCGCGGAACTCCTCCGTCGCCGCCTCCCGCAGCGCCACCCCGATGGCCGCCGTGGTGTGGTTGTGCGGCCCGCCCTGGAGCGCCGGGAAGACCGCCCGGTCGATGGCGTCGGCGTGCTCCTGGCGGCAGAGGATCATGGCGCCTCGGGGGCCGCGCAGCGTCTTGTGTATGGTAGTGGTAACGACACCGGCGTGGGGCACCGGGTGCGGATGGACGCCGGCGACGACGAGGCCGGCGATATGGGAGATATCGGCCAGGAAGTAGGCCTCCACCTCGCGCGCGATCTCGCCCAGTGTCTTGAAGTCAAACTCGCGCGGGTAGGCGGTGGCGCCGGAGACGATGATCTTCGGTCGCTCCTTGCGCGCGAGCTCCCGCACCTGGTCGTAGTCGATGCGGTGGGTCTCCGGGTGGACAGTGTACTGGACAGCGCGGTAGAAGCGGGCCGAGAAGTTGACGTTCCAGCCGTGGGTGAGGTGGCCGCCGTGGGGCAGGCTCATCCCCATGATCGTCTCGCCCGGCTCCAGGAGCGCGTAGTAGACGGCCATGTTGGCCGGCGAGCCGGAGTAGGGCTGGACGTTGGCGTGCTCCACGCCGAAGAGCGCCTTCGCCCGCTCCTGCACCAGCGTCTCGATCTGGTCGATATAGCGCTGGCCCTCGTAGTAGCGCTTGCCAGGATACCCTTCCGAGTACTTGTTGGTGAGGACGGAGCCGGTGGCCTGCATCACCGCTGCGGAGGCGTAGTTCTCCGAGGGGATGAGCCGCACCGTCTCGAACTGGTAGCGCTCCTCCTCCTTGATGAGCCGGAAGATCTCGGGATCGGTCTGCTCAAGGGCCAGTTTGGCCTGCTCAACCTCCAGCATGGTACGCTCCCTCCTGACCCTCTCCAAACGAAAGGAGCCACGTCAGGGGCGGACGTGGCTCACAGCGGGCAACGAACCACCGCCCTCACCGGGGAGGTGATCCAGCTCCCCAACCGCCCATCTTGGTTCGATACGTCACGGGCGCTCCCCCTCCCGCGGGCAGTGTAGCGGAGGCCCGAACGGGGTGTCAACGCGAGGCGGGCAGGCGCCGGGCATCCCCTCTACTGCTCGAAGGCCTGCGTACTCATACAGGAGGAAGAGGTCCAGGTCCAGCACCAGCACGTACTGGCTCTCCAGGAACCGTTGGAGCTCGGGGAAGCTATCGCGCACGTGCTCGTCGGAGGTCTGGCTGGTGCCCGCCAGCCAGGGCTGTCGGTCGCCGCGGGCGACGGCGAAGAACCGGGGCGGCGTGGCCTGGATGTCGCGCATGAACTCCTCGCGCCAGGAGTCGGGCGCCCAGGTGGCGCGCAGCCCGGAGTTGACCACGAATCGGTCGACCAGCGGCCGGTCGAGCCAGAAGTAGACCTGCGGCCAGAGGCCCCAGACGAAGATCTGGTCGTTCTCGTTCGAATGGGCGCGGACGTAATCGACGATCTGATGGTTCTGCGCGTAGAGCGGGTGGTAGTGGGTCTCGACATCGCGCCTGCTCATCGAGCCGTCCGCGTAGCGGATAAGGACACGGTAGTCATCGTACGTGTCGCGGAGCGCTGGATAGGCGAGCACGATCAGCGCCACGGCGAGGAGCGCCCAGGCGCCAAGCGCCCGCGGTTTTGGCAACCCCGCGAATAGGACACCGAGCTGGTCGACCGCGTAGCCGGCGAGCGGCGCCAGCAGCGGGAGGAGGACGACCCAGTGGTAGCTGTACATCTTCCCCTGCCACCAGATGCCCGCGACGGCCATGAGCGTGACGAACGCCAGCAGCGCGACGCGGCGCGCGTCCCTCGGGCGAAAGAAGGCGAAGAGCAGCGCCCCACCAGTCGGCACCACGAGGAACGACGTGCTCGTGATGAAGTCGGACGTCCCGTCGAGCAGGAAGCCGAGGTGCGAAAGGCCGGCTGGGTAGCGATAAGCGTTGTAGTGCGCCGTGTAGTTGCGCTCGATGTCGATGAAGTCGTCGATCACGCCGCCGGCCGCCATGTAGAGCGCCAACGCCACTGGGACGACGGCGAAGCCGAGCGCGGCCGCCCCCAGCCGGCCGGCCGCGCCTGACGTCGACCAGCTTCCTTCGCGGCGCAGAAGGAGCTCGGCGGCAGGGAGGGCGAGGACGAAGAGGAGCGCCGGCGCCTTGAACGCAAAGGGGATGCTCAGGAGCAGTCCCGCTAGCACGGCGCGCAGCGGCGCGTCCGGCCGCGTATCGTCCGGCTCGTAGAGCGCGAAGGCGAAGGCGAGCGGCGCGGCCATGAAGCTCTCCCTCTCGCCCAGATCCGCGGGTGCCGCCCACGCGAGGTAGGCGAAGGCGTAGAGGCCGGCGGCGAAGACGCCCGCGCGCTCGCCGAAGAAGCGCCGCCCCAAAAAGAACACGCCGGCCATCGCCACGCCGACGTTGATCAGGTCGAAGACGCGCACTGCTTCCATGTGCTCGCCGGCCAGGACGAAGGGAAGAGCGTAGAGGAAATAGATCAACGGCGGCGAATGCTCCCAGAAGTCACGGTAGAGCTGGCCGCCATCGAGGATGGTGCGCGTGCCAAGCGCAAACCACACTTGGTCCGTTGCGAAGGGAATGATGATGGTGGGAAGGCCCAGGACAAGGAGGAAGGCGATGCCCGCCAGCGTGAGCACCAGCCAGCGCGGCCAGAGGCGGACGCCCTCTGTGGCAGTGGCGATGGCCCGGGACAGCGCCGTCATCGATCGAGGAGGAGCAACATCAGACCGACGTGACCGGCCAGTATCGCGCCTAGCATAGCAGGGGCGTCCTTCGTTCTGCTAGGAGCCATCCTGGCTCAGCAATCGCTGGTCTTCCTCCCGCCAGGCCGCCTCGGTGAGCAGCATGAGGCCACCGGCCACCAGCGAGTGGCCGCCCAGCACCACCGGGATGGGCGCCTGCCGGGCCGCCTCGGTGAACTCCCGCAGGAACGGCTCCCCGACCTGCTCCGGACAGCCCAGGTCCGACCAGAAGCGACCGGCCCGCGGGGCCTGCACTCCCAGGTGGGCGAGAAGGGGTCTCGTATCGATGCAGGCGGCGTCGGCCAGCTCTCCCAGCTCGGTGAAGAAGCGACGGCAGCCCACCTCTCGCAGGTGGAACGCCAGCAGGGAGCGGGCCTCGCCGGTGGCGTCGCGCCCGGCCGCCTGCATCCCCCGCTCCTCCGAGTACACCCGCAGCCGACAGGCCGTCTCGCGCTCCAGGTACTGCCACACCTGGCTGCCGACCCGACCGGCCAGCAGCACCTCCGCCTTGGGGTCTACCAAATAGGACATCAGCCGCCGGTAGGGCTCCAGGTTGGCTTGGAAGCCGGCGAGGAAGCGGCTCAGGTGCGGGCCCGCCCCGCCCGTCAGCTTCAGGATCGCCAGGTCGGCCGGGGAATCGATGTTGAACTGGGTGCCGCTGCTGCGCGGTAGCGGCCGGCTCTCCAGCTCCGCCTGGCCGTGGAGCAGGCGGGGCAGCAGGTTATCGCCGGCGGGCAACTCGATGCGTTGCAGGGCCTCCCCGGGGGTGAAGGCGACCAGGTCCGCCGAGAAGTAGTTGTTAGCGATGACGATCTTCTCGCCCTCCGAGAGGTGGCGCGCCACCGCCGCCAGGTCCGACCCACGGAGCAGCGGCACGCCCCCGGCGCCCACGTACAGTGGCCGGTGGATGCCGCGCTGCGCTACGACAGCGGCCAGGCGCCTGCCGAAGTGGAACGGCTCCTCATCCCGGTCGAGGTCGACGCCAGGGGGCAGGCGACCCGCCAATGCATCGCTGTCGGTGACCAGCACGGCCCCGCCGAAGGCGTCCGTCGCCAGCGCCTCCTCCAGCAGATCGAGCGCGGCCTCCGCCAGCGCCCGGCCTAGCAGGTCCTCGATGGGGCTGCCGCCCATGCCCCCCAGGAAGACGATGAGGACCGGCGCGGCTGGCAAGGGGAAGCTCCGTATTCTAGACTAAGGCCGAGGGTCTTTGTCCTGAGGCCCTTCGGACTGAGAGACGCGCGCCGGAGCGCCGCGCCGGATCTGCTCGACGCGCACGTCCGGCAGAAGGTGCTGGAAGTCCTCCCGCCGGCAGAGCTGGGTGCCCGACGTGAGACAGGCGGCCGCGCCGGCGGCGGTGCCCCAGCGCAGCGCCTCCTCCATGGGGGCGCCCTCCTCCAGCTTCATCAGGAGCCCGGCCAGGAGCGCGTCGCCCGCGCCGACGGCACTGACCACCACCGTCGGCGGCGGCCAGGACCACCAGGCGCCCTCCTCGCTCACGGCGACGGCGCCGCGGGCACCGGCGGTGACCACAGCGGTAGCTGCCCCCGACTCCCGCAGCTCCTCGGCCGCCTGCACCAGCACGTCGTCCTCGTCCAGCGACTTGCCCAAGAGTCGCTCCGCCTCGTGGTGGTTGGACTTCACCAGGTCCGGCCGGCCGGTCAGGCCGACGGCCAGCGCCTCGGCGTCGGCGTCCAGCACGGTGCGGGCGCC
>Ga0154830_1057_pt2 | contig 13518 bp, 14 predicted proteins | sample Rifle2008BG16ft_FD_116134 | JGI IMG/M metagenome (GOLD analysis project Ga0154830, IMG submission 116134) | Chloroflexi bacterium RBG_16_68_14 | reverse complement strand
CTTCGGTCAGCCGGTCAGTCGGCGGAGGGGAGGACTTTGGGCTGCATCAACTGCATGGGGACGCCGCAGCACTCCACCTCGCCGTCGCCCGGCTTGATGCAGAGCACCTCCGTGCTGCACTTCTCGCACTGAAACCGCTTGCCCAACTGGTTCGACATGCCACCACCTCTCTGACGTCACTGCTTCTGCTGCATGGGCTGCCCGCAGCATAAGATCTGGCCGTCGCCGCCCTTGGTGACGATCATCTCGGTCCCGCACTTGGTGCACTGATATCGCTTGCCTACCTGGTTCGCCATGCGTCCGCTCCTAGCGATGCTACGGGACGCGCCCGCAGGCCCGTCCCGTACCTGAGTCTAGCCAACGGCGCCAGAGGGCGTCAAGCGGTCCGCTGCCCGCGCCCTACGGGGCGGTTACCTGGAAGCCGACGAACATGCCGGTCTGGTAGTGCGTGGGAACGTTGCAGACGAGGACGTAGCTGCCGGGAGGCAGGTCCACCGCCACCGTTTGGCTTGTGCCCGCCGGTATCGCCCCCGCGATGCCACCCACGACGTCCAGTTGGTCGCTCTCCTCATCCACCCGGTCTACCGCCACCGGCAGGCTGTCCGGCGCCAGGTCGGTGGCGAATACGCGGAAGTTGTGGACGGCGACGCCCTCGTTGCTCACCTGGAAGGTGACGGGGCCGTCAGCGATGGTTGCCGGATCGGGGCTCACCGACCACTCCGAGAGGGAGATGACCACCTCCTGCGCCCCCGCCACCGGTGTCTGCGTCGGCCCAGCAGGCGTCTCCGGGGCAGGCGCGACGGCCCGCTGGCCGCACGCCTCTTGGGTGATGGTGGGGCCCTCCGGCGCTGGCGGGAAGTTGAGCACCAGGGCACCGCTGGGGTGCTCCGCCGCCTCTGAGCCGAGGACACCCCGCTCCATGATGAGCCGGTGCCCCAGGAAGATCTCCGCGTTCTTGCTGTGGACTTCCAGCTTGGAGCCACCTGCCGCGCGCTTCACCTCCACCACAGTGAGGAACGCCTGCTCTCCTTCGCTGTGCGCCTGCGGCTGGGTGCCGCCCACGCCCCGCTCGACGACCAGCAGGTTGGCCTCGTAGAGGGGCACCCGCCGCGCATGGCCGTCCCGGCTGGTGCGCTCCACGCCCCGCTCCACCCGGAGCCTCGCCGGCCGGCTGTTCACGATGCGCACCAGCTCGTCACCCAGTTGGAAGGTCCCGCCGACGGAGACGCCCGTGGTGCCACTGACGGTGACCAGAGTGCCATCCGGGCCAACCGCCTCCAGTAGCTTCTGGCCGGTGGGCTGCTCGACGGTCTCCCCTTCTTCCGCTCCTTCGACCAGCCTGACGAAGGCCGTGCCGGAACGGTGGGACGCCGCCTGGGTATCGTCCGCGGCGCGCTCGATCTCCAGGCGCGCCGGCTCGAGAACCTCGGTCACACGCAGCAGCTCTCTTCCTATGCGGATCACCATGCCCGCCTCGATGCCTTGCGTGCCGCTGACGGCGAGAGTCGTCTCCGCGCGCCCTACGGACTCTCCCAGGGCCTGGCCGGTCTCGACCGGCCCCTGCACTTCCACCAGCTCCTCACCCAGGCGCAGGACATAGCCCTCGCCGAACAAGCCCGGATCATTGACTGAGATGCGCCGGTCGGTTGCGGAGATGCCGGCCTCCAGCGCGTTGCCGCTCTCCCCGTCGTCACGGATGGCGACTACCTCCATCAGCTCCCCGTGGACCCGGATGAGGGTACCCACCTCGATAGCGTCCGCCCCGCTCACCAGGAGCTCGTCGGCAGTGCGGCCGATCTCCTCGGCGAGGCGCTGCCCAGTGGTGGGCAGCCCGGTCACGATATCGACGATCCGTACTGCCTCACTGCCGAGCCGTAGGGTGTCGCCCACGGTGAAGCCCTTCAGGTCGTTCACCACCAGCACGGAGTCCTCCGGCTCGACCGAGTGCCGCAGCGTCTCGCCGGTATCGATAAACGCTCCGCCCTCGGCGCGGAGAACGAGCGCGCCCGACTCGTGCGATGACGCCTCGGTGCCGTCGGCGCCCCGTTGCACTTCCAGCTCGTTCTGGCGCACCCGCAGCCGCTCGTCATCGATGCGGATGTACTGGCCCAAGCTGAAGAGGCTGGCGTTGCTGACGATGAGCTCAGTGTCGCTGGCGCCGAAGGAGCCGTCGGGCATCTGCACGGTGGCGTGTTCGGTGGCCATAGCGTCGATCTCGTCGGCGTGCTCCTGGGCGAGCTCCCACCTGCCCAGCGTGATGAGCAGGGCGAGCTGCCGGATCTGCTCCGTGCTGAGGGCACCGCCCTGCGACTGGCCCCAGGTGGGCATGGAGGTGCCCGCCCGTCCGCACATGATGGTATTGCTCACCAGCTTGAAGGCGGCATCGTAGGCGGGCTGGCTGAACGCCCCGTCCTGGATGCCCTGGAGACGGTCGACGTTCAAGGGAAGCGCCGCGGGCAGGCGGCCGCCGTCGACACCGCCTTCGCCCCGGTCGCCGTGGCAGAGACGGCAGTTGAGGGCGAAGGTGGTAGCGCCCCGCTCCACGGCCATCTCCACTTGCTCCTCCTCGGCCGTGTCGGAGCGGAGGGGGTCCCAGATGGTATACGCTCCCAGGGTGATGAGGGTCAGGAAGAGGACGACCACCATGGCGTTGATCTGCTTGCCGGTGTTCATCCGCTTCCTTTGCGCACGCTTCCTTGTCTCGGTTTTCTAGAGCCGAACCGCCCGGCCCGGGTTGTCCGGCCCGCCGGGCGTAATGTTGCCGGTATCGACGATGACATTGCCGTTGTCCACTGTCAGCGCCATCGTGTCCAGCGAGCGCGGCGCCGGGCCGTAGACCCGGATGCCCGCATCGGTATAGGTGGAGCCGTGGCAGGGGCAACGGTACCAGCCCTGCTTGGGCGCGCCCGTGGTGGGGTCGGGCCAGACGAAGGCGGGCACCCAGGGCACCGTGCACCCCAGGTGGGGACACTTCCACCAGAGGGCGAGCAGGCCGGGCCCGCCCTGCTCCTCCGTCAGGTTGGCCAGCCAGAACCGGCCCTCCGGAATCTCTTTCTTCTGCCCCGGCGGCGGGATATCGCTCGCGCTGACGGTTACCTTGCCGCCGAAGCCGGTGACGCCTCGTGGATAGAAGAGGTCCAGCCCGGCCGCCGCCCCGCCAGCGATGATGGCGCCCAGGCTGCTCCAGAAGCCAAGGCGCAGGATGCCCCGGCGAGACACCACGGGCTGGCCGGGCGTCCTGCGCGGCACCACGATGGCGCTGGAGGGGCCGGCCGGCGCCACCTCCCGCTGGGCGCGGGCGGGCCTCCGCTCCTCCACGACGGCGCCCTCAGCCGCCTGAGCAGCCTCGGCCTCCAGAGCCTCGCCCGTCTCTCCTTCAACCGGCGCGGCCGGCTCTTCCGCAGCTTCCTCTCGTTTCTCTTGCTCAGCCATTCGCTATCACCCCTAATCGATGCGCGGCACGTCCCAGGGCAGCACCAGATCCTGGCCCGCTCCCCGGAAGCCCGCGCCGATGATGGTAAGGACGACATAGACGCTGATGAACCCGGTGAAGAGCGCGATGGCGGCGTCATGGACGCCATAGAGCCAGCCAAGGCGTCTCAGGAGGTAGAGCAGCGCGGCCGGCAGCCCCACCATCAGCGCCACCGGGATCAGCAGCTCCACCACGAAAGCAGGGAGGTTCAGGTTCAGGTCGTACCAGTAGAGCGCCTGCATCCAGCCTGGGAGAAAGTCGGGCTTGTCCCACTGCATCCAGTCCGGCCCGCTGGTGCCGTTGAAGGGCATGGGGACGTGCTCGAAATCCTGAGGCCAGTTCAGTTCGCCATCGTGCTCGCCGCTGCCTACCTGGACGCCCTCCGGCACCGGGATCTCCCACTCCCACCCTGTCTGGATGGCACGCACGTTCTGGAAGGGCGCCAGCACCGTCGGCCACTCCCAGTCCTTGTCGACGTGCTGGGCGATGTTGGTGACCACGTTGACGTGGCGGCCCTGGTCGTACAGGATGAGCCCCGCGGTGAAGACGGCGGCGAAGGCGGCCGAGAAGAGGGTGATCTTGACCGCGTTGGGCGTGCCAAAGTAGACGCCCTGTCCCTCCGCCTTGCGGTCGAGGTAGGGCAGCGCCGCCAGCAGCAGCAGGGCGATGGTAGGTACGATGACGCCGGCCAGCGCCGGGTGCATATGGAGCAGCAGCTCCTGGAGGTTCATGAAGTACCAGGGCGCCTTGGACGGGTTGGGCGTGATATTGAGGTTCGCCCGGTTCAGCAGCGGCGCGTTCAGCGCTACCGAGAGGACGAAGAAGGTGACCGTGAACACCACGGCGGCGATGAACTCGATGAAGACGAGGTCCGGCCAGACCAGCAGCTCCTGCTCCCGCTCCCTCCGGGGCCGGGCCGCTACGTCTCCTCGAGCTACCGCCTGCGCATCTACTGCCATGCTCTCCTCGGAGCAGATCGTTTACAAGGGCCGTGCCAGCCCGCCGTCGCGGCGGACGCGCCAGAAGTGCACCGCCATGAAGATGGCGGCCAGCAGCGGCAGGCCAATGACGTGCAGCGTGTAGAAACGGATGAGGGCGGCGTCGCCTACCTCAAAGCCGCCGATGAGGAAGTAGCGCGTCTCACCGCCCAGCAGCGGCGCCGAGCCGATCATGTTGGTGCCCACGGTGACCGCCCAGATGGCGAGTTGGTCCCAGGGCAGCAGGTAGCCGGTGAAGCTGAGCAGCAGGGTCAACACGAGCAGGATGACGCCCACCACCCAGTTGAACTCCCGGGGCGGCTTGTAGGCGCCCGTGTAGAAGACGCGCATCATGTGCAGGAAGACCGTGATCACCATGCCGTGGGCCATCCAGCGGTGCAGGTTGCGCATCAGCATCCCGAAGCGGACGTTGGTCTCCAGCGCGGCGATGTCGCTGTACGCCCGGTCCACTCCCGGCACGTAGTAGAACATGAGCATCACGCCGGTGACCGTCAGCGCCAGGAAGAAGAAGAAGGTGATGCCGCCCAGGCAATAGGTGTGCGTGATCTTAACGTGCGTCTTGTGAAGGCGGGTTGGGTGGAGGTGCAAGAAGACGTTGGTGGCGATGGCCAGCATCTGGTTGCGGGGGGTGTCGGGATACCCGGAACGGAAGACAGAGCGCCAGACGTAGTTGTGAAAGAGCTTGTCGTAGAGCCAAGACCCCAGCCTGGGGCCGCGCGGTTGTTCGGTTACAGCCATGGGGAACCCCTCACTAGCGCTCGAACTAGCGCGCCCACCACCGCCCGAGAGCGACCATGACGGCGAGAGAGATCATCACGGTCAGGAAGACGGCGCCTAGCTCGGCGAAGTCACCAACGACAAATGGCACTTGCTACCCACCCTTGCCAGAACCGACGCGAACTCTGCTGAGCAGAGTTCGCCGCGGCTTGTGAAGGCAATCTCAAACGTAAACGTAGCATCAGTCTCCGCTACTGTCAAGCAAAACCTGATGAGCCTGCACGGTTCATTGAGCCGCGTGATTCTCCGTCCCGGCCCATGACGCGCCAACGCACGGGAGCTCGCGCGTTCCGGCGCACGGCGGTCGTTGGGAGAGAGGTCAGCGCGGGGCGGCTTCGCCGCGGCGGGGGATCCGCCTCAGGCGCATCCGCAGGAGGCCCTGCAGGTCCTCCAGAACGGTCTTGAGCACGTCGACGCGCGAGTCTGGGTCTTCGATCCAGAGGACGGGGATGTCCTTCACGCGGTAGCCGCCCTTCTCCGCCAGCAGCAGCAGCTCCGTATCGAAGAACCACTCATCGTTCTCGACGAGCGGCAGCAGCTCGCGCGCGGCCTGGCGGGTGATCGCCTTGAAGCCGCACTGGGTATCGGAGAGCTTGGAGAGGAAGAGCAGCTTGATGAGGAAGATGAGGCCCCGGGAGGTGATCTCGCGCCGCAGCGAGCGCGTGATCTGGGAGCCGCGCGCCATGCGCGAGCCGGTCGCCACGTCGTACCCCTCCTCGAGCACGGCGCGGGCGAGCGGGAGGAGCGCGTCCAGGCCGGTGGAGAGATCGACATCCATGTAACTCATGGCGTCGGCGTCGCTCTCCAGCAAGGCCTTCTTGAGGGCGCGTCCGCGCCCCTTCTGTGGCAGGTGGAGCACGGCCACATCCACGGCCACATCATCGAGGCGCCGCGACAGCTCCCGGGCGACCTCCAGCGTCCGGTCCGTGGAGGCGTTGTTGGCGATGACGATGCGCCAGGTGTAGGGGAAGCTCGTCTCCTGGAGGTAGGACCGCAGCTTCTCGACGCTGGCGGCCAGGACGTGGGCCTCGTTGTAGACCGGGATGACGATGTCGAGCTGAGGCATCACGGCAGCGCTCCGCTACTCCGGTAGCGCATCCTGGAGCGTCTGGGCCAGCTTGAGGGGATCGCTGGCGACGACGCTGGCGGCGTACAGCTCCATCCCGCCGAAGTCGTTGGTGCGGGTGGTGGGGTCGCCCCGGTCGACGATGCGCACCATGACGGGGAAGCCGTCCCAGCTCTCGTCGGTGGGCGCCAGGGGCGGCCGGTAGAGCACCAAGTTGAAGGAGGTCACGCCCAGCCGGTCGCGGAAGCAGGTCAGCACCTCATAGATGCGATCCTTGAGGGCGTCGCTCATCTCGTCCGCCATCAAGATCACCTCGTGCTCCTTTATCGGCGCCAGGTTCGCCAGGACGCGGACGCTGGCGCGCTGGAAGCCGGCGCCCACCATCTGGTGGGCGGTATAGAGGGCGTCGAAGTAGTTCTGGCGGTGGTTCGCCTCGAAGAGGAGGGCGGCCCGCCGCTGGTACTCGATGGCCGGGTAGTGCATCTCCCGTCCCAGCAGCACCTGGGCGTGGCCATGGAGAAGCGAGGCGCCCGCCCGCCAGAGGCAGTTCCAGAGGAAGAAGTAGTACTTGGCGGACGGGTCGGCGCGGTGGGCCAGGGCGGCCCAGCGCTCGCCGGTGTTCAGGTAGTCGTGGATCTGCTCCCGGGTGAAGCGCAGCGGGTGCTTCTCCTTGAAGATGACGAGGCCGTGGAAGCCGTCGAACTTAGCGATGTTGCTGGCCGTCACGCACCACTTGCTCTCGACTCGACCGAAGCTGTCCTCCGGCGTCAGCTCGTAGGGGGTATCGAAGGGCTCGCCATCGCTCCGCTCCAGCTCCTCGTCCAGGTTGAGCTCATGCCGCCAGATGGGGCGAGCGGAGCGCAGCCAGTTGAAGAGCACGCCCTCCATCGTGACCACGTTGGTCACCCGCACGATCTTCTGCCGCCGCACCAGATCGACCTCCCGAAAGCGCTCTTCGATCCAGCGGTGCATCGACTCTGGCGGCACCAGATCGCCGTGGGATACCGACACGTGGAAGACCCGCTCGAAGGCGAGGCGAGCCTCGACAGGCAGCTCCGCCAAGATCTCGTCCAGTTGCATTACCGTCTGATCTGAGGCCACCGTCATGCTCCGTCTCTCCTCTGCCGCTTAATGTCTAAAATGTCGATACCCGGTGAACACCATCGCCACGCCCAGCCGGTCGCAGGCGTCGATCACCTCCTGGTCGCGCAGCGAGCCGCCGGGCTGGATGACGGCGCGCACGCCCCCTTCCGCCGCCTGCTCGACGCTGTCCGCGAACGGGAAGTAGGCGTCGGAGGCGAGGGCCGACGCGTCGGCTCGCTCGCCGGCGGCGCGCAGCGCCAGGAAGACGCTGGTGACGCGGTTGGGCTGGCCGGCGCCCACGCCCACCATCGCTCCGTCCTTGGCGAGCACGATGGCGTTCGATTTCACGTGCTTGACCGCCTTCCAGGCGAAGCGCAGGTCGGCCAGCTCCTGCTCGGTCGGCTGGCGCTGGGTGACGACCCGCAGCTCAACCTGATTATCCCCCACCTGGTCCGGCGTTTGCATCAGCATCCCCCCGACTACCTGCCGCACCTCGAACCGCTGCGCGCCCGGCTCGATGAGGGGCGCCCGCAGGATGCGCAGGTCGCGGCTCTTGCCCAGGAGCGCCAGCGCTTCGTCCTCGAAATTGGGAGCGATGACGATCTCCAGGAAGAGCCGCTGGCCGCTGGTGGGGTGCTTGCTCTCGCGGATGGCCCGGGCCAGCTCGACGGCGACCGGCCGGTTGACGGCGACGATGCCGCCGAAGGCGGAGATGGGGTCGCCCGCCAGGGCGCGCCGCCAGGCCTCCACCACGTCCGGGTTGGCGGCCAGGCCGCAGGGGTTGGCGTGCTTGACGATGGCCACCGCCGGGCCATCGAAGTCGCAGGCGGCATTCCAGGCGGCGTCGGCGTCCAGGATGTTGACGTAGCTGAGCTGCTTGCCATGGAGCTGCTCCGCCGCCGCCATCCCCACCGGCCCCGACGGCGTCGGGGCGTCGACATAGAAGGCGGCCTGCTGGTGCGGGTTCTCCCCATACCGAAGATCCCAACGCTTGCGCAGCGCGATCGTGACCGCCCCGGGCAAGCCGGCCTCCTCGCCGCGCAGGTAGGAGGCGATGGCCGTATCGTAGAGGGCGACGTGCTGGAAGGCCTTGGCCGCCAGCCGCCGCCGCTCCTCCAGCGGCACCGCTCCGCCTTTGGCGCACAGCGCCTCCAGTACCGGGCGGTAGTCGGCCGGGTCGACCAAGGGCAGGACGTGGGGGAAGTTCTTGGCGGCGGCGCGCAGCATGGCCGGCCCGCCGATGTCGATCTGCTCCAGGGCGTCCTCCAGCCTCACGTCCGGCCGGGCGACGGTCTCGACGAAGGGGTAGAGGTTGACCGCCACCAGGTCGATGAGGCGGAGGTCGTGCTCCTCCAGCTCGCGCAGGTGCTCCGGCCGGTCGCGGCGGGCGAGGAGGCCGGCGTGGACGGCGGGGTGGAGCGTCTTCACCCGGCCGTCCAGGATCTCCGGGAAGCCGGTGAGCTCCGAGATGCCGCGGACGCTGAGGCCGGCCTGCTGGAGGTGGCGCTGGCTGCCGCTGGTGGCGTAGACCTCCCACCCCAACTCCAGCAGTCCGCGCGCCAGCTCGGTGGCGCCGGTCTTATCGTACGGAGCGATGATGGCGCGCACTAGGGTTAGCTCTCGTCTCTAGAGATCGATCGACGTGGCAGTTTGGGTGGCTCTTCAGCGCTAACGAACTGAGTCAGCTTCTCCCAGTCAATCCGGCCGTCCCCGAAGCAGAAGTCGGAGACGAACTCCATGGCCAGACGATTGCTGAGCGCGTCCCATTCCGCCGCAAATTCCTCCCGCCGACGCTGTGGCTCATCGCCCATCAGACGAATCAACTTCACATAGAAGTCAGGATCGCCTGTAATCTCCGTCCAGAAGGCTTGTCCTGACCTGTCCCGATACGCCTGATTCTTTCCGGCCTCCGTCCTCTTCCTTCCATATGCATGCCCAAGTAGCGGATCGAACTGCTTATTGAGCTTCTGAAGTCTGGCCCTTAGTTGATTGAACTCGTCCGACTGACGGCGCTTCTGGCTCGCGTTATAGATGTTTGGTCCTGACTTCATTGCAACAGCCAAGTAATGCCTGTCTGTCTCGACTGCGAAGTCAAGACCAGGGGCTGGAGATACGACTCCGCCGGAGGCGATCTTAGAGATCGGCTCGAAGAAGGCATCACCGAAGATGGTCTCGTCGGAAGCCTGGAGGTGAGCGACAAGCAGTTGTTCGATCAGATCCGACGCCTTCTCAATGGCTCTCGCGCGAAAGAGATACGGGTTCTTGCGGCGCAGAAACGACCGGAGACGAATTTTGCTAAGCGCCTGTTTCCTGCGATCGTAGAAGTCTTTGAGGCACTGAGCGATTAGCGCTTCTAGCTCTCTGGTGTCCATTCCGCCGCCTTCGCACTCCGGCCTGCTGCAAGGTCGATTCCCTCTCCGCAATTGAGGAACGTGCCAGCTCTACAAATTCGGGATTCAGTTCTACTCCGATGAAGTGCCTGCCCAAAGTCATGGCGGCAAGAGCGGTTGTACCCGAACCCACGAAGGGATCAAGTACTACGTCTCCGCGACGCGTAAGCAATCGTATGAACCACTCGGGAAGCGCCTCTGGGAAGGCCGCACTGTGACCGCGGTTGGCACACTCCGTCGCCAAGTGCAAGACGTTAGTCGGGTAGGCGTAATGACGCCCTAGCCAATTGGAAACGTTCTTTCCAAACCCGCTCTGGACCCTAGACTCATCCCGCAGCCGATCTGTGTCGCTTAGGTTCTTGAGCCTTTTCTCGGCCCAGTCACCTGTTGGCACCATGACGGCCTCTTGGAACATCTTGAACTGTTTCTGCTTGGTGAAGTGAAGACACCGCTCCCAGGCATCTCGAAAGCGATTGGGCCACTTCCCCGGATAGCAGTTCTTCTTGTGCCAAATGTACTCCTCGGTCCAGCGCCAGCCTTGCGCCCGAAGCGCCACAATGAGCTCGAGCACGTACGTACCGCGCTCCCCCTTCACAGCACGCTCCTTGATGTTGAGGACAAAGGAACCATCCGCTTTCAATATGCGCAGTAATTCCTGCGCTCTGGGTAGGAACCAATCCACGTATTGATGAACCGGAACGCCGTCGTAGGTCTTCTTTCGGTTGTCAGCGTAAGGAGGAGACGTGACGACTAAGTCGACACTGTTATCCGGGACCCCTTTCAGGAATTCAAGGCAATCTGCCTCAAAGACCTGATCGACGATTCTCTTGATGCCGTCCTTCATCTCGTTGGCTCCATCATCAGATTCCCACAACGGGAGCGTTCGAGCTACACCCGGCCCTTGCACCATCCTAACACCTCCGTCAAGATAGAGAAACTGATGTTCTCTATCTTACACGGAAGCGTGTACGTAGTCAAGCCCCATACTCCACCCTCACCCGCTCCTGCCCCTCCGCCCGCACCACCTCGCCCACGACAAGCGCCTCCGGCACCGATGAGCGGAGGGCGGCCACGTCCGCGGGGTCGACGGCGAAGACGAGGCCGAGGCCCATGTTGAAGGTGCGCCACATCTCCTCCTCCGGCACGTTACCCTCGCGCTGGATGAGGCGGAAGATGGCCGGCACCTCCCAGGCCGAGCGGTCGATGCGCGCGGCGAGGCCCTCGGGCAGCATGCGGGCGACGTTGCCCTCGATGGCGCCGCCGCCGGTGATATGGGCGATGCCCTTCAGGTGCGAGAAGAGCGGCCGCAGCTCCCGCAGATAGGAGCGGTGCGGCATCAGCAGCGCCTCGCCCAGGGAGACGCTTAACTCGGGGTAGACGCGCTCCAGCCTCGCCCGCTCCGCCGCCGGGTCGCCGCCCACGCCCACGGAGAACACGCGTCGGGCCAGCGAGTAGCCGTTGGTGTGGAGGCCGCTGGAGGGCAGCGCCAGCAGCGCGTCGCCCTCCCGGATGCGGGAGCCGTCGATGATGGCGTCGCGCTCCACGACGCCGACGATGAAGCCGACGAAGTCGAAGTCGCCCGGGGCGTAGAGGTCGGGCATGGTGGCGGTCTCGCCGCCGATGAGCGCGCAGCCGGCCTCCCGGCAGGCGGAAGCGACGCCCGCCACCAGCGCCGCCTTCTCGTCCTCGCTCAGCGTGGCGGAGGCGATGTAGTCGAGGAAGAAGAGCGGCTCCGCGCCGACGGTGAGGATATCGTTCACGCTCTGGTTCACCAGGTCGATGCCGATGGTGTCGTACCGGCCCATGAGCGCAGCGATCTTGACCTTGGTGCCCACGCTGTCGGTGCTCGCCACCAGCACCGGCTCGCGGTAGGCGCCGAGGCGGAAGAGCCCGGCGAAAGGCCCGACGCCGGCCAGCACCTCCGGCCGGTGGGTCGACCGGGCGAGGGGCCGGATGCGCTCCACGAAGCGGCGCGCCGCCTCGTCGTCGACGCCGGCGGCGGCGTAAGTGAGGGGTGGAGGTTCAGTTTCCGAGCGGGTCACGCGTACGGGTCACCTTCCGGAATATAGAGCGAGTGGGGCGGCAGGATTGTGGCCAGCTCCCCCTCACGGGCGGGGCGAGATGGAGGGCACTGCGTCCGTCCACTCGAACTCGTGGCGGTCGCGGCCCACGGGCTCCAGGGCCAGCTTATCCATCTGGAGCGGCACCGGCACCGGATAGCTCCCGGTGAAGCAGGCAAGGCAGAACTTCTCCCTGGGGAGGCCAACGGCGTCGATCAGCCCCTCCACGCTCAGGTAGCCCAACGTGTCGGCATCGATGTGCTGCCGGATCTCCTCCACCGTCTTGCGCCCGGCGATCAGCTCCCAGCGCGTCCCAAAGTCGACGCCGAAGAAGCACGGCGAGGTGATCGGCGGGAATGTGATGCGCATGTGCACTTCCTTCGCGCCCGCTTTGCGCAGCATCGCCACCACCCGGGGCGTGGTCGTCCCGCGCACGATGCTATCGTCCACCACCACCACCCGCCGGCCTGCCAGCAGCTCGGGCAGCGGGTTGAACTTGAGCTGCACGCCCACCTCGCGGATGCGCTGGTCGGGCTGGATGAAGGTGCGGCCGACGTAGCGGTTCTTGACCAGCCCTTCGATGAAGGGGATGCCGGACTGCTGCGAGTAGCCCACCGCAGCCGCGGTTCCGGAGTCGGGCACGCCCAGGACCATGTCCGCCTCGGCGGGATACTCGCGGGCCAGCCGGGCGCCCAGCGCCATCCGCACCGGGTAGATCAGCTTGCCGTCCACCACACTGTCCGGCCGGGCGAAGTAGACGTACTCGAAGATGCAGAAGGCGTCCTTGCGCTCTGCTGCCTGGAAGCTCTGGACGCCTTCCTCGCTGATCCTGACCACCTCTCCGGGCTCGATCTCCCGGAGGAAGGTGGCGCCCAGATGGTCGAAGGCGCACGTCTCCGAAGCGACGACCCAGCCGCCATCGATCCTGCCCAGGCATAGGGGCCGGTTGCCCATGGGGTCGCGGGCGGCCATCAGCTCGTGGGGCGTGAGCACCACCAGCGAGTAGGCGCCTACCAGCCGGCGCATCAGATACGACCAGCGCTCCTCCCACGATGCGCCCGGCGCGTTAGCCAGCGCTTGAGCGATCACCTCCGTGTCGGTGCCGGTGGCGAAGCTGATGCCCTGCTCCTCCAGGTCGGCGCGCAGGACGGCAGAGTTAACCACATTCCCGTTATGGCCGACCGCCAGCGAACCGGCATCGCCATCGATCTGGATGGGCTGGCAGTTCGCGAGGTGGCTGGAACCGGTGGTGGAGTAGCGGGTGTGGCCGATGGCCATGTGGCCGGGCAGGAAGCTCAGGTCCTCCTCGTCGAAGACCTGAGAGACTAGACCCATGCCGGTGCGGAGATAGGGCCGCCTGCCGTTGGCTGAAGCGATCCCGGCGCTCTCCTGCCCCCGATGCTGGAGGGCGTAGAGGCCGTAGAAGGTAATCCTGGCGACATCCTCTCCGGGCGCGTACACCCCAAAGACGCCGCAGGACTCACGTAAGGACGGGGTCACACGCACCTCCGGCACCTAGGCCGTGCGCTCCGGCCACGCTGGAGCCTGCACCAGCACTCTCGAACGCCAACCCTCCTGCTCGACCGCGCCGCACTGGCCTCAGCACCTCTAGTCTAGCAAGCCGCCGTAGGTAGTGCAATCGTACGTTCGTGCTCGCTGGCCCGACCTCAGG
>Ga0154830_1003_pt7 | contig 13571 bp, 15 predicted proteins | sample Rifle2008BG16ft_FD_116134 | JGI IMG/M metagenome (GOLD analysis project Ga0154830, IMG submission 116134) | Chloroflexi bacterium RBG_16_68_14 | reverse complement strand
GCCGGTGACGCCCGGCGTGTTGCGCACGACGAACCAGGCGCGGTTGGAATCAGGGTCGTCCTCCTTCAGCTCCACCATCTGCACCAGGATGTAGCCGGGGAAGATCTTCCGCGATACCGTGCGCCTTTGTCCGTCGCGGATCTCGATCTCGTCCTCGGTGGGCACCACCACCCGGAAGATGAGGTCCTGGGCATCCATGGAGGCCATGCGGTGCTCCAGGTTGGTCTTTACCTTGTTCTCGTGCCCAGAGTAGGTGTGGATGATGTACCAGACGCGCCCCTCCTGGAACGCCTCCTCCTCGGAGGGGATCTCCGAAAGGCGGGCAGGCGCCTCCGGCTGGGCGGCTTGCACTTTCGCTGCCACTTTCTTGGCAGCGGCCTGGCGATTGTTAGGGTGCGCTACCATATTCGGTCAGGGCTAGGGAAGCAGGGTGTTATCGATGGCCCAGTTGAAGAACATATCGACGCCGCCGAGGAAGGCCCCGAAGGCGGCGGCGACCACCACGACGACGAAGGTGAGATACCAGGTGTCTTCCCGGCTGGGCCAGGTAACCTTCCGCAGTTCGCTGATGATCTCCTCCGCCCAGCGGGGCCGGAGGAAGCTGAGCAGTCCGCGTCCTTCCCGCGCCTCTCGCTGGGGGTGGCGCGGCGGCGCCGGCCGCACGGCGGGTGAACGCCCCGCGCGTTGCCGGTCGGTCTTGGTGGCGACGGGATGGCGCCTGAGCGCTCGGTTCATCTCTGCTCCTCGCCTCCGCTACCGCCCTTCCCGGTGGAGCCGGTGCCGGCGACAGCGGGGGCAGAACTTGTTCAGCTCCAGCCGGTCGGGGTCGTTGCGGCGGTTCTTGGTCGTCGTGTAGGTTCGCTCCCGGCACTCGGTGCAGGCCAGCGTGATGACGGGGCGATCTTCTTTCCTGGCCACAGCGCCCTCCGGCCCTTCTCTGCTACTCCAGGATCTTGGTGAACACGCCGGCGCCTACGGTGCGGCCGCCTTCGCGGATGGCGAAGCGCAGCCCCTCTTCCATGGCGATCGGCTGGATCAGTCTGATCTTCATCTTAGTATTATCGCCCGGCATCACCATCTCCACGCCCTCGGGGAGCTCGATGGAGCCGGTGACGTCGGTGGTGCGGATGTAGAACTGGGGGCGGTAGCCGCTGAAGAAGGGGGTGTGGCGCCCTCCTTCCTCCTTGGAGAGGATGTACACCTCGCCCTCGCAATAGGCATGGGGGGTGATGGTGCCCGGAGCGGCCAGCACTTGACCTCGCTCCACCTCCTCCCGCTCGATGCCGCGGAGCAGGCAGCCGACGTTGTCGCCCGCCTCGCCCTCGTCCAGGGTCTTGCGGAACATCTCGACGCCCGTCACCACCGTCTTCTTCGTCTCCCGGAGGCCGACGATCTCGATCTCCTCGCCTGTCCGGACGATGCCGCGCTCGATGCGGCCGGTGACGACGGTGCCGCGGCCCTTAATGCCGAAGACGTCCTCCACGGGCATGAGGAAGGGCTTGTCCTTGGCCCGGACGGGCATGGGGATGTATTCGTCGAGGGCCTTCAGGAGCTCCCAGATGCTCTTGTAGTCCTCATGGTCTGGGTCCTCGTTGGTGGACTCCAGCGCTTTGAGGGCACTGCCCCTGATGATGGGGATATCGTCGCCGGGGAAGCCGTAGTTGGTCAGCAGCTCCCGCAGCTCCAACTCCACCAAGTCCAGCAGCTCCGGGTCATCCATCATGTCCACCTTGTTCAGGTAGACGACGATGCTGGGCACCTCTACCTGGCGGGCCAGCAGCACGTGCTCCCGCGTCTGGGGCATGGGGCCGTCCGGGGCGGCTACCACCAGGATCGCCCCGTCCATCTGGGCGGCGCCCGTGATCATGTTCTTGATGTAGTCGGCGTGGCCGGGGCAGTCCACGTGGGCGTAGTGGCGGTGCTCCGTCTCGTACTCCACGTGGGCGATGGCGATGGTGATGCCGCGCTCGCGCTCCTCTGGCGCGTTGTCGATGCTCCAGAAGTCGCGATAGGGTGCCCAGCCCTTGTAGGAGAGCACCTTGGTCATGGCCGATGTGAGCGTCGTCTTCCCATGATCGACGTGGCCGATGGTGCCGACGTTGATGTGGGGCTTGGTGCGCTCGAACTTCTGCTTGGCCATCTGCTAGCTTCCTCCTGTGTTCTGCCGGTTTAGCGTTTCCTTGTCTGCGGCCTGCTCGGACGATGGTGAGCGGCCGCCGTTGCCTCCCTTTGCTTGCTTCCGGAGTATGGAGCCCACAACCGGACTCGAACCGGTGACCTCGCCCTTACCAAGGGCGTGCTCTACCAACTGAGCTATGTGGGCGCCCCTTGCGCCAGAGGCCGAAGGCCTCTCCATCCAAATCTTGGCCCTTCTGGCGTCTGGCGTCAACTCTTTCTCGCTGGTGGAGGGGGCAGGATTCGAACCTGCGTAGCCCGTCAGGGCACCGATTTTACAGACCGGCGGTTTTAGCCGCTCACCCACCCCTCCCCTGAGTGATGGAGCCCGCGAGGGGATTCGAACCCACTAACCTACCGATTACAAGTCGGTTGCGCTACCGTTGCGCCACGCGGGCTCGGCTCGCGCGCTCGGGGCCCAACAAAAGTACGCCCCCGACACGTCGGGGCTTACACACGAAGTATAGGCCCCTCAACGTGTGGAAGTCAAGGACGTGTACTCGGCGGTAGTGGGTCAGTTTGACTCCTAGTAGCCGAAGCCTTCCTCTCCCCAATCGTCTGGCCCAAGCGGGGTTCCCCACAGCGCAAGAACCACCATGAGCGTGATGAACAAAAGAATGAAGAGCCAGTACCCCCAGCTCTTCCGCAGCGACCCCCAGAACCCCCAGTGGAGCGTCTCATGCCATCCGTTGCAGCCGGCGTTGGGGTTGCCCGTGTTGCAAGCGGCGTATTTGAAGCACCTCACACGCTGCACGCGGACACCATCCGGGCGCAACCAATCTTCCCGAACGAGTATCGACTCATCCATTTGACAAGTCCCCCTCTGCTCATGCGATATTGAGCCATGCCCAAGCGCTCAAGCAAGCCTAGGGACGTGAACGCACTGGCGGCAGCTATTGTAGCCGAGGCTACCGAGAAAGGCCAATGCGCCAAGAACCCCCACGCCGTCGCCCTGGGGCGGCCTGGCGGCAAGAAGGGTGGGCCAGCACGGGCGGCCACGCTGAGCAAGAAGCGCCGCTCAGAGATTGCAAAGAGGGCGGCTCAGGCGCGCTGGCGCCGCTCCAAATCCTAGCCCCTTCTCCTCAGCCTTTGCCCACCTCTGCCCACAGAGGGAATTTCCCACAAACATGCCCTTTGGGGGGCAGAGGGCTTGCACTGCCTCAGGGAAAGTGCTACGCTGCAGAAAGACGCGGCCCCCGCACCGAGTTGAGCTTCGTGCTACCGCTGCGCCAGCTCGGTGTAGGGGGCCTCCAAAACGCCTGGCGTTTCTGCCAGGGCTGGCTTCAATGCACCCTATCACATCGTAGGGCCACTGTCAAGTTGGGAGGTTGGCACAAATGGACGAAGAATCCGCCCGCAAGATGCTAGATGAGTTCAAGGGTCAGCTAGCAAAGAATGAGGAGGAGCGAGAAGCCCTCATAGCGCTCGTAAAGGGCCTTGAGGGATGGCTCCGTATCCACGCCACGATCACGCAGCAGACACTATTCGAGGGCTCCCTGCCGGCGGGGAAGCCGAAGGGAACTGTTAGTCTCAGAAGCGCGGTCGTAGAGGTTCTGAAGGAAGCACGAGGCGAACCGCTCCACGTCAAGGAAATCTTCCGGCGGGTCAGCGCAAAGGGAGCAAGGACAGGTGCCAAGAGCCCGCTAGGGGCCATCGACCTGACGTGCTACTCCATTCTCAAGTACCACCCAAAGGCGCTGGAGAAGGTTCGCCCCCGCACGTGGCGCTGGACGGAGGGAGTGGGGTAATGGAAATCCGAGTCTGTTGCTTCGTTGACGGAAGTTACCTGGATCGAAGCCTGCGCGCTGCTTGTGGGCGGGCTGATGTCGATCTGATTTCGGTAGCACGGTGGCTTGCCGACAGTCGGCCCAACCTCAGAACCTACTATTACACCGCCGAGGCGAAGCAGGGACCGAGTTACTCACAATACGAAGACCGCGAGCGAGTCCGGAAGCTCGCTGAGACGACCGACTACATTCAGGTTCGGCTTGGCCGGGTGCGAGGCAAAGCACCCAGGATGAAGGAGAAGGGCGTCGATGTTTACCTCGTGGTAGACCTGCTCACCCTGGGCTACAGTAATGCGTTCGACGCGGCTGTTATCCTGGGTGGCGATGAGGACTACCTGAATGCCATCGATACCATCAAGCGTCTAGGCAAGCATGTTGAGGTCGCTGGATTCGTCTCTAGCACCTCCCGGAAGATGAAGGAAGTGGCAGATAGGTTTCGTCCGCTCAACGCTGGGATGTTTGGAACAGATATAGCCTGGCTACCTTAGAACGACGACGAGGGTGGCAGAACCACCCTCGCTCTCGGCTCCATTACATACGTTCTGGGGCCGAGCGTCGCTCTGAAGATTACCAGCAAAATGCTTGAGTTGTCAAGTCTTTGTACTCGTCCTAGCCGAGGTGAGGGCGGGCGCGGGAGCTTGGTGGCCTGGCAGGCCCTACGGCTCTTCCAGCTCGTATACCACCTGCACCTGCACCTGCACCTCCAGCTGCCCGAGCTCGATGGGGGTCTGGACCAGTTCTTCTCGCGCGGCGGCGGCACCGACGTCGAAGGGGATCTCCCGCGGGCCGCCCGACTCGGAGATGGAGCGGGGCCGCCCGAGCTTGACGTCCGCCGCCTCGGCCAGCGTCTCCGCCTTGCGCCGCGCCTCCGCCATCGCCTCCTGCCGCGCCTGGTCTTGAAGAGTCGACGGGTCGTCGATGGTGAACGTCAGGCTGTCGACGCGGGCCAGGTCGCCGCCCGCGGCGAGCGCCGCGTCGATCAGCTTGCCCGTGTCGTCGATGTTGCGGAACTTCACCGTCACGGAGTTCTGGACCATAAAGCCGATCAGCTCTTGCTTCTGCTTGCTGTAGTCGTACACCGGCTGGACGAAGAAGCGCGCCGTCTGGATGTCCTCGTCCGCCACGCCGCCATCTTTGAGCGCCTTCAGCATCGCGTCCATCCGCTCGGCGGCTTGCGTACGCGCTTCGCCCACGGTGCCCGCCTGCGCCTCAACGCCCAGCGACACCACCGCCACGTCCGGCTCGCCGAAGGCGGAGCCGGTGCCGCTGACGCTGATACCCGGCGCCTCCCGTTCTGAGGGGAGCACCGTCGTCTCCGTCGAGCAGGCGAGGGCGAACAGTCCAAGAAGCGCCGCCCCTACTATCCCCAAGGCTTTACCGTTCATGCTGGATCTCTCCTCCCCGCACCTCTCGTCAGGCGCGGCCCGGCGACCGACATTCCTGAGAGGGTGCTTTGCATAAAAGCGAGACGGGCCCTATGCTATACTCACCTAGTATAGACGCAAGGATCATGCCAGAAGTTCCCCCACAAGAGCGAGACCCAGAATCAGAGCGGACGGCGGAGGCGGCCTACTCGCCGTCTCCGGCGGGGGATTTGGCCCAGTTCGAGGTGCCGCTAACGCCGCCTCCTGGCCCCTTCGCCGGGGTGCGGCAGGAGCAGCCATCCGTGGGGCCCTGGCCGGCGGTGCCGGCCATCGAGGGCGCGGCGCCAGCGCCTCCCGCAGCGGAGGGCTCCCTGGCCGCGCCGGCCACTACGCCGCCCGCCGATGTCATCGTGGTCAGCACCACCGGCGTGCCCCAGTACTCGCCGCCGGCCGCGGTGCCCCTGTACCCGCCCGGCCCTGCCGTCGAGGCCGGGCCGGCGGCAGGCGGCGCGGGCGAGGCTGTCGCGGCGGCGCCGCCCGCCCAGCAGCGTTCCCGCCTGCGCCCCTTGGCCCGCGGCCTACGCGAGGTGGCGGAGACGATCATCCTGGCGCTCCTCATCTTCCTCTTGGTGCGGGCAGTGGTGCAGAACTTCCAGGTGGAAGGCAGGAGCATGGAGCCGACGATGGAGACCAGTTGGTATCTGCTGGTCAACAAGGCGATCTACTGGGAGATCAACCTGAAGACGCTCCACAAGTTCATCCCCTTCATCGATCCCGGGGATGACCCTACCCGCTACGTCTTCCGGGGCCCGCGCCGGGGAGACATCGTCGTCTTCGAGTCGCCGAACGAGGGGCCCGGCCAGCCCGAGCGAGATTTCATCAAGCGTATCGTCGGCCTCCCCGGGGAGACGGTGGAGGTGCGCGACTGCACCGTGTTCATCAACGGTCGGCCGCTGGACGAGCCATACATCGTGGACCCGCCCCGCTACGACTACGGCCCGGCGACGGTGCCTGCCGGCCAGTTCTTCGTGCTGGGGGATAACCGGAACAACAGCTCCGACTCCCATTCCTGGGGCCCAGTGCCCAAGGAGAACATCATCGGCCAGGCGTGGCTCACTTACTGGCCCTTCTCTTCCTTCGGCTTGGTGAACAATACCTCGGTGAAGCCGGGGGACGCTCGGTCCGGGGCCGCCTCCTCCGCCAAGCTGGTGGCGGCCTGCTCCTCGGCCGGCGGAGCCTCAGCTACGGATAGCGGATCCTGATCGTAGCGCCCGCGCAGTCCGGGGTCGGGATGGAGTGTCCCAGGAGGTCGGAGAGCCCGCACTCCTGGTTGAGGAGCTGCGTGGTCAGCTCTTCGTCTGGGAGGAGGGACTCGTAGACGTCGGGCTGCGGCCGGACCGTGATCACGGCCAGCACGCCTGGAGGCTGCGGGATGGGCGGGATCTGGCTGGAGATCGTCGTGCAGCCGAAGTGGACGAAGCCGCTGCCCGCTTGCGTGCGGCAGCTCATCTCACCTTGCGGAATGTTTCCAGGGGTTATCTCGACGCAAACCACAGAGGGGTCGAATCGAGTCGTGAACTCGAACGCACCGAGCTGCTGGAGCTGAGAGGGAGTCTTCGGATCCGGGCTGGTGATGGGGTCTTTGATGAGAAGCTGGAAGCTGGCCGCGTCCACGCCGTCTTCGCAGCGCCCGCTTTGCGGAGGTGCGCTGAGGAGCAGCTCCTGCACATGCGGCGACTTCTTGATGCCAGCCTCCGGCGGCGTGGCGGTAGCTGTTGGTGTCGGGCCTCCTTTCGGGTTCACCGGCGGCTGAGGCGGGTGCGGGCTGGCGCACGTACTGCCGAGACGGCCGTACACGAACTGGAGGTCCTTGATGTCGATGTCGTCGTCCGCCCGCGCGCCCGAAGGCTCGAGGTTGAACCGGCCGTTGTAGACCAGCGTCCCCTTCTCCGAGCCCCAGCGGAAGGCGGTGGCCTGCGTGTCCAGCGTGTCCACTGAGCAGTCGGGCTCCACGTCACCCTCCAGGTAGCGGATAGTCAGGCCCGCGTCCTCGCAGGAGAAGATCTTGATCGGGTGGCCCTGCGCGTCGGCTAGCTCGCAGTTCATGTCGATGAGCTGAACCATCACGCCGTTGTCCTGGTTCGCCTTGCCCTGGGAATAGACATCCGGCTGTGGCCGCACCAGGATGGTCGCCAGGTGCCGTCCCTCCGGCGTGGTGGTGTCCGGGTAGGTGCCCTTGCCCTGGGTGACGCAGCCGACGCGGGCCACGCCTTCCAGGGTCGGCTTAGTCACGGCGTCCTGGATGACGCAAGTCATGCCCGTCGCGGCCGGGCCGGGCACGAGCTGCACGCAGACCTTGGACCAGTCGTAGTGCACCTCGAACTCGAAGGCGCCCAACTGCTGGTTCTGCTGCGGGTTCTTCGGATCGGGCGAGGTAATGGCCGCGCTGAGCCTCTCGGCGAGCCGGGCGATGTCGTCACCGCCCTGAGGGCTTACGCACTGGACGGGCGGGAGCTTTTCTCCCTGGCGGGTGAGGAACAAGTTCTGGAGGGGTGGCAGCTTCCGCATCCGCGGCTTCTGCGTCGGGGTCGGCGTGGGCGGGTTGATGGTCAGTTTGCTGTCCTTGCAGGTGTTGCTCAGGATCGAACCTCCCAGGATGTCCGCTGCATTGCAGGAGTACAGCCTCAAGCGCGTGTCGCCGAGCGAATGGCCTTGCACGGCCAGGTCGATGTGGGCGACTACGCCCGAACCGTCCGGACCGGGCGGTTCCGGGCCCTGGGTGTTGCAGCCGAACTTGACGACCCCTGCACTGACGGTTCGCTCCTGGCAGGTCACCGGGCGCTGGGTGCTGCCCAGGAAGGGCCCAAGGCGGAGATCGACGAGCTTGACAAAGGCGGTGTCGAATCCGAGCTCGAACTCGAAGGCGCCCAGGTCTGACACGCCTTCGATCACGACGTCGACGGTGAAGATGGAGCCTGGAGCAGCACCGACCTTGATGCTGGAGGGCTCCAGTCGCAGTGCCGGGGGAGGAGACGAGAAAGCCGAGCGGGTGCCCGCGAGGGCAAGGATGGCGGCGAACGCGAGGAAGCAGGCGAGGCCGATCGACCTCGCTACGGCTGCCGTTGCCTGTCCTGGCGTACGCACCGCTGTACTGCGCATCTACCCAGGCGGGGAAAACGCTCCCCCAGTGGAAGCAGGCAGGGCCAGGCGGGGTCAAGACGAGGTGTGGCTCCACCAGTCCCCGTCAGTATACACCTGCCAGGTAGGCTGTCAAGAAAGCTTACGGTGCCGAATCCGGGCACGCCGATGTTGTATGCTGCGAGAGATTCGTAGAACTCCGTTGCGGGGGAGTGCGACGAGTTCGGAGGCATCGTTCATGGCCGCGATCCTCATCACCGGCCGGCCCGGCAGCGGCAAGACCACCCTGGTCCGGCGGGTCCTGGAGACGCTGGACATGCCCGCGGGTGGCTTCTACACCCGCGAGACGCGCGGCCCGGACGGCCGCCGCACCGGGTTCGAGCTGGTCACGCTGGACGCCAGCCTGCCAGACGGGCAGGGGCAGGTAGCGACGCTGGCCCACGTGGGCATCAGGGGGCCGTACCGCGTCGGCCGCTACGGGGTGGACGTCGCCGCGCTGGAACAGGTGGGAGTGCCCGCCATCGAGAGGGCAGTGGCCTCCGGCCACCTGGTGGTGATCGACGAGATCGGCAAGATGGAGCTGCTCTCGACGACGTTCCGGCGGGCGGTGGCCGAGGCGCTGCGCCGCTGCGTCCTGTTCGGCACCATCATGCAGGCTGCCCATCCCTTCGCCGACGAGCTGAAGGCGCGGCCGGACACGTTCGTCTTCGAGCTGACGGAGGCGAACCGCGACCAGGTGCGCGCCCAGGTGGAGGCGCGGCTGCGGGCGGCGGTTGCGCCGGGGTCCGAAGACCCCGACCTACGATCTTCGTTGCCCACCGGCTTCTAGTGCGGCCCGGATCCTCGCCGCCTGCTCGTCCAGCTCGGCCCGGGACGGGCGGCTGCGCTGCGGGGGCGAAAAGCGGAGCAGCCCGTCGTCCCGCCAGCGCGGCAGGACGTGGAAGTGGAGGTGGAGCACCTCCTGCCAGGGCGGGCCGTTCGATTGCCAGATGTTGATGCCGTGCGGCGTGAACGCGTTGCGGACGGCGCGGGCGACGCGGGACAGCGCCGCCATCAGCGCCGCGCCCGTCGTCTTGTCCAGCTCGAAGATGTCGGCGATGTGCTGCCTGGGCACGATGAGGGTGTGGCCGGGATGGAACTGGCCGAGGTCCATGAACGCCAGCGTCGCCTCATCCTCGTAGGCGACGCTCGCCTGCACCTGGCCCGCTACGATGCCGCAGAAGATGCAGTCCTCAGTCGCTGGCCAGCTCTGAGATGTACTCGATGTCCGCCGTGTGGGGCGACCAGAGCAGCTCCTGGTTGGACGCCTGGTCCCGCAGGTACTGGGCGAGGAGGCGGAGGAAGAGCCCGGGCGTGATGGAGCTGGGGGAGGTGCTACCTTCCGGCCCGCGCAGGCGCAGCCGGGGCAGCGTCCGCTGCACGTCGTCCGCCGCCCAGTCGCCGGGGTTGCCCTCGAAGCTCTGGAGCAGGTCGGCGAAGGGGCGCAGGTCGATGCGGGGCGGCGGCCGGCGGCTCTGGATCTCCACCCAGGACTCGTAGCGGTAGCGCGCCTGGTAGCGGTGCCCCTCGATGACGAGCGCCACCCGGGAACAGGCGGTCTGCTCGTAGAGCGCCATGTCGTGCACCTCATGGGGTAGCTGGAAGATGGCCAGGTCCAGCTCCGGCACCTCCTGCACCGTCGCCTCGCCCCGGGCGAAGAGCCCCCGGCCCGCCTCCACCTTCCGGTACTCATCGCGCCAGTACTCCTCGAAGCGGCCGATGTCGTCCAGGAGCTGCGGCACCAAAGGCAGCGCCTCTCGATAGAGGAAGGCCGTCCGTTCCAGGTAGTCGCGGATGCCGGCCAGCCCCTGGCGGATGGGCGAGGAGGGCAGCGACTCCAGACCGTAGAGGGCGCAGGTGACCTTGGTCGCCTGCTCGCCCGACCAGCGGTCGAAGTCGCCGCATTCGCCGATGGCGACCAGCAGATCGGCCTCCGCCTCTTGGCGGACCGCCTCCGGGTTGAGCATCGCCCAGAGGGAGATCAGGCCGTCGACGTCATAGTGGTTGTTGGAGACGGCTTCGGCGCCGTCCCGGTACGCCTCCCGCTGGGGCGAGCGCAGGTAGTTGAGGACGATCTCGGTGCTGCTGTCCGCCTTCAGTTCGGGGGGTGTGCGGTTTCGGGGCCAGTGGCTGAGCACCAGCACCGTGGCATCGTTCCCCCGCCCGTCGACGATGATGTTGGGGACGCCCTCCAACTCCGGACCGTAGGGGACGTACCGCATAAGATGGAACCTCACCTGGAACGTCCGTCTATTGTAGCAGAGGCGTTTGGCGCGCGCGGGAACGCGCTGGCAAGCCCTCCGTCCTGGCCCTGCTCAGGGAATACCCGAATATCCTGGGTCGTACGCCTATCCGAATACAGATCTTGACGAACCGAATCGGCCCTTGTTAATTCGTTGAACTACGAGTCGCTGGTAGATGAAGATTCTCGTCCCCCTCGATAAGTCGCGTCGCGACGGTATCGTTCTCCCATACTCGGTGCGCATGGCGAAGGCTCTGGAAGCCGACATCGCTGTTGCGCACGTTGTTTCGCTCACCCGTTCCCTTGTCCCCCATGCCATGCGCGAGGCCGAGGCCTACGTCACGGCCGTTGTCGCCGGCCACCAAGAGGAGGGTCTCACTGTGGACGGCTTCGTCCAGCGGGGCGATCCTGCCGCCGTCATCGTCACCCTGGCCGGAGAGCTTCGAGCGGACTTGGTCATTATGGTGACGCGGGGACGGAGCGGCCTCGGCAAATTCGTCCTCGGCAGCATCGCCAGCGCGGTCCTGTCCAGTTGCCCGAAGCCAGTGCTCCTCCTCAGCGAGGCAATGAACGGTGTCCTTTCGGACGGCGAGATCCGCCTTCAGTCCGCCTACCTGGCTGCTGTCATCTGGCATCGAGAAGCCAGAGGGCTCTACAGCAGGGATGAGGCGGAGGAAGAGCTGGTCCGGCTAGCGAAGTCAGGCCTGGACCCGGACATGCTGCTCACCTCCTACGAAGCCCGGGGGCGCCAGAGCGTGCTTTTCCACTGGCTCGACCTCGACTTCCAGGTGGCGGCGCTGCGCAAGTTCTTCCCTGAAGTCGCCGACACCTGGATCGACCGGGAGCTCCCGCTGTTCCTGGGAGAGCAAGCGGCGTAAGGCTGCTCAGCCTTCCAACCGGACCGACGAGGCGGGCCCGAAGGCCTCCTCCGGAGTCGAAATGCTCCAGAACCCCTATTGAGACACGCGTGTTTCCTGATGATATAGAAGATTAGGGGCTTTGTATGTTCTTCAGGCGCAGGCCCAGCGAAGAGGTCCTCCGTCGGGAGCAAGCGTCTTTCTCCGAGCACGCGGCCAAGGCGGCCGGTGGGGGAGAGGCCGTGCTCCGCGACGAGCTAGGGCTCTATCACCTCTGGTACCTGGAGCTGCGGCTGCGCGAGGAGCTGGCCCGCGCGGCGCGTGTCCACAACGAGTTCTCGCTGGCGACCTGGCGGCTCAGGCTCTTGCCGGGCGAGTCCCCTGACCCAGAGCTCCTGCAGCGAGCGGCGGCGTTCATCGCCGGCAGCCTGCGCAACTACGACATCCCCGCTCGGATCGACTCCGAGCGCTTCGCCGCCATCCTCTTCGACGCTGGGTATGAGGACGCCTGCACGGTGGCCTTCCGGATCAAGGGCGACCTGCAGATCCGGGCGCCTTCGGCCGGCCGGTGGCAGGCCGGCGTCGCCACTTTTCCCCGCGACGGCGTGGCCGGCGATGCCCTCATCCAGGCGGCGTTCCGGCGGCTGGAGGCGGACGCGCGCGCCGCCTAGCGACAACCTTCCTCTTACGTGAGCCGAGGGCGCTCCTTACTGGGGCCTTCTTCTCTTGACCCCCTTCCTCCGCTGCCCGTATCATGTCCGATAAGCACATCACCAGCTCGAAGGAGCCTATGGCACTCGATCTGCTGCGGCGCTCCGACCGCGACCGCGAACAGCACGGCGACCGCATCCCGCCCGGTCAGAAGGTGACCGAGCGGTGGCCCATCTTTACCTACGGCTCCACCCCACGCATCGACCTGAAGGAGTGGAAGTTTATCGTGGCGGGCGCTGTGGAGGAGGAGATGGCCTTCACCTGGGAGGAGCTCAACGCCCTTCCCCAGATCGCCGTCGTGACGGACGTGCACTGCGTCACCGGCTGGACCAAGCTGGACAACGAGTGGCGAGGCGTCCCCTTCCGGGAGATGGCGCGCCTGGTGCAGCCCAAGCCGGAGGCGCAGCACGTGATGGCCCACTGCTACGGTGGCTACACTACGAACATCCCCCTGGCCGACCTCATGCGGGACGATGTGCTCCTCGCTCACACGCACAATGGGCAGCCGCTGGCGCCGGAGCACGGCGGCCCCCTGCGCTTGGTGATCCCCCACCTCTACTTCTGGAAGAGCGCGAAGTGGCTGCGCGGCCTCCTCTTCATCCCTGACGAGCGCCCCGGCTTCTGGGAGCAGTACGGCTACCACATCCGCGGCGACCCCTGGAAGGAGGAGCGGTACTCCTAGGCCGGCCGAGCCTCCGCCAAGCAGCATGGCTTGAGCCCGGCGGACGAGCCTGTCTGGAGCCGACCAGCGTATAATGGAGCGGCCCTGAGCGATGACGACCACCGCCGTCCCTGTCCAGTTCGATGACCCGGTGAACGCCGCTATCCTCGCGGTGTCCGAGGACCGGCTCTCCGGCTTCCACCGAGACCCCCTCGGCGAGATCGCCCGCCGCTCCGGAGTGGACCTGCCGGTGGTGATGGAGCGCATTCGCGAGATGCTGCGGGCGGGCACCATCCGGCGAGTGCGGCAGACGCTGCTCTCGACCAACCTCGCCCACGGCGCCCTGGTGGCCTGGCAGGTGCCTGCCGACAAGCTCTCCTCCGCCTTCGACTACATGTTCCGGGAGGACCCCTTCTCCGGCCACGCGGTCATCCGCACCACCGACGCGGCGACGCCGGGTTCCAGCTACAAGCTCTGGACGACGATCAAGGTCCCGCAGGGGTTCTCGATCGGGAAGCACCTGGAGTACCTGGCGGCCCAGACCGGCGCGGAGCGCTACTGCCTGATGCCGGCCAAGCGCGTGTTTGCCCTCGGCGT
>Ga0154830_1096_pt1 | contig 13708 bp, 17 predicted proteins | sample Rifle2008BG16ft_FD_116134 | JGI IMG/M metagenome (GOLD analysis project Ga0154830, IMG submission 116134) | Chloroflexi bacterium RBG_16_68_14 | reverse complement strand
GCGACGACTTCCGCCCCTTCCGCCTCCAGCACGGCATCTACGGCCAGCGGCAGGACAACGTCCAGATGATACGGGTGAAGATCCCCCACGGCTCGCTCACGGCGGAGCAGATGGACGTGCTGGGCGACATCGCCGAGCGGTTCACGCCCCGCAAGCTGGGCCACGTCACCACCCGGCAGGATATCCAGTTCCACTTTGTCTTGCTGGAGGACGTGCCCACGGTGTTGCGCATCATGGCGCAGGTTGGCCTCACCACCCGCGAGGCCTGTGGCAACACCGTGCGCAACGTGACGGCGGACCATATGTCCGGCCTCTGCCCGGATACCGTCTTCGACATCACCCCCTACGCCGAGGCGACAGCGCGCTTCTTCCTGCGCAACCCCATCTGCCAGAAGCTGCCCCGCAAGTTCAAGATCGCCTTCTCCGCCTGCTCCCACGATTACGGGATGGTGCCCATCCATGACCTGGGCGCTACCGCTGTCATCCGCGACGGCGGGCGGGGCTTCCGGGCGGTGGTCGGCGGTGGCTTGGGCGCGGCGCCCAGCGTCGCCGAGGTGCTAGAGGAGTTCGTGCCCGAAGGCGAGCTGCTGCGGGTCATCGAGGCCACCCTGCGCGTCTTCGACCGCACGGGCGAGCGGAAGAACCGGAACAAGGCGCGCATCAAGTTCCTCCTGAAGCGGATAGGCATCGAGGAGTTCCGGCGGCTGGTGCGGGAGGAGCTGTCCACCCTGCCGCCCGCCGACAGCGGGGCGTACCGGGATCCGGACTGGTCGTTGCTGGAGGAGGAGCAGCAACACCCGTCGGCGGCGTCGCTGGGCCAGAACGGTCAAGCGCCGCGGCCGGGCTTCCAGGCGTGGGAGCGCACCAACGCCGTCCCTCAGGGCCAAGAGGGCTTCTACATGGCCTACGTCCTCCTGCCCATCGGCGACCTGACGGCAGAGCAGTTCCGCGCGCTGGCGGCCATGTCCCGGAAATACGCCGGAGGCAAGCTGCGCACCTCCGCCAACCAGAACGTGGTGCTGCGCTGGGTGCACGAGGAGGACCTGCCTGCGCTCCACGCCGACCTGGTGGAGGCCGGCCTGGCGGAAGATGGCGTCCTCACCCTCACCGACGTGATGACCTGCCCCGGCGCCGATACCTGCAGCCTGGGCGTCACCTCCTCCAAGGGGCTGGGTCAGGCCATCCGGGATGAGCTCTTCAGCAAGAACGGCCATCTCAAGGACGACCCGCTGGTGGAGCAGATCCGGATCAAGATCAGCGGCTGCCCCAACTCCTGCGGACACCACCACATCGCCGACATCGGCTTCTACGGCAACGCGGTACACTCCGGCGAGCGGATGGTGCCCGCCTTCTCCCTGCTCATCGCCGGCAAGGGCGAAACGGAGGACGCCCGCATCGCCAAGCACGTCATGAAGATCGCCGCCAAGCGCATCCCGGAGGCCGTCGTCCGCCTCACCGAGCACTATCAGGAGGAGCGTCAGGATGGCGAGCCCTTCGGCGACTGGGCGCTCCGCGTCGGCACCGGACACATTAAGGAGGTGCTGGCGGAGTATGCCCACATGCCAGCCTTTGAGGAGGACCCCATGGCCTTCGTCGACTGGGGCGCCAACAAGCTCTTCAGCCTCGAAGACATGGGCGAGGGCGAGTGTGCCGTGTAGGCACTCATCCGGACTGTGAAGCGTCCGGGCCAGCGATAAGAGGAAAGGAGGAACGATGGTAGGTCAGATAGAGAAGAAGACGAAGGAGTTCACGCCGCAAGAACTGCGGAAGATCAACGAGCGCTTGGAGGGCAAGCCACCCGAGGAGATCCTGCGCTGGGCCATCGATACCTTCTCTCCCAACATCGGCATGGCCAGCAGCTTTGGAGCGGAGGACGTCCTCCTCATCGATCTCGTCTCCCGCCAGGCGCCGGCGGTGCGGGTCTTCACCCTGGATACGGGCCGGCTGCACGAGGAGACCTACGAGCTCATGGAGCAGGTCCGCACCCGCTACGGCATCTCCATCGAGACTTACTTCCCCGCCCACGAGGCGGTGGAGCGCTTGGAGCGGGGAAAGGGGCTCTACTCCTTCCGGGAGAGCGTGGAGAACCGCAGGGAGTGCTGCGATATCCGCAAGGTGGAGCCGCTCCGTCGCGCCTTGGCGGGGCTGGCGGCCTGGATCACGGGCTTGCGCCGGGACCAGGCGGTGACCCGGACCGAGACCCAGGCGGTGGAGTGGGATGAGACCAACGGGCTGGTGAAGGTGAACCCGCTGGTGGAGTGGACCAACGAGCAGGTGTGGGACTACGTCCGCGCCCACAACGTACCCTACAATACCCTCCACGATCAGGGCTTTCCCAGCATCGGCTGTGCCCCCTGCACCCGTGCCATCCAGCCGGGCGAGGACATCCGCGCCGGCCGCTGGTGGTGGGAGCACCCAGAGTACAAGGAGTGCGGGCTGCACCGGTAGCCGCGGTTCGGGATCTGCGCTGCTCACCCAGGACGAAGAGCATAGTGATACAGCGACGGAAGGTCGCATGAGCGATCGGGGGTTCACCGTGTGGTTCACCGGCCTTTCCGGGGCGGGCAAGACGACCATCGCCCACCGGCTGGAGCAGGTGCTGCGTGAGCGGGCCCTGAAGGTGGAGGTGCTGGACGGCGACGTGGTGCGGACGCACCTGAGCAAAGGGCTGGGCTACAGCAAGGAGGACCGCGACACACACATCCGGCGCGTCGGCTTCGTCTGCCATTTGCTCGCCCGCAATGGGGTGGCCGCCATCGCTGCCGCCATCTCCCCCTATCGGGAGATCCGGGACGAGGTGCGGGCCCAGAACGGTGACTTCGTGGAAGTGTACGTCAAGTGCCCGCTGGAGGTGCTCCAGCAGCGGGACGTGAAGGGACTCTACGCCAAGGCGCTGCGCGGCGAGATCCCTAACTTCACCGGTGTCTCCGACCCGTATGAAGAGCCGCTCGACCCAGAGGTGGTACTGGAGACGGACCGGGAGACGGAAGAGGAAAGCCTGGCGAAAGTGGTGGCCAAGCTGGAGGAGCTGGGCTACCTGGCGCCAGTGGGAGAGAGAACGGTCGTAGGGACAGAGCTTTAGCTCTGTCCGCCTGGGGAGACAAGCTTCTGGGCCGACCTGAAGGTCGGCCCCTACAGGGTACGAACAGGGGGCTAGGCATTCTTCATGATGAACGAACTTATTCCGCCCCACGGCGGACGGCTGATCAATCGCGAGGTGCTGGGCGAGGAGGCGGCGGCTTTGCAGGAGCGGGCGCGCTCCCTGCCGGTGCTCCGGCTCGGCTCCTGGGCGCTGTCCGACCTGGAGCTCATCGCCGTCGGCGGCTTCAGCCCGCTGGAGGGCTTCATGACCAGCCATCACTACCGGTCGGTGGTGGCGGAAATGCACCTGCCGGAGGGCCTCCCCTGGTCGCTGCCCATCACGCTCTCGGCGTCGCGCGAGGAGGCGGCGTCGCTCCGCGAGGGCCAGCAGGTCGCCCTGGCCGACGCCTCGGGCGAGCCGCTGGCCGTCCTCGAGCTGGAGGAGCGGTTCGAGTACGACAAGGAGGCGGAGGCGCAGGCGGTCTTCCGCACCACGGACGAGGCCCACCCCGGCGTCGCTGCCCTCTACGCCCAGGGCGAGGTGCTGCTGGGCGGTCGCGTGACGCTCTTCCGGCGGCCGCCGGCGGCCTTCGCCGAACACCGGCTGACGCCGACTCAGACCCGCGCCGCCTTCGCAGAGCGCGGCTGGCGCACCGTGGTCGGCTTCCAGACGCGCAACCCCATCCACCGCGCCCACGAGTACATCCAGAAGTGCGCCCTGGAGATCGTGGACGGGCTGCTGCTGCACCCGCTGGTGGGTGAGACGAAGGGGGACGACATCCCGGCCGAGGTGCGCATGCACTGCTACCAGGTGCTGCTGGACGGCTACTACCCAAAGGACAGGGTGCTCCTCTCCGTGCTGCCGGCGGCCATGCGCTACGCTGGCCCGCGGGAGGCGATCTTCCACGCGCTGGTGCGCAAGAACTACGGCTGCTCCCACTTCATCGTCGGGCGTGACCACGCCGGCGTCGGCTCCTACTACGGAACCTACGACGCCCAGAAGATCTTCGATGAGTTCACGCCGGAGGAGCTGGCGGTGACGCCCCTCTTCTTCGAGCACACCTTCTACTGCCGCGCCTGCCAGTCAATGGTGAGCAGCAAGACCTGCCCCCATGACGCCGACCAGCGGCTGGTCTTCTCTGGGACGCGGGTGCGGGAGATGCTGGCGGCAGGCGAAGCGCCGCCACCGGAGTTTACCCGGCCCGAGGTGGCCAAGGTCCTCATCGAGGCGATGAGCCGACCGGTGGAGGCCTGATGAACGAGTCTGAGCCCCGGGCCGGCGTCATTCATGCCCCCCGCATCTTCGTCGAGCCGGATGCGCTGGAGAGCGAAGTGACGCGCACGTCCCATGCCGACGCCGGGACCGCGGGTCCACGCCTCGCCGCCGGCCGAGCGAAGTTGCTCGTCGCCCTGGGCCTTCGAGCGACCTACGTCGTCGGCGCGCTTGGTCTCTTCGTGCTGGCGCTCAAGCTCCTGACCTCGGGCGCCTCGGGCGCCCAATCGTTGCTGGAACGTCTGGCCGCCGACGGGCCGGTCAACATCTTCGGCTTCGGCTGGCTGGGGGCGTACGTGATGCTGAGCGGCTCGCCGGTGGCCGCCACCTCCCTCGGCCTCTTCAGCGGAGGCGCCATCTCTGACCTGGAGAGCTTCACCATGATCAACGGCTCCCGTTTCGGCGCCTCTTTCATCGTGCTGTTCGTGGGCCTGCTCTACTATCTGCGCCACCGGCGAAACCCCGATGGGCTCTACATCGGCGTGGTGGCACTCCTCACCACCTTCACCATCTACACGCCGTCCATGGCGATCGGCCTGGTGGCGCTGGACCAGGGCTGGTTCGACGGCGTCAGCGTGGGGGCGCCCCCTGGGGTCGCTTCAGCGACGGACGAGACCTTCGGCGTCCTGGCGGAGCGGGCGGCGGACGCGCTGCCGGGGCTGCTGGTCTTCGCGCTGGGCGGAGCCGTGCTGCTGACCAGCTTCCAGCTCTTCGACCGGGTGCTGCCCAACCTGGATCCGCCCAGCCCCCGGCTGGAGCGGGTGCTCACCTTCTTCCACCGGCCGCTCACCATGTTCGTCGTGGGCGGGCTGGTCACCTTGGCCACCCTGTCCGTCTCCATCTCTCTCACCCTGCTGGTGCCGCTCTCTCTGAAGGGAGTAGTGCGGCGCCACGGCATCGTCCCCTATGTGATGGGGGCAAACATCACCACTTTCATCGATACCCTCTTTGCCGCCGTGCTGCTGGATACGCCGCGGGCGGTCACCGTGGTGGTGACCCAGATGGCGCTGACGGCGGCGGTGTCCATCGTGGTGCTGATGGTGCTGTTCCGGCCGTATCAGCGCCTTGTCCTGGGGCTGGCCCACCGGCTGACGGCTAGCCGGGGCGCCTTTCTCGCCTTCCTCGCGGCGATCTTTCTCGTGCCGGCGGTGCTGTTGGCCGTATGAGGCGTGGGGTGGGGGCGCCGCGTGGCGTCAGGTCGCAGGTGTGCTAGACTGGGATTGTTGAGGAATTCGGTAAACTTTGCTGGCGAACGGGTAGCAATGACATGAAGGTTTCCACCAAGGGCGATTACGGCGTGCGGGCGCTCATCGAGCTCGCCCACCACTATGGCCAGGGACCGATGCAGAGCGCCGAGATCGCCTCCCGGCAGGAGGTGCCGGAGCCGTACCTGGACCAGCTCCTCACCACCCTCCGGCGCGCCGGCTTCATCCGCAGCGTGCGCGGCCCCCAGGGCGGACACGCCCTCATCCGCCAGCCCGGGGAGCTGAGGCTGAGCGAGGTGATGGTGGCGCTGGAGGGCTCGCTGGCGCCCCTCGCCTGCGTGGATGACCCCGACGCCTGCACTAAGACGGGCGGCTGCGTCCAGCGCGAGGTATGGGAGCGCGTTCGCGACGCGACCCGGGAGATCCTGGAGCACGTGACCATTGGAGATCTGGCGGAGAAGGAGCGACAGTACAACCGGAATGGTGGACGCTACTACATCTGACCTGCGGGAGCTGAAGGCCTCGGTGCGCGCCGGCGAGGAGATCGCCGACAGCGTGCTGGAGCTGGTGGGCCACACGCCCCTGGTGCGGCTCCAGCGCGTCGTGCCGGAGGGCTCGGCCGAGGTGCTGGGCAAGCTGGAGTCGCTCAACCCGGCCGGCAGCGTCAAGGACCGCATCGCCCTGAGCATGATCGAGGACGCCGCGGCGCGCGGCGAGCTGAAGCCGGGCGACACCATCGTCGAGCCCACCAGCGGGAACACCGGCGTCGGCCTGGCCATGGTGGCGGCAGTGAAGGGCTACCGGCTCATCCTCACCATGCCGGAGGACATGAGCGTGGAGCGGCGCAAGCTGCTTACCCGCTTCGGGGCGGAGCTGGTGCTGACGCCCGCCATCGAGGGGATGTCGGGCGCCGTCTTCGCCGCCCAGGAGCTGGTGGACAAGCACGGCTACTTCATGCCGCAGCAGTTCAACAACCCATCGAACCCGGAGATCCACCGGCGTACCACGGCGCAGGAGATCATGAAAGCCACAGGCGGCCAGCTAGACGCCTTCGTGGCGGGGGTGGGCACCGGCGGCACCATCACCGGCGTGGGCGAGGTGCTCAAGCAGCATAACCCCAAGATCCTGGTGGTGGCGGTGGAGCCTGCCCGGTCGCCGGTGCTGGCCGGCGGCAAGGCCGGGCTGCACGGCATCCAGGGCATCGGCGCCAGCTTCGTGCCCACGGTGCTCAACCGCGAGGTCTACGACGAGCTCATCGCCGTGAGGGACGAGGACGCTTACGCCATGACTGCCCGGCTGACGAAGGAGGAGGGGCTGCTGGTGGGCGTCTCGTCGGGCGCCAACGTGGTCGCGTCCCTCCAGGTGGCGGCGAGGTTGGGCCAGGGCAAGCGGGTGGTCACTATCCTCCCCGACACGGGCGAACGGTACCTGAGCGTCAACTTCTGAGCTGGGTGGAGAGGATGCGGAGATGAGCGTAACGGTCTACATTCCCACCCCGTTTCGGAGGATGACGGGGAGCCGCGCGTACGTGCAGGTGGAGGGTTCGACCATCGCCGAGGTGCTGGACGACCTGGACCGCCAGTTCCCCGGCGTACACGACCTGATTTACAGCAGCCGGCACCAGATCCCGCGGCACATCAACATCTACGTGAACAACCAGGAGATCGGCAGCCTCGAGGGAGACCGGACGCCGGTGGCGGAGGGCGACCAGGTGGCTATCATCCCCGCCATCGCCGGCGGAGCGGAAGCCGGCTCATCCTCCGACCGGGCGCTCACGCCGGAGCAGGTGACGCGCTACTCGCGCCACATCATCATGCCCCAGGTGGGCAGCGTCGGCCAGCGAAAGATCCTGGCGGCGAAGGTGCTCATCGTCGGCGCGGGCGGGCTCGGCTCGCCGGTGTCGGTGTATCTGGCGCTGGCCGGCGTGGGCACCATCGGCATCGTGGACTTCGATGTGGTCGACCTCTCCAACCTCCAGCGCCAGATCCTGCACCAGACGGAGGACGTGGGCCGGCCGAAGGTGGAGTCGGCCAGGGAGACGCTCCTCCTGTACAACCCGGACATCAACGTCGTCACCCACGCCGAGCCCCTCACCTCCGACAACGCGCTGGAGATCATCGGCCGGTACGACATTGTGGTGAACGGGGCGGACACCTTCCAGGCGCGCTATCTGGTGAACGACGCCTGCGTCCTCCTCAAGAAGCCGCTGGTGGACGGCAGCATCCTCCTCTTCGAGGGCCAGACGACGGTCTACCTGCCGGGCAAAGGCTGCTACCGCTGCCTCTTCCCGGCGCCTCCTCCTCCCGGCATGGTGCCGACCTGCGCCGAGGCGGGGGTGCTGGGCGCCCTCTGCGGCCTGGTCGGCTCCATCCAGGCGACGGAGACGCTCAAGGTCATCCTGGGCATCGGCGAGACCCTCAGCGGCCGCCTGATGATCATCGATGCGCTCGGGATGGACGTGCGCGCCTTCAAGATCCGGCGCGACCCCGAGTGCGTCGTCTGCGGAGACAACCCGACGGTGACCCAGCTTATCGACTACGACGAGTTCTGCGGCGCTCCCGCCCGGGCCGGGGCGGCCGCCCATGCCGAGGGATAGGGTATCAGACATGGCAGTAGAGGTGCGCGTCACTTCCACCCTCCGGAACCTGGTCGGCGAGAAGATGGTCCAGGGGCACGGCGCCACCGTAGGTGAGCTGCTGGAGGACCTGGACGCCCGCTACCCCGGCTTCAGGGCCCAGATCAGCGGCAAGGACGGCCAGCTCCACCGCTTCGTCAACGTCTACCTGAACGACGAGGACATCCGCTATCTCCAGGCCCTCGATACGCCGGTGAAGCCGGGCGACGTCGCCTCCATCCTGCCAGCCCTTGCAGGCGGGGGCCTCCCTGCCCTGGCGGGCGGCGCCCGCTAGACCACGACGCCGTGCTGTACGCCAACCTCATCGAGACGATCGGCAATACGCCCCTGGTGGAGCTGCGACGGCTCAGCCCCAAGCCGGGTGTCCGCTTCTTCGCCAAACTGGAGGGCCAAAACCCCACCGGCTCCCTCAAGGACCGCATCGCCAAGTACATGATCGAGGCGGCGGAGCATTCCGGCGAGCTGACACCCGATCGGGTCGTGCTCGAGCCCACCAGCGGCAACACCGGCATCTCCCTCGCCATGATCTGCCGGATCAAGGGCTACCGGCTGAAGGTCGTCATGCCGGAGAGCGTGAGCGAGGAGCGGACGCAGCTCCTGCGCGCGTTCGGCGCGGAGATCGTCTACTCGGAGGGGATCAAGGGCACCAACGGCTCTATCATCGTTGCCCAGCAGATGGCGGCGAAGGACCCCACCTACTATATGCCCTATCAGTACGGCAACGAGGCCAACCCCCGTGCCCACTACGAGACCACCGGCCCCGAGATCCTGCGTGACCTGCCGGAGGTGGACGTTTTCGTGGCCGGGCTGGGCACCGGCGGCACCCTCACCGGCGTCGGCCACTTCCTCAAGGAGCACAAGCTTGGCGTGAAGGTGGTCGCCTGCGTCCCCCACCCGGGCGACCTGGTGCAGGGGCTGCGCAGCCTGGAGGAGGGCTTCATCCCGCCGGTGCTTGACGAATCGGTGCTGGACGGCAAGATCGTGGTCGACTCGCGCGCCTCCTTCGCGGCGACGAAGGAGCTGACCCAGACAGAGGGGATCTTCGCGGGCGTCTCCTCGGGCGCGGTGCTCCGCACCGCCCAGCGGGTGTCGGAGCGGCTGGAGCGGGGCAGCATCGTCCTGCTGCTGGCGGACGGCGGCTGGAAGTACCTCTCCACCTCCCTCTGGAGCAAGGAGTACGACGAGCTGGGCGAAGAAATCGAGGGGAAGGTCTGGTGGTAGCGGCCCGCCGGCCGCCACGTCCGTACGGCTTGCGCGAGACGCCCGTCTCCTAGATTATCTTCCTCGTATCCATGTTCTTGTCTAGCCGTGCGGCCGTGGGAGTGAGGGGATGCTGAGCCTGGAGCGCCGGTACGTCGACGAGGTCATCGCCCATGCGCGGGAGGACGCGCCCAACGAGTGCTGCGGCATCATCGCCGGGCGCGACGGGCGCCCTACCCAGCTCTACCGCGCCGTCAACGCCGAGGCGAGCCCCTACCGCTACAACGTCGACCCCAAGGACCTGCTGCGCATCTACCGCGACCTGGACAACCACGGCTGGGACGTGCTCGCCATCTACCACTCCCACACCCACACTGAGGCCTATCCCTCGCCCACAGACGTGAGCCTGGCCGCCTGGCCGGAGGCCTATTACCTCATCGTCTCCCTGGCCGACGAGGCGAAGCCCGTCCTGCGCGCCTTCCGCATCCAGGACGGCCGGGTGACGGAACACGAGTTGCAGGTGGTGGACGACGCCGGCGCTCATCTCGACGCGGCTCGATGAGCGACGCGTGGCTCATCACCGGCATCCCCGGCGCCGGCAAGTCGACGGTGGCGCGGCTGCTGGCCCGCCGCCTGCCGCAGGCGGTGCACATCGAGGGTGACCGGCTTCAGGAGTGGATCGTCAGCGGCGGCGTCTGGCCGGGCCAGGAGCCGGAGGAGGAGTCGGAGCGGCAAGTGCAGTTGAACGTGCGTAACCAGTGCCTGCTCGCCCGCTCCTTCGGCGACGGCGGCTTCGTCCCGGTGCTGGACTACGTGGTGGTGAGCAAAGCGCGCCTCGAGGCGTACCGGCGGCAGCTCGACGGGCTGAACCTGCACTTCGTAGTGCTCGCTCCCGGCCGGGAGGTGGCGGTGCGGCGCGACCGGGAGCGCGAAGCGGAGCACGGCCACGCGCATGAGCCGACCATCGCCGAGCGCTGGGCGCACCTGGAGGAGGTGATGGCCCGGGAGCTGCGCGGCGTCGGCCTGTGGCTAGATAGCCAGGCGCAGAGCGCGGACGAGACCGTGGATGAGATCCTCCGGCGGAAGGAGGAGGCGCGAGTATGAGCGGGACAAAGGCACGTCCTGTCCCTCCCTCCCTCACCATCGGCCCGCGCACCTTCGTCTGGGGCGAGCGGACGTACCTCATGGGCGTGATCAACGTCTCGCCGGAGTCCTTCTCCGGCGATGGGCTGGCCGACGTAGAGGAGGCGGTCGCCCAGGCGCGCCGCTTCGTCGAGGAGGGGGCCGACCTGCTGGACGTGGGCGGCCAGTCGACTCGCCCCGGCTTCCAGGAGCTGGCGCCGGAGGAGGAGATACGGCGCGCGGTGCCGGTGATCCAGCGGCTCGTGGCCCTTCCTGGGGAAGGGCTGGACGTGCCGGTCAGCGTCGATACCTACAGGGCGCTGGTGGCGCGGGCGGCGCTGGAGGCGGGCGCTCACCTGCTGAACGATATCTGGGGCTTCCGCCATGACCGGACGCTGGCGGAGCTGGCCGTGGAGTTCGGCGTGCCCGCGGTGGTCATGCACAACCAGCGGGAGCGAGAGTTCCATGACGTCATCGGGGATATCCGGGCCGGGTTGGAAGCGAGCATCGCCATCGCGGAGGAGGCGGGCCTGCCTCGGGAGCGGCTGATCGTCGATCCCGGCTTCGGCTTCGGCTGGACGGAGGAGCAGAACCTGGAGATGCTGCGGCGGCTGGGCGAGCTGCACGCGCTGGGGCTGCCCTTGCTCGTCGGCACCTCCCGCAAGTCGACCATCGGCGCGGTGCTGGACGGCGCCCCGGTGGAGGAGCGGCTCTGGGGCACGGCGGCGACGGTGGCGCTGGCCGTGGCCGCCGGCGCCGACATCGTGCGCGTCCACGACGTGGCGGAGATGCGCGACGTGGTGCGCGTGGCCGACGCGGTGGTGCGCGGCTGGCGCAAGGAGGAGAAGAACAACACCCCAGCCTGAAGACTGGGGCATGAATGGAGCTTTCGATGCCCCCGCCTTCAGGCGGGGGTCGGGAATCCAAGACGATGATCCACGAACTCCCCGTCGTCTACCTGGGGCTGGGGTCGAACCTGGGCGACCGCCGGCGCAACCTGGCCGTGGCGCTGCGGCGGCTGGAGCCGCTCGTGCGCATCGAGGCCGTCTCCTCCCTGTACGAGACCGACCCGGTGGGGCCGCAGGACCAGCCGCCCTATTTAAACGCTGTCTGTCGAGGGGTCACCGGCCTGCCGCCGCGGGGCCTGCTGCGCCACCTGCAGGAGGTAGAGCGCGACCTGGGCCGGCGGCTGGGCCCTCGCTGGGACCCGCGCCCTCTCGATATCGACCTCCTGCTCTACGGCGATGCGGTGATCGATGAGCCGGGCCTGCGGGTGCCCCATCCGGAGCTGCCGCATCGGGCCTTCGTCCTCGTGCCTCTGGCGGAGCTGGCGGCGAAGCTGAAGCACCCGGAGCTGGGCGCTACCATCGGCTCGCTCGCGAAGAGAGCGGATCGCTCGGGGGTGCGGAAGCAGGCGGACCCGGGCTGGGAGCAGGGCTAGGCGGAGATAGCCTGGAGCTCTGCTTCTTCCTCCCGGTCCAGCTCGGCCAGCTCAGGCTCCATCTTCGTCATGGTGTAGCCGACCCAGAAGAGGAGGCCGCAGACGGCGCCCATGGCTGCCAAGATCGGCAGCGCGACCGCCAGGTAGCTCCTGCGGAGCACGCCCAAAGTGAAGACCAGCATCTGGATGGCGGACACCGCCATCAGGAGCGTGCCGATGGTGCGAGATCGCTCCATCCTCCGGCCTCCGACGGGTCAGCCGGCTTGCGCCTCGGCCTGCTTGCGCAGGTCAGGCGGCAGCAGGTTGGGGATGCCGTCGTCGATGGGGTAGCGCTCGTTGCACTTGCCGCAGACGAGGGAGCCCTGGATCACCTCATCCGCCTCTTCCTCATCGATGGTGAGCTCCAGTTCGCCCTTGCACATAGGGCAGGCCAGGATATCCATCAGGTCCTTGCGCATCGTTGCTCCTCCTAGCCGCTAGAGTGTCGAAGGCATTGTAGGCGGCCCGCCCTCGCTGGTCAATGCGGGGTTGGCGAGACTGCTGAATAATATTGCGGGTCGGGCTTCAGCCCGACGGCGACAGGCTAAAGCCTGTCCCACCGGGAATTGGGAGAGCTGGCCAGCGTCTCGCAGAACGCACCTAGCAGAGCTTTATTCAGCAGTCTCGGTTGGCTGGGGGTCAGTGCTTCTGCGCGTGTGCATGGACGGCGCCGATGCCCCGTTCCTATAATGAAGCGCGGACGAGGAGCGCGCCGATCCGAATGAGCGAACCGACTCAACGCCGCGAGATCGACCTGCACCGCCGGGTGTGCGTGATCAAGCCGGACACCATCGATATCCGGCCCGCCCGCAGCGCGGCCGTCGTGCCGTTGCTGGGGTTCTTGCTGGGGGTCTTCGCCTTCGTCGCCGTCTTGCTCTGGATCGAGCAGATCCCCTTCCTCCTGGTGCTCCTGCTGATGGGCAGCGCCATCCTGCTGGTGCCCTTCGCCGGCATGGGCTTCGTCTACTCCGTCTACGGGGCGAACGTGGTCATCGACCGCAAGAAGCAGACGGCGGTGTGGCAGCAGGGGCTCTTGGGTATGGGGGTAGGCACGCAGGAGCTGGTGCCCTTCTACAAGATGGAGCGGCTGGAGGTCGAAGACATGAGCCGGGAAGGGCACGAGGAGGGCCATCCCCAGGACGTGGCCCAGTTCGAGATCCGGCTGCTCAAGGCCAGCGGCCGGCGGCTCTCGCTGGGCCAGGTGACGGTGCCCCGCTACCTGGCCGCCGAGGGGCTGGCCCGCGCCCGGGAGGTGGGCGAGGCCGTCGCCGCGCTGGTGGAGAAGCCCCTGGAGATGGTGGGCGGGGAGCCCCGCCGCCCGCGTCGCCGCCGTCGCCGGCGCGCGCCGGCACGAGTCTAACCCCCTGCGATGGCTGGTGCCTCCCCCTCGTCCGCGCCGCGAATGAGCTTCGTTGTCCCCGCCTACGATGAGGAGCGCCGCCTGGGCGATTCGCTGGCGCGGCTGATCGAGTTCACCGCCGGACTGCCCTACTCGATCGAGATCATCGTCGTTGATGACGGCAGCGCCGACCGGACGGCGGAGATCGCCCGGGAGGCGGCGCGGCGTGTGCCCGAGGGCGTCTCGCTGCGGCTGCTCCAGCATGAGCGGAACCGGGGGAAGGGGGCGGCCGTGCGCACCGGGGCGCTGGTCGCCGCCGGCGAGTACATCCTCTATCTGGACGCGGACCTGGCCACGCCGCCGGAGGAGGCGC
>Ga0154830_1075_pt7 | contig 13864 bp, 14 predicted proteins | sample Rifle2008BG16ft_FD_116134 | JGI IMG/M metagenome (GOLD analysis project Ga0154830, IMG submission 116134) | Chloroflexi bacterium RBG_16_68_14 | reverse complement strand
GCGCCGCCCGCCAGGGCGTCGCGTACCGCCTCCAACAGCGTGCTGGCAGGCGCATCGCGCAGCAGGACACCCCTGGCGCCAGCCCGCACGGGTTCTAGCACGTCCTCCACCGTATCATCATCGACCAGGACAATGACGCAGACGGACGGCTCCAGGCGGAGCACCCGCCGCAGCGCTGTCAGGCCCGCCGAGCTGCCTAGGAGGTCATCGCCGTCCCGTCCCAGGCCGAGAAAGATGATGTGCGGAGAGAGCTCCAGGCAGGCATCGACGACCTCCCCGACCCGCGCCACCTCACCGACGACGCTGAAACGGCGGTTCCGGGCCAGCACGTCACGGATGCCCCGTCGCACCAGCTCAGCGCTATCAGCGATCAGGACCCGCACACCCTCCCAGCCTTCGGCGTTATTTGCCATGCGAGATCTCCTTTCTCTGCTGTCCATTCTGCTCCGCTGCGGTGGGCCAGGGATATGGGGAAGGCGATGCATTCCGGGCCACGGGACTGCTGACCGGCTGGTGATGACGGCCTGATGGCTGAGGATGTCCTCGCCTAGGGCATACGGAGATCGGTGAAGCGATGTACTGCCACCAGCGCCATCGCATCGTGGCGGGCGAGGCCACCGATCCAGCTTCCCGTCGCCTCCGTCTCGTGGCTCCCTACGGAACCTCACCCGCTTCCCTACGGCGCCGCCGGCGGCCCTGTGGGGCCTTCTCGCCGCCCTGAGCAAGAAGCCGCCTAAGCAGCGCGCCCGATTGACGCCCTCTCCTGACTCCACGACGATGGAAGCGACGACTGTCTCAAATCACAGGGAGGACGCAGTGCAACTTGCTCGATATCTTCGACTGGCCGGGCGCTGGTGGTGGTTCATCGCGCTGGCGGCGCTCATCGGCGGCGGGAGCGCCTACAGCATCAGCCAGCTCATCACGCCCATCTATCGGGCTGATGCCACGCTCCTGGTCAACCAGACCCAGACGCCCGGCGTCATCGCCTACAACGACATCCTCACCAGCGAGCGGCTCACCATGACCTACCGGGAGCTCATCAGCAAGCGCCCGGTGCTCGAGGACGTCACCGAAGACCTCGAGCTCCCCATGAGCCCCGACGAGCTGGGCGCGCTCATCGATGTGGAGGCGATCGAGGACACGCAGCTCCTGCGCCTCTCGGTCGAGCACGAGGACCCGGACCAGGCCCGCTGGCTGGCCAACGCCACCGCCCAGGCGTTCATTGACTCCAACGAGCAGGACGGGCTCACCCGGCCGGGCACCGTCAGCATCGTGGAGCCCGCGTCGACCCCCGCCAGCCCGGTACGTCCGCGCACGACATTGAACTCCATCATTGGGGCGCTCGCCGCCGTCTTCATCGCCGGCACCGTGGTCCTCATCTACGAGTACCTGGACGACACCATCAAGACAGCGGAGGACGTGGAGACAGCAGCTCGTCTGCCCACCCTGGGCGGCGTAGCGCGTTTCCCCCGGCGCGTCAGCAGCCGCAGCGGCCTGGTGGTAGCTTCCACTGAACGGAGCGCCGCCGCCGAGGCTTACCGGGTCCTGCGCACCAACCTCCAGTTCAGCACCCTGGACGCGCAGGCGCTGCTGGTCTCCAGCGCCAACCCCGGCGAGGGAAAGACCACCACCGTCGCGAACTTAGCCGTGGCCATCGCTCAGACCGGCCTGCGGGTCATCGTCATCGACTCCGACCTGCGGCGGCCAGCGTTACACCGGATCTTTGGGCTGAGCAACGGGGCCGGCCTTACCAACGCCCTGCTGTCACGGCAGCCGGAGATACAGCGCTTCCTCCAACCCACCGCCTTCGAAGGCCTCTCCGTGCTGACCAGCGGCCCCCTGCCGCCCAACCCGTCGGAGCTGCTCAGCTCCCGCCGCATGGATGCCATCGTCGACGCCGCGCGGAAAGAAGCGGAGATCCTACTGTTCGATAGCCCGCCTGCCCTCGCTGTCGCCGACGCCTCGATCCTGGCCGGCAAGGTGGACGGCGCCATCCTGGTTGTGGACACCGGTCGTACACGGGCGCACGCCTTGCAGCGCGCCAGCGAAGCGCTGGCCCTCTCCAAGACGAAGGTCTTGGGAGCGGTCCTGAACAAGCTGACCGGCCGCGGCCAGGGTTATTACTACTATTCCTATCACTACTATTCCTCCTCCGACGACGGGAAGAACGGCCACCGGAAAGGGCGCCTCTTCCGGGGCAAGAGATCGCAACCGGCCGAGGAGACCAGGACCCATGCGTAACCTGTTCCTCGCGCTCGGCTTGGCGCTCCTGCTCCTGGGAGGAGTCCTGGGCTTGGCGGCGACCGGCCTCCTCCTAGCGTGGGAAGAGGTGCCGCCGCCCGGTGCCGATGGGCCCTTCAGCGCCGGGGAGGCCAGCGTCGTGAAACTAGCGAATATTCACGGCTCAGGGTGGGCTGAGCAACACACCTAGAAGCCAACACGGAATCGCACGTCCACTGAAAGGAGGACGAAATGAGACGAAGAGGTAGAAAAGCCTGGCTGGTCGCGCTGAGTTTGGGCGCCGTGCTCGCCCTGGGCCTCCTCGGCCAGGCGTGGGCGCAGTACCCACCCCCGGTCGGCAGCCTGGCGCTGGCGGCCCGCGACACCACACCTGACCTGGGCGAGGAGGTGGCCATCACCGCTAGCGTCCTGGACGAGAACGGCGAGGCGGCAGCAGGTGTAGAGTGCACCTTCACTATCGCCGAGCAGCCGGGCGACGACGCCGGCGTCGATCCCGGGCCGTTCACCACCGACGCCGATGGGAACGTGTCCACCACGCTCAACACCGGGAGCGCCGAGGGCGCCATCACGGTAGAAGCCACCTGCGGTGAGCTGTCCGCCCTGGTGAGCGTCGTCGCCGGCGCCGCGGCCGCACCGCCGGCCTCGCTGCCGGAAACGGGGAGCGGCGCACAGGACAGCACCAACTGGGCCTTCTGGGCGCTCATCGCCGCGGGAGCGGTCGTCGGCGTAAGCGGCCTGGCCATCGCCTGGAGGTTGGCCAAGGCGTAGCTTGCCCAGCGGGTGGCGATGCCGACCCATGGGAGCGCGTAGACGCTGGGCCGTCCCGGCTATCAGCCTCGCTGGCCTCCTGCTCGGCTCGCTCCTGGTCCTCGTCGCCACCCGCTACTACCCGGCCTATCGCAGCGCCCTGGCTGCCCGTGACGACCTGCGGGCCGCGCAGGCCCTCCTGCGAGACAGCAGGCTCGATGCCAGCGTCGCGGACCTGGCCACGGCGGAAGCGAAGCTGAACGATGCGGAACGGGACTTCCAGCGCACGCGACAGACGTTCGATGACCCTTTGCTGCGGCTGGGCCGGCGCCTCCCGCTCCTGGGCGACTCGCTCAGTGCCACAGTGCACCTCACGGACATCGGCATCGAAGGGGTGCAGCTCGGCCGCGACGCGATCGCCGTGACCCGCACCTACCAGCAGCTACGGGATCAGCGGGCAGAACCGCTGACGGAGCGAACGGAAGAGATCATTGCGGAGCTCGACCCATCGATGACGGCGATCAAGGAGCGGATCCAACATATCCAGGAGAAGCGCGAACGGGTGACGGGCGCAGCCCTGCCGCCATCGCTGGTGAGCGCCGTCCGCGAGATCGACCGAGACCTGGAGGAGATGGAGGATCTGACCGGAACCTACGATGACCTCTCCGCCTTCCTGCCCGACTTCCTCGGGTTCCACGGGCCCCGCACCTACCTGGTGCTGGCCCAGAACAACGCAGAGCTGCTCCCCACCGGCGGCCTCATCTCCGTCTACGGCATCATCAGCATCCAGGACGGCAGGATCCTGGAAAAGCGCTTCGAGGACGCGGTAAGCTATAGCGGCCGCTGGCTGGAGCGCAGCCAGGCCTACGTCGAGCCGCCGGCGCCCCTCCAGCGCTACCTCCTGCGGGACTTCAGCTGGAACCTCGCCGTGTCCAACTGGTCGCCCCACTTCCCCAGCGCGGCCCAGGACGCGGAGCGCTTCTTTCGCCTGGCCGGCGGGCAGCCGGTGGACGGCGTCATCGCCATCAACGTCCACACCATCGAGGAGCTGCTGCGCGTGACCGGCCCCATCACCATCGACTCGTACCAAGTGACCGTCTCCGCGGAGAACGCCCTCGATGTCATTGAGGAGCACACCCGGACCGCCCAGGAGGGGGAGGGGGACCGCAAGGCCTTCGTCGGCGTCCTGGCCGAGGAGCTGCTCTCCCGCCTGATGCACGCCGCGCCGGAGCAGTGGACGCCCCTGCTGGAGGCCCTGCAGCGGCTGCGCGACCAGCGCCAGCTCCTCTTCTTCTCCCACGACCGGGAGATGCAGATGCTGAGCCATCGACTGGGGGTGGACGGGGCGCTCCAGGACACTGAGGGCGACTACCTCATGCTGGTGGACGCCAGCGTCAACAGCACTAAGCTCAACATCGTCCTGGACCAGCGCATCGACATCACGGTGCAGCTCGACCCGCTCGGCACGGCCCGCCACCAGGCGACCGTCTCCTATCGCAACAACCTGCCCGCCTGGTCCCGGGGCCGTGACTCCCTCCTGGTGCGCCGCCTGATGCTGGGCGGGCTCTACGGCGGCTACGTTCGGCTGCTGGCGCCCTACCACAGCCGCCTGGAGAGCGTCACGCTGGCGGGGCGCGAGGCGAGCGCCGAGGAGATAGGCGTGGAGCGGGGCAAAGCCGTGTTCGGACGGTTCTTCTCCCTCCCCAGCGGCCAGCAGACGGAGCTCACCTTTCAGTACACCACGTCCTACATGGCCCAGGCCGAAGACGGAGCGCTGGTGTACCGGCTCTACCTCCAGAAGCAGCCCGGGACAGACGCCATCCCCGTCCGCCTGCGGCTCCTCCTGCCGGACGGCGCCCGTCTTCGCTCCGCCGCCCTGGACGGCTCGCCGGTGGCGTCCCTCGCCAGCGTCGAGACCGACCTGGCCGAGGACCGAGAGCTCGTCATCCGTTACGAACTGGACGAGTAGGGGCTGAGCTGTGCCTGCTGTCCTGCTCGACCGCGACGGCGTCATCAACGAGGACCGGGCCGACTACGTGAGGCGCTGGGAGGAGTTCCGGTTCCTGCCGCGCTCGCTGCCGGCGCTGGCCGTGCTCGCGCGCCTCGGCCTGCGGCTCGCCGTGGTCACCAACCAGTCGGCCGTCGGGCGCGGCCTGCTGGCGCCCGCTACGCTCAACGAGATCCACCGGCGGATGCTGGCCCACTGCGCCAGGAACGGCGCCGCCATCCAGGGCGTCTTCGCCTGCCCGCACGCCCCCTGGGACGGCTGCGACTGCCGCAAGCCGCGGCCGGGGCTGCTCTTAGAGGCGATGGCCGCGCTAGGCGAGCCTCCGGAGCGCTGCGTCGCCATCGGCGACAGCCGCGCAGACCTGCGAGCGGCGGCAGCGGCGGGGATACCTTTCGTGCTGGTGCGTACCGGCCGCGGCGAGGAGACGCTGAGGCACCCCGACTGCCGCGCCCGCCCACCCCTCTTCGTCGCCCGAGACTTGTGGGAGGCCTGCCAGGCCCTGCCAGCGCATCTCGAGCTGAGGGCGGCCTGAGGAGGCGCCATGCTCCTGGTCAGAGCGCCTGTCCGGATCAGCTTCGCGGGTGGCGGCACCGACCTGCCGTCCTACTACGAGCAGTTCGGCGGGCTGGTGGTGAGCGCCGCCATCGACAAGTACTTCTACGTCTTCCTCAGCCCCGCCGGCGGCGCCGGCGTGCACATCAGCTCCTCGGACTTCGGCGCCTTCTCCCGCTGGTCGGCCGACGAGGAGCCGGTCTGGGACGGCCACCTGCGCCTGCCGCGGGCCGTCCTCCACGACTTCGGCGCCGATCAAGGCTTCTCCGTCTTCCTCGCCTCAGAGATCCCGCCTGGGACAGGGCTGGGCTCCTCCAGTACCGTCGCCGTCGCCCTCGCCAAGGCGCTCAGCACCTACCTGGGGCAGCGCCTCTCGCCCGCCGAGATCGCGGAGCGGGCCGCCCGCATCGAGATCGAGAAGCTGGGGAGCCCTATCGGCAAGCAGGACCAGTACGCGGCGGCTTTCGGCGGCCTGAACGTCTTCACGTTCCGCCGGGACGGCGTAGAGGTAGAGCGGCTTCTCCTCAGGCCGGAAGTGCGCCAGGAGCTGGAGGCGAACCTGCTGCTCTTCTATACCGGCGCCTCGCGCAGCGCCAACGAGATCCTCCGAGAGCAGAAGCAGGCGACGAGCAATGGACACGCCGATGTGGTAGAGGCGTTGCACGCGATCAAGTCCTTCGCCCAGGAGACCAGGGAGGCGCTGGAGCGCGGGGACCTGGACCGCTTCGGCGAGATCCTGCACCGGTCGTGGGAGGCGAAGCGGCACCTCGCCCGGGGCGTGACCAACCAGCGCATCGACGAGCTGTACCGCCTCGCCCGCGAGCGCGGCGCCCTGGGCGGCAAGATCGCCGGCGCCGGAGGCGGCGGCTTTCTGCTCCTCTACTGCGAGCGCCGCTTCCAGCCCGACGTGTGCGCCGCCATGGAAAGGGAAGGGCTCTATCACATGGAGTTCCGTTTCGATAGTGGCGGAGCCAAGGTACTCCTCAACTCGGCCACTCGGCCGGCTCAGCCAGCGCTCGGGGAGGATATCCAGAAGGCAGCCTGATGCGTATGCGCGAGCAACGGGCTCTGGTCATCGGACTGCTGGCCAGCGACGCGATGATGCTCCTGTGGGCATCGGCCAGTGCCCTCGGCGTTCGCTACGGCGTCTCCCGCTGGCCAGGAGGGCCCGAGAGTAGCAGCAGCGGCCTGGCGCTCTTGCTGCTCGCCCCAGCGCTCACCCTAGCTCTGATGGCCGCAGGCGGACTGTACCGTCTCGACGATCTCTTCAGCGGGCACCGGGAGTACGCCGGTGTCGTCCGGGGCTGCACCTACGCCGCTTTCGCCGTCCTCCTGCTCGCCTTCCTGCTGGACGTCAACCTCTCTCGAGGCGCCCTGATCCTGTCGTGGGGCCTCTCTTGCTTCCTGGTGGGGAGTGAGCGGTTCCTCTTCCGGCGAGGAGTCTATCGGCTGCGGCGATCCGGCCGGCTGGTGCGTCGGGCCATCATCATCGGCGCTGACGAGCACGCCATCGCCATCGCGCGCCGGCTGTCCAACCCGGCCGCAGGCTGGCAGGCAGTGGGCTTCCTGGACGACTACCAGCCGACAGGCGCCGAGGTGGTGGACGGCCTCCGCGTCCTCGGCGACCCTCGCGCGGCGGCAGAGCTAGCGCTCACCTACGGCGCCAGCGACCTCATCCTCGTCCCACACGCCGTGAGCTGGGAGGCGCAGCGGGACCTGCTGGAGATGGCGGCTACTAGCGATCAGCCCGCCCTGCGGCTGGCGCCCGGCCTCTATCATCTGTTGGCCACCGGCGCCAGGCCGCTGGAGGCCAACTTCGTGCCCCTGCTCTCACTGGAACGGCTCCGCATCACCGGCCTGGACGCCACGCTGAAGACGGCAGTCGACTATGGCCTCAGCCTTGCCACATTGCCCGCGCTCGGCGCCCTGCTGGGCGCGCTGTGCCTGGCAGCTCGGCTCTCGGGCGGAGGCGCTCTCCTGGAGCGCCGCCCGGCGCTGGGCCTCCGGAGCAAGCCGTTCCACCTGCTGACCATCGCTCCGCCACCCCAGGAGGTTGCACGCGGACAGCCCTCGCTGGGCTGGCGCCTGCGAGAGGCCGCGGCCAGCGGAAGGCTGAGCAAGCTGCCCAACATCCTCAACATCCTGCGGGGACGGATGAGCCTGGTCGGCCCGCGCGCCCTCACCGCCTCAGCCGATCTCCTGCACCGGCCCTGGTCGCGGACGCTGCTGCTGGTGCGCCCCGGCCTCACCGGGCCGCACCTCGCCAGCGGCAACGACTGGTCGGCGGAGGAACAGGCTATCCTTGACGTCGCCTACGTGCGGGACTACTCCCTCTGGCTGGACTTGCGGCTGCTCTTCGCCTCGCTCATGCGGATGCTGCGCAGAGAGCGCCTGCTGCCCGCCTCCTACCAGCGTCAGCTCAGCGATCAACCTGTGCCGACTGAATCGCTGGCGCCCTAGCCCTGCCCTGCCGCGCCCACGGATCCAGGCGGTGCCCTACGAAGATGCACGTCAGACCGAACAAGTATAGGGCAGCGGGGTAGAGCGCTCTGCGCGCCAGGACGGCAAGAACCGGGACTTGAAACGCCCGGGGCACACTCCGCGCCAAGCGGTACTTTAACGTGCGGTTCCCAAGGTAGTCGGGATCGTCCCGCAGGTGCCGCAAGTGATGCTCAACAGAGGGCGCGATGAACGAATGGGGTGCGAAGCCGGCCCGACGAGCAGCACGGGTGTAACTCCAGATCGGATAGGCCTGATCGCCAAGGCCATCCTCGTGCAGCCGCGAGAGGAACCTTTTGCCCGCGAGGTTGAGCGGCCCCACCACGGGCTCCAGAAAGACCATCCTGCCGCCGGGACGCAGGACCCGCCACATCTCCCTGAACGTCTCGGTGAGGTCCTCGCTATGGTGGAAGACAGCGTTGGCCACGACAACGTCAAACGCTCCGTCCACACACGGCACGTCGTTCATGTCAGCCGTCACTCGGTCGTAGACCGTTCCGAAGTGGCGCATGAGCACGTCGGCGGAATCCAACCCGACATACAGCCGGCGAGTGATGTCTGTTGCGACCACGCTACAACCTCGTCGGGCGAGCAGGTTCGACAGCCAGGTGACTCCCGCGCCGACTTCGAGAACGCGTTGCCCGGGCCGCGCGTCGACAAGTTCGAGAAAGTGCGTCAGGTTGACGGCAATGTCGGTCTCAGCACCCTTGTGAAACGTGCGAGGAAGACCAATCAGCCAGTCGTCATTGAGCGGCGTCACTTCGTTCACTAGTGGCAACCACTTGTCGATGCTCTCCAGCTCCTCTTCCGCCTGTTGTGACGGAGCGCGTAGCATTTCGACGACGCCGCCCGCGATCAGAAACCTTTCCTCGCAGTTGGCGCACCGTAGCTCCCCCTCTCGCACCTCTTGGTCGGCCTGCACCCGCGTTTCCAGCGTGAGCGGGTAATGTCGGCAACGGGAACAGCGGAGTAGCTCAAGCGCTTCGGACCGCACTAAGAACCTCCTTGCATGCCGCACGTTCCAGAACGGCCAGGTACATATCGCGGCCGCCGCGCCAGAAGCGAGCGCGCGCCGGCGCGTAGTCCCTGGAGACGCGCAACCGGTAGCCCAGGCGCCCCAACAGCTCCTCCCACGCCTCGCGGCTTAGGAGCCGCTCATCCCCAAAGTCGCGCACGGCGTAGGAGCGGTTCGGCACGCTGAGCACCACACGGCGGGCCACGCGGGACTGTTCCGCCAGCAGCCTGCTGATCTCCTCATCCGAAAAGTGCTCGAAGAAGCCCTGCGAGAAGACGACATCGAAGGCGCGGTCCGGAAAGGCGAGCTGAAAGGCGTCCATGGCCAGAAAGTGAGCCCGGCCGCGCAGCTTTTGGTTGTGGTGGACACAGCGTTCGATCAGGGGGCGGCTGAAATCGATAGAGACAACATGCGGGCAGAAGTAGGAGACGAAGATGCTATGAGAGCCGCTGCCCGCGCCCACCTCCAGCACCCGCCCGGGGCGAAGCTTCCGGAGCGCGCGGAACATGGGCAGGTGATGAAGGACGTTCCGCAGGTGGCGATACCAGGTGAGTTCCGGCGCGTAGTACGCTTCCCAGCTATGGACGGCCTGCCCCGCCGACTCGAAGGCAGGACGGTGGACGGCGCTTTCTTGTTGCGGCTTCATCGGGGCTTTCGGAAGATGCGGGTGATGTACATGGTTCGTGCTCAGGTCCGTATACCGCGACATCTAAGAGCTCCCTTCGAGACCCCGTCTATCCATCTCAGTTCCTTCCCGGATCGCGCAGCATGGCGAAGGGCGTCGCCACGATGATGCCCAGATCGAGCCAGAGGGAGCGTCGGCGCACGTAGTCGATGTCCAGGCATGCCATCTCATCGAAGGGGAGGCCCTGTCGGGAGCGCACCTGCGCGGGTCCGGTGATGCCTGGCTTCACCGCCAGCCGCTCCCAGTGCCAGGGCCGGTAGTACTGCACCTCCCAGAGCAGGGGCGGCCGGGGCCCCACCACGCTCATCTCTCCCCGCAGGACGTTCAAGAACTGAGGGGCCTCATCAAGGCCGAACTTCCGGATGGCCTTCCCCAGAGGCGTGATGCGGCGGTCGTCCACCACCTTGTAGACCGGCCGCTCCTCACCGGCGGCCGTGCGCTCCACTCGATAAGGCCTGTTGTTTCGAATGAAGTCACGCCGGAAGCGGCGCTGCACCGCGTCGTCCACGTCGGCGTGCATGGAGCGGAACTTGAAGTAGGTGAACGGCCGGCCGTTCCGTCCGGCCACCTGCGCCCGGTGAAGGACAGGGCCCGGTGAGGTCAGCCTGATGGCCAGGGCGATGAGGAGCCACAGCGGCAAGAGCCCCACCAGCACTCCCAGGGCCACGGCGATATCGATCGCCCGCTTCGCCGTTTCGTACAACCAGGGGCCGCCCGCGTAGGCACCCTCGCGGGGAAGCGGAGCGGTCGTCATGCTGCCTTCCTCGCCTCCAGGGCCGCGTCCATCTGCTGAGCGACGGCTTGGGCGGTCTTCTCCCACGAGAAGCGCCGCGCCTGCTGCACCGCCCGCTGAGCCAGCCGGTCGCGCAGCGGCCTGTCGGTCAGGAGGGCCCGCAGGCCCTCCGCCACGATCGCCGGCTCCGGGGCATCGACCAGGAGGCCGCCGTCCCCCACCACCTCCGGCAGGGAGGAGGCGTTGAGAGCGATGACCGGCGTCCCGCAGGCCATCGCCTCCAGCGGCGGCAGGCCAAACCCCTCGTAGCTGGAGAGGTAGGCCAACACCTCGGCGCCCCGGTAGAGCGCAGGCAGCTCCTCTCCGGATACCTCGCCCAGGAAGCGCACCCGCCCGTCCAGGTGCAGGCGCTCGGCCAGGGCGCGCAGGCGCCGTCCGTCCGTCTCGATGTCGCCGGGCTCGTCCCGTCCGGCGATGACCAAGTCGCAGCCCGGATCGCCTTCGCGCAGGAGCAGGGCAAACGCCTCGATGAGCCGGTCTACGTTCTTGTGCGGCCGCTTGTTGCCCACGTACAGGACGTAGGGTCGCGCAGATGTGGCCTTCGAACCGTTCGTGCTTTCGTGGTACTGCTCGCCGACGCCGCCGTACACGACGCACAGCCGCTCCGCCGTGAGACCCAGCAGCCGCTGGCAGTCTCGCCGCGTGCTCTCCGAGTCGACCAGCACCCGCGCGGCCCTCCGCAGGCTCCAGCGGACGACGGTCCGGTAGTAGAGACGCTTCGCCGCGTTGTAGAAGCGCGGCTGCGTCAGCGGGATGAGGTCGTGGACGAAGACCAGACGCGGGCAGGGCGACCAGAGAGGCGCGCTGGCGGGATGGGTGATGATAAGCAGGTCAATGCCCAGCGAACGCAGCGCCAGCGGCAGCCACAGGTGCTGGCCTAAGCCTCCGACCGCGTACGGCGCCGTCCGCTGCTCGATGGGGCTTTCGGGCGGCAGAGGCGCGGGCGGCGCCTGGGCAGCGGTGAGCAGCAGGTAGGCGTGCCGTGGGGCCACCTCCGCCAGCGCCTGCACCAGCCGTACCGTGTACACACCAACGCCGGTGCTCCAAGAACGCGAGATGCGCGCATCGACGGCGACCCGACACATGGCTGCTCAGTCCACCCCCACGAGCTCTTGTTCGCGCACACCGCTCTCCTCTGCCACCAGACCGCGCGCGTCGGTCCGCTGGGCGACGATCTCCCACGTGCCGGAGAACAGGTTGAGAAGGGGCGCGCGCACGAGCAGTCCATCCAGCGCTGCGACCTGACGGTAGTACCGGTCGAACAGCCGGCGCAGGACGGGCAGCCGGTCCAGGTTCTTCGGGATCATCGAGCCGTGCCGCCGGGAGCGAACAGAGAAACCGGCCTCGGCCAGAAGACGGGCCGCGTCGCGAAAGCGGTAGCGCCGCTCATGAGCGACGCCCAGCAACCGCTCGCTCAGCCACTCCACCACGCTGAGCCAGTTGGGGAGCTGATAGACGAAGAAGTAGCCGCCCGGCCTGAGGATGCGTGCGATCTCCTTGACGGAGCCTGCCTCGTCGTCGACATGCTCCAGGACGCCGCAGGACAAGACGATATCAAAGGAGCCGTCCTCGAACGGCAGGGCGATATCGTCCCCGGCCACGATGACCTCCTGGCCCTGCTCCCGGATGAGCAGATTCCAGGAGTCCGAGAGGTTATTCTCGTCTGGCACCGTCAGCCCTGTCACCTGGAACCCCCGGCGGCGGAGCAGATAGCTCATGTGGCCGTATCCGCAGCCCCAGTCCAGCAGCCGGCCGCCTCCGGCAACAGCCCGGAGCTCGTCTGCCATCAGCCGGTAGTCGTGGATGGCATAGCGGTTGGAGAGGTTGGAGACGTGTTGGTTGCCCATCGCTGCTGAGCGGGCAGCGTATTCCCTTAAGACCTCGATCTCGTCCTCAGCCATGACCTTCATCTCCTCACCTCGACCTCAGATAGCATCACCCGGCTGGCCGCTTGTGTCTGGGCGCGGCGCAGGTCCCAGAGCTTGACCTGCTTCACGAAGACGTAGACCGCGGAGAGCAGCGACAGGTACAGCCCGTGCCGCCCGTCCAGGAAGCCTCGCTGGAGGACGTACATCTGCAGGAAGCGCAGCAGCGGCGCAAAGGGCTGGAGCGGGACCCACTCCACCCGGTTCTTCAGCTCCTCCTTCAGAATCGCGTAGGCCGCTGCGTAGCTCCTATCGCCGGCGAGCCAGCGTCGCGCCGCCCGCAGCAGCGGGCCGATGGGTGGGAGCCAGCTCCGCCGCACGCCCAGCGCCAGCGCCTCTTCCGCCTCCAGCGACGTGCAACGGTTGAGGTTGGCCAGGTACTCGTGGACGGTGGGGTGACTGTTGTGGAGAAGCCGACCCCCCAGCTCGCCCACCGGGCCGTCGACGACGAGCCGCTCGTGGACAAGCCGGCCGTCCATCCGTCCCCGGCCGCGCCGGAAGAGGCGGAGCTCCCGCTGGTCGCCCCAGCCGCAGTGGCGCATTGGCCGGTCGAGGAAGGAGGTCTGCCGGCGGACGTAGTAGCCGTCATAGATGCCGTTTCCTCTGGCTGCCACCTGCCGGACCTGCCGCGCCAGCTCCTCGGTCACGCACTCGTCCGCTGCCAGGAGGAAGACCCAGTCCTGGCTGGCCAAGCTGATCGCCAGGTCCCACTGGTCGGAGAAGCCCGGCCAGGGGTTGTGATGCACCCGCGCCCCCATCGATGCCGCGATCTCGGGCGTGCGGTCGCGGCTGCCGCCATCCACCACCACCACCTCGGCCGCCCAGCGGGCCGACTCAAGGCACGAGCGGATGTTCGCCTCCTCGTTCTGGGCGATGACCACCACCGAGACGCCGGTTCCCATCACGCCGCCAGTCTCCTGCTCCGGGCCTGGAGGATGACGCCGCGACGGCGCATATCGTCGATAGCGGCGGCGGCGTTGTCCTTCACCTCCGGCTGGTTGACGATCCACTCCGCATACGCCCGCGATGCCTCCTCCAGCGTGGTGATGGCCCGCCAGCCCAGGCGGGCCAGCCTGCCGACATCGGGCACCAGGTGGCGGACATCGCCCAGGCGAAACTCCTCCGTCATCTCGATCTCGGGCGTTACCCCGAACTTGGAGGCCAGAACTCGGGCGAACTCCAGCACGCTCACGTCGCGACCGGTGCCCACGTTGAACGCCTGGAAATCGGTGTCATCGCGCTCCATGACGAAAAGGTTCGCGTCGGCCACGTCCTCCACGTAGACGATGTCCCGCGACTGGAGGCCGTCCTCGTAGACCACGACCGGTCGCCCGTTGAGCACCCGCTGGGCAAGGATGCCGGACAAGCCGGAGTAGGCGTTGCGGAAGGACTGGCGCGG
>Ga0154830_1053_pt2 | contig 14027 bp, 14 predicted proteins | sample Rifle2008BG16ft_FD_116134 | JGI IMG/M metagenome (GOLD analysis project Ga0154830, IMG submission 116134) | Chloroflexi bacterium RBG_16_68_14 | reverse complement strand
CACCGCCGACGCCCAACCCCACGGCATCGCCGTCGACCCCGAGGACTTCGTCTGGATCACCTACATCGGGCTGAGCAAGCTGGCCCGCTTCGACCCGGCGACGGAGCAGTTCACCGAGTTCGCCATCCCCTCGCCCAACACCGGCCCCCACAGCATCGCCTTCGACCGCGAGGGCGACCTCTGGTTCACCGAGGCGCGGGGGGACGCCATCGGCCACCTCGACCGCGAGACGGGCCGGATCGAAGAGGTGCCGTTGCCCACCAAAGGCTCCGTGCCCTACGGCATCACCATCGACCCCGGGGGCGTGGTCTGGTGGGCGGAGCTAGAGAGCCACCGCATCGGCCGCTACGACCCGGCGACACGGGAGCTGACCGAGCTTTCGCCTCCGACGCCCGGACAGGGCGCGCGGCGCATCGCCGCGGATGCCAACGGCGACCTCTGGTTCACGGAGTACAACGCCGGCAAGCTGGGCTACTACAACCCCCGCCAGCAGCGGTTCGAGGAGTTCGAGGTCCCCACGCCGGACGCCCAGCCCTACGCCATCACTGTCGCCCGGGACGGTACCGTCTGGCTGAGCGAGTTCCGAGCCAACAAGATCGCCCGCTTCGACCCTCAGTCGCGGACGTTCGAGGAATACGATATCCCCACCCCTAACGCCGGCTGCCGCACCCTCCTGGAGGACGCCCAAGGCGCCATCTGGTGCCCGGAATCCGGAACCGGGAAGCTGCTGCGACTTGTGCCAGCCGCCGCAGAGGACCAAGACAGGTCATCCCGTCGCCTGTCCCTGTGACCAGAGCCGCCGCCGGCTGACGCAGTGGCGGCAGAGGGAGCCGCGCACGCGGAGCACGGTGGAGCCGCGCCGCTCCTCAACCTCCTGGGCCTCCAAGTGAGGGAGGCAGAAGAAACCCCGGCATTTGGAGCACTGGCCAGCGGGCGCCCGGCCGCAGCTCGGGTTGCCGCACAGGCGCTCGCCGTTGCGCAGGGCTACGGCTTCTTTGTGGACGAAGTAGCGTTCCAGGTCCGCCTTCTTCTGCTGGCAGAGAGGGCGGTTGCAGATCTCCTGGCCGTCCGCCAGACGGCTGCCGTGCTGCTCACAGAAGCTGTCGCCGCAGTACTGGCAGAGAGCGACGCCCGGCTGGCCGCAGGTGCGGAGAAAACGACGGAATCGGCAGCTCGTAGTCATCCTGCGCCACCCGGCTCTCCGTGCCTCCCCATTCTGCGACAGGCGGCGGTGGGGCGCAAACGAGCGCCGGCCAGGAGCTCCCAACGCGGTCCTTCCCCATCTCCCTCTAGATGTAGGCAAAAATTTGCTGATTCTCAGGCCCGATCGCCGTTGGGCTTGGGGATTCTCCGCATAGGTCTGGCGTCTGGCTGCCCCGATACTGGTCATGTCGGAGATCGTGTCTGTGGTCGGGCCGCACGCCCGGCGACAGTCAGTTCCGGAGGTGCTGCTTGCCCCGTTCCAACGGTCGGAGCACATCACCTGGTAGCGGTTCCCGGCGCTCGGCTGGGCCGCGGCGAGAGCAGCAAGACAACGACCAAACGCGCCGCCTCACGAACGATCTGACTCAGCTCGTTCAAGACTACATGCCGCTGGTCCGTCATGCGGTGAACCGCATCGCCGTCGGCTCTTCCAGCGCCGGCATCCTCCAGTACGAAGACATGGTCAGCTTCGGCGTCCAGGGGCTGATTGAGGCGTACCACTCCTTCGACCCCGAACGCGGCGCCAAGTTCTCCACCTATGCCCTGCCTCGCATCCGCGGCGCCATCTTGGACGCGCTGCGGTCCGCCCACCCCCTGCCCCGTTCCCTTCAGAAGTTCGCCAGCGATGTCGAACATGCGAGCGCCGCTCTCCACGCGCGCTTGGGCCGCTCCCCGACCAAGGCGGAGCTGGCAGAGCAGATGGGCCTCTCCAAGCCGGAGTTCCTCGCCACGCTGCGCACCAGCAACATTCGCGTCGTCTCGCTGGATGGCCTGGCGGAGACGGCGGTCAGCGGCAACACCGAAAAGCTCTGGGAGATGGCTGACGACGACCCCGGCGTCGACCCCGACTCGATGGCGCAGGACACGATGATCCAGCACATGCTGCATGAGGCGGTAGAGCAGCTCCCGGAACGGGAGCGCACCATCGTCCGCCTCTACTACATGCGCTCCCATTCCCTGAAGAGCATCGGCAAGGCGCTGGGCATCTCCGAGTCGCGAGCGTCCCAGCTCCGCCACCGGGCCATCCGCCGCCTCCGTACCGTCCTCACCGAAGAGCTCAGGGACGCCGCGTAGCCGAAAATCGGGGCGCCCGCCATCCCAACTGAGGTCTTTCCCCAAAGGTCATCCCCCCCAAGGCACGCTATGCTGCCCCTATGAGCGACCGTTGTTCCCTGCGTGTGGCCCTGTTGGGTGAGGGCGACCAGGCGGAGCGCTGGACTTCCGCCCTGCGAGAGCGCGCCGATCTGCGCCCGCTGCCCCAGCAGCTCGCAGGCGAGATCGATGCCCTCGTGCTCGCCCCCGGCGTCAGCGACCCCTTCACGCGGGCGAAGGAGGCGCTGCTGGCCCGCGTCTCTGTGCTCTATGCTGCGCCCTTTACTCTCAACCCGTGGCAGGCCGCCACCCTGAACGAGCTGAGCCGGCGTCAGGAGCGTCTCCTGCGCTTCGTGGAGCCGTTCCAGTACCGGCCTGGCTTCGCCTTCCTCCGCCGCCTGCTGGCGGGGAGAGAGCCCTTCTGGCGTCCCGTCTACCTGCGCACCCTCTGCCTGGCCCAGCACGATGGCCTGGTCCGCATCGACGAGCTGGCCACCGAGGAGCTGGCGATCTGTGAGGCGCTGCTGGACGGCGAACCACGCTATGTGACCGCCGCCGCCGGCCGTCGAGACGAGGTAGGCGACGTGTGCGCCGCCTTCCTCATCCTCCAGTACAGCGAGGGCCCCCTGGTGCAGTGCACGGTCAGTCTGGCGGAGGCGACCAGCGCCCGCCAGGTGGTGGCCGTCACCGCGGACCGTACCATGATCCTGGACGACCTGGGCCCTGTCGCTTCCCTGCGCATCGTGGGCGGCGGTGAGCAGGATTTCTCGGTGGAAGCGCCTGCCGCGGCACCGTCGGGCGAGGGCCGGGGAGAGCGGATGGTGGCCGCAGCCGGCCACGACTTCGTGGTGGAAGAGGTGAATCGCTTTCTCAGCGCTGTGGCGGCGGCTGACCGTTCGCCGGCCAACGGCGACCGCTGGGCGCGGGTGGCCGCACTCTGGTGGGCGGCGCGCCAGTCTATGAGCTTCGAGGAGCCGATAGAGGTGCCCCGGCCTGTGTTCGGGTGGGCAGAAGCAGAGCCGCCGCGCCTCAGGGTGATCGAGGGCGGCGGCAGAACCGCTCGGACGGCCGGTCGAAGGCCGCCGCTGGCGGTAGTCGCTCGCTAGCTCTTCTTCGCCGGTGGTTCTTCCTGAGCGCTGACGGCCGACGGGGCCGGGTCGGAGGCCTCCTTATTTCGGTTCCACTTCTCCGCCTTCGCGGGCTGACCCTCCCCCTCGCGCTCCAGCAGCTCCTGGCGGAGCACGGTGACCTCCAGCGGGGCGGAGATACCGATCTTCACGCGATCGCGTTCCACGCCAAGCACGCGCACCAGAATGTTCCCTGAGATGACGATTCCCTGGTCGATCTTCCGTGTGAGAATGAGCATCTGCCTCTCCTTGCCTCTCAGCGCCGCACGGGAGCCGAAGCGCTGCATCCTGAGCGGCGACCGTGCAACAGGCTGCGGGCGACGGGAGCTCAGGCTCCTGTCGCTCCATCCCTGCAAAAGAGTTATCGGCAGGAGACAGGGGGACGTGAGGGGTCGTACGCCGAAAAAGTGGAAGGGAGTGGCGAGGCTGTCAGCGGGAGGCCAGCGTGGCCCGCGAGCGCAACGTATCGGCGATCTGCCGGACGAGGGCGGCGGGGCTAAAGGGCTTCGCGATGAACCCCTGCCCGCCTGCGGCGTCCGCCGCCCGGCGCTCCGCCTGCTGGGCGAACCCGGTGAGGAAGAGCACGGGCGTGGCAACGGTGGCAGGGTCTTCCTTCAGCCGGCGGCAGACCTCCAGGCCGCTCAGGCGTGGCAGAGCGATGTCCAGGAGGATGAGGTCGGGATGCTCGCTGCGCGCCATCTGGAGGGCGCTGAAGCCGTCGCTCGCTTCCACCAGCCGGTAACCCGTCCCCTCCAGCGCCGCCCGGACGAGGAGGCGGATGGTGGGCTCGTCGTCCACCACCAGGATGGTAGGCATCAGGCTGCTCCCTCCGCTGGAGGCGGCGCCTGGGCGGGCAGGCAGAACCCGAAGGTGCTGCCCTGACCGGGCTGGCTGTGGGCCCAGAGGCGGCCCCGGTGCCGCTCCACGATGGCTTTGGCGATGGCCAGCCCCAACCCGCTCCCTTCCGGTAGCAGCTCGCGCGACGCGCCGGCCCGGAAGAAGGGCTGGAAGGCCCGGCCCAGCTCCTCCGGCATCATGCCGATGCCCTCGTCCCGCACGGCCACGCTGACCGCAGGACGGCAGTCGTGAGCGGCATCGGTTCCGGCCTCTCCCCCTTCCGTCCCCAGGCAGCGACGGGCCACCTCCACCTCCACCGCCCGCTCCGGCGGCGAGTAGTCGAGGGCGTTGCGCAGCAGGTTGGTCACTACCTGGGCCAGCTTGTCGCCGTCGGCCAGCACGGTGGGCGCCCGTTCGATCACGAGGTGCACCCGCCGGCCGTCGCCGTCGAGGAGCCGAACCACGCGAGCGGCCACCTCGCACACCTGGACCAGCGCCACGTTCAGCCGCACCGTTCCCGACTCGACACGAGTCATGTCCAGCATCTCTTCGACGAGGGTGGCCAGCCGTACCGCCTCCTGGTGCATAAGGTTGAGCCAGTCCCGCTGGTCGCTGGGCGGCACGTCCCGCGAGAGCATGAGCTCCGTGAAGCCCTGCAGGGCGGAGAGGGGCGTGCGGATCTCGTGACAGGCCATGGAGACGAGCTCGGTCCGCAGCCGCTCGGCGGCGCGAAGCCGCAGCAGAGCCAGGGCTAGCTGTTGCCCGGCGGCGCAGACCAGCGAGATGTGGTCGTCCCGGAACGGGTCAGGCGTGCGGCGTCCCACGATGAGGACGCCCAGGGCTGTCCCCTGGAACTCGAGAGGCACCGCCAGCGCCGATACACACTGCGCGCCGCCGGCCGGCGACCAGGGACCGCACAGGCGCGGCGCCCGCCGGCGCAGGACATCGGCGGCCAGCAGGTCCACAGGCGTTTCGTTGGGCGGCAGCAGCCGGGAGCTACCCTGGCGCCATACGGCGCGGCAGGAGGGCCCGCCTGACCCGTCGGCGGGGAGGTACAGGGCGACCACATCCACCCGCAGGAGCGACGACACGACGTCCAGGGCCACCCGCAGCAGCGCACCCTCCTCCGTCTCGGCGAAGATCCGGAGGGCGCCGCGGCGGAGCGCCCGCTCCTGGGCGGCCATCCGGAGCAACACCTGGCCGGTCTCCTGGCCTAGCAGGCCGGGGCCGGATGCGGTAGCTCTGCTGGTCATGGGTGGTTGCGTCTTGCGGGCTCCCTTCGCCCAGGTCGCCGGTCTGCCGCCTTAGGCTTCGGGCCGGCTCCTTCAGGCTGAGCGTCGAGAGGCCTCAGCCCGAAACCCTGGCGCGGCGTCCACCATATTCAGCCGGAGGGCGACGTTCGCTTGGCGCAGGATCTGGCGGGCCTCCTCTCCAACGCCGATGGCGCGACAGTCGCAATAGGCGGCGAAGACCGAGTGGTTCAGGAGGCGGATCCCCTGCCGGTTCAGCTCCTGCTCGTGCTGGTGGCGGAGGCGGAGCAAGCGCCGCAGGCGTCGCAGGTAGACCTCTCGCAGCGAGGCTGGTCTCGCCTCGGGGATGGGCGCTTGGGCGAAGGGGGCGGTCTCCATGCTCAGCCTCGCGTACGAGCGGCGGCCTCGGTTGGTCAGGCGTTAGCCCGCCTGCCGCGACTCCTCATCCTCCTGCACCACGTCCGGTGGCGCGTCCAATCCCACCAGGCCCTTGCGCAGGGCGTAGCGGATCAGGTCCGTCCGGTTGCGGGCGTGCAGCTTGCTCATGATGTGCGCCTTGTGGGCTTCCACCGTCTTGACACTAATGAAGAGCTCCTGGGCGATGCGCTGGTTGGAGTATCCCTCAGCGATGAGCTGGAGCACCTCTCGCTCGCGGCTGGTGAGCAGCTCGTAGCCAACCTTGCTGTCCTCCTTCCGCGCCTGCCAGAGGTACTGGTTGACGGCGTCGCCGTCGGAGATGGCGGCGCTGAAGTAGGTGTTGCCCCGGTGGACGGCCTGAATGCCCAGCAGCAGCTCCTCCATGTCAGAGCGCTTCACCACGTAGCCGGAAGCGCCGGCGCGCAGGGCGGAGATGATCTGCTCGTCCTCCATGTAGCCGGTGAGGATGAGGACGCGGGTCTTTGGGAAGCGCTTCCTGATCTGGCGGGTGGCCTCCAGGCCGGTGAGGCCGGGCATCACCATGTCCATCAGCACCACGTCCGGCATCAGCTTCTCCGTCGCCGCTACCGCCTCGCGGCCGCTGGCGGCGTCGCCGATGACCTCCACCTCCGGATGCCCTTCCAGCAGGCGGCGGAGCGCCTGCCGGAGGATGGCGTGGTCATCCGCGATGAGGACGCGGATGCGCTGACCGCTGGCCCGGGTCCATCCGGGGCGGGCAGCGGCGTCCTTGGCTCGGCTCGTCAGTGATTTGGCGGGGTTGTTGGACTGCATGCGTCGCGCTCCTTCGCTAGTCATTGTGACCGGTTGTCTCGCTCTTCGGCGACGCTACCATACCGGTCTGTTCCTGACAAGTCGAAAGCGGCGCCGTCCAACGCGAAGCCCTAGACCTAAGCGTCTTCTTCCGCGGTGGACGCCGCTGCGACGAGCAGGGGGAGACGGACATCCAGCTCTTCGGCTTCTGGAGGCACCGCCGGAAGCTCCAGGCCTGAAGGGTATGTCCTGTGGGCGCCGCAACGACGGCAAACCCCCTTGATCGTCCCCCGACGAGGTTCACCGAGCACCCATCGATGGATGCAGGGAGTCATCTCTCGCTCTTCCATGAGCTTGCTCCTCGTGGGCCTTCCGCTCTCGTCTCTCTGATACCGACGGGCGGATCGTACGCCGAATGCGCCATCCTCTCCATCAGGGAAATCCCTGATAGCTAGAGAGGGGAACCCCCTATTTCGCCAGATATGGCGCGACGGCACAGCTAAGCTGCCAGGACGATGTCTAGGTGCGTAGGGGAAGGCAGCGGTAGCCGGTCCGGAGAGACGGCGAAGCGCCCCGGCGGGGAGAAGGGCGCTTAGCCGCATGGCGGGGGGAAAGGGAGTTGTCCCTAGAGGCGGATCTTACCGTGGGAGGGCTGCCGGCGGCGCTGCCGGTGGCCGTTCTCCTCCTCATCCAGCACGTCGATAGGGGGAGTAGAGACGGCTTCGTGCACGTAGCCGCAGGACAGGCAGGTGCAGTACTCGCCGTACCAGTCGCGCTCCGGGATCATGGAGCCGCGGCAGCGAGGGCAGGTCCGGGGCAGGGCAATCTTCACCATTGAGCATCCCTCCTCAATCGTCTCCAGATACCGCACGGAGCCTTTCGGCTGCCTCCGGGGTTAGCTGACGGGTTCGGGCTGAAAGGCACTTGCCCTACTCGCTGGCGCGAGATTCACCCCACTGTGATGGGTCCCCCGTTCCGGGACGGATTCGGCAGTCCCGCCCTCACGGCGGGAATGGAGCCGCTCATGTCACGGCCCCCGATTGTGATTTCAGTAACAGGTTACCACGTTTTCGGCCCCTGTCAAGGGGTTGGGAGGAATCTTTACGAATTTGTCCCAATACGGCTATCGTAAAAGCCTTAGCTCACTCTATAATCCCAAGGGTTCTGGGTGAGACGAGGAGGAGAACGTGCTGGGAATCAAGCGCATGGACCACGTCTGTATGGTCGTCCGGAAGCTGGACGAGCGGCTGCCCATGCTGACCCAGCTCTTCGGCATGCGGGTGGCCGGCCGCTTCCAGAACCCTCATGCCGGCTATAACGGCGTGACGCTGGACATCCCCGGCGGCGGCGCCCAGTGGGAGCTGCTGGAGCCTTCGGGAGAGGACAGCTTCCTGGAGCGCTTCCTGCGCGAACGCGGCCCCGGCCTGCACCACGTCACCTTTGAGGTGGAGAGCGTGGAGAAGGCGACGCAGGCGCTCAAGCAGCACGGCTACGAGCCCTTCGGCGGCCGCAACTACGACCGCTACAAGGAAGTCTACATCCACCCGCGGGACACCGGCGGCGTCCTCTTCCAGCTCTACGAGGGCGACTGGGAGTAGGCGCGCCTCCCGCGCCCGAGGGCGAGCGCGCCTGCGGCGAGCAGGGCCAGCCCGGTCATCGTGGCCAGGAGCGCAGGCAGCGCGAGCGGACGCGTTGGCCCCCTCGACGGGCCGTAGCCAACGTCCGGCAGGACCGGAGCTCCTTCGCCGGTTCGGTGATAAAGAACCGTCCGGCTCGGTATCTCTGTGCCGACGCCGCGCGAGGCCGGGTCGTAGAGGAGCAGCCAGCCGTTTGCGGAGTCGACGAAATCGAAGTCGCCGGAGAGTTCTTCTCCCTCAAGCTCCGTCGTCCACGAGCGGCCGCCGTCGTCTGTGTGGAGCACCTGGTAGCCGCAGCCGCTGTCGCTGCATCTCGCCACGTTGAGCCAGCCGTTCATCCTGTCCGTGAACGTCAGGTCGAGCACGCGTTCGGCTGCGAGATCGATCTCTTCCCACGTGCGCCCGCCGTCGGTGGTGCGGAAGAGCAGACTGCGGCATTCGGCCTGGCAGATCGTGCCCTCGTACCAGCCGTACGACGTATCGACGAAGTCCACGAACTCGAGCTGCAGCTCAGCCTGAGTCGGCACGCCGTGCCACGTGGCGCCGCCATCTGTGGAATGCTGCAGACGAAGAGGGTCAGGCCGGTCTGGCTCTGGGATGTAGACGATCCTCCATACCTCATCCAAAGTAACGGCGTCGATTCCATCGGGGCCGGGGATCGTCGCAGGATCGGCAAAGCGGCGCTCTTGCCATGTCGCGCCACCGTCGGAGGTTATGAGCAACCCAGCGTCCATGAGGATCCAGCCGCGCTGCTCGTCTTCCAAATAGATCTTCCGTGGGAAGCCGAGCGATTGGTCGTCTGTTCGATGGACCTCTTCCCAGGTGGATCCTCCGTCGGTCGTGCGTCCCACTGTCAGCGCACCGCTGGCTCCCCTCTCGCGTTCGGCGATCACTCCTACGTTGGCGTCGATGAATCGAACGATAGCGTGGAAGGCCAAGCTTCTGCTGAGCGCTCGCCACGTTCGGCCGCCGTCGCTGGTGCGATACAGCGTTTGCCTGCCGACCGCATGCCCTAGTCGACCGTCAAGAAAGCTCGTACTGTCGAAGGCGATCGCCGGATGTTCCATCGTCTGCCAGGTTACACCGCCGTCGGCGGAACTCAAGGCGAGATCGTTGCCGGTCAGGTATGTGATGCCTTCGCCCACGGTGAGCGATGGCTGGTAGGCGGAGAGGCCTCCAACCAGTTCGAAGGTCCACGTAAGGCCCGCGTCTATCGTGTGCGCCAGTGAAAACCGATACGGCGGAGCCTCAGTGTCTCGCATGAGCGCCCATCCTTCCAGGTCCGTGACAAACGTAACGTCGACAAAGGAGCCCAGAGGAAAGAAACTCTCCGTCCAGTTCAGCCCACCGTCTCGCGTTTCGAGGATAGCGCCGAGGCAATCGTTCTGGTCGCAGGATATCCGTCCGATGGCCCAGCCGTGGGTGTCGTCCAAGAAGGACAAACGCCCGATGCGTTGCGGCAGCCCTTCAGTCATCAACTCCCATGAGCCACCGCCATCAAGAGTTCGTAGGAGTGCTCTGTGGATCGTTTGGGGCCCAGCTGGGCAGTCGGGCTCGTCGCATGGGATGTGCGCCCAGCCGAGCGCCCAGCCGTGCTCGCCAACGAACTGAAGCTCTTCGAACCAAGAGGACGGTGGCGTTTCCACGCGCAGCCAGCTAACGCCGCCGTCCGTCGTATGCAGGAGAGCGGTTTGCGCTGGGAAGCGGGGTACGTCGCCTTGCGCTTCTATCCCCACGGCCCACGCTTCCCCGGCGCTGATCGCCGCGATGTCCCTTAGGTGCATGTTGGGTACGCCGCTGGCTTGGTTCGCCCAACTCTCCCCGCCGTCCTGCGTGGCGTAGATCGTGCCGTTGTAGCCTACCAGCCAGCCGTGGTCGGCGTCGGCGAAGTCCACGTCGATGCCGGTGAGCGGCGCGGCCTCCTCCCAGGTCGCCCCGCCGTCGGTGGTGTGGAGCAGCCCGGCGCCGGCGACCAGCCAGCCTTCCGTTTCGGAGACGAAGTCGATACCTCCGAAGCTGGGCGAGGGCCGGTCGAGGACCAGTTCCCAGCCCGGGGACGCCGAGGCGGTAGGTGGCAAGAGCGCGAGGCTGCCGGCCAGGGCGGCTAGGGGGAGAAGCACCAGGCTTGGCCGATAGACGAGCCCCGCAACGCGCTGCCGCCATCCATCGCAGCGGGCCACTGCTCAACCCTCCTAAGACCGCGCCAGGCGGTCTCACCTAGCCCTTGATCTGCTTCCGCTTGTTCTGGACGTAGTCGACCAGGATGTACTGGCCCAGCTTGTCGGGCGTGGTGTAGAAGACGCGCCCCCTGTTGATCTTGGCGACCTGGTTGACGAACTCCTTCAGGTAGTAGTTCCGGTCCAGCATGAAGGTGTTGATGGTGATGTCCTTCTTGGTGAGGCGCTTCACTTCTTTGAGCGTCTCGCGGATGGTGATCGGGCTGGGCGGGTAGGCGAAGTAGGAGCGCCCCCGCTCCAGGTGGGCCGTCGGCTCACCGTCGGAGATCATGATGACCTGGCGGGTGGCGTTCTTGTGCTTGGCCAGAAGCTGCTGTGCCAGCATGAAGGCGTGGTGCATGTTGGTGCCCAGCACCGATTCGTCCCAGCGCACGTAGGGGAGCTCCTCCGCCTTCAGCTCCCGGGCGTAGGCCGAGAAGCCGATGATGTAGAGACTATCGCGGCTGAACTGGGTGCGGATCAGGTTGTGGAGGGCCAGCGCCACCTTCTTCGCCGCCTGAAAGCTCCCGCGCAGCGCCATGGACCAGGAGAGGTCCACCATCATGACGGTGGCCGTCTGGGTGAGCTGTTCCGACCGGAAGATCTCGAAGTCCCCCGGCTCGATGTGTACGGGAACGCCGGGCCCCTCTCGCCGGAGGGCGTTGCCCAGGGTCTTGTCTAGGGTGAGATGGAACGGCTCGCCGAACTCGTAGAGCTTGGTGTCGTCCGTCCGCTCGCCGCCGGTGCCGGGATCGCGCAGCGAGTGCCGGCCGAAGCTGTCCTTCTTGAGCTGGGTGTAGATCTCGCCCAGCGCCTTCTGGCCGATCTTGCGGGCGCCGCGCGGCGTCAGCTCCCAGGTGTTCCCGCGCCGCCGGATGTAGCCCGCCTCCTCCAGGATCTCCAGGAACTGGCGGAGCTGTTGTAGGGTCTGGTACGCCTCCTCGCCCAGGAGATCCCGTAGCTTCTCTGGATCGATGTCGTCGATGTCGCCGCCGTACTGCGTGCGCTCCAGTTGGCGCTCCAGCTCGTCCATGGACTGCATGCGATCCATCAGGCGCATCGCCTCGGTCAGGTCCAGCTCCTCGTCGCCCCGGAACGGGTACTGGTTGCGCAGGTCGCGCATGGGGTAAAGCAGCTCCAGGTTGGCGGACAGCTCCGAGAGCTCGGCCTGGAGATCGGGGTCGCCCACCTTATCCATGAGCAGGTCATGGAGCTGCTGCCGCATGTCCGGAGGGAGGCTGTCCAGGAGGTTCTGCATCCCGGCGATCTGTTGCTGCATCTGCGCGATGAGCTCTTCCAGCGACTGGGGCGGGTTGGGCCCGAAGAGGTCGCCGTACTGCTCCATGAACTGCTGGAAGTCCTCCGACACGTCGGAGCCGGCCATCTTTTCGGAGAGCATCTGGTTCAAGTCCTGCACCATCTGCTTCATCCGGGCCAGCTCCTCCGGCGTCATGCTGGCGATCCGCTGATGGATGTCCTTGAAGAAGGTCTCCATCATGGCCTGCTTCAGCATCTCCATCAGCTCCTGGAAGCGGTGCTGGGCCTCGGGGTCCATGAACTCGTAGTTCTGGAGCTCCTTGATCTTGCCGGGGACGTCTTCGGGCAGGCTCTCGAGGAACTGGCGCTTGCGCTCGGCGATGTGGCTGAGCATCCTGGCGAACTCGGCCTGGTCGCCCCCCGATGGCTGCCCCGCGGCGGCGGGCTGGCCCGCCTCGCCGGGCTCGCCTTCGCCGGGCTCGCCCTGCTGGGGCTCCGTCGAGGCCTCCGAGGCCTCCGCCCGCTCGCTGCCCTGTGGAGCGCCTTGGCCCGGCTCACCCTGTTGCTCCAGCGCTTCCTGGAGCCGCCGCTCGAGGGTGGCGCGCTCGATATCGAGAAGCTCTTCCAGGCGGCGCTCGATGTCCTCGAAGGCCGAGCTGAGGTTGTAGCGGTCCAGGGTGGTGCGACGCTGCTGGCGTAGCTGCTGGAGCAGGTCGCGCAGGCCCTGGAGCCGCTGGCCCAGGGGGTTGCGCATGCCCCGCTGGAGAAGGTTGCGGAGGGCGTGCTGCAGGTCCCCGAAGTTCATCAGGTCGTCGGTGAGCGCCTCCAGCAGTTCGTCTGGGTTGAGGGGTGGGATCTCCTGGGTCCCGTCCCATTCCGAGTAGCGATAGGCGATCACCATGACCTTGTCCTCTCCAGTCGTTCCGCGCTAATACGTCACCCATTATACCGCCTTTCCCATAGCGGCGATCAGCCAGGAAAGGAAGACTGCGCGTCCCTGGGAGGTGGCTGCGGGCGGTCGAGGAGGTAAGTTAGGATGGCGGTTCGGGCTGGAGCAGCTCCTGGATGGTGACCGGCCTGCCCCACTGGATGGAGCGGTTGGCGGCCGCCCCGGTGAGCGTTGCCAGCGCCCCCGCCCGCGAGTCGGCCTGACGCGCCAGCGGGTCGGGTCCGGTGTCACGGAACAGGGCGTCGCGCAGACGCCTGTCCCCGCCCCCATGTTCTCCCGACGCCAGCGCCACCTCGATCTCTTCCGCGGGCTGGAAGTGGGGCGCCAGTCGCAGCTCGAAGCGCGGCGGCTCCGACCGGCCGGGCGCGCGTTCCAGGAGGTCCGCCTCCAGCCGGCCCCGGTCGCCGTTGATGGCCAGGCGATAGCCCTCGTAGGGCATGAAGGCGTTCAGGGAGTAGCTCATGCAGGCGCCATTGGCGTAGCGCACGGCCACCGTCATCGTGTCGTAGATGTCGATCTCCTCCGAGAACACGCAGCGATCCCGGTAGTAGCCGTCCTCCGATTCGGCTTGGAGGTAGAGCTGCCTCAGGTGCTCGCGGCTGCCGAGGTCGAAGTAGAAGGCGCAGGTGTCCCTGTAGCGACAGGTGAGGCACCGCTCGCCCCGCTCCTCCCGCGTGGGGCCGTAGAAGCGGAGCGCGCCCCAGGCGAAGACCTCCTCCGGTTCGGTGTCCAGCCACCAGTTGACCAGGTCGAAGTGATGGCTGGCCTTGTGCACCAGGAGGCCGCCGGAGTTGCTCATGCGGCGGTGCCAGCGACGAAAGTAGTCGGCCCCGTGCTGGGTATCCAGGTACCAGTGGAAGTCCACCGAGAGCACCCGGCCGATGGCCCCCTGCTGGACCAGCTCCCGGATCTTGCTGTGATGGGAGATGTAGCGATAGTTGAAGGTCACCGTGACGGTGCGCCCGGTCCGCTCCTCAGCCGCCAGGATGGCGCGGCACTTCTCCTCGTCTATGGTGAGGGGCTTCTCCGTGATGACGTCGCAGCCCGCCTCCAGCGCCCGGATGATGAAGCGGTGGTGGGTACCGTCCATGGTGGCGACGATGACCGTCTCCGGCTCCGTCTGCTCCAGCATCGCATCGAAGTCCGTAAAGGTGGGGATGTCGGTGCCCAGCGCCTGGTTGGCGTAGGCCATGCGCAGCCGGTTCGCGTCGGAGAGCCCGACCAGCGCCGCCACATCGCGGTAGTCCCGCACCAGGGGAGCGGCGTACATG
>Ga0154830_1049_pt1 | contig 14439 bp, 15 predicted proteins | sample Rifle2008BG16ft_FD_116134 | JGI IMG/M metagenome (GOLD analysis project Ga0154830, IMG submission 116134) | Chloroflexi bacterium RBG_16_68_14 | reverse complement strand
GGGACCACCCAGTCGTACGGGGAGACGAGGGCGATCTTCATGGCCAGGCCCGCCGGAGGAAGCTGCCGATGGTGGGCAGCCAGCCCATCTTGCGCGGCGTCACCATGAAGCCACGCCACTGCTGGCGCGCGAAGCGAAGGAGGCCGATCTTCCGGATCGAGGGGTAGGGCTCAGCAACGGCGATGGTCGTTCGCGCCAGGATCGCTTGGCGCAGGTCCTCGGCGGTGCTTCCCTCGAACAGCGTGTGGGAGGCGCCGATCGCCTCCAGGAAGTGGCCGTCGCTGCCGCCCACCTCCGCCAGGTGGTAGCGCTCGCGGTTGAGGCGCCGCGCCTTCCCCCCGGTGACGCGCCCGGCAGGGCTGGAGGCGGTCTCCATGCCGTCGAAGGAGATGCCGTCGCGCCCGTCGCGCAGGACGCGCTCGATGGTGCGCTGGCCGACGCTGCGGGTGAGCCAGCTCATAGGATGGGGAATGACGCAGAGGCCGCCCTGCCGGTGCACCGCCTCCAGGGTGTCCGCCAGCGGCCTGAGGCTGGGCACCGGCTCCTCGATGAAGAGGGCGAGGAGGTGCCCCTCAATAGCCGTCACTTCCTCGCCCGGGATCACCTGGAACCGGTAGCGACCGCGCGCCCAGGCCTCGCGGGCGGCCAGGGCGGCGCGCAGGTCGTCATGCTCGGTGACGGCGATGACGGAGAGGTCTGTGTGCTCCTCCACGTAGGCGAGGAGCTCCGGGATCTCTGCCATGCCGTCGCCCAAGGCGGTATGAACGTGGAGGTCGGCGGTACCCACGGGCGCTCCGCCCTATTGTAGCGCACGGGAAGGCGCCTTCGACTTGTCCTCCTTCTGGGGCCAGATCGGCTCCAGCACCGCCCACTGGCCGGGGTAGGCCCGCAGGTGGCCCTCGAAGAGGGCGAGGAGGCGCTCGGCGTTGGCCAAGACGTCCTTGTCGAAGTTGCCGGTGTGCACCAGCTCCAGGGGCGGCCCGATGCGCGCGTGGAAGCGGAAGCCGTCGATGCGCCAGGCCCAGGCCGGGATCAAGTCGCTGCCGGTGCGCAGGGCGAGGTCGATGGCGCCCACCGGGATGCGGGTCTCCGCGCCGCAGAAGCGCATGGGGACGCCGGTCCCCCCGATGTCCCGGTCCAGGAGGATGGCCAGCACACCACCCTGCTTGAGGCGCCGGATCGCCTCCTTGATGGCACCGAAGCCCACGGTCCGGTACTCGTGCCCGTGCCGGGAGCGGAGCCAGTGGGTGAAGTCGGAGAGCGCCTGCGGCCGGAGCGGCTCGGTGAGGGCGAAGACCCGGAAGCCCTCGGCGGCCAGGCCCTGGACCGCCATCTCCGGACACCCGAAGTGGGCGCTCACCAAGACGACGCCTCGGCCGGCGCGCCGCGCCTCCTCCAGGTACTCCAGCCCTTCCAGCACCAACTGCTCGGCCCGAAACTGCTGGATGTCCAGGCGCGTCACGTGGATCAGGTCGGCATAGTAGCGGGCGGCGTTGCGGAACACCTCGCGGGCGGCCCGGCGCACGTCCCGTTCCGACGCGTCCGGCCCCATCACCTGGCGCATATTGGCGATGACGCCCCGCCGCGCCTTGCCGCGGAAGTAGTAGGCGCCGCTGCCGACGAGGTTGGCGATGCCGTAGAGGGTGCGGAGGGAGAGCCGGCCCAGGAGCAGGTATGCCAGTCGCAGGACGTAGTACTTCCACATGGGCAGCTCTCACCCGTAGAGGCGGCGGGTCGCCAGCGCCGCCCCCTCCCGGAGGGACTGGAGCTTCTGCCAGACGACCTCCTCCGCCACCTCGCCCAGGCCAGCCGCCGTGTCGAAGCCGCAGTCGGTCCCCGCCAGCACCCGTGTCGGGTCCCCGACGGCCTGCGCGGCCCGCTCGATCCGTTCTGCGACCGTCTCCGGATGCTCCACGTAGTTGGTCGTCGTATCGATGACGCCGGCGATGAGCAGCGTCTCGTTCGGCAGCGGGTACCGCTCGAAGCAGCGCCATTCGTGGGCGTGGCGAGGGTTGGCGAAGGGCAGCATGATGGCTGAGACGCGGGCCCGATAGAGCAGCGGCAGGATGTGCTCCAGCGGGACATCGAGGTGGTGCGGCCCTTCGTAGTTGCCCCAGCACACGTGCATGCGCACCCGGTCGCGCGGCAGGCCTTCCAGGGCGTGGTTCAGCGCTGAGACGTTCGTCTCGGCGAAGCTGAGGAAGTCCTCCAGCGGGCGGTCGGCGTACGATGTGTGCCGCTCCATGGCCAGGTCCGGGCAGTCGACCTGGAGGATGAATCCCTGCCAGACGATGTGCTGGTATTCCGGCCGGAGCGCCTCGGCCACGGCGAAGACATAGTCCTCATAGCTCGGGTAGTGGGCGTTGAGCATGGCGGCGGCGACGATCCCGGGCGACGCGGCGGTCATGAACGATTCGACGAGGTCCGCCTCCTGCTCGGCGAGGATGCGCCGGTAGGCCGCGCACTCCTCCTCGATGGGCCGCGGGCCAGCGTGGCGCACCGGCGCCACCGCCTTTGGCGCGCGGAGGAGGTTCACCATCGTGCGCGAGAAGTCGGGCAGCCGCAGCTCCAGATACGTGGGGAAGGCTGTGATGTCGCGGGGGATGGCCCGCTCGCTTTCGCCTCCGTAGCCGCTCAGCCGGTGCTGGACGTAGGTGAAGAAGCTCTCGCGCCCTTGTTCGCCGTTGTTGCCCACATCGATCCCCACGTCGAGCTGCCGGCGCACCACGCGTCGGGTGCCCTCCTCGATCTCACGTGAGAGGGCCGAGAGGTCAACCTCCTCCCGCCGGCTGAGCGCCACCATGAGCCCCACGAGCTCCTTGCTGCGTGGGAGGCTCCCTGCGTGGGTCGTGAGGATCCGGCTAGTGCTTTGCTCCATCTGTCACCTGCGCTGCCCAGCCGACCCGCTCGGCCACATGCGCCGGAAAATGAACCACTGCTCCGGGTGCTCCCGGATGAACGGCTCGATGGCCTGCATGATGAGCGTTGTAAGGGCGTGTACGTCCCGCTCCTCGTCGCCCGTCGGCTCGTAGCGGGCGGTGCGCACGTCCAGGATGGGGCGGATCAGCGTATCGTCCTGGGGCCCGCGCAGGATCATGGCCGGCACCACCCACGCCCCGGTGCGGAGGGCGATGCGCGCCGGCACCGACGAGACCTCCGCCGGCGCGCCGAGGAAGTCGACGACGACGGTCTGGTCGGGCGCGGGCACGTCGATGAGGAGGGCAAGGATCTCCCCGCGCTTCAGGGCGCGGAAGACCCGGGGGCCCACCCGGTCCATGGGGATCACATTCATCCCCAGCTTCTCCCGGGAGCTGTGCACCAGCTCGTTCAGCTTCGGGTAGCCGTAGTTATCGACGATGGCGTTGACGGGGTAGTCGTAGGCGGCGAGGGCGGCCGCCCCCAGGTCGAAGACGCCGAAGTGCATGGAGACCATGAGGACGCCCCGACCGGAGCTGGCCACCTCGTCCAGTTCGTTCCACTGGGAGAAGACGAGGCGGCGGCGCACCTCCTGGCGGCTCATCACCGGGAAGTGGATGAAGTCGATAACGAACTTGCCGAAGTTGCGGAAGGCCCGCCGGGCGACGGCGTCCACCTGGCGCCGGTCGCTGCTTCCCAGTACCCAGGCCAGGTTCTCGTTCAGGTTGCGGCGCTGCCGGTGGAAGAAGTGGTAACAGATCTCCGCCACCACCGCGGCGACACGATAGCCGAGCCGGAGCGGTAGCGGTCTGGTGAGCAGGATGGTAAGCCGGAAGAGCCAGTATACGAGCACCCGCTAGTCCCCTGCGATGAACGCCTCCACCATCTGTCGCGCCTGCTCGTCAGTGTACTGCGTGGGCGGCGACTTCATGAAGTAGGCGGAGGGTCCCTCCAGGGAACCTGCGATGCTCCGGTCCAGGGCCAGCTTGCAGCAGCGGATGGCGTCGATGACCACGCCGGCGGAGTTGGGGCTGTCCCACACCTCCAGCTTCAGCTCCAGGTTGAGGGGCACGTTGCCGAAGGTGGTGCCCTCCAGCCGGATGTAGGCCCACTTGCGGTCCAGCAGCCACGGCACGTAGTCGCTCGGGCCGATGTGGATGTCGCCCGTCGGCAGCGCGTAGTCCAACTGGGAGGCGACGGCGTTGGTCTTGGAGATCTTCTTGGACACCAGCCGCTCCCGCTCCAGCATGTTGAGGAAATCCGTGTTGCCCCCGAAGTTCAGCTGGTAGGTGCGGTCCAGGCGGACGCCTCGATCCCGGAAGAGGCGGGTGAGCACCCGATGGACGATGGTGGCGCCGACTTGCGACTTGATGTCGTCGCCGATGATGGGGATGCCAGTGTCCTGGAAGCGCTTGGGCCAGTAGCCGCCGCTGGCGATAAACACAGGCATGCAGTTGATGAAAGCGCAGCCTGCCTGGAGCACCTGCTCGACGTACCAGCGAGTGGCCTCTTCGCTACCGACCGGCAGGTAGTTGACGACGACGTGTGTGTTTGTGTCCTTGAGGATGCCGACGATGTCATCGGTGGGGCCGGGCGCCTTGTGCACGATCTCGCTCACGTACTTCCCCAGGCCGTCGTGGGTCATGCCGCGGGAGACGCGGACGCCTGTCTGGGGCACCTCCGCGAACTGGTAGGTGTTGTTAGGCGGGGTAACGATCGCCTCCGCCAGGTCCTTGCCCACCTTGTTGGCGTCGACATCGAAGGCGGCAACGAAGTTGACGTCTCTCACGTGGTAGCCGCCCAAGTTGACGTGCATCAGGCCGGGGATGCTCTCGTCCCCGCGGGCGTCGCGATAGAAGTGAACGCCCTGGACCAGGGATGAGGCGCAGTTGCCCACGCCGATGATGGCGACGTTGATGGGTCCGCGCCTTCTCGTTTTAGGCATGGGAACCTCCCTCCTGATGCGAGACGGCTTGGTGCCGGTCTCGGTCTCGAACAGCTCCTCCTCGGGTACGTCCAGGACAGCGGACACCGCCTCCATGAAGCGGCGGCTCGGGGCCTTCGCGCCGGACTTTACCTGGGAGATGTACGTCTCGCTGAAGCGGTGCCCGCGCGTTCGCAGCTGCTCCAGCAGCCAACGCTGCTTGTGTCCGCGCGCAGTCAGGATGTCGAAGAGCTTCATGTGGGCATGGCCGGACGGTAAAGTTTCCGTTACCAAAGATAGTGTAAAGGCGGCGGTGGAGGCCGTCAAGAGTAAAGATTACTTTACCGAAGAAGAGGAATAGCAAAACGTCGGGGTGGCCTTTTGCCACCCCGAGTGTGATTGGTGCGGGGATCTGGGCGGGGTATTACCTCTTGCCGATGCGGTACATCTGGGTCCCGCAGACCGGGCAGGCGCCCTTGGTAGCGGGCTTGCCGTTTTTCATGGTGACCTGCTGGGGGTTCCGCATCTCCCGCTTCGTCCGGCACTTAAGGCAGTACGCTTCCATTCGATGTTCCTCCCTTCCTTGCGGAGTGACCGTCGCTGCGCCGCAGGACGGGTTACCGTTCGCGCACCGGAACCGGCATCCGTGCCAGGCCGGAAACCGCTCGCGTGTGCCGCCTGCGGCGGGCTCTAGATTCGTTAGGTAGAATCATAGCCCTTTTGGGGCCGGTGTCAAGAGCATCTGCGTTCGAAATTGCGGGCGATTTTTTACAGCGTAGCGAACACCCGCTCCGGCTGCCAGCGGTCGGCGCCACGATAACGCAGGATAGCCAGGAATTCGCCCTCCTCGGAATAGGCCCGGCAGGGCGTATCTAAAGGGAGGTCGACGAGCTCCTGGCGCACCGGCGTCAGTACCAGCAGCCGGCCCCGGCAGGCGTCGCGCGTGTGTTGCTGGCCGAGGAGCGCAGCGTACCACGACTCAAGCACCCGGTCGACCGGGTAGAGGAGCTCCCGCCAGGTGCCATGCTCTGCCGCCTCCCGCAGCTCATCCAGTCCGAGGGCGTCGGCCAGGGAGAAGGGACCGCTGCGCAGGCGGGTCAGCCGCTCCAGATGGGCGTGGCAGCCCAGCCGCTCCCCCAGGTCGTGCGCCAGGGTACGCACATAGGCGCCCCGGCCGACCTCCAGCTCGACTTCGACCAGGGGCGGCGCGAAGCGACGGAGCTCCAGCCGGTGGATGGTCACCGTGCGCGCCTGTCGGGGCGCCGTCTTGCCCGCCCGCGCATAGCGATAGAGGGGCTGGCCCTCGTACTTCAGGGCGCTGTACATGGGGGGTATCTGCTCGATCTGGCCCACGAATCCGGCGAGAGCGGCCTCCATTTCCTCCTGGGTGACGCTGCTGGGGTCGCCGGTAGCAGTGACGGTGCCCTCGCTGTCATAGGTGTCGGTGGCGCTGCCCAGCCGGATGGCGGCGTAGTAGGTCTTCGGCGCGTTCACCAGGTATTCGACGACGCGGGTGGCCCGGCCCAGGCAGATGGGGAGGACGCCGTCCGCGGTGGGGTCCAGAGTACCGGCATGGCCCACCCGGCGCACCCCGGTCAGCCGCCGCACCAGGGAGACGACGGCGAAGGAGGCCATGCCCGGCGGTTTGTTGATGTTCAGGATGCCGCTGGCCATGGCGGCTAGGGGCTGCGGTCTTCCCGCGCCTGGTCCAGCAGCGATAGGATGCGCGCGCCCCGCTCCAGGGAGTCGTCCGGATGGAAGGTGAGCTCCGGCATGCGGCGGATGGTGAGCCGTTTGCGCAGCTCCCGCCGCAAGAAGTGGGAGGCGGCCTCCAGCGCCTGGAAAGTGGAGGTCTTCTCCTCCTCGCTGCCCAGCACGCTGACGAAGACCTTCGCCTGGCGCAGGTCGGGGGAGACATCGACCTCGGTGATGGTCACCAGGCCGCCGACGCGCGGGTCCTTCACCTCGCGGCGGAGGAGATCGCTGATCTCCTCCCGCAGCAGGTCGTTAATCCGCTCGGTCCTGCGGGTCATGGTATGGCTCCGGAGGGGGTGCCGCGATGCTAGCTCTCGAGCTCGCGGCGGTACAGCTCCAGGATGTCGCCCTCCTGGAAGGCGTCGAATCCCTCCACGGTGATGCCGCACTCGAAGCCGGCCTGGACATCGCGCACGTCCTCCTGGAAGCGGCGCAGGCTGGCAAGTTTGGTATCGGCCAGCGGCTGGCCGTCCCGCAGCACGCGCACCAGGTCGTTCCGGGTGATGGTGCCGTCGCGCACGTAGCAGCCTGCCACCTGCCCCCGACGCTTGAGCTGGAACACCTGACGGACCTCGGCGTGGCCGGTGACCACCTCGGCATACGTCGGCTCCCGCAAGCCCTGGAGTGCCTGCTGCACGTCCTCTGTCACCTCATAGATGACGGTGTACTGCCGGAGGTCCACGCCCTCCTGCTCGATGAGGCGCTGGGCCCCCGGCTCCTCCCGGGTGTTGAAGCCGATGATGATCCCCTTGGAGGCGATGGCCAGCATCACGTCCGACTCGCTGACGGAGCCGGAGGCGGCGTGAATGATCTTCACCCGCACCTGGTCGGTACTCAGCCGCTCCAGCGACTGGCGGATGGGCTCGATGCTGCCCTGCACGTCCGTCTTCAGGATCAGGTTCAGGTCCTTCATCTTGCCGGCGCTGATCTGGCCGAACAGGGTATCGAGGGTGACGCGAGGCTGCGTGTGGAGGGTGGCGGCCTCCTTCTCCCGCAGCCGCTGGACGATGATCTGGCGGGCGGTCTTGTCGTCGGGTACTACCTTCAGCAGGTCGCCGGCCTGGGGCACTGCCTGGAGGCCGAGGACGGCGGCCGGCTCGCCCGGGCCAGCAGTTTTGATGCGCCGGCCGTCTTCGTTGAACATCGCCTTGACCCGGCCCCAGGTCTCGCTGACCACGGCCACATCTCCTACCTGCAGGGTGCCGGTCTGCACCAGCACTGTGGCTGTCGGCCCCCGGCTCCGGTCCAGCTGCGCCTCGATGACGGTGCCGATGGCCGGCCGGTTCGGGTTCGCCTGAAGCTCCAGCACCTCGGTGGCGACCAGGATGTTCTCCAGCAGCTCCTGGATCCCTTGGCCTGTCTTGGCGGACACGGGGACGCAGATGACGTCGCCGCCGTACTCTTCGATGGTCAAGCCCTGCTCTGCGAGTTGCTGCTTGACCCGGTCAGGCTTGGCGTCCGCCAGGTCGACCTTGCTGATGGCGACGACGATGGGGACGTTGGCGGCTCGGGCGTGGTCGATGGCCTCCAGCGTCTGGGGCATGATGCCGTCATCGGCGGCGATGACCAGCACCGCCGCGTCGGTGACCCGAGCGCCCCGGGCGCGCATGGCGGTGAACGCCTCATGGCCCGGTGTGTCCAGGAAGGTGATGCGCTGGTCGTTCGTGTGCACCTGGTAGGCGCCGATGTGCTGAGTGATGCCGCCCGCTTCACCGGCGGTGACGTTGGTCCGGCGGATGACGTCCAGCAGGCTGGTCTTGCCGTGGTCCACGTGGCCCAGCACTGTCACCACGGGTGGCTTGGGCTGGAGCGCGGCGCCCTCCTCTTCCTCAATGACGGTGCGGGCCTGCGCCGTCTCCGCTACCTCCTCTACCACGTCCGCGCCCGCCTCCTCCGGCTCGAACCCAAGGTCGTGGGCGACGATGGCCGCCGTCTCAAAGTCGATGCTCTGGTTGATGGAGGCCATCACCCCATTCTTCATCAGCTCCTTGATGACTTCGACGGCGGGAAGCCCCATCAGCTCCCCCAGCTCCTTGACGGTGAGCACGCGGGGGATCTGGATGCTGCGGGCTGCGCTCTGGGCCGCGGCGCCACGAGCGCCGTTCCCTTCCGAGGGCGCGGTGGCCTGGCCTACAGGCGTCTCGGTCTGTTTGCTCTTGGTGGCCATAGCTTCGCTAGCTCTCTCCGGTGACGGCGGCCAGCTCGAACTGGTCCGCGTGGCGTAGCAGATCCTCTCGCTGGCTGGAGGAGATGGTCGTGCGCAGGGCATGGGCCAGCCGGCCCTTCTTGAGCGCCTCCTGCCAGCACTGGCGCCGGGCGCACAGGTACGCGCCCCGTCCATTCCGCCTGCCGGTGGGGTCGATCTCCACCGTCCCTTCCGGCGTGTGGACGATGCGCACGAAGGCGCGCTTGGCGCTGGTGGCGCGGCAGCCGACGCAGGTGCGTTGCGGGATATGCTTGGCGTTGCTCACAGCGTTCTCCGTTAGCCGCCGACGTAGTCGTACGCCTCCTCTTCCTCTTCCTCTTCCAGGACGACACGCTTGGGCTTCCTGGCCTTCTTGGGCTTGGCGGGCTCCTCCTCACCCTCCGCCTTCTTTGCCTTCGCCTTCTTGTCCTGCTCCCCCCGCTCGGTCGCCAGGATCTCCTCGGCGAAGCGGATCTGGGGGGCGGGTGGCTCGACCGTGGCGGCGACGGCCGGGGCGGCCTCCTCGGCCGCGATGGGGACGGCTTCCGGCTCTGGCTCCCCCTCCGGCAAGGCGATGGCCGCCTCGCGTTCCGGCGGGAGCGGCTGGGCGGGCGCCTCCTCCGGCTCTGCTTCCACCGGCGGCTGCGACGCCACGATCTCCTCGTAGACGGACTGGCTCTTGATATCGATGCGCCAGCCAGTGAGCTTGGCGGCCAGGCGGGCGTTCTGTCCTTCCTTGCCAATGGCCAGGGAGAGCTGCCGGTCCGGCACCACCACGTCGGCGGTGTTGGTCGCCTCGTCCACCCGCACCTGCACCACCTGAGCGGGGCTGAGGGCGTGCGCCACAAAGCGAGCGGACTCCGGATCCCAGAGCACCACATCGATGCGCTCCCCGTTCAGCTCGTTCACCACGTTCTGGATGCGGGTGCCGCGCAGCCCGACACAGGCACCCACCGGGTCGACGCCCTCCTGGTTAGACCAGACGGCCACTTTGCTCCGGTGTCCGCCCTCGCGGGCGATGGCCTTGACCTCAACGATGCCCTTGAAGATCTCGGGGACTTCCAGTTCGAAGAGCCGCCGGATCAGGTTCTTGTGGGTGCGGGAGACGATGACCTGGGGCCCTTTGGCGGCCTTATAGACCTCCAGCACGTAGAACTTGAGGCGCTGGCCGGAGCGGTAGTGCTCGCTCCGGACCTGCTCGGAAGGGGGGAGGAGCGCCTCCGCCTTCCCCAGGTCGATGATGACGTTGCGGCCCTCCATGCGGACCATCTCGCCGGAGACGATGTCGCCCTCCCGACCGGAGTACTCCTCGAACACCACCTCCCGCTCCGCCTCCCGCAGCCGTTGCAGCACCACCTGCTTGGCTGTCTGGGCGGCGATGCGGCCCGCATGCTGGGGCGCCACCTCAGTGTCGATCCCTTCACCCAGTTGAGCGCCGGGCCTGATCTGGCGCGCCTCGGCGAGGGTGATCTCCGTCTCCGGGTCCGTCATCTCTTCGACGACGGTCCGGCGGGTGAAGATGTGGGTGACGCCCGTGTCGGGGTCGATCTTGACGATGACGTTGCTGGTGGCCAGGTTGTCCTTCTTGTAGGCGGAAGCGAGCGCAGCCTCTACCGCCTCGAAGACCACCTCCTTGGGCAGGTTCTTCTCCGCGGCGAGCTGGGTGATGGCGACAAGGAACTCGTTCTTCACCATGCTCTCTGCACCTCACGCGCCGAAGGATTGGTGCCTCTTGAACAAAGAAGTGGGCGGAGCCCACTTCTTTCAGAGAAGCGCTCGGGTCAGCGTCACTATAGCACGGGCACGGGGGTTCGGCAAGCCGGCGAGCGTCGCACGGGAGTCCTCTCTCCACCGAAGGGGGAGCTGGCCATGGGCTACGGCACCTCCACGTACTTGCCCAGCACCTCACGCATCTCGCGTTCGATCGCCTCCAGCCCCTCCTCGGTCTTCGCCTCGTAGCGCAGGGTGAGGTTGGGGCCGGTGTTGGAGGCGCGCACCAGGGCCCAGCCGTCGGGGAAGATGGCCCGGATGCCGTCGATCTCCAGGGCAGGGCGGCGCTGGCGCAGCTCCCGGGCCACTGCCTCCACCACGTCCCATTTCCTGTCGTCGGGGCAGGGGACGCGCATCTCGGGGCTGGTGTACCAGCGGGGGATGCCCTTCAGGTGGGCGGAGAACGGCTGGTCGCTCTGGGAGAGGAAGGTGAGCAGCTTGCAGGCGGCGAAGAGGGCGTCGTCGCTGTAGAAGTTATCCCGGTAGAAGAGGTGGCCGCTAGCCTCGCCGGCCAGGGGCGCCTGCTCCTCCCGCATGCGCAGCTTGATGAGGGAGTGGCCGGTCTTCCACATTTCGGGCTCGCCGCCGTGCGCCTTGATGTCGTCGATCACCGGCTGCGCCGTCTTGACGTCGAAGAGGATCTTCGCGCCGGGCTGCTCCGCCAGCAGGCCGCGCGCCAGCAGCATCAGGATGTAGTCCGCCTCGTGGCGCTCCCCGCGCTCGTCGATGACACCCAGGCGATCGCCGTCGCCGTCGAAGGCGAGGCCCAGGTCGGCGCCGCTCTCCCGCACCTTCTCCTGAAGGCAGACCACGTTCTCCGGCATCTGGGGGTCCGGCAGGTGGTGGGGGAAGGTGCTGTCCAGCTCGGTGTGGAGCTCGATGACCTGGCAGCCGACCTCCCGCAGCAGGGCGGGGGCGAAGAGGCCGGCCACCCCGTTGCCGGTATCGACGGCGACCCTGAAGGGCCGGGCCAGGTGGGTGACCTCCTTCAGCCGGGCGAAGTACTCGGGCTTGATCTCCCGCCGTTCTACCCGCCCCTGGCCGGAGCGGAAGGAGCCGCCATCGATCACCTCCTTGACCTTGAGGATTTCGTCCCCGGCGATGGGGCGGTTCCCCTTCCCGACCAGCTTGAAGCCGTTCTCGTCGGGCGGGTTGTGGCTGCCGCTGACGTTGATGCCGCCCGTCAGCCCCCAGTGACCGACGGCGAAGTAGAGGGCCGGCGACGTGCTCAGCCCGATGTCGTACACAGTGCAGCCGGTGGAGAGGAGGCCGCGCACCAGGACGTCCCGCAGCTCCTCCCCGGAGCTCCGGTTGTCCCGCCCGACGGCGATCTCCGTCCCGCCTTCGTGCACGGCCATGTAGGTGCCGAAGGCCTTGCCAAGCGCCCCGGCCACCTCCGGGGTGATGCTGGTCCCTACCTTGCCCCGGATGTCGTAGGCGCGGAAGATGCCCGGGTCGATGGCCATGCGTGCGCTCGCTCCCTCGTTCCTTGCAGGTCGCAGTCGATTATACTACGACCGTATCCTGTGGCCGAGGTGCGAGCATGAGCGAGGGGACGGAGCGAGACCGCATCGGCTTCATCGGGCTGGGGATCATGGGCCGGCCCATGGCCAAGAACCTGCTCAAGGCGGGCTACCCCCTCGTCGTCTGGAACCGCAGCCGCCCGGGCATCGAGGCGCTGGTGGAGGCGGGCGCGGCGGAGGCCGGCTCGCCCCGCGCCGTCGCCCAGCGCTCCGACGTGGTCATCACCATCCTCGGCGACTCGGCCGACACCGAGCAGGTCGCTCTGGGTGAGCGGGGGATCATCGAGGGCGCCCACGAGGGGCTGGTGCACATCGATATGTCCACCATCTCGCCCGCCGTCACCCGCGCCATCGCCGCCCGCTACGTCGAGGCCGGCGTCGAGCTGCTGGACGCGCCGGTGAGCGGCGGCGAGCAGGGCGCCATCGAGGGCACGCTGGTCATCATGGCGGGCGGCAAGCGCGAGGCGTTCGAGCGCTGCCGGCCGCTGCTGGAGGCGCTTGGCCGCACCCTGGTCTACTGCGGCCCGACGGGCGCCGGGCAGATCGTGAAGCTGTGCAACCAGGTGGTGGTGGCGCTGAACAACCTGGCCATGGGCGAGGCGCTGGTGCTGGCCGCCAAGGCCGGCGTCGACCCGGCGACCATGGTGGAGGCGGTGCGCTCCGGCGCCGGCGCCTCCTGGGCGCTGCACAACCTGGCGCCGCGCATCCTCTCCGGCGACTTCCGGCCCGGCTTCAAGGTGGCCCACCAGCAGAAGGACCTGCGCTTGGCGCTGGAGCTGGCGAACCAGCGGTCGACGCCGCTGCCGGGCACGGCGCTGGTGCACCAGCTCTTCGCCGCCCTGGAGGCGGAGGGGCTGGGCGAGGAGGGGACGCAGGCGCTGGTGAAGGCGCTGGAGAAGCTGGCGAACACTTCGGTGAGCGACGGTCCGTAGGGGCCGAGCTTTAGCTCGGCCCTGGACAGAGCTGAAGCTCTGTCCCTACAGGTTTGGGCCAGACCCTTCGTCCATCTCACGCGGACGAAGGGTGACAGAGAAGAGAAGAGGCGGAGGGGCTGGGCAAGGAGGTGGCACAATGCGCGTGGGCGATGCGCTTCGCAAGAACCTGGAGTTCTGGCACTGGTATCCGCGACTGCTCTGCCAGGAGCTGACGGAGGAGCAGCTCCACTGGCAGCCAGAGGATCATCCCAACCACATCATGTTCGCCCTCTGGCACGCCTACCGTTCCGAGGACGAACTCGTGCACGGTCTCCTCATGGGCAGGCCGAGCGTCTTCACATCCGAGGGGTGGGCGGACAGGCTTCCCGTCGCCGAGCCGGGCAACCCGCCTTTCGGCACGGGCCTGACCCGCGAGCAGGTCGCGCGCATCCGCCTGCGACTGGATGACCTGCTCGAGTACGCCGAGGCGGTCCGTCGCTCCATCCAGTCGTTCGCTGACGGGCTGGGCGAAGAGGAAGGCGCGGCGGAGGTGCCGCTCCCCTTCTTCGAGCGCGTGTACCCGATGCTGGACAAGCTCAGCCGGGCGGAGGTGCTCTGGTTTTTCTGCGTCGGACACACGGCAGAGCACCTGGGAGAAGTGCAGTACATCAAGGGGCTCATGGGGATGAAGGGGGCCCCGCTCTAGCCGCGCGCTGGCCTACTTCGTCGATCATCTGCTCCGGCTTCGCGTCCCCGTGCTATCCTGGCCTCGTGAGTCAACAGACACCCGCCGCCGAGACGGAGCGGCCCCGACAGGTCGAGCCGGAGCGTCGGGCCGCCCCCGCCCAGGCGCCCGCGGCCGGCCGTACCCGCTACGACGCCTTCTTCTTCCTCATCGCTGCCGCCGTCGTCCTCCTCGACCAGGCGACCAAGGTGGTGATCCGGGCCCGGCTGGACCCCGGCGAGGCCTGGCCGGACGCGGACTGGGTGCTCCACATCGTCAACGTGAGCAACAGCGGCGCTGCCTTTGGCATCCTCCAGGGGCAGACCAGCTTCCTGGTGATCACCTCCCTGGTCGGCGTCGCCGCTATCGTCCTGTACTACCTCTATCCGCCTTTGGAGCACGGCCTGCTGCGGGTGGCGCTCGGCCTCCAGCTCGGCGGCGCCGCCGGCAACCTCATCGACCGCGTGCGCTTCGGCGAGGTGACCGACTTCATCAACTTCGACTTCTGGCCCGCCTTCAACGTCGCCGATGCCTCCATCAGCATCGGCGTCGTCACCATCTTCTGGTTCTTCCTGGTGGTGGAGGCGGAACGTCTCCGCCGGAAGCCCGACCGTCCGTGACCGACGTCCATGAGCTCGTCGCCGACCAGGCCGGCGAGCGGCTCGACCTCTTCGTCGCCCGTCGCCTGTCGGAGCTGACCCGCTCGCGCGTGCGGCGCCTCATCGACG
>Ga0154830_1087_pt1 | contig 14483 bp, 17 predicted proteins | sample Rifle2008BG16ft_FD_116134 | JGI IMG/M metagenome (GOLD analysis project Ga0154830, IMG submission 116134) | Chloroflexi bacterium RBG_16_68_14 | reverse complement strand
TCGATGTGGGCGCCGGTGGCGTCGCCGCCGGCGTGGAGGATGCGAGGGCGGCTGTGGGCACCCTCCCGCCCCAGCGCCACCTCGCCGTCCACGCTATCGAAGGGCACGCCGAAGCGCACCAGGTCGCGGATGCGCGCCGCCGCCTCGAAGACCAGGATGCGGGCCGCCTCCTCGTCCACCAGCCCCGCGCCCGCCTCGATGGTGTCGCGCAGGTGAAGCTCCGGCGAGTCGTCCGGGCCGATGGCGGCGGCGATGCCCCCCTGGGCGTAGCGGGTATTGCACTCGTCGATGGAGCCCTTGGTCAGGATGAGGACGGAGCCGTGCTCCCGCGCCAGCAGCGCCGCGTACAGCCCGGCGATGCCGGAGCCGGCGATGATGTAGTCGTAGCGCAGCGCTTGCCTCCTCCGACCCGGTATTAGTGTATCGTGTACACTAATACTACGCCCGGCCCTGCGTTTCGGTCAAGCGCCGGACGGCCCAACCTACACATCGAGCGCGAGGAACCCCAGTCCGATGAAGAACGCCGCCAACGACGCGCCGGCGGCACCGAGAGCGAGGACGGCGATCCAGCCCGGCCCCAGGACGCGCCACTCCAGCGCGGCGCCGCTCGCCAGGGTCAGGAACCACAGGAACGGACCGACCACGAGCGAGGCGTTGTAGGGCGTGGCGGGCGGGAACTGGTAGCTGCCGATCAGCGTCACGTCGTCGCCTTCCGCCAGCCAGAAGAGCGCGGGCACGAGCAGCCGGACGGCCCCAAAGACCGCGGCGGCGAGCGCCGCGCACCGCACGTCGCCGCGTGAGGAGACGAGCCAGAGGAGAGGCACGACGTTCAGCAGACCGGGCAGGAGCGTCGGCAGCACATCGACGGTGGAGCAAGTCCAGACGATGTCGATGTTCGCGCTGGGGACCTCGGTGCAGGTGCCGTCGGCCACGCGGTCGAGGTACGCGATCTGTAGCGGCACCGTGAGCGCCGGCACGAGCACCGCCCAGGCGATCGGCAGCAGCGCCCACTCCGGGCCCCTGCGGCGGGCGGCGGCGAAGGTCAGTACGCCGAAGAGCGCAACGGCCGGCAGACCGCCGATCAGGCCCGGCATACCGAAGAAATAACCGTACGTGACGCCGAATGCGGCGAGCAGCAACAGCAACAGCCAGCCGCCGATCACCAACGGCGGCGAGCTGCCGCCTCTCCCGGCCCCCGTGGCCAGCACAGTCGTCCCTCTGCCGCCCAATATACCACCAGCGCCCCAGTTGAAGGCGCTGGCGTTGCGGGCAGCCGACCGCTACTCGATACTCACGACGTCTTGCCTTCGATGACGCCCTTCGGCTTGACCTGGATGGCCTTGGGCCGCACCTCCGGCACCTTGGGCAGGCGCAGGGTGAGGATGCCGTGCTCGAAGGTGGCATCCGCCTTGTCCGCGTCCACCCGCACCGGCAGCGTCAGGGCGCGGTGAAAGGCGCCGTAGCGGCGCTCCTGACGGTAGTAGTTGGGCTTCTTCTCCTCTTCCTCTTCCTTGGTCTCGCCCTTGATGGTCAGCGTGTCGCCCGTGACGGAGATCTCCCCGTCCTTCGGCTTCACGCCCGGCAACGAGGCCCTGACCACCACCTCGTCGTCCGTCTCGTAGGAGGTCAACGGGGAAGATCCCCTCGCCGGTGTCCCAGGCCAGGAGACGCCAGGGCCGGCTGAAGCCGCGCTCGAACTGGCGGTCCATGGCGTCACGGAAGTCGCTGATCTCTCGGAACGGGTCCCAGCGCATGATGTCCGTCATCGAACTCATCTCCAGTTCTCGTAGGTCATAGTCGGTTCGGGCCGGCTGCCCTCAGTTCCTTCGTCCTTATCGTACGATATACGGAGCAAATGTCAAGTTATTTGACAATATGATTGATATAATTGCTATAGTTCATATTGACTTCTTCCCCTTCCTAATCTACAATGTTAGCGAACCGAGATGCCGAGCAAGGACTACTACACCGTTCTTGGCGTGCCGAAGGGCGCGTCTCAGAAGGAGATCCGCCAGACCTACCGACGGCTGGCCCGCCAGCACCACCCTGACGTGAACCCGGGCGACAAGGCGGCGGAGGCCCGCTTCAAGGAGATCAACGCCGCCTACGAGGTGCTCTCCGACCCGGAGAGGCGCAGGAAGTACGACCGGTACGGCGACCAGTGGCAGCACGCCGACCAGATCGAGGAGATGCAGCGTCGGACCGGCGGCCGCGCCTTCCGCTTCGGGCCCGGTGGCGTCAGCTTCGACGTCGGCGACCTGCGGGGCTTCGGCGACCTGGGCAGCACCTTCGAGAGCTTCTTCGGCGAGCGACGGCGCGGCCCCCGCAAGGGCGCCGACCTGGAGCAGCGCGTGGAGGTGACCCTGGAGGAGGCCTTCCGCGGCGCCACCCGCACCCTCCAGCTCGCCTCGGAGGAGCCGTGCGCCACCTGCGGCGGCAGCGGCCAGATCGCCAGCGCCGTCTGCCACGTCTGCCGGGGGAGCGGCGTCGCCCTTAAGGCTCGCCGGCTGGAGGTGAAGATCCCCCCCGGCGTCGATACCGGCTCCCGGGTGCGCATCGCCGGGGAGGGGCAGGCCTCGACTGGTCGGGGCGGCCACCGCGGCGACCTCTACCTCATCGTCTCGGTGCGGCCCCATCCCCACTTCCAGCGTAAGGGCAGCGACCTCTACACGGACGTGGAGATCCCCCTCACCGACGCCGTCCTCGGCGCCGAGGTGGAGGTGCCCACCATCACCGGCAAGGTGCTGCTGAAGGTGCCGCCCCTGAGCCAGAACGGCAAGGTCTTCCGCCTAGCCAGCCTGGGCCTACCCCACCTGAAGGGCTCGGCTCGCGGCCACCTCTACGCCCGCCTCGAGGTGCGCCTGCCCGAGCGGCTGGACCAGCATGAGAAGAAGCTCTTCGAAGAGCTGCGGGCCGCGGGAGTGTGATGAGAGCTGTCAGCCATCAGCTTTCAGCTATCAGCAGTGAGACACTGACGGCTGAGCGCTGATAGCTGATTGCGGAGGTGAACCGAGCGTGACGAACGAGGAGACGGAAGTCCTGGACGACGAGCCCTGCTACGTCATCAGCGTGGCCGCGCACATGATAGGAATGCATGCCCAGACGCTGCGCTACTACGAGCGGGCCGGGCTGGTGCGCCCGTCGCGCTCGCTGGGCCGGCGGCGGCTCTACTCGCCGGCGGACATCGCCCGCCTGCGCGATATCCAGCGGCTGATCAACGACCTGGGCGTCAACCTGGCCGGCGTGGACGTCATCTTCCGCATGCGGGAGCGGATGATGCAGATGGAGGCGGAGCTGGAGGAGCTGCGTCGGGAACTCCAGCGCCTGCGCGACCGTCGGCTGCCGGCGCCACGGGAGAGTTAGGTATGCCTGAACCGAAATGGCAACGGCTTAGGAAATCGTTCTCGGCGACGTTCGGCAGATCTGGATTGGCCTGTCCAATTTGCTTTACCGAGTTCGCCGATGACAGGCAGCCAACGAGAGACCACGTACCCCCGGCCTCGATTGGAGGGACTTGGGAGGTTCCTACCTGCGCGGAGTGCAATCATCGATGGGGGAAAGTTGAGAAAAACCTGGACAGCTACGTGCGACGCGCTCTGCACAACGATCTGCCCGAGCCGGGTGCCGCCGGACTGCTGAGTTTGGGCGGGACCAAGGTGAGGGTCAAACAGAGGAGAATCGACGGTGATGTCGTAGTCATCCGGTTCCCGAAGGGGCAAACGGCAGCGGAAAGGGCGCTGTCGAGGAAACTAACAGAGGGACTCAGCCAAGCCGAAATCTTGCATTTGAGGGACGATCCTGGACTGGTTTTCTGCGAGCCGCTCCTGGAAAGGTGCTTCCTCAAGGCGGGTTACCTCGCGCTTTTCAGAACGTTCGGATACGGACTGGTCGCTCGAACCCTGTTTAACCCTGTTCGGGAGCAGCTTCGGAGGCCAGACAACCGGGTATTTGATACCCTGATTGGCCCTCGGCAGAGCGCATCGACAGACAGAGCGATCATCTTCAAGGCCGTACTTGAGCCAGTTGAGCAACGCGTTCTAATTGTCACCTTTCAGGGTTTTGTTATCCGCCCAGGAGATGCCGCCTCCGTGGACGTGAACGTAACTCTCCCTTGTCCAGGGGATGGCGCCCTGGACAGCCATCGTCGCTGGTGTGAGACCGTACGGTCCGGATCGAAAGCTCCTGTGACGCTGCTTACGGAATCTGACATGCCCTGGGTGGATGGTACCTTGGGCTGGTATCCGCAAACGGAACAGGGCGCAATTGAGGTTTTTCCACCAGCGTCAGAGGATCAAGTAACGCAGACCCGCACGCATACTGTGTGACAGGTACTCAGCAGAGCGAATCCAAATGATGAGGTAACGCACCATGATGAGACAAGATAGGTTCACCCAGCAGGCGCAGGAGGTGCGGAACAGGCCCTGCGGGTTGAAACCCGCAGCTTCGGGAACCGAGAAGCCGCCGGTTTCAACCGGCGGACGGTGAGAACGCGAGAGCAGCAGCGCCTGCGGGACCACCGCCTGCCGGCGCCGAGGGAGTGAGAACCTCCAGAAAGGAACCACACCGGCCACAAGAGGCCGAGGATGGAGGATGGACAAATGATAGTAGAAGGGTGGCGGGGCATTCAACACCTGTATCGCAACGCGGAGCGCCTGCGCAGGTGCGACATCACTGATCTCGCGGAGTCCGGACTGTTCCGCGGCAAGAGAGGTCGACGACTGGCAACCCTGGCCAAAGAGGTCGATCGCCAGGTCGTGCGGTTCATGTCGAGCTACGGGCCGACTGTCCTTCGCTTCGCGCTGGGCATCGTGTTCATCTGGTTTGGCGTCCTCAAGATCGTCGGCGAAAGTCCTGTGGCTGACCTGGTCGCCGATACCGTCTACTGGCTGCCTGCTGATCCCTTCGTGCGGTTTCTAGGCGTCTGGGAGGTGACCATCGGCCTCGGTCTGATCCTTGGCGTAGCGTTGCGCCTGGTGCTGTTGATCTTCTTCCTCCAGATGGCCGGCACCTTTCTGGTGCTGGTCACCCAGCCCGGCGAGGCCTTCGAAGGCCGCAACCCGTTGCTCCTGACCACGGAAGGCGAGTTCGTCATCAAGAACCTGGTGCTGATCGCCGCCGGCCTGGTGCTGGGGAGCACCGTGCGCAATCGGCAGGCCCGAAATGCGGAACAGCAGCAACAGGGCATAGGTTCATCGTGAGGAAACAGTTAACACAGTTAAAAGACTATTCAAGGAGCACCCGGCCATGATGAGACAAGATAGGTTCACCCAGCAGGCGCAGGAGGTGCTCGCCGCCAGCCAGGAGCTGGTGCGCCAGCAGCGCCACAGCCAGTGGGACGTGGAGCACGTCTTCCTGGCCCTCCTCCAGCACCCCGACGGCCTCGCCCGCCAGCTCCTGGAGAAGCTGAACGTGGACGCCTCTCGCGTGCGCGACCAGGTCGCCGCCACTTTGGCCAAGACGCCCAAGCTGGCCTACGACGTGGTGCAGATCTACACCACGCCCCGCATCGTGCGCATGCTGGAGGCGGCCAACGCCGAGGCGGAGCGGCTGCATGACGAGTACGTCTCGGTCGAGCACCTGCTCATCGCCATCGCCGACGAGCGCGACGGCGAGTCGGCCCGCATCCTGCGGGAGGCCGGCGTCGACAAGGAGCGGCTGTACCAGGCGCTGCACGAGGTGCGCGGCGGCGCCCGCGTCGATACGCCCACGGCGGAGAGCCGCTACGGCGCCCTGGAGAAGTACTCCCTCGACCTGACGGAGGCGGCCCGCCAGGGCAAGCTGGACCCCGTCATCGGCCGGGAGGTCGAGATCAAGCGGGTGATGCAGATCCTCAACCGGCGCACCAAGAACAACCCGGTCATCATCGGCGAGCCGGGCGTGGGCAAGACCGCCATCGCCGAAGGGCTGGCCCAGAAGCTGGTCGCCGGCGACGTGCCGGAGAACATCAAGGGCAAGCGGCTCCTCGCTCTCGACATGGGGGCGATGGTGGCCGGCTCCAAGTTCCGGGGCGAGTTCGAGGAGCGGCTGAAGGCGGTGCTGGACGAGATCCGCCGCGCCGAGGGAGACGTCATCATCTTCATCGATGAGCTGCACCAGGTGGTGGGCGCCGGCGGCGCCGAGGGCGCCATCGACGCCTCCACCATGATGAAGCCCGCCCTCGCCCATGGCGAGCTGCGCGCCATCGGCGCCACCACCCCCGACGAGTACCGCCAGCACATCGAGTAGGACAAGGCGCTGGAGCGGCGCTTCGCCCCCGTCTGGCTGGACGAGCCCAGCGTGGAGGACACCATCGAGATCCTCAAGGGGCTGCGCCCCCGCTACGAGCAGCACCACAAGGTGGAGATCACCGACGACGCCCTGGTCGCCGCAGCGCGCCTGTCGGACCGCTACCTGACGGAGCGCTTCCTGCCCGACAAGGCCATCGACCTCATCGACGAGGCGGCCTCCAAGAAGGTGATCGAGGCGCAGAGCATGACGCCGGAGCTGCGCGAGCTTAAGAACCGCCTGGACGACCTGGCCGCCAAGACGGAGGCGGCCGCCCAGCGCCAGGACTACCAGGAGGCGGCCCGCATCAAGCAGGACGTGCTCCAGGTCCAGGCCGAGTACGACCAGAGGCGCGCCCAGTGGGAGCGAGAGGAGAAGATCTCCGCCCGGGTGGACGAGTCCGCCATCGCGGAGCTGATCGCCTCCATGACCGGCATCCCCGTCTCGCGCATGCTGGAGGGCGAGGCGGAGAAGCTGCTCCACATGGAGGAGCGGCTGCACGAGCGCATCGCCGGCCAGGACGAGCCGGTCCGCGCCGTCTCCGAGGCGTTGCGCCGGGCGCGGGCCGGCCTCAAGGACCCGCGCCGGCCCATCGGCAGCTTCATCTTCCTCGGGCCCACCGGCGTCGGCAAGACGGAGCTCGCCCGCGCCCTGGCCGCGTACATGTTCGACGACGAGGACGCCATGATCCGCCTCGACATGTCGGAGTACGGCGAGCGGCACACCGTGGCGCGGCTCATCGGCGCCCCGCCCGGCTACGTGGGCTACGAGGAGGCGGGCGGCCTGACCGAGGCGGTGCGCCGTCGGCCCTACCGGGTGGTGCTCTTCGATGAGGTGGAGAAGGCGCACCCGGAGGTGCTCAACGTCCTCCTCCAGATCATGGAGGACGGCCGCCTGACTGACGGCCACGGCCGCACCGTCAGCTTCCGCAACACGGTGGTCATCATGACCTCCAACCTGGGCACCAGCTCCGAGGCGAAGGGCGCCTTCGGCTTCGTCACCAGCCGGACGAAGAGCGCGGGCGAGCGCGACCAGCTGCGCAAGAACGTGGAGGACGCGCTCCGCCGCTTCTTCCGGCCGGAGTTCCTCAACCGGGTGGACGAGATCATCATCTTCGAGCCGCTCAGCCAGAAGGAGCTGGACCGGATCGTGGAGCTGATGCTGCAGGAGGTGCAGGAGCGCCTCACCGAGCGCCACATCACCATCGAGGTGACGGAGGCGGCCAAGCGGGCGCTGGTGGAGGAAGGGTACGACCCCACCTACGGCGCCCGACCGCTGCGCCGCGTGGTGGAGCGGCAGGTGGAGAACGCCCTGGCCCGCCGCATCCTGGCCGGCGAGTTCGCCGAGGGGGACCAGGTGCTGGTGGGCTACGCCGAGGGCGAAGGCTACACGTTCTCAAAGGCGAAGGTGCCCGCGAAGGCGGCGAGCTAGGGGCGGGGCCACACGGCCCCGCCCCCTTGCCAAACCCTACGTCAAGCTGCGTGGTCGCCTGCCAGCTAACACGCGGGGATATCAGTACCCGACTTGGTGCCGCAGGTATTGTCCCTCCAAGTATTGGGAGTGCTGGTGGCATCGTGGATTAGGTCGAAGCCACCGTTTCCAGTTGCCGTATTGTCAGACACCTGGTTACCGGTGGAGCCACCCCCTAGTCTAATGCCGTGCCGACCGTTAGCTGTTACGGTGTTGTCGGAGATAAGCGAGTCATCCCCGTTAATGAGCCGGATGCCGTCGCCAAAGCCCACGCCGGAGATACTTGGATTGTGATGGGCGTTGTTCTCACTAATACGACTCTTGTCCACTACATCCAACCCGAAACCATACACTATGATGCCGTAGTTGTTGTCGTAGGCCTCGTTCTCCGATACCAACGTTTCAGTCAACCTGGCCCCGGTGCCATCCGAAAAAGCAAGCAAGAATATCCCACCCCAGGAACTTAGGCCTTTGAAGCCGCTGACCACGTTGCCGCTTGAAATCACGTTCCCGCTGGCGACAATCTCTGGGAAGGGATACTCGCCGCACCCCAGGTAATTATAGCCTGGAGTAGCGGTGAAGTTCCGGGCCTGGAGAAGAATTCCAATGCCAAACTGCCCGCCGGGGCCTGTAACTACGTTGTTCTTGATCTCGCTGTCCTGGGTATTGGTGAGCTCAATGTTGTAGAAGCCGTTGTTCACCACCGTGTTGTCCTTAACGCTCCAACGGTAGTGAAGCGCTTCGCCCTCGTTGCCGACCAGGATAGCGTTCCAGGCGTTGTCATGCATGTAGTTCCCGATTACCGAGATGTCGCTGGTGCCGCAGTTCCAGGACTGGATGGCGTTGCCCACCCCAGAAGAGATCCCATTGTAGTTACGGATCTCGAAGTACTTGATGGTTACGCCGCTTACGCCGCTTTGAATCGTTATGCCGTCGCCGTTGCCAAGGGTGCTACCGTCCAGAATGGCCCCCGGGGCGGCCTTCAGGGTAATGCCACTTGTAGCTATCACCACGTTCTCGGCGTACACGCCGGCGCAGACGCGAATTTGGTCGCCCGCACTCGCCGCATTCACAGCCGCTTGGATGGTGGTAAATCCGGCGTTGGGACATTGGACACCATTATCGTCCACTACTAGCGGCGCACGGGCTAGCGCCTGTCCAACCCCCAGCGCCATGAGCCCTGTCACCAGGGCCAGTGCAGCCAATAGGGCTATCTTCCTCATATCATTCCGTCCTTTCTCGCCTTGCGGCGAATACAACAACCGACCTCCGATGGCGGGGTCGGTTTGGCTACGGCTCCCTCCGAGCGCCCTTCGTTAGGACACGGCCAGTATGTGGCGGGGAGAGCCCTCTAGCAAGAGCCATTTGGCCCTATTTGAGCCTGTCTGTCCACAGCTGACCGCGGGCCTCGCGGGTGACGCTGAGCCCGCTGCCGAGCGTTCGGAGCCGTTGCACCGGCCGAATCTGATTTGCTATCATAGCGAGAACGAGCGGGGTCGAACTCGATGATCAATAGCGCCGTCCTGGTCCTGAATCAGAACTACGAGCCGCTCAACGTCTGTAACGCTCGGCGCGCCTACGTCCTCGTCGACCGCGGGAAGGCGGAGGTGCTGGAGCACGGGGAGGGCGGCATCCGCACGCCCCGCTTCGTCCTCTCCCTCCCCTCCGTCATCCGCATGATCTACATGATCAAGCGGCCTCGGCCCAAGATGCGCCTCTCCCGCCGCGAGGTGTTCAACCGCGACAGGTACACCTGCCAGTACTGCGGCCGGCAGACGCGGGAGCTGACCCTGGACCACATCATTCCCCGCCATCGCGGTGGGAGCCACGAGTGGGAGAACCTGGTCTCGGCCTGCAAGACGTGCAACCACCGCAAGGCAGGTCGGACGCCCCACGAGGCGAGGATGCGCCTCCTGCGGGACCCCTTCGCCCCCCGGGTGACCAGCTACTACGTGGTGTACCGCCACCTGGACGGCCAGGACGGCTGGCGGAAGTTCCTCCCGGGCTGGGAGCAGCCGGACGGCTACGGATAGGCGAGCCCCCGAATCGAGCCCCTATCGAAGGCCAGGCTTAAACATGGCCTTCGTGATGCGTGCGCAGATGGTGTCTAGCCCGGCTGGCAGTTGCGGCAGAAGTTGGTGATGCGCTGGCCGGCGGTGATCTCGGAGATGCGGGTGCCGCAGACGGGGCACGGCTCGCCCCCCTTGCGGTGGATCTTCAGGAAGTCGCGCCGCTCCTCGTAGTTCAGCTCCTCCCGCATTTGCTCCGCCACCATGGGCGTCGCCCAGGCGAAGACCTTGCCCATCGCCTGGTGCAGCCGCTCGATGTCGTCGTCGCTCAGCGTCGTGCGCTTGCGATAGGGATGGAGGCGGGCGGCGAAGAGGATCTCGTCGGCGTAGGCGTTGCCGACGCCGGCGACGAACCGGTGGTTCACCAGCACGTTCTTGACCTGGCCCCTGAAGCTCCGGATGCGCTGGGCGAACTCCTCCCGGGAGACCTCCAGCGCGTCGGGCCCCATCTCGGAGAACTGGGGCACCTGCGAGAGCTGGTCGGCGGGCACCAGGTAGACCTTGCCCATCAGCCGCTCGTCCGCGTAGCGCAGCTCCCAGCCGTTGGCCAGGCCCAGCACCAGGCAGGTGCGGGCGCGCCGCTTCTCCTTCAGCCGAAGGTACTGGAAACGACCAGTCAGCATGGCGTTGATGACCAGTCGGTGGCCGCTTTCCAGCGAGAAGATGAGGAACTTCCCCCGCCGCTCCGTCTCCCCGAAGACGTTGCCCTCCAGCGTCCGGACGAACTCGTCCCTGGCCACGCGGAAGACCACCGGGATGAGGAACTCCGCCCGCTCCACGCGGACACCGGGGAGATGCTGGTTGAGGAAGCCGCGGATGGCCTCCAGGTCAGGGATCTCGGGCATCGTCCCAGCGGGGGTAGGAGCCCAGCACCCGGAAGAAGAAGGCCTTCGCCTGTACGGCGGCCAGCGCCTCGGCCACGGTGGGGTCGGTGCGGTGGCCCTCCAGGTCAACCAGGAAGACATAGATCCCCAGCTCCTCCCGGGACGGCCGCGACTCGATCTTTACGAGGTTGATGGACCGGTCGGAAAGCTCGTGGAGGACCCCCACCAGCGTTCCCGGCTGGTCATGGGCGACGGTGAAGGCGATGGACGTCTTGTCGCGCCCCGTCGGTTCGCTGTCCGTCGGCCCCAGGACGGCGAAGCGGGTCTTGTTGTGGGGGTTGTCCTGGATGCCCCGCGCCAGGATCTGGGCGCCGTGGAGCTCGGCAGCGCGCGCGCCAGCGATGGCCGCGCCTCCTGGCACGTTCAGGATCTCTTCGACTGCAGCGGCGTTCGACAAGGCGGCCTCCTGTCGCGCGTTAGGAAAGCGCAGCTCGATGAACCTTCGGCACTGGCTTAGTGCCTGCGGGTGCGCGTAGATGACCGACACGTCATCTGCGGCCGTGCCGGGACGCACGATGAGGCAGTGCTCAATGGGCAGGATGACCTCACTCTTGATGAAGAGTCGGGACTCGTGGATCAAGACGTCGATTGTACGCGTCACCGAGCCCTCCAGGCTGTTCTCGATGGCCAGGACGCCCTCGTCCGCCATGCCGGACTCGACGGCGGCGGCGACGGCCGCCTCACTGGCGAAGGGGAGGAGTTGGGCGGACGGCTGGTAGCGCAGCGCCGCCTCCTCGGTGAAGGTACCGGAAGGTCCCAGGTAGGCTAGGCGGGTCATCGCGGGGTCAGAAGCTCCGCTCGGGAGGCGGCCCGGTGAAGGCTGCCCGCAGCGCCTCCTCGCTCTCCTGGAGGGTGACCGCCACTACCTCATCGCCGGCGTGGAGGACGGTGTCGGCGGTGGGCGCCTTGGGGTTGCCCTCCGCATCGACGATGCCCCAGACCAGGGACTGGTGGGGCAGCACCACGTCCTTGAGCGCCCGACCCACCACGGCCGCGTCCTCCGGTATCTTGACCTCCACGATCTCGAAGCCATGGCGCAGCGTGAGCAGCGAGATGAGGGGGTGGGTGGGCAGCTCCTGCTCGATGTGGGCCATGATCGCCGTGGTGGCGCTGACCGTGGAATCGATGCCCAGCTTGCGAAAGATCAGCTCGTTCTTCGGGTTGTTGATGCGAGCGACGGTACGCGGGAGCTGGAAGACGTGCCGTGCCACCTGGCAGGCCACCAGGTTATCCTCGTCCTCGCCGGTGACGGCCAGCAGCAGGTCCGCCCGGCCCACTCCGGCCCGCTCCTGGATGGCCGCCTCGCAGCCGTCCCCGCGCATAGCGATCTCGCCCAACACCTCTGCGATCTCAGCGCACTTGGCCGGGTCCCGCTCGATCACCAGGACCTCATGGTTGGCCTCCACCAGCTCCTTGGCTAGGTAGAAGCCCACCTTCCCGCCGCCGACGACGACGATATACATAGCGCCACCTTATGGGGCGGCCCCCATCTGGCCGCCGCCCTCGTGGCTGGCCACCGGCTGCGTCTCCTCCGCCTCCAGCGCCTCTTTGAGGAGCCGGGCCCACTCCCTGGTCGGAGAGATCGTCCGCAGCCCCAGCCGGTGGTACATCTGCTCGCGGATGGGGTCGTAGATGCGGCACACCACGCGCTCCACGCCAAAGATGTGCCTGGCGATCTGCGCCGCCATGACGTTGCGGTTATCGCCCGCCGTCACCGCCACGAAGGCGTCCGCCTCCTCGATGCCCGCCCGACGCAGCACGTCCTGGTCGATGCCGTTACCGGTGATGGTGTGACCACCGAACGACTCGGGCAGGAAGCGGGTGAACTGGTAGGCGTTGATGTCCAGGATAGTGACATCGTGCCCGTCCCGGTCCAGCGTGATCGCCAGTTGGGAGCCGGCCCGGCCGCAGCCCATGATGATCGCTTTCATCTCACTCTTCCGGCGGGTGACGGCACACCCACACCTCGCAGGGGGCGCTCCTCAGGACGTACTCGACGACCCGCCCCAACTGAAACTCACCGAACCGCTGTGGATACGACATCCCGAGAACGATCAGATCTACGCCCCGGTCGATGGCCTCATTCACGATGGCGGGGCCAGCCTCCCGCGCGTGCAGGATCTCGCCCTCGAGCTTGAAGTGCTGCTCCCGCGCTACCCGCTCCGCCTGGGATAGGACGACATCGCCGGCGGCCTCCTCGGACTCAAGCTGCGCGTCCAGGGGCAGGGTCCGCTTCACCTCGATCACGTGCACCACGTACACCTTCCCCTTGCTCTTGCGGGCGATTTCGCAGGCGAGGGCGACGGCCTGCATGCTGGCATGGGAGCCGTCCACCGGCACCAGGATGGAGCGCGCATGCGGCGCTACTTCGGAAGGGGACAAGAGCCACGAACCTCGCGTACCAGATAGGTTGCCCGGCGGGCCAGCATCGGCATTATAGGCTCGCCCCTTTCCCACGAGCAAGGCACCTCTGCCGTCCTTGTCGGCGCTACGAGGCCGGGATAGAATAGGGAGAGACGCCCAATCGCAGGCTGCATACCCCGCATCGACAGGAGCTCATGATGCCACAGCAGGACGGAAACGCTTCTCCCCAAGGCGCCGAGACGGGCACCTGGAAGGTCAAGGTCGGCCTGGCGCAGATGCTGAAGGGCGGCGTCATCATGGACGTGGTGACGCCGGAGCACGCGAAGATCGCCGAAGAGGCCGGCGCCTGTGCCGTCATGGCCCTCGAGCGGGTGCCCGCCGATATCCGAGCCGCTGGCGGCGTCGCCCGCATGGCTGACCCGGACGTGATCCGGCGCATCATGGAGGCGGTCACCATCCCGGTCATGGCAAAGTGCCGCATCGGCCACTTCGTCGAGGCGCAGGTGCTGGAGGCGCTGGGCGTCGACTACATCGACGAGTCCGAGGTGCTCACGCCGGCCGACGAGCGCCACCACGTGAACAAGCACGACTTCAAGGCACCCTTCGTCTGCGGCTGCCGCGACCTGGGCGAGGCGCTGCGGCGCATCGGCGAAGGGGCGGCCATGATCCGTACCAAGGGGGAGGCCGGCACCGGCAATATCGTGGAGGCGGTGCGCCACATGCGCGCCGTCTGGGACGGCATCCGCCGGCTCCAGACGATGCCGGAAGACGAGCTGATGGCCGAGGCTAAGGAGCTGGCCGCGCCCTACGAGCTTGTGCGCGAGACCCGCGAGCTCGGCCGGCTGCCGGTAGTGAACTTCGCCGCCGGGGGCGTCGCCACCCCGGCCGACGCCGCCCTCATGATGCAGCTCGGCGCCGACGGCGTCTTCGTCGGCTCCGGCGTCTTCAAGTCGGAGGACCCGGCCAAGCGCGCCCACGCCATCGTCCAGGCCGTCACCCACTATCAGGACCCTAAGATTATCGCTGAGGTTTCCCGCGGCCTGGGGGAGCCCATGCGCGGCCTGGACGTCCGCTCCCTGGCCCCGGAGGAGCTGCTGGCCACTCGGGGCTGGTAGCGGATGGGCGAGACAATCAGACCTACCGCTGCGATATGGCGGGAGGGCGACTGGTTCGTCTCAGAATGCGTCGACCTAGGGGTTGCCAGTCAGGGTCATACCGAGAAAGCGGCCTTGAGGAACCTGAAGCAGGCAGTCCTCCTGTACCTCTCTGGCGACGAAACCGGCAAGGTCCGATGGCCCGTGGAGCTAGAACGAAAACTGGTTCCTCTGACGCTGAGGGCCTAGCAGGGTGCTGAAAAAGGGGATCGACCCCGGTGGTGGAACATCGTAGCATAGGCGTAGCGGGGTGGGCGAAAGGAGACGCCATGCGCGGC
>Ga0154830_1050_pt3 | contig 14612 bp, 8 predicted proteins | sample Rifle2008BG16ft_FD_116134 | JGI IMG/M metagenome (GOLD analysis project Ga0154830, IMG submission 116134) | Chloroflexi bacterium RBG_16_68_14 | reverse complement strand
CACGGCGGGCCGGCCGGCGATGAGGTGGGGTGGCAGGTCCTTCAGGAAGCGCGACGGCGGGTTGTGCAGGCTGGCGCCCATCAGATGCCGGCGGAAGGCGCGCACCAGATAGAGGCGCTCCTTCGCCCTGGTGATGCCCACGTAACAGAGGCGCCGCTCCTCCTCCAACTGCGCCGGGTCATCGAAGGAGCGCATGTGCGGCAGCACCCCCTCCTCCATCCCCACAATGAACACCACCGGGAACTCCAGCCCCTTGGCAGCATGCAGGGTGATGAGCGTGACGGCGTCCGGCCGCTCGTCGTACTCGTCCGTGTCCGAGACGAGGGCGACGTCCTCCAGTAGCTGGGGCAGCGCCGCCTCCGGCTCCAGCCCCTCGTACTCGGCTGCCAGGGTGAGGAGCTGCTGGACGTTCTCCCAACGCTCCTCGCCGCCGGCGAGGCCGGCCTCGCCCGCGTCCTCGAACGCGTCGAGGAGATAGCGGCGGTAGTTGGTGCGCTCCAGCACCGCCGCCAGCAGGTCGGCCACCGACTCCGTCTTCGCCTCCTCGATGAGGCCGTTGATCAGCTCCAGGAAGCCGAGGAGCGCCGTCACGGAGCGAGGCGCCAGTCTGGAAGCGAGAGACGGGAGGCGAGAGGCGGGAGCCTCCCCCTTTTCGCTTCTCACCTCTCGCTTCCCGCCTCCCGCCTCCTCCGCCAGGAGCTGGAGGGCAGCGTAGGGCGGCAGGCCGCGCTCGCCGGCCCAGCGCGCCAGCTCGTCCAGCGTCTTCGCGCCGATGCCCCGCGGCGGCACATTCACCACCCGCGCGAAGGAGACGCGGTCGAAGGGGTTGTGGACCAGCCGCAGGTACGCGATGAGGTCCTTCACCTCCCTGCGCTCGTAGAAGCGGGTGCCGCCCACCAGCCGGTAGCTGATCCGCTCGCGGATAAAGGCCTCCTCCAGCGCCCGCGACTGGGCGTTGGTCCGGTACATCACCGCGATGTCGCCCGGACGGTGCGCGCCGTCTTCGAGCAGCGCCTGCACCTCGGCGGCGACGACGTCGGCCTCCTCCGTGTCGTTGTAGGCCTCGTAGACGGTGACTGGCTCGCCGGCGCCCCGCTCGGTCCAGAGGTTCTTCTCCCTGCCCGCCTTGCCGGCGGAGGGGCGCTGCCGGTTGCCGGCGATGACGGCGTGGGCCGAGTCCAGGATGGTCTGGGTCGAGCGGTAGTTCTGCTCCAGGTAGACCACCTTCGCGTTCGGGTAGTCGCGCTCGAAGTTGAGGATGTTGCGGATGTCGGCGGAGCGCCACGAGTAGATGGACTGGTCCGGGTCGCCCACGACGCAGATGTTGCCGTGGCCGCCGGCCAGCTGCCGGGCGAGGGCGTACTGGGCCACGTTGGTGTCCTGGAACTCATCAATGAGCACGTGGAGGAAGCGCTGCTGGTACTTCTGGAGGACGGCGTCGCGCTCCCGAAAGAGGGCCACCGTCCGCATGATCAGGTCGTCGAAGTCCAGGGCGTTGTTCTCCTCCAGCAGCGCCTGGTAGCGCTCGTAGGCGCGGGCGACCACCTCGCCGAAGTAGTCGCGCACCGAAGCGGCGTAGGCGGCGGGCGAGGCGAGCTCGCTCTTGGCCCGGGAGATGGCCGCGAGGATGGCCCGGGGGGCGAACTTGCGCGGGTCGATGGCCAGGTCCTCCAGGACCCGGCGCATCAGCGCCTGCTGGTCGCCGTCGTCGTAGATGGCGAAGGCGCGCTCGATGCCGATGGCGCCGCCCTCGACGCGCAGGATGCGGGCGCAGACGGCGTGGAAGGTGCCCAGCATCAGGGACTCGGCGGCCTCGCCCAGAAGGGCGACGACCCGGTCGCGCATCTCCCGCGCCGCCTTGTTGGTGAAGGTGACGGCGACGATGCGATAGGGATGGACGCCCTCGTGGGCGATGAGGCAGGCGATGCGGTGGGCGATGACGCGCGTCTTGCCGCTGCCCGGCCCGGCCAGGATGAGGAGCGGGCCCTGAGGGTGCTGGACCGCCTCTCGCTGGGCGGGGTTCAGGTCGCGCAGGAGATCCATGGGGTGCTGCGGGCATCATAGCACCGCTGTTCTAGGGGGGCAACGCGCGGGGCTGGCGACCACTGAGTAACGTTCGCTCAGCGCGGCCAGGAGCAGGCTGATAGTTATGTCCAATTCCCCGTGGGACAGGCTTCAGCCTGTCGCCGTCGGGCTAAAGCCCGACCCGCGGTGTAGTTCAGCAGTCTCCACAGCTCGCGGCTGGAGGCTAGAAGCTAGAAGTTTGGAAACACGGCGTCTCCGCGCCCACCACGCCGCTCCCGCGAGCGCGACGGCGCCCGCCGCCAGCAGCACCCACACCAGCCCGGGGAGGCGAGATGCGGTCTCGGAACCACGGATAGGGCCGGAACCGGTGTCTGGAAGGAGACGAGGCATAGTGGGCGTCGGTGTGGGGCCGGGAAGTACCTGCGGCGCGTCCTGGCCGATGCGCTGCAGGCCCGGCACCCAGGGCAGGGGTGGCTCGGCTTCCACACCGTCCACAAGGAACGAAACGCTCGCGCCGGGCCGGCCGCAGCCGGGCTGAATCTCCTCCGAAGGCACAATGAGCTTGGAGAAGCCCGCCGTACTCCAGCGGCCAATGGTAATGGTAGTTTCGCCGCAGACGATGCCGTCTACTAGCGCCTGGACGGCGGCACCATCGGGAGGCAGCAGTTCCGCGCCGAAGTTCTCGGACCAGTACCAGGCGTGATCCTCCATCGCCACCAAGTGCTGGATCTGATATCCAAGCCTCGGTACGCGGGCGAAGGGCACGTAGCTGTAGGTCTCGGCCGCCGGCACACCGCCGACCCGGAACTGCACCGCATCACCCATCCTGGCGCAGCCCGCACGTTCCCGCTCCCCCAGGATCTGAAACTCGAAGTTGAATGCTTGATGGGTCAGCACTTCTGTCCTGCCGCACTCCTGCGCGCCCACCAGCGCTTCGATCAGCGTGCCGGGCGGTGCGTAGTCATCCCCGAGGATCGCCATCCCGGCGATCGCGGCCAGGTCGGCTGGCTGCGCGCCAATGGCAACCTCGACGGTGTCCCCGCTCTCGATCGTCAACGTCACCGGACCCGGCACTGCGTGCCACTGGAAGGTAAAGCCGGCGCACCAACTCCCCTCGAGCGGGTTGAAGGAGACCGGGTACTCCGCGCAGAGCGCAACGCCTCCCGACGGCAGCATGCCCACGCTGTACTGGCCGGGCGGCAGGCCATCGAACAGAAAGGAGCCGTCGGCCGAGGTGCGGCCGAAGCGAGCGAACGCGCCGCTGCCGCGTAGTGCCAACTGCTTGTCCGGCAACCCGGGCTCGTCCGGGGCTCGCGCGCCGTCTCCGTCGAGATCGTCGAAAACGACGCCGGAGATCGTCGCCGTAGCAGCCGGTACTTCCGCCGTCGGGGTGGGCGTGGCGGTAGGCTCCTGTCCCAGGACCGGACGAGCACTGGCCAAGAGCAGCGCGGCCACGGCCAGACCGCAGCCCGTGAGCACCGTCGCGAACCGGAAACGCAGTGTCACAATCCGCCTCTAGTCTGTACTCGAAGAGTGGGGCTGTGAGAGCAGCATAGGCCGCGCAAGACAGGTTGTCAAAGTGCAAGGGGGCAAACGAGCCGCGACGACTGTACCAGCAACCAGCGACTAGCGACCAGAGCGCCTCCGCGCCCACCACGCCCCGCCGAGCGCGACGGCGCCCGCCGCCACAGCGGCCGCCATGCCCCCCACGAGACCCGCGCTAGGCCCCGAGGAGCCCGCCTCCCCCAGCGGCGCCCCGGCTAGCTCCGGTGCCGCTGCGATGCCGCCGACGGGGGCATCGATGGTGAAGGAGACGCTCGTGATGCAGACGGCCTTGGGCAGCGTGGGGAGGAGCGCCACGCAGGGGCTGGGCTGAGCGGCGTAGGTGGCGCCGCCGGGCGGCCAGCGGTAGACGGTGCCGTTGGTCGTGGGGACCATATGGAGCGCCGTCGTGTTGTAGAGCGTGATGGTGGGGCTCGGACTCGCCGGCGCCACGATGGTGACGAAGACGTCGAAGAAGCTGGAGGCGGGGAACTGAGTGGGAGGCGGCTGCAAGCTGCGGATCTCGCCGGACGACTTGAGGGTCGCGCTCTCCCAGACGGTGATGGGGCCGGTGAGGCTCTGGCCCTCCAGAGTGAGGGAGACGATCTCGGTGTCCACCACCTCGACTCCGCCCTCGAGGTAGGGATCGCCGCGCTGGATGGTCGCCGTGCCGGTCAGGGCGATGGTCTCCGAGCCGAGGCGGCTCACCAGACTCACCTGCCCGCTCACGTCCAGGACATCCGTCCCGGCGGGCGGCAGCGCGCGCGCCGATGGCGACGCCCCCAAGGAGGCTGAGCCCGCGAGGCCAAGAAGCGCGGTAGCTACGAGGGCAGCCCTTGTTCGGCTAGGAATACGAAAACCCCTGCTCCCCTCTCAGCGCGCGAAGAGTCGGGCGGGGTCAGCGAGCACGGATCGCCTGTCCGCGCGTCACCGTCAGTATACGCTCCGAAGGGACGCGCGGCAACGCCCCGGCTTAGTCTCCGGGCGGGTAGGAGAGCAGCTTGCTCTGGTAGGTGGGGTCGGGCCCCACCTCCGCCATCGTGCGGGCGACGGCTTCCTCCAGGGAGAGCCCCTCCACCAGGAGATGCTCCAGGAGGCGTTCCGCGGCGGCGTCCGTATGGCTGGCCGAAACGAGCCCGTCCCAACTGGCGACCTGCTTGGCCCCCCGCTCAACAAAGGCTTTGGCCAGGGTGTTGGAGGTCAGGCCGTTGCAGCCCATGAGGATGATGGTCGTGTCGTCGAACCTGCCCTTCATGGCCGATTTGACGAACTCGGCCACGATGCCGAAGTAGCGCGAAAGCTCGCTCAGCTCCACGCTGACGCCGGAGGTGGTGTCGTAGGTGGCCATGATCAGCCGTCGCGCCTGCTGGTCGTCTACGTACTCGGTCTGGCTGTAGGGTTCGGAGGTGAAGAGAAAGGCCTCGTTCTCCTGGTCGCCCTCCCGGACGAGGCCGGAGTGCGTTCGCAGGACGAGCAGGTCATAGCCCCGGGTGGGAAGCTCGCGATAGAAGTCCACCGTGACCTGGCCGCCCGGGTAGTAGTCGACGACGTATCCGGCTTGCTCCAGCGTGCTCGTCGCCTTCTGGACGAAGGAGGGATTGGCCTGGCTGAGGCTCGCCTGGTCAACGATGGCCGCCTTGGGTGGCCCGGAGCCATCGCCGGGCCGCAAGAGCCAGTAGAGGCCGCCGGCCACCGCTGCCGCGATAGCCAGTCCGACCGCCACAAACGTCACAGGCTTTCGTAGATGGCGCATACGCCCTCGTTACGCGGGGAGAATCCGTTGTCGAGCGGCCCTATCCCTGCGAGGGGTAGAACTGGAGCACGCTTTTGTAGGCCGGGTCAGGCCCCAGCTCTGACATGGTCTGGGCGACGGCCGCCTCTACGGGGAGCCCTTCCACGATGAGCTTGCTGAGGAGGAGTTGGGTAACGGCGTCGGTGTGGGTAGTAGATACCAGGTCGCTCCAGCCAACGACGGCGTCGGCGCCCTTGTTGACGAACGCTTCCGCCGTCCTCTCCGTCTGGAGGCTGCCGCAGCCCATCAGGATGACGGTGGCGTCGTCGAACTGGCCGGACATGCCCGACTCGATAAAGTTGGCGGCGACGGCGAAGTACTTGGGCGCCCCCTCAGACACGAACGCGGGGTTGAGCTGCATCTCCCACTGCTCTCCTATATACTCCGTCGCGCTATACGGCTCCGAAGTGAACAGGACGGGCTCGTTGTAGGGCTTCCCGCGCCATTCCTTATCGAACTGCGCCGTGTGCACGCGGAAAATGAGGTAGTCGTAATCGCGCTCGGGCAGGCTCCGGTAGAGGTCCACGGTGACCTGCTCGCCCGGGAAGTAGTCCACCACGTGCCCGGCCTGCTCCAGGGTGGCGGTCGCTTCTTGGACGAACTCAGGGTTGGGGAAGGTCAGGCCCAGTTGGTCGACGATGGCCGCTCGGGGCGGCCCGGAGGGCTCGCCAGACCGGGGCAGCAGGAGGAAGGCGGACACGGCTGCGCCGGGAATGGCGACCGCCAGCACAGTCAGGGCGGCGATCCACTTCCAGCGACCGCCGCTGCGCCGTCGCGCCTCGCCCCCCGGCGAGACGTCCTCCTCGGCCTTCGACGGCAACCAGCCCTTGAAGCTCTGCTTTCGCTTCTTCCGACGGCTCATGCGCCAGCGCCCATCGCGGGGACCAGTCCTACCTCAGCCACCGCCTCCTAGCATACCACGCCGCGCCGGCCGCCGTCACAGCGACCGCCGTCACAGCGGCGGTAACGCCGAGAAGCACGGCGGCGTTACCCCCGGAGCCGTCCGCGTCCCTGAGCGGCGCCCCCGCTACCTCCGGCGCGCCTGCGAGGCCGCCGACGGAGCCGACGATGATCCTGCCGCGCATCTGGGACGGGTGCACCTCGCACAGGTAGTAGAACGTGCCCGCAGCATTGAAGGTGCGGGAGAAGGTGCCGGCGCTCTGCAAGGCCGACTCCCAGTCCGCTCCCACACACTGGGAGACGCTCAGCTTGCTCCAGTTGGTTCCACACTCTGAGACAGTATGAGAGAGCGCGCCCACCCAAGTCCACTGGACCGTGTCGCCAACGGCGATGCTGGTGTCGCACGGCGTTCCCCCAAGGCCGATGTTGTGGGTCGAGTCGCAATACCAGGTGTCGCCTACGTTAACCGTGACCGTGGCCCCTTCGGCGACGGGTGCCGGCGCGCCTAGCACCACCACGGCTAAAGCGAAGAGCAGAAGGGCCAGTCTCACTGCTGCAGACATACTCGGGTCTCCCATCGCTACTCCATGCGGACAGCCAGGCCGCCACCAGATACTCCAATAAATGATACGTATTCTTCAGCGGTTGTCAAGACCTTGTACTAGAAATTTTGGTGCGTTAGACAGAATTTATCCTTGACGCGGGCCCGCCAGCCCTCGCATAGAGAACGGAGCGCTTAGGCTGGCCGCCGGTGATTCCCGGGAGACTGCTGAATAAAGCTCTGCTAGGTGCGTTCTGGGAGACGCCGACCAAGTCTCCCAATTCCCGGTGGGACAGGCTTTAGCCTGTCGCCGTCGGGCTGAAGCCCGACCCGCAATATTATTCAGCAGTCTGCTCCCCCGGGTTGACAAAATGTCGAGGCGTGAGTAGCATACCGCCATCGAGGGTTAGCCCAACAAGGCGGGGTTGCCACGTCAGAAAAGGGAGTTCGCTCCTAAAGAAAGGCAGGATGCCATGCGTAAGTTCGCTGCGCTGGCGGCGCTCACGCTCACAGGACTCATCGCTATCTGGGGCGGCACATCGCTGGCCTCGTACAATAGCGGCGGCGAGTCATCGGGCCTGGCCATTTCCTATCCCGTCGACATCAATGTCCTGGAAGACCCGGCCGGGCATCACCAGTTCATCGGTATGCCCCCCAACCTGGAGCTCCAGGTAGAAACTCAACCCCCAGATCTCATCTCTATCTCTGGTCCTTTCCCGTGGGTGGCAGTCCACGGAACCATCGCGGCGAACGTGATCAACGCTACGGGCGAGGGCACCGTAGCGGGCGTCCCGAACGTCATGGTTGCCTTCCAGGGCACCCTGGCCGACACCACCCTGCAAGGGCAGTACGCCATGGGGATCGAGGGCGAGCTGCCAGGGAGGCAGCCCATCATCTACGGGATAAAGCCCAAGCAGCCTACCCCCACCCCCACCCAGACCGCCACGCCGCCCAAGCTCTACTCCATCATCGTCATCAAGCTGAACGACGATAGCCTCGTGCCCCTGTCCGGCTGGCGGTTCAACCTGTACGCGGGCAGCGGTTGTCAGGGCAGCTCTATCGACTCCGAGACCACCAACGGCGACGGCCTGGCGGACTTTCTCGGCCTGGGCCCCGGGTCCTACTCCGTGCAGGAGAAGTCCCAAGCCGGCTGGAACCCCGTGACCAGCACCTGCCAGAACGTGGAGGTCGGCGGGGCGGTCGGAAACGTGGCCGGCGTGGCCTGCCCTATCCAGCCGGACCAGGACTTCCCCCAGCCCGGCTGCGACTCCTTCCTCTCCGGCGCCCGGGTCAACGTCCGGCTGAACGCCACGGGAGCGGTCAGCTCCGCCAGCCTGAGCGGCCCCACCCTGATCGTGCGGACGAACAAACCCAGCGACAAGGACGGGGACGGCCTGGACGAGGTCAACACCGAGATCGTGAGCATGAACCTCACCGGAGGCGGCCTCACCGTCCTCGAGTCCAGCACGCAGCGCTCCACCGGCCTCATCGAGGAGCAGACCAACCTCACTCCAGGCAGGATGGACTTCCCGGCCGACAGCTTCTTCGATGTCTTCTTCGAGGTGGAGCTGGGGGACCTGGTGCTCCACAACGAGGAGCCCTTCCGCGTCGAGTGCAAGATCGACGAGATCCCGCCCTACCTCTGCTTCTACCAGCCGCCCATTCCTGACCCCATCGAGCTAGTCGATGGACAGGGCGTGAAGATCGCCACGCTGCTTCACGGCATGCACATTCCGCTGCCGCCCAAGGAGACGCTGGTCATCTTCTCCAACCGGCCCAAGGTCACGCTCACGCCCACGCGCACGCCTACACGAACGCCCACGCGCACCATCACGGCTACCCCTACCACCACGCGCACGCCCACGCGCACCACGACGGCGACGCCGCCGACTTCCACCCCCACCAAGCCGACGCCCAACGGGGACTGCACGAAGACCGGCCAGGACGTGGCGTTCCAGGGAACCACGTGGGACCTCTGGAAGTGCCGGCCCACCGACCAGACCCTCCGCTTCAACCGCGTCGACATCAGCGTGGGGAAGGCGACCCAGGCTCTCAAGCTGAGCCAGGCTCGCTTCGTCTGCCAGTCGACCAACGAGAAAGCGCTCGGCGTCTATAAGACGCACAAGAAGGACGTGAACCCGGGCACCAGCCTGCCCCACCATGAGGTCTGGAGCGCCGACTTCTTCGAGAAATGCACGCAGGGGGTCTCCGTCTACCTCCAGCCCGTGAACCCGGAGAACCACCCGGTAATCACGCAGGTCGCCTTCACCAACACGTCGCGCACGCCCACGCCTTCGCCCACCCCCACCAAACCCCCGGCCAACGGCGAGTGCGACAAGATGAAGCAGAGCGTCCCCTTCCAGGACAAGACCTGGGACCTCTGGCTCTGCGTGCCGACAGACCCCGCCCTCCAGTTCAACCGCGTTGACATCGCCGTGGGGAAGGCGAGCCAGGAGCTCAAGCTCAGCGCCGCCCACTTCGTCTGCCAGCCCTCCGGGGAGAAGGCGGAAGGCGAGTTCAAGGTCCACAAGAAGGACGTCAACCCGGGCACCACCCTGCCCCACCACGAGCTCTGGAGCGGCGAGTTCGTCCAGAAGTGTACGCAGGGCGTCCGCGTCTTCCTCCAACCCGTGAACCCGGACAATCACCCGGTGATCAAGCAGGTCTCCTTCAGCAACATCGAACTGCCAACGCCTACCGGCACGCCTACGCCAGCGATCACGCCCACGCCGCCCTTCACCCGGACACCTACCGGCACGCCAACACCGGCCAAGCAGTGCGGGGACGTCAACAGCGATGGGGTCGTAAATAGCATCGACGCCACCCTCGTCCTCCAGTACGGCGCCGGGCTCCTGCGCGAGCTGCGCAACCCGGGGAGCGCGGACACCAACGGAGACGGGGAGATCAACAGCATCGATGCCACCGTCATCCTCCAGATCAATGCGCGCCTGCTCCAGCGGTGCCTGCCGAGGGGGGCCGCCGGCCAGGGCTTGACCTACACCATCGAGATGTGGTTCTCCTTCCCGTGGTAGGTCAGGCCGACCGGCCAGGGGCAACCTCGGGATGGTAGACAAGCATCGGGAAGTCTAAGGAAAGGAAGAGAAAGGTAAGATGAAGGTAGCCAAGCGACTAGGTTTCGGTCTCAAGGCCGCGGCGGCCCTGGTCATCGCGCTGGGCGTGGTTCTTCCGGTGGTCACTCAGGTCTCCGCCCAGGAGGAGACGGTCAGCATCGACCGCATCACCGTCGCCCTGGAGGCGCAGGCATCCGTAGAGCTGGAAGCCCTTGACATCGGGCCACCCGGCCTGGGCGCCTGGGAGATCGACATCTTTTACAATTCAGCCGTGGTGACGCCGGTGGACTGTAGCCCCGGTGACGGGAGCATTTGTAACCTGGGCGCCGGCCCGGGCCGGATCCGGGTGACCGGGGCCACCGCCAGTGGCCTCGTGGGCGACACCACCCTGGCCAGCATCACCTTCTTCTGCGGTGAAGACCAAGGGGCGAGCGCCCTGACCATCGCTGCGCCCGTGTTCGCCGACGCCACCGTCGGCGACCCGCAGGAGATCGACGCGACTATCCAGCACGGGAGCGTCACCTGCGCCGAGGCGCCCGGCCCGCAGCCAACGCCGCGAGAGGAACGGCCGACGGCGACGCCAAGGGAAGCAGAAGAGGAGCCGACGCCCACCGCCACGGCCGGGCCGGCCGGCATCAAGCTGCCGCCCACCGGCACCGGCGGCTCGGGCGGAGGCAGCACGCTGGGCTGGGTCATCGCCGCCCTCGCGGGTGCAGGTCTCGCGGGCACCGCCGGCCTCGGCGCGCTGCGTCTGCGCGCCCGCCGGAGCTAGCCGGACGCCAAAGCGCATCCATAGCCGAAGGGCGCTGGAGGGTGGAGGTTGAGCGTACGCGGAGCGCCAGCGCCGAGAGCGGAGACTGCTAAGCAAGGATCTGCTAGGCGCGTTTTAGGAGACGCTGAGCAGGTCTCCCCAATTCCCCGTGGGACAGGCTTTAGCCTGTCGCCGTCGGGCTGAAGCCCGACCCGCGGTATAATTCAGCAGTCATTGGAGCCGGCTCCCGGCACCCTTTCCCGAAGCGGCGCATAACGCCGGTCAAGAGAGCCGGCACAGGCGCGCTGGCCCATACCCGGAGGCGGACGAAGGCGCTCGCATCCTGGGCGGGGGCAGTGTGCTCCCCAATTCCCTGTGGGACAGGCTTCAGCCCGGTGGGACAGGCTTTAGCCTGTCGGCAGTGTTACTCAGCAGCCTCGAGGCAGCAGGCCTCTCAATTCGGGGATAGAGCGTTCCCCCTCGACGGCTGGGGTGTATCGCAGGAAATAAGGGTCTTCCCCTCCCGCGAATCAGGGAACTCCCTAATGGAGCCAGGTTAGCGCTTCCACGTATGATGCGCCCAACGATAGAGGTTGACACAACCGGCAATCTGTGATCAGAATGGCTCAAGCGATACTACGGCTAGACGATAGGCAGTGAAGAGACGGTTGACACAACTGAGCGTATGTGCTCCAATTGGCGCGATAGCTCGCTAAGTACGGATACGGGGGAGCGTCCCGCCCGTGGCGGGAGACGTGGCCCTCATCAGTGGTGTTCCGCGAAGGAGGTTGACGTTGAATACGACAGGAAGTCGAACATCGAGTGCGCTGCGCCCCCTGGCGTTGCGCGTCCTACTGCTAGCCGTGCTCGCGGCCGTTCTGCTCGGCCTGCAGGCGGCCCTTCCCGGCCGCGACGCCGGGGCCGGCTTCGCGAAGGTCACGGTCAACAACGTGGGCGACGACGGGGATTTCAACACCGGGGACGGCATCTGCGAGACCGCGGCGGGGAACAACAACTGTACGCTCCGCGCGGCCATCGAGGAGGCCAACGCCTCCTTCTCCTTCGCCAGCGACGAGATCAACTTCGACCCGGTCATCTTCGACTCCTCGGGTGATGTCATCAATCTGACCGTAGCGGGCGGCTGCCTGCCTGACATCACACGGGAGTACGTCATCGACGCCACCGGGGCGGAAGTGACGCTGGACGGCAACAGCAACTGCACGGGCGATGGCCTGCACGTGTTCGTGGACCACGCGGACTGGGACTTCAGTCTCATCGGCGGCGGCAGCACGTTCCTCATCAGAGATTTCGAGGATGACGGCGTCCAGATCCTCGCGGATACCTGTGACGACAGCCTGGGCACCATCGTCATCGACGGCATGGAGATCGACACCGGTGACGGCGGCTCGAGCGACGACGGCATCCGTATCCAGGCTCCGAACATCGTCGACGCCTCGATCACCGACAACGACATCGAGGCCACCGGCAGCGGCATCAATATCGAGGGCAACGACAGCGACACTAGCGACTGCGACAGCGACGAGCTGACGGACAACAGCGTCGAGGTCACCGGCAACACCGTCGCCGGCGACGAGCGCGGCGTGGGCGTCCGCTACGACAACGGCGAGTTCGCCAGCACGATCAGCGTCAACGTTAGCGACAACCCGAGCATTACCACCGACACCAGGGCCGGCGTAATCGTCGCCGTGGGCCGCGATGATGCAGGCGGCCTGGCCTGCGAGACGGGCTTCCTCGGCGGCACCGTCAACGTGGACGTGAACGACAACGGCACCGTCTCTACCGGTGGCGGCGGCGGCGATCCCAAGGGCGTGTCCGTCCAGGTCGATTTCGACGACACTGATTGCGAGAACCTGGACATCACCGTCAACGTCAACGGCAACGACTCCGTCAGCGGCACCGGTAACTCCGGTAGCGACGGCGTCAAAGTCGACGTCGACGTCGACGGTGGCTCGAGCGATACCGTCAGCACCGTCAACGTCAACGACAACACCCTGATCGAAGGCGACGAAGACGGCGTCGAGGTCGATAACGACATCGGCTGCGGCGACCACAACACCGCCATCACCAACGTCAAGCGCAACGACGAGATCACCGGCGACGTGGAAAACCTGGGCGGGGGCGATGGCGTGGAAGTCGACAACAACGTCAGCGAGGACGGCGACTGCGGCGACGACGTCGACGCCGACTTCAACCGGAGCGAGGTCCACGTCGACGAGAACGGCACCATCACCGGCGGCTACGACGCCGAGGGCGTCGACATCGACAGTGATGCCGATGACGATAGCGACAACACCAGCATCGTCACCGTGGACGGCAACACGGGCAACATCACGGGCGGCGACGACGCCATCCTGATCGAGAGCGACGCCGGCGACGGCGACGGCACTCGCAACTCGAGCCAGGTCAGCGTCAGCGGCAACGAGGGCCAGATCACCGCCACGGACACCACCGGCGGGGGCCCGGACGACGCCATCGACATCCACAGCCACTCGCGAGGCGACGGCGTCAACTACGCTGAGACCATCGTCAGCTCCAACGACGGCCCCATCTCGGCCGACGACGGCGGCGACGAGGGGATAGAGATCTATACCGACGCCGAGGGCGCCGGCCTGGACGGGTCCAACATGACCACCGCCAGGACCATCGTGGGCGACGATCCCAACGACAGCAACGACGACGGCGGCAACGGCGAGATCTCCGGCATCAACGACGCCGTCGACATCAACAGTGACGCCGGCGGCGACAGCGACTGGGCCCTCAGCGAAGTCCACGTCGATAACAACGGCCAGCTCGCCGGCGACGTTGGCGAGGGCGTCGACGTGGACAGCAGGGCCGGCGACCCCGACGAAAATGGCGACCCGGCAGACGATAACCGCAGCGAAGTCACCGTGAACGACAACAACGACGGGATCAGCGGCGGAGACGAGGGCGTCCAGGTGTTGAGCGTAGCCGGCAACGACGGCTGCTGCCCGAATAACGCCGCCAACCGGAACACCAGCAACGTGGAGGTGAACGGCAACGGCGATATCGTTGGTGAGGGCGGTGACGGCGTGACCATCGAAGGCGTCGCCGGCGCGCGCGATGATGGTCCAGCGGACGGCAACGTCAGCACCGCCACCGTGAACGACAACGACAGCATTCGCGGCGACCCGACAGGCTGCTGCGGCAGCACCGACGGCGTAGACATCGAGCTGCTGGCCGGTACGAACAGCGGCAGCGACGATGGCGACGACAACTGCAGCATCGCCATCGTCGGCGGTGGCACGCCCGACGCCGGTGATTGCAGCGTGAATACCGCTTCCGGCACCGGCAACGGCGACATCGAGACCGGCAGTACCGGTAGCCAAGGCAACGACGGCATCGATGTGGAGTCCTTCGCCGAAGGCGGCACCAGCGGCAGCCTCAACAACCATGCCGTGATCATGGTGAGCGACAACGAAGGCGACATCACCGGCGGCCAGGGTATCGACGCGGTCCCCGAGGTCTGCTGCGATTCCGGCAACACCAACACGGTCATCATCAGCGACAACGAAGGCGACATCACCGGCGAGGCATCCGGCGGCGAAGGGATCTTCGTCGGCGGCGCGTCAGGCGGCGCGCTCTGCTGCAGCGAGAACATCGTCACCATCGAGGACAACGGCGACGACAAGGAGGCCGACGTCATCGGCGCCACCGGCTCCGGCGGCGACGGCATCGAGATCGTCGGCGGCGACGACGACGAGGACCACACGCTCGCCACCATCTCCGGCAACACCGTCAGGAACGACACCAGCAACATCCCCGCCGTCGACGGTGAGTCGGGCATCCTGCTCAGGAGTGAGGGCAACGGTGATGCTGCCGACTTCAGCGGCAGCGTGATCAGCGACAACCACGCCCACTTCAACGGCGGCTCCGGTATCTACCTGTTCGAGGTGTCCGACGTCTACATCGGGCCGGACAACCACATCCACCACAACGGCTCCAGCGGCT
>Ga0154830_1072_pt9 | contig 14796 bp, 14 predicted proteins | sample Rifle2008BG16ft_FD_116134 | JGI IMG/M metagenome (GOLD analysis project Ga0154830, IMG submission 116134) | Chloroflexi bacterium RBG_16_68_14 | reverse complement strand
ACCAGCGAGTCGGTCATGTGGATCTCACCTGCTGAGTGTTACCCATGTCCCCGCACATCTGTAACCCATGTCTCCGGTCTGTACAGCCGGGGGCTGGGGGTGTCCCCCAGATGTAAAGCCTCCTCTGGGCGGGTGGGTGGGATAGAAACACTGGCCCTTCGGGCGGTCTATAATAACTGACTTGTTATAATCCAGTCGCCATGGAGAGCGCACAGATTCGGCAGAAGTTCCTCTCGTACTTCGAGGAGCGGGGGCACGCCATCGTGCCCAGCTCGTCCCTCGTGCCGGCCCAGGATCCCACGCTGCTCTTCACCAACGCGGGGATGGTTCCGTTCAAGGACGCCTTCCTGGGCATCGAGCGGCGCCCCTACACACGGGCGGCCTCGGTGCAGAAGTGCCTGCGGGTGAGCGGCAAGCATAACGACCTGGAGGAAGTGGGCCCCTCGCCCCAGCACCACACCTTCTTCGAGATGCTGGGCAACTTCTCCTTCGGCGACTACTTCAAGGAGGAGGCGATCGCCTTCGCCTGGGAGCTGCTGACCAAGGGCTTCGGGCTGCCCGCCGACGTCCTCCACCCCACCGTCTTCGAGGAGGACGACGAGTCGGCCGAGATCTGGTCGCGGGTGAAGGGCCTGCCCGCCTCCGAAGTCGTTCGCCTGGGCGCCGAGCACAACTTCTGGAGCATGGGCGACACCGGCCCCTGCGGCCCCAACTCGGAGATCATCTACGACCGAACCGGCCGCTGCCTCACGGACGGGAGCGACTGCCACCTCACCTGCGAGTGCGGCCGCTGGTGGGAGCTCTGGAACCTGGTCTTCATGCAGTTCGACCGGGCGGCGGACGGCACCCTCACCCCCCTCGCCCAGCACGGCGTCGACACGGGCATGGGCTTCGAGCGCCTGGCCGCCATCCTCCAGGGCGTCGAGACGAACTATGAGACCGACCTCTTTGTCCCGCTCATAAAGCAATTGCAAATTCAGTGCGGCGATGCGGACCCCATACCGCGGGAACGGCTGCCCAGCTATCGCGCCGTCGCTGACCACGCGCGGGCCGTGTCGTTCCTCATCGCCGACGGCCTGGTGCCCTCCAACGAAGGGCGCGGCTACGTGCTCCGGCGCATCCTGCGCCGCGCATCGTACCAGGGCAACCTGCTCGGGCTCGACCGCCCGTTCCTCTCCCAGATCTGCGAGGGCGTCATCGAGATCATGGGCGGCGCCTACCCTGAGCTGACGGAGTCAGCCGGGCGCATCGCCGACCTCGTCTCCGACGAGGAGGAGCGCTTCCTCAGCACGCTGGAGGCCGGCCTCACCCGGCTGGAGGCCGTGCTGGTTGGCGAGGCCAAGGTAACGGCCAGAGGGACTGTCCTTCCCGGCGAGGAGGCGTTCCGGCTCTACGACACCTACGGCTTCCCCATCGACCTGACGCGCAAGGTGCTGGAGGCGCGCGGCTGGAGCGTCGACGAGCAGGGCTTCAACGAAGCGCTCGACGCTCAGCGGCAGCGCGCCCGCAGCGCCCGCGAGCTGGAGCGGGGGCAAGAGGAGGCGCTGCTGTCCCAGGTCGGCGGGCTACCGGCGACGCGCTTCTTCGGCTACGAGACACTCGCGGTCGAGGCGCGACTCGAAGCCCTCTTCGTCGGGGAGCAGCGCGCTGAGACCGCCTCCGCAGGTGCGGTCGTGGCCGTCGTGCTGGACACCACGCCCTTCTACGCCGAGGCGGGCGGCCAGGTGGGCGACTCTGGCCGCATCGTAGGGCCGAAGGGAGAGATCGAGATAAGTGCAGTACACTCGATCGGCCAAGGCGTCTACCTCCACCACGGCCAGGTGGTGCGCGGCGACGTGCGGGAGGGCGAGCAGGTGCACGCGGAGGTGGACGAGCAGTCCCGTCGCGCCACCATGCGCAACCACACCGCCACGCACCTCCTCCACCGGGCGCTGCGCGTCGTCCTCGGTCAGCAGGCCAAGCAGGCCGGCTCGCTGGTGGCGCCCGACCGGCTGCGCTTCGACTTCTTCCACAACAAGCCGCTGACCGACGAAGAGCTCCGAGACGTGGAGCGCATCGTGCGCGAGCAGGTCCTGCTCGACCGGCCGGTGCGCACCGAGGTGCTGCCCATCCAGCAGGCTCTCGACCTTGGCGCGGACGCCATGTTCGACGAGAAGTACGGGCAGGAGGCGCGCGTCGTCTCCGTGGGCGACGGCGATGCCTTCAGCCGCGAGCTGTGCGGTGGCACCCACTGCCGCGCCACCGGCGAGATCGGCGCCTTCCTCATCATCGACCAGCGCAGCGTGGGCGCCGGCGTCCGGCGCGTCGACGCGCTGACCGGCACGGGCGCCTTCGCCTGGATGGACACGCGCCGCCAGGTGGTGGAGCAGCTCAGCCGCGAGTACAACGTGCCGCCAGAGGAGCTCCTCGAGCGCCTGCGCGCCCTCTCCGCCACAGGCGGACGGGCGCGGGAGCTGCCCAAGCCAGCCGCCGCCAACCTGCCCGACCCCGACGAGGTACTGTCGCGCGCGGAGAAGCGGGACGGCACGTATCTCGTCGTTGACTGGATAGACAATGTGGATGCCGCAACCCTTCGGGAGTTTGGGGATGAGTTGAGACGTCGAGTCAAGTCTGCGGCGGTGGTCCTAGGCTCCCTCTTCGACGGCAAGCTAAACGTCGCTGTGATGCTGACGGACGACCTTGTAAAGAAGGGTCTCCATGCTGGCAAGCTCGCTGACCAGATCGGCAAGGAGATGGGCGCGGGCGGCGGCGGCCGGCCCGACATGGGCACGGCGGGAGGCGATCCAGAACGGCGCCAGGCCGGCCTCGCCCTGGCAAGAGAGCTGCTGCGGAGCCAGCGCTAATCACGCCCGACGGGCGTTCAACCACCCCAGCTAGGCAAGCATTCATTAACCGTGTTAGGATAGTCGCACGTCAAGGAACGTCGGTTCAGGCGCGGGGTTCACCCCACGTCATGGAAAGGAGTGGATCATGCCGACGATACCGTTCCAGACGCAGATCAACGCGCCGCCGGAGAAGGTCTTCGCTTACGTCGCAGACCTACAGAAGCACCCTGAGTGGTCGCACATCGAGGAGATGAAGAAGACCTCGGACGGCGCGGTCGGGGTTGGGTCGACCTACGAGTCCAGGGGCAAGAACCTGGGCATGACCACTACCGACAAGATCGAGGTGACCGAGTACCAGTCCAATCAGCGCATCGGCTGGCGGTCTCGGGGAGGCTTCGGGATGCAGTTCAACTGGTCGTTCGAGGTCCAGCCCCAGGGGGACGGCACGCTGCTCATCGAGCGCTTCGAGCCGCCAAGTGGCGCAATCGCCAACCTCATCGGCCGGTTCGCCCAGAAGTCGACGGTCACGGCCATACAGGAGGGCCTCGCCAGGATCAAGGAGAAGCTGGAGGAGAGCGCTCGATGTTTGTTCTAGGCGGGGCAATCAGGCCGATCGATTTCGCGGGCCTTCGCATATTCGACTACACCGCAGGGCATGACCTGCGTTCGTCTCTGGCTGTCATCGATGTACCACCGGGCACCGGTCACGCTGAGGCTTGGTCGAAGCGTTCCGACAAGTACTACCTCGTCATCGACGGGGCGATTCGGTTCGTGCTCGATGGTGCCGAGACCGGCCTTGTGGCGGGAGACTTTTGCCTGGTCCGTCAAGGTCGGCGGTTCAGCTATTCAAACCCGACTGCGACTCTCGCGAGACTCGTCCTTGTCCACACGCCCAACTTCAATCTTGCAGAGGAGGTGTTCGTTGAGACGGCCTGAGATGGCGCAGCCGCGCATGCTAGAATGAACGGACATCCCACTCACCGAGGTGCTACGTGACATCCAGCCTGGAGCAGACCTACACATCGCCCGTGCCTGAGGGCCCGCCCGACACCGGCGACCACCCCAAAGTCGCCCTCGCCATCGCCGCCCACCCGGACGACGCCGACTTCGGCTGCGCCGGCACGGCCCACCTCTGGTCGCAGCAGGGATGGCAGTTCTACTACCTGGTCTGCAGCGACGGCTCCAAGGGCACCGAGGACCCCTCGCTCACCGCCGACCGCCTGGTGCCGATGCGCCAGCGCGAGCAGCGCGCCGCCGCCGAGGCGCTGGGGGTGAAGGACGTCTTCTTCCTGGACGGCTACGTCGATGGGGAGCTGACCTACAGCCGCCAGCTCCTGGGCGACGTGGTGCGCGTCATCCGCCGCATCAGGCCCTACGCCGTCTTCACCCACGACCCGACCCAGGTCATCATCCGCAACAGCTTCATCAACCACTCCGACCACCGCACGGCCGGTCTCGTCGCCATCGACGCCGTCTACCCGGCCGCGCGGGACCGCTGGAACTTCCCGGAGCAGCTCGAGGAGGGGCTGGAGCCCCACAAGGTGAAGGAACTGTTCATCTGGAGTCTTGAGCAGGCCAACTTTGTCGTCGACATCTCCGAGGTGGTGGAGACCAAGATCCAGGCGCTGCTCCGCCATACCAGCCAGTTCGGTGAGGGCGACGAGTTCCTCAAGTTCGTGCGGGAGCGCTGGCGGGGTGAGGACGGCCGCTACACGGAGCGCTTCCGCCGCGTCGTCATGGTGCGCTAGCTCCTACGCCCTTGGCTGCCCGATTCTGCCCTCAGTGCGGGACGCCCCTTCGTCGCCGGGTCGCCTTCTGGCGCCGGCGGAAGGTCTGCCCCCAGTGCGGGTACGTCCACTTCGACGACCCGAAGGTCGCTGTGGGCATCCTGGCCCAGCGCCGGGGCCGGCTGCTGCTGGTGCGCCGCAACCACGAGCCGCACCTGGGCGAGTGGTCCTTCCCCTCCGGCTACGTGGACGCCGGCGAGGCGCTGGAGGAGGCGGCCGCGCGCGAGACGAAGGAGGAGACCGGCCTCGACGTGCGCATCGAGCGGCTCCTGGGGGCCTACTCGGCCACCGGCGACCGGGTGATCTTCATCGCCTACGCCGCCCGCGTCACGGGCGGCCGCATCTGCGTCGGCCCCGAGTGCCAGGCGGTGCGCTTCTTCCCCGCGGAGGCGCTGCCGTACCTCGCCTTCCCCCACGACAAAGCCATCGTGCGCGCGTGGCGGGCTGGTCGCGGCTAGCGGGGCAGCTTCACGGTCGTCGAGTAGGCGTCGTAGTACGTCTCGCCCGTGTCGGGGTCGGTGAACTGCCCGTAGCCCTCCAGCAGGATCTCGTCGCCCGGCCGGTGGGAGCGGATGACGGCACACAGGTCGCCGGGCATGGTCAGGAGCTGGCCCTCCGCGGCCAGGAGGATGTCTCCTGCTACCCAGCCCTGCTCGAACAGCGGGCTATTCGTGTCCACGCCGATGATCACGACGCTGTCGGGAATATATGGCACGCCATAGTCGATCTCAAACTGCGGGTCGTTAGGGACGACGTTCACGCCGAGCCAGTCGATGTCGTCTCCCAGCAGGAGCTGCTCATAGACCAGCTCCGCCTCGTCGATCGTCGTTGCGTAAGCGACGTTCTCCAGCCCGGCGCCGAGGAAGGCAAGCGTGACCACACCGACCACCCGGCCCCACTTGTCCACGAGCGGCCCGCCGCTGTTCCCGTGGTTCACGGAGGCGTCGGTCTGGATCATGTTCTGGAGGCCGTAGTACTCGAACTGCGCGTTCAGCTTGCTCACCAACCCGCCCGTGAGCGAAAGCCGCGTCTGAGCGAAGCTCTCCGACGGCGTCCCGGGATAACCAACGACGTACACCGGCGAACCCACACTGATATCGGCGACGGTGCCCAGCGTCGCCAGGTTGAAGGGCGTCGGGTCGCGGGCCTGGATGACCGCGAGGTCATCGCAGGGGCTGCGGCCGACGATACGCGCCGGGATCTCCCGTCCGTCCCTCGGATCGCGTATCGTGATGCTGCCCGCGCCGTCGATGACGTGGTTGTTGGTCAGAATGTGTCCTTGATCATCGAGGACGATCCCGGTGCCGCTTTGGGCGCCTCCATAGAAGCCCTCGGCAACGATGAAGATGGCCGTCCCCTCATACCGCGGGACGATCTCCTCCGAACTGATCTCCCCAGTCTCTGCCTCCGAGGCCGGGGGCGCCGCCTCGGTGGCATCGTCACCCTCGGTGCTCTTGCCGCCCTTCCCGCTACCTCCGCCGCAGCTCACAGCCACGACCGTTATGACAACAATGAGACCAAGGGCGAAGTGGGTAAGCAGTCTGCGCATAGGAGCAGCCCTCCTTTCTCCCGTCCCTGCTGCCAGGTCCGCTGGGAGCAGGAAGGGGCGAGACGCGAAGGCACAGCTCCCGCCGTGACTTCAGCCCCAGTATGGGTGCCCCATGGGACGCTGCCTATCAGGGCGCTCCGCAGGATGGCCACCTGACGCGCCTATCTTCGTCCTCGCGATGTCGCAGTGGGGCGAGGGACCGCCACCTATGTCGGGAGTTGCACGGCCGAAAGGCTGAACCGCGCCCTACTCCAGCGCGGCGCTCGCCGTCCAGATGCGCTCCAGGATCTCCCGCGCCTCCTCCGCCCCAGCAAAGGCGGGCTGGAAGTCGGCCCCGACGCGGATGGGATGATACCGGACGCCCTTCAGATGGGGGCCGTGGAAGGCCGCTTCCAGCACGACGCCCTGCATGGTAGGCACCGACCAGTCCTGGTCGAAGACGAAGTTGCCCAGGGCGTAGGCGACGAAGGCGCCGTCGATGAGCTCCGCCGCCTGCACCCAGTGGGGATGGTTGCCGACGATCAGGTCGGCGCCGGCCGCCACGGCGGCGGCCGCCAGCGCCTGTTGTCCGAAGGTGGGATCGGCGGTGTACTCCACACCCCACTGGGGAAGCACCACCACCACGTCGGCCTGCTGCTGCGCCGCCGCCACGTCCTCCCGGAGGTAGACTTCGTCCAGGGGAGCGGTGCCGGGCACGCCGGGCCCGGCGTGATAGTAGGGGGCGATCTCGTCGTAGCCCAGGAAGGCGAAGCGAACGTCCTGGACCGTGACGACGGCGGGCCGGCGCGCCTCCGCCAGGTCCGCACCGCCGCCCACCGGCGAGATGCCGGCGGCCCGGAGGTTGGCCAGCGTATCGAAGAAGGCCTGGTCGCCGCAGGCGCTCTGGCCGCAGTCCTTCACGTGGTTGGTCGCCACCGTGACGACATCGAAGCCGGCAAGGGCCAGGCCCTCCACACTGGCCGCCGGCGCCAGCAGGCTGAAGGTCTCCACGCAGCCGAAGGGCGCGCCCGCGTCGGAGAGCGAGGCGTCCAGGCTGCCGACGGTGAGGTCGGCCTGGGCCAGCCAGGGCCCCAGCTCCAGGAAGGCGTGGCGGAAGTCCCCGTACTCTTGCTGCTTGGCGTAGACGCAGCGGGCGGGGATGATGTCGCCCGTCGCCCGCAGGATGATGGGCTCCGGGGACGACAGCGCCAGTCGCTCCGCCAGGGCGCGCGCCACCTCCTCCAGCAGCCGCGCGAACTCGCCGTCGCCCACCTCTCGGGGCACCGCCCAGGCCCGCTCTACCATCGGGTACGCGGCGACCTCGCCCGTCCCAAAGACGATGTCGACGCCATCGACGGCGAGGCTCCGCACCCGGGCGTCGACGGCATCGAGGGGTAGGAGCGCCAGGGCGCCGGGGTCCGCCTCCAGGGCCCCCGGGATGTCGGCCAGGGGCGCCGCCTGGGCGCCCGCTGCCGAGCCCGGCCACCACCGGTCGAGGGGCGGGGCAGGCTCGATGGGGACCAGCACCCGCAGCGGCAGCGCTTCCCCGGTAAGGGGCGACCAGTCGGTGAGACGGCCGGCAACGGCGTCGGCCAGCTCCGCCATGGTCAGTCCCTCCGCCGGATTGGATAGGCCGGTGGCAGCTACCCAGTAGCGCGTGACGAAGGGGAAGCCTCCGGCATCAGTCGGTGCGGCGGTCACCACCAGATCGGCCTCGCTGGGCTCGCCCGCGGCCTCGACGGCCAGGCCGCGGGCGGCGAGGAGCTCGCCCGCGGCGGCGAGGGCGCCTTCGGCCAGCGGCGGGTCGGCGGCCAGCCGCACCGTCGAGGGCAGGGGCGGCCCGCCCTGAGCGCAGGCGGCGAGGAGAAGGGCGGCGAGGGGAGCCAGCCATCCGGCAGCGGCGAGACGAGGGTAAGGTCGCACGGGGAAGCCTCCTGCGCCGCTCGTGCGGCCCGAGCAGTATATCGCGCTGGGCGTAGGCGCACCTGGGCTTGACGAGCACCGGCCAGCCGTGCTATCTTCCAAAGAAGTGACGAGCGTCACAAACCTAACCCACGGTTCGGTCAGGACGGCGCCCCCAGGGGGCGCCGTTACTCATTTCAGAGGAGGTGTAGAAGGAACAAGCGCAAAGCTCTCCGAAGGCTCTACAAGAGGTCACCCAATAGCCTCTATGATCGAACCACAGAAAGGATCTACTGCTAGATGCATTTATCAGCCAGAATGGGCGGGATGAGGCTGCTCCGGAAGCCCCTCGCCTTCAGCACAGGCATCCTGGCCGCGGTACTCGCGGCCTTCTTCTTCACCGCCTGCGGTGACGATGGAGGCGGCGCCGGACTATCCGGTACCATTGTGGGCGACGGCTCGAGCACGGTCTTCCCTATCACCGAGGCGGTGGCCGAGGAGTTCGGCAAGGCTCAGCCTGGGGTCGACGTGGTGGTCGGTATCTCCGGCACGGGAGGAGGATTCGAGAAGTTCTGTGCCGGGGAGATCGAATTCAACGACGCTTCTCGCCCGATCAAAGAGGATGAGGCCCAAGCCTGCGCCGGCAACGGCATCGAATACGTGGAGTTTGAGGTCGCCTTCGACGGGCTCTCCGTGATAGTCAACCCGGAGAATGACTTCGTAGATTGCCTTACCGTGGAGGAGCTGAAGCGTATCTGGGAACCGGCGGCGCAGGGGACCGTGACGAACTGGAACGACGTGCGGCCCGACTTCCCGGACCGGCCGCTCACGCTCTACGGACCGGGCACCGACTCCGGCACCTTTGACTTCTTCACCGACGAGATCGTGGGTGAGGAAGGGGCGAGCCGAGGCGACTACACGGCCAGCGAGGACGACAACATCCTCGTCCAGGGCATAGCCGGTGACGAGGACGGGCTGGGGTACTTCGGGTTCGCCTACTACGAGCAGAATCAAGAGCGGCTCAAGCTGGTTCCAGTAGACGGTGGCTCGGGTTGCGTTGCGCCGTCCCGAGAGACGATCCTTGACGGCACCTACAGCCCCTTGTCCCGCCCGCTCTTCGTCTACCTCCGAGCAGACGCGCTGGCACGGCCGGAAGTGGTCGAGTTCATGCGCTTCTACCTCGAGCAGGCCCCGACGCTGGTACCTGAGGTGGGCTACGTGGAGGTCCCAGCGGATGTCTATCAGGAGGGGCTGGCCAAGCTCACGCAGTGATGGCCCTCGCAAAGCGGGGCCAATAGGCGAGGGGCGGTGAGCATGCATCAGGACGTGGCGCTGGGCCGGCTCTCCAGGGTACGACGGCCCGGGCCTCTCCAGGCTCGGCTGCGCCGAGGGCGCGAGGCGGTGGTCTACGGCGTCCTCTTGCTCTGCGCCCTCGTATCTGTCTTCACCACCCTCGCCATCGTTGCCGCGCTCCTGGAGGAGATCTGGGCCTTCTTCGACGAGGTATCCCTGATCGAGTTCTTCACCGATACCCAGTGGACACCGCTCTTTCGGGACCAACACTTCGGCGTCCTGCCGCTGCTATCCGCTACTCTCCTTATGTCCCTAGGGGCGATGCTAGTCGCATTGCCACTGGGGCTGGCGGCGGCCATCTTTCTGAGCGAATACGCTCCTGCAGGTCTGAGAGCTGTAGTGAAGCCGGTGCTGGAGGTGCTCGCCGGCATTCCGACGGTGGTCTATGGCTACTTCGCTCTTCAGTTCATCACTCCGGAGATCGTCAGACCCCTGTTTACGGAAGCCGGCCCCTTCAACGCAGCGAGTGCTAGTATCGCGATGGGCATCATGACCCTGCCACTCGTCTCATCGTTGAGTGAGGACGCGATGCGGGCAGTGCCGCAAACGCTGCGGGAGGGGGCCTACGGGCTGGGGGCAAACCGCTTCGAGGTGGCGCTCCGAGTCGTGGTGCCCGCGGCCCTTTCGGGCATCATGGCGGCCGCCATCTTAGCTGCCTCGCGCGCCATCGGCGAGACGATGATCGTGACCATAGCCGCTGGCAATATGCCCAACCTCAGCTGGAATCCCCTCGAAGGCATGCAGGCAATGACCGCCTATATCGTTCAGGTGAGCCTAGGCGACACGCCGCGGGGAACCATCGAGTACAGCACCATCTTTGCCGTGGGCATGTTGCTCTTCCTGTTGACCCTCTTGCTGAACATCGCGGCGCAGTGGCTGCTGCACCGGTTCCGGGAGGTGTACGAATGATCGGAGCGGCCGCCCTCCGTCGCAGGATGGCCGTGCGCCGAGGGACGGGCGCCGTCTTCCTGGCGCTCTGCTTCGCTGGCACCTGCATCGCCATCGCCGTGCTGGCCGTCCTGCTGGTGACGGTAACCCGAGATGGCATCGACCGGCTCAGCTGGGGCTTCATCAACAGCTTCCCGTCACGCCATCCTGAGCAGGCCGGTATTAAGGCGGCTCTGTTCGGTACGCTCTGGATGATGGGCTTTACGGCGCTCTTCGCGGTTCCGCTGGGGATCGGCGCCGCCATCTATCTGGAGGAGTTCGCTCCTCACAACTGGCTGTCGCGCGTCATCGAGACGAACATCAATAACCTGGCGGGCGTGCCGTCCATCGTCTATGGCATCCTTGGCCTGGCGGTGTTCGTGCGGGCGATGGATCTCGGCCGAAGCGTACTCGCGGGGTCCCTCACCATGGCGCTCCTCATCTTACCGATCATCATCGTCGCCTCTCGCGAGGGTCTACGGGCTGTTCCTCCCTCCATCCGGGAAGCTGCGATCGCGGTAGGAGCCACTCGCTGGCAGACAGTGCGCTTTCAGGTACTGCCCGCCGCGCTGCCCGCGATAATGACCGGCGTCATTCTGGCGCTGTCGCGCGCTATCGGTGAGACGGCGCCGCTGATCATGATTGGGGCACTGCTCTTCGTGCCTTTCACCCCGGGCAGCCCGCTCGACCGGTTCACCGTGCTACCGATCCAGATCTTCAACTGGGTGTCACGGCCCCAACCGGAGTTCGCCGAGAACGCCGCGGCGGGCATCATCGTCCTGCTGGTGGTGCTGCTCAGCATGAATGCCCTCGCTGTGTTCCTGCGGAACTGGTTCGAGAGGAGCAGAAGATGGTGAAATCAGATCAGCAACTTACGGCCCCGCCGTTTCCGCTGCCCGTCCTCTCGCCTACAATAAACTCTGTGGAGTCTGCCCAGGCGGACGGCGATCTAGCCATCGCTCTTCGCAGTCTGAGCGCCTGGTATGGCAGCTTTCAGGCGCTGCGAGACGTGACGATGGCGGTGCTGAGGCAGCGCATCACCGCCATTATTGGGCCCTCTGGTTGTGGCAAGAGCACGCTCATCCGCTGCCTCAACCGCATGAATGACCTCATCCCTGGATTTCGGCTTACCGGCCAAGTCCTGTTCGATGGGCAAGACATCTACTCCAAGCGAGTCGATCCCGTGGACGTGCGCCGGAGGATCGGTATGGTCTTCCAAAAGCCGAATCCTTTCCCCAAGTCTATCTATGAGAACGCGGCTTTTGGGCCACGCATCAACGGCTACGTTGGGAACCTGGATGAGATCGTCGAGCGGGCGCTGCTGCTGGCCGCCCTCTGGGACGAGGTGAAGGACAAGGACAAGTTGCACAAGAGCGCCCTCACCCTCTCTGGCGGCCAGCAGCAGCGCCTGTGCATCGCTCGCGCTCTCGCCGTCGAGCCGGAGGTCATCCTCATGGATGAGCCGTGTAGCGCTCTGGATCCGGTGGCCACGCTCAAGATCGAGGACTTGATGCGGGAGCTGGCGCAGAATTACACTATCGTCATCGTCACCCATAACATGCAGCAGGCCGCGCGGGTGGCTGACTCCACGGCGGTTTTGATGATGAACGAAGACCGCGCTGGCGAATTAATCGAGTACGGGCCTACCCGTGAGGTCTTCACCAACCCGAAAGAGAAGCGCACGGAGGACTACATCACCGGACGCTTCGGCTAGCGAGCAACTTCATGACGCGTACGGCTTTTGAACGACAACTCGCCGAGATCCAGCAGGAGATGCTGGCGCTGGCCAGCATGGTTGAGGTGGCCATCGAGCGGGGCATCCAGGCGCTTCGGGAGCGCGATGTGGATCTGGCTCATCAGATCATCGCAGACGATGCGAAGGTCAACCAGAAACGCTACGAGATCGAGGACACGTGCCTGGAGATCATCGCCACCCAGCAGCCCCTGGCGAGCGACCTCCGCACCATCGTCGCCGTGCTCTACATCATCGTCGACCTGGAGCGCATGGGTGACCACGCGGAGGGCATCGCCAAGATCGCCCTCATGCTGGCCGACGAGCCGCCGCTCAAGCCCTACATCGACATCCCGCGCATGGCGGAGGTGGCGGGCCGAATGTTGATGTCGAGCCTCGAAGCCTTCAAGGAGCGCGACGCCGATCTGGCGCGCCGCATCTGCGACCAGGACGACGAGGTGGACGCCCTCTACGACCAGGTCTACCGCGAGCTCCTCACCTACATGGCGAACGACCCAAGGACCATCGAGCGGGCCACCCATCTCACCTGGGTCGCCCACAACCTGGAGCGCATCGCCGACCGGGTGACCAACATCTGCGAGCGCGTGGTCTACCTGGTCGAGGGCCGGATCGAGGAGCTCAACGTCTCCAAGTATTAGACTTCGGCCGCTGCCGGGGGTAGCCGCTATCGCCCGGAGTCTGTAAGGTAGAGGCGGCGACAGGAGGTCGACGGTGAGATTCTCCCTGATCCCCCGCAACTACCGGTTCTACGATCTGTTCGAGAAGGGCGCCCACAATCTGGTCCTGGCCAGCGAGGCGCTGACCGACCTCCTGGAGCACTTCGAGAACGTGGAGATGAAGACGCAGCGCATCCGGGAGCTGGAGCACGAAGGGGACGAGGTCACCCATGAACTCTACCTGCAACTCCACCGGACCTTCGTGACGCCGCTGGACCGGGAAGACATCGCCGCGCTGGCCCAGCAGCTGGACGATATCATGGACTTCATGGAAGGAGCGGCAACCGCGATCCGGATCTATGGCATCCAGCAGCCGACGCCCGCCGCCAGGGCGCTGGCGGACCTGGTGAGGCTCCAGTGCCTCCAGGTCGAGCGAGCCGTCGGAAACCTGCGGCGCCGTTCGACCTTGCGCAAGATCCAGGAGCAGCTCGTGGAGATCCACCGCCTGGAGAACGAGGCGGATGCGCTGTTCCTGAACGCCAGCGCCGACCTGTTCCGCGACGAGCTGGGCTCCGCGGACATCATCAAGTGGCGGGACATCTACGACCAACTGGAGCGGGCGACGGACAGCGCTGAACATGTGGCCCACATCCTGGAGGGGATCGTCCTGAAGCATGCCTAGCCGTCGCGGGCGGAGCGCAGATCCGTACTCGGAACGGAAAGGGAAGCCCAGCTTCCCTTTCTTGCGTAAGGATGGGAGCGCGGATGACTGAAGGCCTCGGCTTCCTCATCTTCACCTTCATCGCCATCCTGCTCTTCGAGGCGGTGAACGGCTGGACCGACGCCCCCAACGCCGTCGCCACCGTGGTCTCCACCCGAGCGCTGCCGCCGCTGGCGGCGGTGGTCATGGCGGCGGTGCTCAACCTGGCCGGGGTGTTCGCCGGGACGGCCGTGGCCACCACCATCGGGAAGGGCATCGTGGATATCGAGATGGTAACCCTGGAGACGGTCGCGGCGGCGGCGCTGGCCGTCGTGTTCTGGAGCAGCTTCGCCGCCTACTTCGGGTTGCCCACCAGCGAAAGCCACGGCATCGTCGCGGCCATCGCGGGGGCGGGGGTGGCCGTGGGCGGCACCGACGTGCTCCTGTGGGATGGCTGGCAGAAGGTGCTCACGGGGGTGGGCGCCGCCGTGGTCTTCGGCTTCGGCGGGGCGTTCCTCGTCATGATAGCCATCCTCTGGCTGTTCCAGCGGGCCAACCCTTCCGCCACCAGACGCCTCTTTGGCCCGCTCCAGATCGTCTCGTCGGCGTTCATGGCCTTCAGCCACGGGACGGCGGACGGCCAGAAGGCGATCGGCGTGATGGCGATGGCCCTCGCCATCTACAACGAGACGCCGGCCAGCGAGTTCCATGTCCCGCTATGGATCATCTTCCTGGGCGCCGGGACGATGGGCATCAGCACCATGGCCGGCGGCTGGCGCATCATCCGGACGCTGGGGATGCGGGTGACGCACCTGGAGACATACCAGGGATTCGCGGCGGAGGCGGCGGCAGCCACCACGCTCACCATCACCTCTCGCTTCGGCATCCCGCTGAGCACCACCCACACCATCGGCTCGGCCATCATGGGCGTGGGCGCCACCCGCAGGCTCTCCGCCGTGCGCTGGGGCGTCGCCTACAACATCCTGGCGGCCTGGATCCTGACCTTCCCCGTCTGCTTCGGCCTCGCCTGGGCCATCGCCCTCGGCATCCCCGGCTAAGACCCGCAGTCGAGCGGCCAAGCTAAACGTTGCTCCGCCCTCGTCAGGATGACAGGCCCACGGTACGATGAGGGAGCATGGAAATGGCTCATCGGGCAGGGAAGGAAGGCTTGGCTACAGAACACGCCCGCCGGGTGCGCGCGATGTTCGACCGCATCGTGTCCCGCTACGACCTGCTGAACCGCCTGATGAGCCTGGGCATGGACCGGCGCTGGCGCCGGGTGGCGACCGCCGCCGCTCGACCCTCGGGCGGGCGCGCCCTCGACCTGGGGACGGGCACGGGAGACCTGGGGCTGGAGCTCTCCCG
>Ga0154830_1024_pt11 | contig 14802 bp, 18 predicted proteins | sample Rifle2008BG16ft_FD_116134 | JGI IMG/M metagenome (GOLD analysis project Ga0154830, IMG submission 116134) | Chloroflexi bacterium RBG_16_68_14 | reverse complement strand
GTTCCGCTGACGCCAGCCAGTCGCCCAGCCCTTGGGCTACATGGGGCAAGGCGAACTTGCGTATTTGATCGTCCAAACGGTCCCGGAGCTCTGACCCGAAATCTCTTGCATCGTTGAGTAGGCGCGACATTGCGCCACCTTGGCGCAAGCTGGCCGGGGCCAGCAAACCGAGAAGGTAGGTGCGCTCCGGCTCCAGATTGGCCGCATCTATCTCTAGCCAACGGTCGGTGGCTGCTCCCCTTCCAGGGCGGCTCTCGAACAGCCGGATCTGGTCTCCACCGACGAGCATCCCCCATGGCGCGCCCCGCGCCTCGCACTCCGCTATGAGCGCACCTTCCGGGAGCCGGCCATGTTCGTCCATGCGGCTGAAGAAGCTGGGACTGTTGTAGGGATGAATCACGGCCAGGGCGATATCGTCGGCGTAGGCTACGTACCCGAACCGATCAAGTTGTCGGAGGTCATAGCCGAGAGCAGTCAGGCGATCCTGCCAACCTTTGGCCTTTGCCGCCGTCTCGGCAACGCCAGCCAGCTCGTTCTTCTCGGGGCGCGCATTGAATCGCCGCTGGACGTAGTGGTCGGTGAGAAGGCCATGAACCAGGACACCCGGCACCGCAGCTCGCCCGGCCTGTTCGAGGGCTTGCTCCAGAGCTCGTGCGGCAGCATTAGGGGCAAGCGAACGGGCCTCGATGATAAGCCGGGCAAGATCGGCGCCACGCAACGTCCGAGGCTCGGAGGCTGATTCCCTCGGGCCCACGACCGCAGCGCGCTGGGCATCAATCGAGTCTGGGAGCACGAGCAAGAGCGGCAGGCCACGCCCTGCTTCTCTCTCCCGCCATACTCTTTGCCGACTACGGGTCGGTACAGGATTGTGGCAGACCGCGATCTCGAAGCCTTTGACACGCCAGACGACATCGACTTCCTTAGGAGAGGAAACGGCCACGGGTGGCCCAAGATGCGTCTGCAGTTCGCGCTCTAGGCCTTCAATAGACATGCCGCGAGTATTCTACCGTTCTGTGGCGATGCGCGTGGGCGGCCACCAAACAGTGGCGACGGCCGGCGTCGGGAGCCACTCGGGTTGTCATATCCCGTCACTTTGGCTTCGCCCCGGGGCCAACCCCGGGACCGCCTACCGCAGAGTCCAAGACAAGCCCGGGCCCCTGGCGGACCCGCGAGACTAGCCGATGATCGTGGCGGCTACTGGCGCGCGGTTCAGAGGGCTCTCCGCCCAGCGGCGCGTTCGCGGTAGCACGCGGACCGGATACAGCGGGAGTCCTGCGTGCCGTTCCTGCGCGCGGCCATCGGGCCGCCGGGGAACAGCCGGCCGGCGGGCGGCAAAGCGAGCGTTCGGACTGGTGGCGGGGGGGCTAGGCGGTTTTGCGCTTGGCAGCGCGAGGGCGCTTTGCTGAGGTTGCCCGTTTGCGCGTCCCACGACCGGCGGTGTCCTTGTCCGTGGCCAGGATCACGGTCCCGTCCGGTCTCATACCCGTGATCCTCACCGCGCGCCCTCCAACGACCTTATAGGTCGGACGGACGAACGGGTACGCCTCGGCGAGTCGGTCGGCGGCTTCGCAGCCTTCCCGTTCACAGTCATGATCGTGGTACTTGGGATGCCGCCGTATTCGGTAGTCTAGGGCGTAGTGAGGGACGTTCCTGAAGTCGTAGCGTCCGAGGCGGTACACCTCGCTCAGCTTCTCCTCGATCATGTCCTTGGTTAGCATGCTGGTGCCCCTGAGCCGCTCCAGGCCGCGCGCGTACCAAGTCATCTCCCTTCCCGTGGCGTTCTTGTTCAGTTCCGCCCCCCAGTAGGCGCGACCGAGGTTAGCGGCAGCGGCCAGGGACGCGCCCGATCCGGCGAACGGGTCGACGACGATGTCCCTCTCCACAGTCGTGGCGAGGATCAGTTCAGAGAGCAATAGGTCGGGCTTCTCCATAGGGTGGATGCGAACGAACTCTGCTGGCCGGGCGTAGAGTAACGTCCCGTGGAATGGGAAGAAGAACGTCGGCAGAAGCGGCGCGCCCTTCCTCGTGCCGATGATGATATCCTCGGCATCGTAGATGAAGAAGTTCCCGCCAGGGCCGTGGCCCTTGTCCCACCGGACGCGACCATGGACGTCGAAGAACTCCTCCACCACCCCTTGGAGGACGGTGTCGTTCCACCAGCAGAAGACCGCGCACATGGCGTCGTCCCTGAGCTTTGGCGCCAGCCTTTGCAGGACGGCGCGCAGTAGCTCCGCCGCCTGATCCCTCGTTTGGTCACCCTCGATCCGGTAGCGTTCGGCAGCGTCGGCGGACGGGGACTTCCGATCCATGCCGAACGGTGGATCGGTCAAGACCAGCTTGACAGTGCCGTCCTCCAAACCACGCACAGGATCGTCGATCAGTTCGCGCGCGTCGCCCCTGTGGAAGTTACTATCATGCTCGATGCTGGCGGCTCGCCTCGCAGCTTGCTCCACGCGCACGCGGTCATCGGCGTCCTTCAGCGCATCTCGCAGTTCCCGAATACTCCAGCGACGCCGTTCTGCCCTCCCGAGCCAGGACTCCGCGTCCTTGCGGGCGGCCACGGCGTCGTAGTGGCCGAAGGCGAGATATGCCCGACGTCGGGCATTTTCGGAGAACAGCTTGGCGATGCGTCGGTAGTTGCGTAGCGTCTTGTATTCGACGCCGATCTTCTCGGCGAAGTCCTGGAGCTTGCCTTCGCCGTAGCCGCCCACAACTTCGGCTGCCAGGTCCCCCAGCCGCCAGTTGGCGTCGTCCGCCTGCTGGCGCGCCTCCATGCCGTCCAGCACCAGGTCCTCGTAGGTTCGCGAGCCGTTGGTCTTCTTCGCCATGTCGAGGGCTCCTAGGTGATAATCGGCGCCGGCGAAGCCGCGCACCAGCGGGCCGCCCGCGCCCCCTAGGAGAAGGCCCTGGGCCGTAGCGGCCTGGGGTTTGCCGCGTCCGGCCCGGCGTACCGGGGCCGCAGGGCCCCCCTTGCGCGCCAATCGTAGGTAAAGGGTGAAAATTCGAGCGGCGATGCAGACACGTTCCGCCGCCCAAAAGCGTAAGTAGTGATTGACCCGCGCCGCCAGAGGGCGGCAGGCTGGGCAGGAGAGGAGGTGAACAACATGCCGAAGAGCAAGACGAGGAAGGGCGCGGGCAGGAAGCCATCGACCAACGGTGCGAAGAAGGCTCACGCGGCACCGGCAGGGGGCTTCGCCAGCGAGGCGCACATCCGCGAACATGAGCAGGTGCTGGACGAGGTGTTGGCCGAGGCGACGCACCTCTACCACGGAGGCGAGCTGGGGACAGGTCAGGCAGTAGAAGCCGCCATCGAGAACGTGACCGGCAGGGAGGAGCCGTGTGACCTGGTGGCACGGATGGCAATCGAGCGCCTTCTGCGCGTGCGCCTAGAGGTGTAGAGCTGCCGACGGGCGTCGAGGGGGAGCGGCCTGCATGGGCCGCCTCCTCTTTGTGCCGCCATGTTGCCCATGCCCGCGTCAGGCCGGGCGCGCCGTTCGTATGGTGATCAGTGACGAGGGCCGCGCTGGGCCGAGTCTCCCCTGTTCCGGCACGAGACTACCAGCGACGGCACCGGCGCTGCCCTCGATCTTGCTTGGAGGTGAAGGACATGACGAAGGCGAAGACGAAGCAGAAGGCAAGGAAGACGGTGGTGAAGCAGAGCAGCAACGGCAAGGCGCCGCCGACGCCCGAGTTCAACACGGACACGGTGAGGAAGGTGGTGGTCCGGGTCGAGGAACTGCTGAAGCCCCTCGAGGCCGAGTTCGGTGTGAGGGCGACGAGCGCTCCTGGCGGCAGTTACTCCGGCAGTTGTCTGACGATGAAGGTCGACATCTCCTTCGTCGGGAGCGATGGAGTCGCCGCCACACTTCTGGTGCAGGACTTCCGGCGATTTGCCTCCTTGCACGGGCTGACCCCAGACGCCCTTGGGCGTGAGTTTACCTTCCAGGGCAAGCGCTACCAGATCACAGGGCTGCGGGTCAACGCCCGCAGGTTCCCCATTGAATGCCTGCGGAGCGACGGCCAGCGCGTCGCCTTCCCAGCGGATAATCCCGCCATCACACAGGTTGCCGGTAGCACGCCATCCTCCGCGCGGAGGCGGCAGCGCGCGCGGGCGCTGGCGGGCTGACGTCCCACAAGATCGGGGTAAGGCCCTGGCACGGATTGCTAGTGCTCGCTTGCAAAAGTTGGCGATTGTTGAGGCTGAACCGGGTGTCCCATGCAGCCAGCCATATCACACTCACCGCTTACTTTCACTAGTGAGTACTAGGGCCTGCCTACGTCGGCGGCCCGGCGGTCAGGTCCGGCTTCTCGTCGGAATTGTGATCTTGGAAGGGCGAGTCGCCGAGGCCGCCAGACCCAACTATCCACGGGCAACCTCGGGCGACCGGCATCGGTGACCGGCCTTCACTTTCGACGGAGGTGAACGACATGACGACGAAGACGAAGAAGACGAAGAGGCAGATGACACCGGTGCTACCGACTCCCCCGTTGATTGGCCGGACGGGGGAGTTGGCCCTGGCGTTGGCCGAGTACATTAGCGGCCTGGACAACCATGACAGGCGGAAGCTTGAGCGGGAGGGCGAGTTGATCTGTGAACACGTATGGGCGGACCACGTGTTCCACGATCTGTTTGGCGAACGTGCAGGGAAAGAGTACATCCATCCCGACTGGACGCTCTTCGTCAAGCTGATCCTAGACTACCTGCGGGCCTGTGACCGCCGGAGAATGCCGCCGACCGCGACTCGCCTGTGACCGACAACTCGCGGTCTGTTCGTGTGCACAAATCGCCGACTTTCAGGATCGGAATGGGCGATTCTCCGTGTGCACAGAAGGACATAAGAATCACCGAAGGTGAAGGAAGCCGGATACAAGGAGATAGAAAAGGACCAATCGGAGACTCCTTGTATCCGACTCTCTGTGATCACCGAAGGTGAAGGGCTGGCCGAGACCGCTGCGGCGGTCTCGACGCAGCCACCACGACCTGGATCAGTTCACTGGAGGCCGGTGTGATGGCCAACCCGAATCCGCCGAAGTTCGAAGTCCAGGCAGGCGACCGACCACGGCTCCAACCGCGGCGCGAGACCGGCTGGCTGCGCGAAGGTCTGCACCGCCGATGCCTGGCAGCCTACCGCCTGTTCCGTGCGCGCATCGGTGGCAGCGTCAGCCTCCGCGAGTTCCGCCAGGTGATCCAGCGGAACGATGCTCGGGCCTGCGACGAGGCGCTCCAGGCACTTCAGACCCTCGGCTGGATCGACGCCGAGCCGGTGCGGGAGCCGGACGGTCGGCCCAGCCGCCGGTGGCGCATCATTGTCTACGAGATCACGATGCCGTTGGACAACATGGACACGGGCTTCATGGTCGCGGCCCTCCCCAGCGCTGCGCGCCAACCTGACCACGCGTGGGCCATCGAGCGCCAGCGTGCAGCCTGGGCAGATGCCTACCTGCGGATCGTCGGCGAGGCGTACCCGACACCACCCAAGCGAGTCGCCCAGGAGCGCCGCATGCTCCGGCGCATGATGCTGCGGCACGGCATCGACGCTGACCGTCTGCGAGTGGTGGCGCAGTTCTACCTGCAAGAATGGATCGCGGCGCGGGAACGAGACGGACGCCGCCGCCTCCGTAAGCTGGCCCTAGACGTCAACCGCTACGGTCTCCACCAGCGCGAGCCGTTCACGCTGTTGACCTACCTGCTCCTCTACGACCGGCTGATCCGCCAGGTGGCTGCTGCACTCACAGATTGCCTCGACGAGGGACTCCGGCCCATCGATCCGTCGCTGGCGGGCCTGGACGGGGCCGAGCGCGAGTTGTGCCGAATGCGTGATGCACAGCGCATTCGCTACAGCAGCAAGCTCAGTGACGAGGAGAAGGAGACGCTGATCAAGAGGCTTCCCTACATCCTCGGCCTGGAGGGTCGAGGAGCGGGCCGCGACCTCCCCGCGATCCCGCCACCTTCGCCCGCACCGGCCCCGACACGCCGCCCCACCCGCGCCGGTCGCCGCGTGATCGCCAAACCCGCGACAACACCGCGCCGCCGGATCGTGCGACCGCCCCGCTAGGCCCTCCTCGGAACTGATCCAGCGCGTCATCCGTCGCCCCCACCGCCGTATGGTAGTACGGCGAGACCTACGGAAGGAGGATGACGACAAGAGGACACGCGAAGCGGCCCCGACCGCAGGCCAAGCGCCGCGCCGCCGCCCTTGGAGGCCAGGGTGCGGGTGGTTCTGCACGCCCTGCGTACCAGGGCGTCGTTACCGCCTACCGCGAGGCGCGCCAGCAAGGCGACGACAGCGCGTGGGTACGAGGCGACTTGGCGCGACTCGTTGAGATCCATTACGGCCAGCGGAAGCTTCAGGAACTAGCCCAGGACACTGGCGACGACTATGGGACCGTACGCAACTATCGGCGTGTGGCGAGGCGCTTCCCCGAAGGTGCACGACGTCGTGCACTTTCGTTCGGCCACCACGAGGCCGTTGTCTCCCGGGAGGAGGCGGAGGAGTGGCTCGCGAGGGCGGAACGCAGTGGCTGGAGTATCAGGGAACTGCGAGACGCCATCCGCGCCGGCGAGCGCCATGACCCGGGGCCGGTTCCCGAGGGACGGTTTGCGGTCGTCTACGCCGATCCCCCGTGGGACTTCGAGGACGCCAAGGCGCACTACGACACGCAGCCGACCTCGGAGATCTGCGACCTCGGCAAGCAACTGGAACCACACCTTCCGGACGACTGCTGGCTCTTCCTCTGGGGCCTGAACCAGATGATGGAGGCTGCCCTGCAGGTGCTGCACGCCTGGGGCTTCCGCTACGTCACGACCGCCACCTGGGTGAAGACGAAGAAGGACGGGATGATCAGCGAGTCCGGCAGGGGGCGACCTCTCCGTAACAACACCGAGCAACTCCTGATCGGCGCGCGCGGCGCCCCACCGTGCAACTCCAACGAGTTCACCACAGCGATCCTCGCACCGCGCGGCCAGCACAGCCAGAAGCCTGACGTGGCGTACGGGATCATCGAGACGATCTCGGCCGGGCCCTACCTCGAACTCTACGCCCGCCGCCGCTGGAACGATCAGTGGACGGTATGGGGCAACCAGACTCCGGGGGGCGAAGTGGGTCGCCCTCCCCGAAGGCCGCGACCTACCCGCAATCCCTCGCCTGCGCCTGCACCGCCGCCGCCTGCCTAGACCCTAGGTGGAAATCCGCCGAGGCTAACCTCCTCCGAATCAGGCGAGGGTACCCCGCTGTCTCGCGAAGTCCGCCGCCGGGACCCGCGCCGCGCCAAGGAAATGGGACGCGCGCGTCCCCAATTGCCCGCGGGATCGCGCCTCGCCGAAACGAAGTAGCAACCCTGGCCGTCCGCTGACCCAAGAGCGTGAATGAAGATGGTCATGAACGAAGTCGACGAAGCACGCCGCCAGTATCTCGCGCAGGCCCTGCAGGAGTCCGGCGTCAAGCCTATCGCGCTCGCACGTCAGGCAGGAGTGACCAAACAGTGGTTAAGTGACGCGCTGGCAGGTAACCGAGCGATCAGCGAGAACCGATTGGAGAGCTTGCTGCGTGCCATCGAAGCTCTTGCGGAGAGAGGAGGAGCCAACTGAATGGCTCTAGGTACGTCAGCGCGGGCCGCACCGCAATCCGGCCCGCTCCGGATACAACACGGGCATCCAGCGAGCGAAGTTGCGCCAGCGCAGTCCGACCGCTCGCAGCCTGCCCGATGAGAAAGTGAACGAGGGACGATGACGCTAAGACACTGCCCCCACGACTTGACCGTGGCAGGCGCACACCGGCCATCACTCCAGGCTGCGACCGATTCGCTGCTCCCGGGTGAAACTAGCGCGCGCACCTTCACGCACGTGGCGATCCGCTCTCCCCGTGCAGGCCCTTGGGCCGGTGCCGGCACCCAGGCCCGGTCAGCGGCCCCCGCGCCGGTGCGCGACGGTCCACCCGTGGCAGTCAACCGGGGCGGTCACCGCTGGCACACGGGCACAACGGCGGACGCGCGGTCGCGTGGTCGCGCGGCAGATGCGATCCCACCGGCTTCCACCCTCGGCTCTAAGCGGAAGACTTTCACGAGTGAATTCGGACCACCCGGCGCGGCGGCGGGCGCAGAAGCGAAGGCAGGCCGCCACGTGGGCGGACCGCTGGCGCGTGGCGACGACCGGAGCGAAGCCGAGGTGACGCCCGCAAGACCGCCCCTTGTTCAAACTCCGTGGTACCCTCCGGCGGTCTCGGCCCGCGAGGGGCCGCTTCACTGCGCGAGTCAACTCTCGCCATTCCCGCAGCCCGCCGTTCACGAGGCGCGCTCACGCCTCGTTGCACACGTGCGTTGCACACGTGCGTTGCCGGAGGCGGCATAATGAGCGCATTGCGCCAGCGCGTCGCGGGCAAGGTCTCCGCCCTGGTACGCGAGCATCCGCGCGTCAAGCGGGGTCAGGAGCTTACGCACCTGGCGCGCCTGCTCATCATCCGCGACGACCTGATGGAGGCGCTGACGGAGGGCCGCCTGGAGCCGCAACGGATGCGCCTGCTCAGCGAGTCGAACCGACAGATCGAATCCATAGGCGCGCGGCTCGGAATCTTCAGTCCCATGCCCCGCGCGGGCGAGACCGCATCCGAGGCGGACGATCTGCCGCCCGCAGTCCGCGCGATGATCGGAGGCAGGCGATAGCCATGACTCCCGAACAGGCGGCAGCCGTGACCTCGACCGACCAACTGCCCGCACACCTGCGCCAGGACGCCGCCGAACTGCTGGCCGAGTTCGCCAAGGCGCAGGCCGCCAAGGGCCACGGGCCGGAGTCTGTGGCGGCCGATGTGGCGTTGGTGCTGCTCCAATTGGCGTTCTATGAGCCTGCCGAGGTGCCGACTCTGGAGGATATCGAACGCGAGGCGCGAGGCGGGTGGCCGTGGGAAACGAATCGAGAGAAGCGTCAGGCACTGCATGACGATCGGGCCGATGGGTACGGGCGCGCGTTCCTCTTGTGGCACCTCCGCGTCGACCGCGAGCGCGGCGACGAGGAGCGCGAGGCGTGGGCATTGGACCAACTGGCCCAGGCGGACGAATGGGCAGCGATGCCGCCGGGCCGACGACGGAAGCAGATCACACCAGAGGAAGACGATGATGACTAAGTACGAAGCCTACTCCAGCACGCGGGCTTCGAGGAGCCGCCGCCGAGACGGGCGACAAGAATCAAGATCAACAAAGAGGCCGCGCGCCTAGGCGTGCCGCCCAAGGAGAAACGAACATGACAGCGAAGGACTACAGCAACGTAATGAAGCGCGTCCGCGATCAAGGCGAAGCGCGTGGCCTGGCTAGCGATCTCTCGGCGACCGTTCGCCAACTCGATTTGCTTGAGCGCCGCACCAAGGTCACGCAGGACTACGCCCCCCGCCTGGCCGCGCTGATCGTCGAGCTCGACGGCATCGGCCAGCACCTCGACAGCGCGCGCGACCTTGCCGCAAGGGGGGATGCCCGGTCGAAGTTCCTGCTGGCCGAGCATGCCGCACTGAGCGCTGAGGTGAGCAAGAAGCTCAAGTTCTATCTCCTGGAAACAGGGGACGCCAGCGTCAGTCAGTTCGGGACGCTCGGCTGGGCGAAGCGAATCCTCGCCGCACACAAGCGCTAGGTGGCCGCGCCGTACGCCCGCGCGCTCAGCGGGGACGCCGGTCGCAGGGTGGCCCGTGATCGCCCCGCTGTGCCCGCGTGAGCGCCCGTTTCTGGCGTTCAGACCTCGTGGCGCCCCCGTTGCGCCACCTGCCCTCTAACCCCGCGCCCCGGGCGCGACGCCAAAAGACCCCGACACCCCTTCGGTGTCGGAGCCTTGATCGCGATCCGGGCGGCTGGGCTACTTCTTCTTGAAGCCGTCCTGGCTGAGCATGTCGTCCAGCGCCCTGCTCACGACGCCAGTCGGCCTCTCTCCTGGCTGGGCAAGCCGTCCGGCCTCCTGCAGCACGTCGTCGAGGCTCCAGGTGAAGCCGAGCATCTGCAGCCGGCCGTGGTAGCGGCGCGCGTCCTGCTCACTCACCACGCCCATCACCTTGCCTCCTTGTGATCGCGGGTTACGTGGGCGGTGAGGAGACCTTTGTTTGGGAAGCGCCGATGGCAGTTGCCGCACTCCCACTTGGACGCCACCTTGCCGTGCGTCGGGGTGGCCTTCGGCGGCCGCTTCGGCGTCGGCTTCTTCGCTTTCGGCGTCTTCGGCGGGGCGGGTGTCGCACCGCCCAGTGCCGCGTAGTTCGGCTGCGCGATCACGCCCCAGGCGACGCCTCCTCGCATTGGAATCTGCTTCCCGGTCAACCCTGTGACCGCCGAGGCTGCGCTGCTCAGGCTGGTGAACAGGCGGCTTTTGATCGCGGCTACCCGCAGCATGTGCTTCCCGTCCTGCTCGACGATCTCGGCCTTGTACTCCTTCCCGCGCGAACGCATGGTGAGCGCTCGCCCAACCTTGAGTTCCGATAGCGCCGGCGTGGTTGGCGTCGCCGAAACCCGCTTGGCCGCCTTGCCCTCCGTCCCCTGATCCCTCTCCTGCTTCTTGGTGGTGGCCACTTGGCCCTCCTCTCTTTGCTATGGCAGAGGTCGCCGGCGGCCTCTCGCCGTCAAGCTTGTTGAACGGCACTAAGCCTGAAACCCGACGGCCATTGCCAGGCCTTTATGGGCGAAGAGTGTTAAATCTGGCCCACCTGCGCAGGGCCGCCCGGAGCGGGCTGGCGAACGCGGTGCGGGATACGGCTACATATGGCCCGGTGGCCCCGCCGCACCCGGTCCGCGTCAAGATGCCGAGGGGTGCCCGTATTGTGATGCGTGGAGGCAAAACGCCAGCCAACCCCGCTCGCCGCGCTCCTGGCCCGTCTGGTCGAGTGCAAGCTGCGCCACGCCTGCCCGCAGGTCGGCGCGTGCCTAGAGGCCCGGCGGTGAGGGCGGCGACTTACGTCCGCGAGTCGACGCGCGCGCAGGAGGAGGGCTTCAGCCCCGATGCCCAGCGCCAGGCGCTAGAGCAGTACGCCGCGCAGCAAAGCGTCGAGATCGTCGCGCGCTACTCCGACTTCGAGAGCGGCACCAAGGAGACGCGCGAGGGCTTCCAGCAGATGCTGGAGGCCGCGCAGGCGCACGAGTTCGACGCGATCCTCTGCTTCCACACCAGCCGGTTCGCCCGCGACGCTGAGGTCGCGCGACGGGCCAAGCGCCAACTCCGCAACCTCGGCGTGAAGGTCATCGCGCTCAATCTGCCCAACCTCGATCCGGAGTCGCCGGAGGGCCACTTGCTGGAGGGGATCAGCGAGGTGCTGGACGAGCACTACTCGCGGCAGCTTGGATGGTGGACGCGCGCCGGCCTACGAGAGAAGTTCCGACAGGGCAAGTTCGTCGGTGTGCCACCGCTGGGGTACCGGCGCGTCCCGAAGAAGATCATTGACGACGACGGCGTCGAGCGGCCGCACCCGCAGGCTGACCGCCTCGTGCCCTCTGAGGTCGCCCCGATCATCCGTGAGGCGTACCGAAAGTACGCCACGGGCCAGTTCAGTACCACCGACCTGTGCATCTGGATGGCAGAGCAGGGGCTGCGTTCGACGTACGGTGGCGGGCCGCTGGCTGCGAGCGGCGTTCGGAAGATACTCGGCAACCGTGCATACCTGGGGTACATCAAGCACAAGACCGAGGGCGAACGGCCGGGCGATGTCGAACCGCTCATCGACGAAGCGCTGTTCGAGGAGGTGCAGGCGAGGCTCCGCGAGCGGCGTACAGGATCGGGCACCTCCGCACCGAAATCATTCCGCGCCTACGCGCTGACCGGCCTGCTGCGCTGCGCGGCCTGCGGCACCAAGTGGTACGGCTACACGGACTCCGGTGGACGCTCGTACTACCGCTGCTACGGCCCAGGCTCGCGCGGCTGCACCGGCGAGATCAAGTTCCGCCGGACAGACAATCTGGAGGGGCAGATCGAGGAAATGGTGATCCGCAACCTCAGCCTCGATGCTGCGACCAAGGCCGCCGTGGTCGACGCCCTCCGTGGCCGTCAGCCCGACTTCGAGAAGGAGCGCCGGAGGCTGGAGCGGCAGCTAGAGCGCGAGGCCGACCTCTACCGGCTGGGCGATATCGAGCGCGACGACTACCTGCAGCGGCGCGACTCGATCAAGGCCCAACTCGCGGCGCTACCGCCCGTGCCGCTCCCGCTCCGTCAGCAGCAGGTCCTGGATACGCTTGACGGCATCGCCGACCTGTGGCCGGAGATGGCTCCGGTGGCGCGGAAGGCGCTGTGTCGGTCGCTGCTGAAGGAGATCGTGGTGCAGGATGGCGTGATCACCGCGATCCAGCCGCGACCGGAGGCGATGGCGGTCGTTGTTAGCCTGCTCACCCCTCCCACGTCACATCCCCACAGAGATCCGGCCGGTGCTCCCGCGAGGCGAAGGCGTCGTACTCCCGCTTCGACTGGCCGATGCTGCCGTCGTCGCCGTGGCCGGGGTGAACCAGCGTCTCGTCCGGCAGCTCGAACAGCCGAGAGGTGATGGAGCCGATCTCCTGCTGGAGGTCCTCCGGCCGCGTCGTCCGGCCCGGGCCGCCGGGGAAGAGGGTATCGCCGCTGATCAGGTGGTTCCCCACCAGCAGGCAGACGCTGCCCGGCGTGTGCCCCGGCGTGTGGATCACCCGCACGCGCAGGTCGCCCACCTCGATCTCGTCGCCGTCGGCCAGGGTGTTACCGACCTGCTCGCCGTAGGGGCCGCGGTCGGCCTCGTGGCAGTAGACCGGGGCGCCGGTGGCCCGCTTGAGGGCATCGATGCTCACCCAGTGGTCCGGGTGGCGGTGGGTGACGACGATGCGCGTCACCTCGCCGTCGCCCAGCGCCTCCAGGAGCTTCTCGCCCTCCGCCGGCGCGTCCACGATGATCGCCTCGCCCGTCTCCCGGTCCTGGATGAGATAGGCGTTGTTGGCGAAGGGGCCCAGCGGCCCCGCCTTCACCAGCCGCAGCTGGCCTTCCTCGTAGACCTCCATGGCAAACCTCCCGAAGCGACTACCCCTGCGGGGCGGTGAGAGGATACCAGATAGCGCGGCGGTGGTCTATCGAGCCGCCTGCTGGGCTGCGCTCTCGGCCGGGCGAATGGTGGCAGCCGTCTGGAAAGAGTGGGGAATCCCCGAATAGCTTTGGGTGGAACGCCAGGATAGGTTGGGAGGGACACGTAGGATGAATGACTACCCTCACGGAACTGCGCCTACAGCGGACACGACGACCGGGCCCGGAATGACTCATCCTGCGGGACCGGCCGTCAAAGGTGGCCGGGCATCAGGTGGGACAGAACAGAGCAGGGCCCCGCAGGGCAATGGTGCTCAAGACCTTCCAGCCCTCTGGACATCTCCTCGGTACTACGAGTTCATCAGGGAGCACCCCGAGATCTCCGAACGGGACATCCGGATCATCGCCGAATGGCTGCCTGGCGCCCGACGCATCGTGGACATTGGCTGCGGCGCGGGAGGCTTTCTTGCGATGTGCCGCGAGCGGCTGGGCGACGCGCTCGGGCTCGACCCTTCTTCGGCCTCGGCCCTTCTCTGCCGTGCCCGCAGCCTGCCGGTCGTCATCGCGGATGGTACTCGGCTTCCCTTCGCGTCCGGGTCCGTGGACGTGGTGCGCGCCAAGGAGATCCTGGAGCACATTCCCGACTTGCTTGCCTTCGTGCGCGATATCCGCCGAGTCCTGAAGCCCGGCGGACTGTTCCTGAGCCAGACCCCGACTCAGTACTCCATCCTCTACCCGGTGACCAACTTCTACGATGACTACACCCACATTCGGCCTCTCACCCGTTTCGGGATACGGCGCCTGCTGGCAGACGCAGGCCTGGAGACGCTCTACATTCGTGGCTACACTGTGGGCAGGAACCCGGTAGAACGCCTGCTGGGGCGCGTCCTCGGGCGACTCTTTCCTCTCAGCTGGGTGGCGTTGGCCCGGAAGCCCAGTGCTACTTCCATCCGATAGCGCCTAGGGCAGCCGCAGCCGGCCGCCCGGCTCGACGCGGAGGAGGCCGTCGCGGCGCAGCGCCTCCACCAGGTCGAGGAACGCCGCCTCGTCCAGCCCGTCGCCGAAGGTCGGGCGACCTGTCGGCCCAGCCGCTCGAGCAGCTCCGCCGGCGTAAGCGACGCGCCCGGCGGCAGCTCCCGCAGCGCCTGGACGAGGCGACCCCGGTAGTAGCGCCGCGAGCCCCGGAACGGCGGCTGAGCGCGGTACGGCCCCTTCGTGTCAGCGATGCGTCGCTGCGCGGCCTGCGCAAAGAGCGGCCGCTCTAGGCACCAGCGGGCCAGCGGGCAGAGGTGGCAGCGAGGGGCGCGGGTGGGGGAGCTCCGCTGGCGCTGGGACGCGGACGCGAGGCTCGCTCATCGACTGCATGATGGAGCGATGGCCGCCGCGGGGCAAGGCCGCACGTTCAGCGCGGGGCAGCGTAGACAGCGATGGCTTTCGCCTGCTACCATCGCCGCGCGATGCAGGAGATCACCCCCCACGTCCACAGCCTGCACGTCCAGCTCGGCTGGTTCCCCCAGCCCTTCCCGCCCAACGTCCACCTGGTCGTCGATGGTAGCGAGGGCGCCCTCATCGACGCCGGCTTCCCGGACGAGCAGTCCATCAGCAGCCGGCTGGAGGCGCTGCGCGGCTTCCCCGGCCTGACGCTGCGCTACATCGTCATCACCCACCACCACTTCGACCACGCCTCCGGCGCCCACCGGCTGCGGCAGGCCACCGGCGCCCGCATCGTCATGCACCGGGACGAGGCGCCCCTCCTCCAGCGGGCGGCCTCCGAGGAGCTGCCGTCCGACGTGGACATCCCGCCCGAGCGG
>Ga0154830_1051_pt17 | contig 15313 bp, 15 predicted proteins | sample Rifle2008BG16ft_FD_116134 | JGI IMG/M metagenome (GOLD analysis project Ga0154830, IMG submission 116134) | Chloroflexi bacterium RBG_16_68_14 | reverse complement strand
TGGCATCCGGCGGTATCGTTCGTCGCACCACGCGCGCTCGTCTCGGCATCTGCTTGTTCCTCTAATGCGCAACGTCGCCCCGATGAGCCGGGGCGCCGTCACGGGATCCTTGACGCTCCCGTTCGTTTATGTCCCGCCGCCGGGGGTGCCTCCCTTGCGCGTCCCGTACTTGCTGCGTCCGCGCTGCCGGTTGGCGACGCCCTGGGAGTCCAGGGCGCCCCGGACGATGTGGTAGCGCACGCCCGGCAGGTCGCGCACCCGGCCGCCTCTGATGAGGACCACCGAGTGCTCCTGGAGGCTGTGCCCCTCGCCCGGAATGTAGGCAGTCACTTCAATGCCGTTGGTGAGCCGGACGCGGGCGATCTTCCGCAGGGCGGAGTTGGGCTTCGTCGGGGTCATGGTGCGCACCTGGGTGCACACGCCTCGCTTCTGGGGCGACCCCTTCCCCCGCTCCAGCCGGTTCTTCAGCGCGTTATAGGTGAAGCGCAGGGCCGGCGCTTTGGTCTTCCGTACGCCTGCTTTGCGTCCCTTCCGGACGAGCTGGTTGGTGGTAGGCAACGAACCTCCTCAGCGGCGCCTCAAAATCACAATGCGAGGCCAAAAGCCGACATCCGGAGCCTGACCCGGCGTAGGGCGGTCTCACTGCGTTGGACAGCCCTACCCTTGCCGGCGGTCATCACGGTCGGGGCCTTTGGCCTTCCGACTGACGCTCTCGGTTTAGGCGCCGACAGCTTAGTCTAGCTAGAGCGGCATCCCGTGTCAAGCGCACGCGTGGGGCTGGGCGGGCCGCCGAACTCGCGGCGCGTCAGGGTCGCGCCTCAAGTTTTCCGTCCATCACGCCGATATTTCCTCCGGAAGGCCCTTAAGGGATTCCCCCTAGTGCTGGGCCCCTACAGAGCAGGATGAAGTTCTCTCTAAGTTCCTTGCGATCTGCGCTGGCTCATGGCCGGCACTGGCGACTGCTACAGGCGGCGCTGCTGACCGGCGGCATCGGTCTGCTCCTCGTCTCGTCCACCTTCTTCCTGGGAGATGGATGGGACGCGCCGCTGCCGTCCAGCGCCGCCGCTCTTCCGGCGGAACCCTCGGCCCGGGCCTCCGGTGGGCAGCTTCAGGTGGAACATCCCGCGTCTAGCGGGGGTGAAGCCCTATCGAGGCCGGAGGCGCTGGCCGTCGGTCGGGCGCTCACGGGCATCGATCCGGCTGTCCTCCTTGGCGGCCTCGACTGGCTGAAGGCCGCCCTCCAAGCGGTGTCGACGGCAGAGCCCAGGTTGGGCGCAGCGCCTACATCCACGCCCGGATGGGCGCCGGAGCAGCCCGTCGCTCCTCTTGGCCTGGTGGAAGCGCCGCCCGCGCCAGCGGCGCCAGCGGCACCTCCGACCTCTCCGCCGGTGGCTCCGCCTTCGCCGACGGCGCCCAGTTGCCCCACCGCGTCCATGTCCGGCTTCGCCCTGGACCTCTTCAACGCCATCAACAACGCGCGGGTGGGTGAGGGGCTCCCCGTCCTGGCCGCCCACGGGTGCGTGGTGTACGTGGCCCAGCTCCGCTCCAATGACATGGCCAGCCGCGGCTACTTCTCCCACAGCAGCCCGGAGGGGGAGACGGCCTTCTCCCTGATGGACAGCTATGGGGTGCCCTACGGCTGGGCGGGCGAGAACCTGGCCCGTAACAACTACCCCGACGACGAGACCGTCCAGGTCGCCATCGACGCGTTGATGGCGAGCGAGGGCCACCGGGCGAACATCCTGAGCGAGAACTACACCCACCTGGGCGTGGGGATAGCCATCGATTCCGAGGGCATCAAGTACTACACCATGGTCTTCATCGGGCCGGCCTAGCGGCCGCCCCGGAAGAACTCGAAGGGCCCACCCCGAGTGCCGGAGTGGGCCTCGTGCTAGTCGCGGCCGCGGGCGCGCTAGGCGGCTTGCAAGTCTACGAAGTAGGAGGAGCAGACCAGGTCAAGGGGCTCCGGGGAGAGCGTTGGCTCCTCCCCGTAGAACCTGCTGACGTCGATGAGGAGCTCCACTAAGTCCCGAGGGTGGCAGGCCTTGAGCTCGCGGCCGGGGCGTTCATAGTGCGCCGTGATGAGGTGCTGAGCTCCTTCCTCCGCATAGGCGACGCCGTACTCCGCGCAGGCCCGGCGCAGGATCTCCAGGAAGTCCTCCAGCGTAGGGTTGGGGATCTCCACCTTGTGCCGGATGCGGCGGAAGAAGGCTTCATCGCCCAGACGGCCCGGCGGGATGTTCGATGAGAAGATGAGCAGGATATCGAAGGGCAGCTCCAGCGTCTCGCCGGACTGGAGCGAGAGGTGGTCCACCCCTTGCTCCATCGGCGCGATCCAGCGGTTCAACAGCTCCTGCGGCTGGATCAGTTGCCGGCCGAAGTCATCGATGATCAGGAGTCCGCTGTTCGCCTTCCACTGGAGGGGAGCGATGTAGAAGCGGGAGACGGGCGAGTAGCGCAGCTCCAGATCTTCCAGGGTCAGCTCCCCCCCTGCGCTCACCACCGGACGCTTCGTCAGCGCCCAGCGTCGGTCTCGCCGGCGCTCCTTCCCGGTGGTCTGCGTACCCGCATCCTCTTGGCGGCGCTCCGCCAGTGCCGTTGGCGCGATCTGTTGGTGCAGGCGCGGGTCAAAGACCCGAACGATCTGTCCCTGCACCTCCACTGCGTAGGGGACGAGCACCTCCCCCGGCAGCATGCGACCGATGGCCGTGGCGATAGAGGTCTTCCCGTTGCCGGCGCCCCCGTAGATGAGGATGGAGCGACCGGAGTTGACGGCCGGTCCCAGCGTCGCCAGGACTTTTCGGTTGAGCACCAGATGGGAGAGCTCCCTGACGAAGGTCTCGTGGTCGATGCGGATCTCCCTCACAGACTGTCGTTGGAGCACTTCCGTGTAGAGCTGGAAGGGCACCGGCGCCGGGCCGACGTACTGGCTCCGTGCCAACGCCTCTTCCGCCTTTCGCCTCCCCAGGTCCGTGAGCGCGTACTGATACCCCTGCTCACCGATGCCCGCGCTGCCGACGATTTCGACGGCCTGCTGCTGGCGGAGGAAGGTGATGATCTCCTCCGTAATCGAGTAGGGCAGGGCCAGTTGCTCCGCCACCTGGCGCCCGGAGGGCCGGCCGGAGAAGTGGATGACCCTGAATGTCAGGTCAGCCAGCAGCGAGAGCTCCACCCCCGTCTCTTCGATACTCGCCGGCTGGGGTACGAAGGGTGCCATGCCCGCTGCGGGCGGGGATGGCTCCGTCTCGGTGGTCAGCGGGGAAGCCTTAACGGTCATCGTGCAACTTCTCGCGCCGCCAGGCAGCGATGGCCAGGTGCGCAGGCTCCTACCTGATTATCGCGCCGGAACGTCGGGGCGGAACGACGCGCCATCAGCCTGCCAGCAACAGCTCCCCGGTGAGGTCGCCCCAACTGAAGAGCACCAGGGAGACGCAGGCGCCGCTCCGGGCAAAGACCCGGTCCTCGGCCCAGCGCCGGAGGGCCTCTCGGGCCTGCGCCTCCACCGAGCCGCAGCCGTAGAAGTCAACGGGACGGAGCAGGCCGAAGTTGACGCTGGCCAGGGGGTGGCCGTCTTCGTCCCGGACCGCCATCGCCAGCGTGACCTGGTCCAGCCCATACGGTCGATGGGTCTGGCGCAGAACCTCGCGGCACCAAGCCATCACCTCCGCAGCGAGCTGTTCGCTGGCTCCCGCCGTCGCGTCCGGCTCCGTGCGCCAGGTCGTGTGGTACGTGCCTACGCCGGACTCCAGGGCGCGGCGGACGCTGCCGCGCAGCGATGGGCGGAGCAGCAATCGCTGGATCGCGTTGGGCACACGGGCCTCCTGAGAGGCGGGCTGGAGCCAGCCTCTGGAGGAGTATCGGCAGGGCGGAGGTGAGGTTGGAGCGGGCCTATGAGGTGCGGTGGGGGCGCAGCGTCAGCGCTGTGTGGATGAGCAGTGCGCCCAGGAGGGCCAGGCCCAGCCCTGCCATCTTAGGCCAGGGGACGGCCTGGGCGACGCCGGCACCGGTCGATGGCAGGCCAGCGGGCTCCCGGGGAGGCTGCATTACGGCCGGCGCGAGCTCCGAGATGTAGGTAGGCGTGGGCTGCGGCGCGGCGGCGATGGCGGAAGTCTGGCTCACCGGGTCAGAGGAGGGGCCGAAGAGGCCCAGTCCGGTGCCGACGAGGAGGACAGCCAGGAGAAGGCCGATGGGCCAGACCCTCATCACCACGCGCCGCACCGTTCGTCCTCCTCTGAAACGAAAGCCGCCGTCTTCAGCGCGAAGACGGCGGCTGAAGACCCTCCGAATGGTTCCTCTTCGGCAGCTCGGCCGTCGTCCCTTGGGCAGGGGATCGACCCGGAGCTTTGCGCCCCGACGAGTCGGGGGGCCTTGCGGCCTGGCCCCGACTGGTCGGGGCCGTGCTCTTTCGGAGGACTCTCTTCAGTTGTTCACGGGTGGGGCCAGGGGACGCCTACCAGGCCCCGCCTCCTGAATTCGCGTCCCCTGGGCCCGTAGCCCGATCTCGCAGCCCACCCCAGCAGGGAGGACTGTAGACCGCACCGGAAACGGTGGGGGCTCCCACAGGAACACCCCGTTGGCCGCCGGTTCGCCTCCTGCGGCCCGGCGCCCTCTCGACGTTCCGGCATCCCTGCCCTGAACGGGACGGTGAATCGTCCGATACTACCTTCGGATACCAGATCCGACAGCCACCACGAGCGCCTGTGCGCTTTTGCCGGATCGCGCCGCATTCTGGCACAGGCGCAAGCATATGTCAAGTCGGATCGACCGTCTCCTTTGGGATAAACGGGAGGATTCCTGGGCATGTTACAGCGGCAGCGACGTGGATCCCGCCCGGGTCGGCCGTGGCGCGGCCGGGGGTGGGCGCTTGTTGTGCTGGCGGCGGCGCTGCTCCCCTCCCTTGCCGTGTCGGCCCAGGAGCCGGGCCTCACCGTGCAGCTTACCGGCTTCACCGCCGATAGCTGGCCCCAGGCGCAGGCGCTGGTAACGGTGCTGGACAGCGGGGGTCGCCCCGTGGCCGCCCTCACCGAGACGCACTTTCAGGCGCAGCTCAATGGCTCGCCGGTGCCGGTCGTCGATGCCACCACGGGGGTCGATAGCAGCCTCCCCATCGCCGTGGTGCTGGGGTTGGATGTGAGCGGCAGCATGAAGGAAGGGGGCGCGCTGGAACAGGCGAAGGTGGCGGCGCGTCGCTTTCTGGAGGGGCTGGCGCCCCAGGACAGCGTTGCCATCCTTACCTTCCACGATACCGTTGATCTGGTCCAACCCTTCACCGTGGATCTGGCGGCGGCCGGCGCCGCCATCGATGGCCTGACGGCGGCCGGCGCCACCGCCCTCTACCAGGCGACGGCGGAGAGTGTGCGCCTGGCGGCGGAGGCGGAGGGCAGCCGTCGCCTGGTGGTGCTGCTGAGCGACGGCCTTGACCACGGCAGCGTCCTCTCCCGGACCGACGCGCTGACGACAGCGGAGACGCTGGGCGTGCCCGTCTTCGCCATCGGGCTCGGCGCCGATATCGACCGCGACTATCTCCAGGAGCTGGCAGAGAAGAGCGGCGGCCGGTTCGCTGAGACGCCCTCACCAGAAGGGCTGGCCCAGCTCTATCAGGAGGTGGGCGAGCTGCTGCGTGGCCAGTACATCCTGACCCTGGACGCTTCCGGCCTCGGCCTGGCCAAGCAGGAGGCGGCCACGCTCCGGGTGGACGCGACGGTGGACGAGCGGACGGGCGGCGATGAACGGATCGTCTGCCCCCAGAGGCTCTGCGTGGCGCTGAGCGGGCTGGAGGCGGGCGAACGGCTGGAGGAGACGCGTACCCTCACCGCCCAGGTGGTCGCTGAGGACCCGGTGGTCTCCGTCACCTTCCTGGTGGACGGCGCGGCCGTGCTGGAGCTGGCCGAACCGCCTTACCAGTTCACCTTCGACCCCGCCTCCTTCTCCAAGGGCGAGCATGTCGTGACGGTCGAGGCCGCCACCCTTGCCGACAAGGTGAGAACGAACGAGGTCACGCTGCGCATCGGCGCGGCCCCGGGCGGCCTCAGCGGCAACCTCTTCGCGATCGGCGTCATCCTCATGGCTGCCATCGGCGGGGCGCTGCTCTTCCTCCTCTACCTGCGAGGGCGACGCCGTGGCGGGCAGGAGCGGGTGGCCTCGCCCTGGCAGCCTGAGCCGCCTCCAGCGCACCACGCCGCGCAGCAGCCAGGCCGGTCGCTGCGGAAGGAAGAGCCGCTGCCGCCACCGACGGCGTCCCAGGAGCCACTGGGGCACCTCCGTGTCATCAGCGCGCCCTTGGCTGGAGAGACCTTCCCGGTGGGCAGCGCGCCCGTCAGCATCGGCACCGGATATCGCTGCCTCATCCGATTGAGGGAAGCGGGAGAAGGCGAGCAGGAGATCGCGTCGGAGCACGCCCGGGTCTGGATTCGAGAAGGGCAGCTCATGGTGCACGAGGTGCGCCGGCTGACCGAGACAGGTGCCTTGGGCGGCGGCTGGCAGATCCTGACTCCCGGCGATGTGTTCGTCGTCGGCCCGCACACTTTTCGGTTCGAGCTGGCTGCGGACGGTTCCACCGAGCCGGCGGGTGAAGAGACGGCGTTCGTTGACGTGCCCGACATCCTCCGCGACCGATCTGACCGAAGGGGTGCGCAGATGGCTGCGGACGCTGCTGTCCCATCCGCGGCTTCCGTGCCGGAGGAGGCGCGGGAGGGAGGACCGACGCTGGCGACTTGGGGCGGCGCTTCGCAGGACGCATCGCCGGATCGCCCCGGGCCCGCGCGTCTGGAGCCTGAGGAATAGCGGAGCTGGCCTCCTTCTTTTCGGCCAACCCTCTCTAGTCTGCCCCTCTCCCTGCCGATCCTAACTATCAGGGAGTGCTCCCCGACTGGTCGGGGGGCCCGTTCCCCTCACAAGGCATCCTGCTCGATGGTAGCTGTCCCTTCAGACGTTGAGGAACGCATCCTGGTGAAGCGGGCAATCGCCCGCGACCGGGAAGCCTTCGGCGCCCTCTATGACCGACACGTCATTCGCGTCTATCGCCACATCTACTACCTGGTGGGCAACGCGGCGGAAGCGGAGGACCTGACCGCTCAGGCGTTCCTCCAGGCCTGGGAGGCGATCCATCGCTACCAGCAGCGGGGCGCGCCTTTCGTGTCCTGGTTGCTGCGCATCGCCCACAACTTGGGCGTCAGTCACCTGCGCTCGCGCAAGCCTGGCACGGAGCTGCCGGAGACCCTGGTGGATCACAGCCGCGATGGTGATCCAGAGGAGACTCTCCAGCGGCAGGCGGAACGGGAGCGGGTGCGGGAGGCGATCCTGCGGCTGCGGGGCGAGCAGCGTCAGGTGATCATCCTCCGCTTCGTGGAGGACCTGGAATATCCAGAGGTGGCGGAGATCGTGGGCAAGAGCGTGGCGGCGGTGCGCGTGATCCAGCATCGGGCCTTGAACGCGCTGCGCAAGCAGATGCGGCCCGAGGACCTGAAGGGCGCGGCGGCCCACGGCTGATCCTGAGACCCAACTGAATAACACTGCGGGTCGGGCTCCAGCCCGACCGCGTATGGGGACCGTAGGGGCGACCTTCAGGTCGCCACCCACGTCCCATAACGACAAGCCCGTGGCGACCTAAAGGTCGCCGCTACACGCCGGCATGCCATCAATTTCCTCATGGCCTTCAGGCTGGGGTCATGATCCCCCTTCATCTTCCTCCCACTCCCCCTACGGCGTGCCCCTTAGGAAGAATTTCACCAAAAGATGCGGGCCACCCCTTCAGGGGTCTAGTGCTTTTTCCGATGATGATTACGGAACGCACCTAGGTGATCCGCCCGGCCCCGCGCCGGAGCCTGTAAGGGAGGAGAGCGACAGATGAGATTGGTGAACGAAGCGCTCCTGCGCGTGCTCACCGGCTGGCACGAGCTCCAGGCTCGGGCCAAGGATGAGGAAGGGCAGACGTTGGCGGAGTACGGCCTGATCATGGCCGTCATCGCGATTGCTGTGGTGGTGACTGCGGTCATCGCCTTCCGCACCGCGATCATTACCGCCTTCGAAGGCGCCGTCGACTGTCTCGACGGGTCCTGCTAGGGAGCCTGACGAGAGCGACGAGTGGGGGCCCCGACTGGTCGGGGCCCCCTTTTTCTGGGGGAGCTAGTGCCTATCCAACTTTCTTCCGCGCTGAGTATGCGGCTGATATTGACACTCCCTCACCCCGGCCTTCGGCCACCCCTCTCCCTCGTTGACGAGGGAGAGGGGCCGGGGGTGAGGGAGAAGGGGCAGGTTTCAAACCTGTCCCTTCAGACAGCCGCCCGCCAGCTCGCCATCAGCATGCGGGAGGATCAAGTTGGAGGGGAGCTAGCGTGGGCGGAACGGCCGCCGCTCCTCTTGCCATCACCCATCTGGCCGCTGGAAGGCGACCGGCACGTAAACCTCGACGGCCACCAACCGATACATAAGATAGATGCCCGCCCGGGCCGCTCCCGTTCTGCTCCGTCAGGGCGCGACGGCCATTCCGCGAGATAATGAGGAAGTCGCCATGGCTCAACCAATGACAAGCATCGCTGCCAGTCACGTAAACCGCCGCTTTCTCTTCCTGGCCCTCATCCTGGCCATCCTTAGCGCGGTTCTCGTGTATGCCGCCATCTCCCGTTCCGACTCCGGCGGGGGGACCGCCTCCGCCGCGGACGTGCCGGTGGTGGTAGCGAAAGCCGCCATCCCGGCAGGCACCACCATCACGGCGGGCATGCTGGAGGTCCGGCAAGTCCCCCAGTCGGCGGTGGGTGACGGGGCGCTGACCAGCCTGGACGAGGCGGTCGGGAAGGTGGCCCGCTTCCCCATCGCCATCAACGAGCAGATGCTGGCGTCCAAGTTTGTGAGCGGGGTAGAGGCCGTCAGCAACGATGTGCTGAGCAACATCTTGGAGGAGGGGAAGCGGGGCATGGCCATCACCGTGGACGCTGTCGTCGGCGCGGGCGGCCTGGTGCTGCCGGGCGATTATGTGGACGTGTTCGCCGTGCCAGACAAGCTGGTCGGTCAGAGCCATCCGGGCGCCTTCCTGCTGGCCGAGAACGTCGAGGTCATCGCGGTGGAGCAGACGCTGGTGGAGCTACCGCCCAGCGCCCCTGGGCTGCGCGAGGGAGAGGAAGCGTCTAGCGCGGGATCAGAGGGCGACCAGCGCGTCCGCGGCGCCGAGGCGGAGCCGAATCCGGAAGCGATGACCGTCACGCTGATGCTGACGCCTGAGCAGGCATCTAACCTGTTCTGCGGCGACCAGTTGGGCACGCTGCGGCTCGCCGTGCGAGCATTTGGCGATTCCGGCCCTTCCGGGCTGCCTGTCGAAATCTGCGTGATCAACGCGGAGGAGGCATAGGAAACAGCGCCGCAGTAGCGGCGAGCTCGAGAGAGGCAGGTCACGGTGCCGCGCAACCCTGAGATCATCATCGTCGATCCCGATCCGGACGCCCGGTCGGACGCGAAGCACGTGCTCACGTCGAGCCAGCTCACGGTGGTGGGCGAGGCCGACTATGGCATCGAGGCGGTCACCGTCGCGAGGGAGCACCCCCCGGACATCTTCCTGGTGAGCATGGAGGAGCCGGTGGTCCGGGCGATCCGGACCATCCAGATGCTGGAAGGAATCGCCCCCAAGGCGGCCGTCATCGCCTACTCCTCCCTGGCCGACGCCGGGTCCGTGCGACGCGCCATGGTGGCCGGCGCCCGCGACTACCTTATCAAGCCGCTCAAGCCGGAGGACGTGACCCGCGCCATCTACGGCATCCTGGAGCAGGAGGAACGGCGGCGCCTTCAACTGGAAGGCGAGGCGAACGAGCCGGTGGCCCGCGGGACGGTGGTCACCGTCTTCGGGGCTAAGGGCGGCATCGGCAAGACCACCATCGCCACCAACCTCGCCACCGCCATGGTGCAGGCCACCAACGCCAACGTGGCGCTGGTGGACATGGACACCCGCTTTGGCGACGTAGCCATCATGATGGACATCGCAGTGGAGCGGAGCATCGCCGACGTGGCCCGGCGCATCGATGAGCTGAACCGGGAGTCGATCAAGGACAGCCTGGTGCGCCACCACACGGGCATCAGCATCCTGCCGGCGCCGCTCCATCCCACGGAGTGGCGGGACCTGACGCCCCAGCACATCGAGAAGATCGTGGACCTGCTGGCGCAGGGCCACGACTACGTCGTCATCGACACGCCGGGCACCTTCAACGAGATCATCGCCACCACGCTGGAGCTGAGCGACATCATCCTGCTGGTCACCAGCATGGACATCACCAGCATCAAGGACACGGCGCTGGCGCTGGAGATGCTGCGGACCGCGGACGTGCCAGAGGAGAAGGTGAAGCTCATCGTCAACCATTCGACGTCGTCCAACAGCTTGCGCGAGGAGGACGTGGAACGGGTCTTGGAGTACACGGTGACCTGGCGCATCCCCCACGATTACAACGTGGCAAGCGCCAACCAGTTGGGCGTCCCCATCGTGGTGGCCAAGCCGTACGCTCGCGTCTCGCGCGCCGTCACCGACATGGCCTGCGCGCTGGCTGGGCTGCCCAGGGAGCGGAAGGGTTTCCTGGAGCGCTTCGTTGGGCGAGCGAGCTGATCCAGAAAGAACTAGAGGAGTACCGCCTAGATGAGTCAGTTTTCCTGGCAATTCCGATCCTCCGCCGATGCGCAAACGCCGGACCGGCCGTCTCTGCGGCGGGGCCAGAGCGCCCAGGCCATCGACGAGCTCAAGTTCACCCTCCACCAGCGGCTGATTGAGGAGCTGGACCCCACCAAGCTGCGGGGCCTGGAGCCGGAGCGGGCGCGGGAGGCGGTCGTGGTCGCCGCCCGCTCCCTCATCGCCCAGGAGATGCCGGGCATCGTCGGCGCCATCCGCGACGAGCTGGTCAGCGCGGTGACGGATGAGGTGCTGGGGTTGGGCCCCATCGAGCCACTCATCGGTGACCCCTCCATCTCCGAGATCATGGTGAACGCGCCCGATCAGGTCTTCTATGAGCGAGAAGGGCGGCTGTATCTGAGCTCTATTCGCTTCCGCGATCACGCGCACATCATGCGCATCGTGGAGCGCATCGTGGCGCCGCTGGGCCGCCGGGTCGACGAGTCCTCTCCCATGGTGGACGCCCGGCTGCCGGATGGCTCCCGCGTCAACGTCATCATCCCGCCCGTCGCCCCGAAGAGCCCCACAATTACCATCCGGAAGTTCCAGGCGGACAAGATGACCATTGAGGACCTGATCATGGTGGGCTCGATGACGCGGGAGCTGGCGGAGTTCTTCCGCGCCTGCGTTCAGGTGCGCCTCAACATCATCGTCTCCGGTGGGACGGGCACCGGCAAGACGACGCTGCTCAACGCCCTCTCCTCCTTCATCCCCGATACGGAGCGGATCGTCACCATTGAGGACCCCACCGAGCTGATGCTCCAGCAGGGCCATGTGGTGAGCCTGGAGGCCCGCCCGCCAAGCCTGGAGGGGAAGGGTGAGGTCACCCAGCGGGACCTGGTGCGCAACGCCCTGCGCATGCGGCCCGACCGCATCATCGTGGGCGAGGTGCGCGGGCCGGAGGCATTTGACATGATGCAGGCGATGAACACCGGCCACGAGGGCTCGCTGGGCACGGTGCACGCCAACTCACCCCGTGACGCCCTGGCCCGCATCGAGAACATGATCCTGATGGCCGGGTTGGACCTGCCGGTGCGGGCCATCCGGGAGCAGATGACCTCCGCCATTCACGTGATCGTGCAGATCGCCCGCCTGCCGGACGGGAGCCGCAAGATTACCCGCGTCTCGGAGATCACCGGCATGGAGGGTGACATCGTGTCGATGCAGGACCTCTTCCGCTTTGAGCAGCGGGGCATCGATAGTGACGGCCGGGTGGTAGGCGAGTTCCGGGGCACCGGCATCCGGCCCAGGTTCACCGAGAAGTTTGAGGTCGCCGGCATCCATCTGCCGCCAGATCTCTTCATGCCGGTGGGAGTGTGACGATGGATCTGCTGGCGTTGGGCGCCGCCGGTTCGCTTATGGTCACGGTCATGGCCTTTGCGCTGGCCTTCTTCTCGGGGGCCGCCGCCAGCTCCCAGATCCGGGGCCGGCTGGAGGGGGCGCTGGGTGGCACCTCGGTGGTGCAGGGTGCCTCCGTCGTTACCCTGCGGAAGAGTCGCAGCCCCCTGGGCGCCTACCAGTCCATCATCTCCGGCGCCTGGCTCCAACGGATGGAGCGAGAGCTGCGCCTGGCCGATAGCCAGTTGCAGCCCATCGACCTCGTCGCCATGCGGGTCGCGCTGGCCGGACTGGGCCTTGCGCTCCCGTATCTGTTCCTCGACGGCGTGCTGGGCATGCTGGGCGCAATGGCAGCGGCGCTGGTGGGCTTTCAGCTACCACAGATCTGGCTGGGCCGGCGGCGGGCGTCGCGCCAGAAGAAGCTGGAGGAGCAGCTTCCGGACGCCCTTACCTACGTCGCCAACTCTCTCAAGGCGGGCTTCGGGCTGATGCAGAGCCTTTCCATGGCGGCCGATCAGCTTGAACACCCTATTGCGACGGAGCTGGCGCAGGTGGTACATGAGACTAACGTGGGTTCGAGCATGGAGGAGGCCTTCCTGGCCCTGAGCGAGCGCAACGGCAACTACGACCTGGATCTGGTGGTAACGGCTGTCCTGGTGCAGCGGTCAGCGGGTGGCAACCTGGCGGAGATCCTGGGGACCGTTACCGAGACGATGCGGGAGCGAACGCGCATCCGCGGCGAGATCAGCACCCTCACGGCGCAACAGAGTCTCACCGGCGTCGTGATCGGCCTGTTGCCGGTGGGGGTAGGCGCTATGTTCCTGCTGGTCAGCCCGGACTACATCATGCTGCTCTTCAAGGAGACGATCGGGCAGGTGCTGCTGGGCGTGGCCGCCCTCCTGGAGGCGGTGGGTATTTTCATCATCCGGCGCATTCTCGATATTGAGGTCTAGGGATGATACCGTTCCTTGCCGCGGTCGCCGTCTTCGCCACCATCCTGTTCTTCCTGCTGGCGCTAACAGGGACGGATACCAGGATGCGCACGCGGCTGGAGGCCTTGCGGGGGCGATCGAGAGTCGAAGCTCAGGAAGAACAACGGCTATCGCTGGCGGACAGGATGCTGCTCCCCGTGGCGCAGGTGCCGGCGCAGCTCGCGAGATGGCTCATGCCCACCGCAATGCTCGATCGCATTCGGGTGCGCCTGGTGCTGGCCGGAGAGCCGATGACGCTGAACGCCTTCCTCACTTTTCAGCTGGTGACCACCGGCACCTTCCTGTTCCTCCCGCTCCTGCTCATTGCGGGGGGCAGGCTTACGCTGAGTCCTGCCATGTTGCTTGTCCTCCTGGGGTTGGTGGCAGTGGGCTTCCTGTTTCCCAGCATGTGGCTCCGGCAGCGTGTGACCCAGCGTCAAGCGCAGATCATCAAGAGCCTGCCGGACTCCTTCGACCTGATCACTACCTGCGTCGAAGCGGGCCTAGGGCTGGACGCCTCCCTCGCCCGCGTTGCCGAGAAGGTGGAGGGCCCCTTCGCCGAGGAGCTCTCGCGTACCCTGCGGGAGATCGCCCTTGGTAAGATGCGGCGGGATGCGCTACGCGAGCTGGGAGAAAGGACGGGCGTGCCCGACTTGGTGACCTTCGTGAACGCGGTGATCCAGGCGGAGCAGATGGGCTCCAGCGTAGGCGCGGTGCTTCGCGTCCAGTCGGAGCAGCTCCGGGTGCGGCGGCGGCAGCGGGCGGAGGCGCAGGCTTATAGGGCGCCCGTCAAGATGATCTTCCCCCTGGTCCTGTGCATCTTCCCCACCCTGTTCATCGTGATCCTGGGCCCGGCGGTGATCACGATCATGAGGGATTTCCCTGGCCTCAAGTAACGGTCCCCCCGTGCGCATCCGGAACAGCACCCGCAGCACCCAACTGGCCAGCGACGCCCGCCCCGCCCGCGGGTTCTGGTCTCGCCTGGTCGGCCTGCTGGGACGTGCTTCTCTCCAGCCGGGCGAGGCGCTGGTGCTGGACCCGTGCAACTCCGTCCACACCGTCTTCATGCGGTTTCCCATCGACGTCGTGTACGTCGACCGCTCCCGCCAGGTGCTCAAGGTCGTCCCGGACCTCAAGCCGTTCCGGGTGAGCGGCGTGCTCCGAGGCGTCTGCGCCGTCATCGAACTGCCCAGCGGCACCATCGCCAACACCGGCACCGCGCCGGGCGATCAATTGGTCTTCGAGCCCTGAGGTTCTAGCTCCGAGCTGCAGCTTCTCTCGGCCTCCCACGTGGAGGTCTCCGCGTGCCGCGAGGACTCTGTCGGCTTAGGGCGGGGCCGCGCAGCTGTGCTGGTACTGGTACTTGACCGACAGGATGTCGTTCGGCGCGTCTATCCTGCCGTCCGGCCCGCTTCGGCTCCAAGGATACGATCCGACCACCGGGCCACGGTCGTAGGTTGAGGCATAGCCTGGATCACCTGTCCGCAGTCGGTACCTCAGCATGACCTGGAGGATATCGTTAGGCGCGTCGATTTTCTTGTCCCCGTTGGTGTCGAAGAAGTCCCAGGGGTTGAGGGGGTCGCGTAGGCCGCCCAGCTTCTCGTCCGGGCCCACCTCCTCGCCGTCGGCGCAGCTGTCACCATCGGTGTCCGGGTTATTGGGATCGGTGCCTAGGATGGCTTCCTGACTGTCCGGCAGGCCATCGGCGTCCGCATCGGGCAGGGGCGTGAGGGTGACCGTCGGCGTGTTCGTGATGGTGGGGGTGAGCGTGATGGTGGGGGTTTCCGTGGGCGTGGGCGTGTCGGTCGGTGTGGGGGTGAGAGTAGCGGTGAAAGTAGGCGTTGGGGTGGGCAGGATCACGCTGGTCCTCTCCGTGTCGACGTTGTTCGCGACTTCAACGAGCTCCGGGATATCGCTGATGGGGAGGTCAACCAGGGCCACGTTCTCCACGGTGGTCGCCGTCGCCCTGGTCATGGTGCCGGTGATGGTGACGGTGGCGATGTCTCCCGGGTCGAACGCTCTCACGAAGTCGCAGTGCACTTCGCTTCCGCCCACGACGAAGCAGGTCCCGCCGAAGGTCGCCGAGAAGCCCGAGATGGTGAAGCCCGCAGGTAGCTGGTCGATCACCTCCACGGGGATCACTATTCCGGTAATCGGGTCTCGTTGCCCGCCGGCGGGGAACCCCCCAACGTTGGTCACCACAATCGTATAGGTAAGCGCTTCGCCGCTGACCACCGGGTCGACGCTGTCCGTCTTGCTAATGGCGAAGTCACCCGGGATGGGCGTGGCCGTCGACGTCGGGGTTGACGTGGAGGTCGGCGTGTATGGCGGCGTGATGCTGGTGGTCGCCTGGGCCTCGTTG
>Ga0154830_1048_pt6 | contig 15461 bp, 10 predicted proteins | sample Rifle2008BG16ft_FD_116134 | JGI IMG/M metagenome (GOLD analysis project Ga0154830, IMG submission 116134) | Chloroflexi bacterium RBG_16_68_14 | reverse complement strand
GGGCGATGGTGGCGACCGCCGGAAGCGGGCAGCGCACCAGGGCGCGCCGGGCGGCGCTCTCGCGGCGCTCCGCGTAGAGCAGACCGTCTCGGATCTCCAGGCCCCCGGCCTCCAGCACCAGCGGCCAGCCCAGCAGCTCGCTGAGCTGGATCGGCGTCACGCCGGTATCGCCGTCGCCGGCGCGGACCCCGCAGAGGGCGAGGTCGGCGCCCAGCCGGCGGACGGCGGCGGCGAGCGCCCGCGCTGTCGCCAAGGTGTCGGCTCCCGTGAGCAAGTCGTCCCAGGCGCGGACCGCGTCGTCGACGCCCGCGATGAAGCAGGAGCGCAAGGCCGTATCCACGTCAGGCGGGCCGACGGCGAGGGCGGTGATGCGGGCGGCCGGCTCGGCGTCGCGCAGGCGCAGCGCCTCCTCAATGGCGTGCTCGTCGGCGCGGTTGAGGGCGCGGGCCGTCTCGGACGCGTGGTGCGTCTCGAAGGGCGGTGGGCTCTCGCGAGGGAGCGCCGCGGCCACGCAGACGACGATGTGGAGCGCCATCATGGGCTCCCCAGTGTTGCGTTCTCTTCGTCCAGCCGGTCGATGAGGGCGGCCACCACCTCCCGCACGTCGCCCACCAGCGCCAGGCCAGCGCGGCCCATGATGGGCGCGTAGGAGTCGGTGTTGATGGCGACCACCGTCTCGGCGTCGCGGATGCCCGTCAGGTGGTGCACGGCTCCGGAGATGCCGCAGGCGATGTACAGCCGCGGCGCCACCACCCGGCCCGACTGGCCGACCTGGCGGTGGTAGGGCACCCAGCCGGCGTCCACGGCTACCCGGGAGGCGGCTACGGCGCCGCCGAGCCGCCGCGCCAGCTCGCCCAGCAGCGCGAAGCCGTCCGGGCCGCCCACGCCGGCGCCACCCGCCACGATCACCGTCGCCTCCTCCAGCTCCATCTCGAAAGGATCGACGGGCCGCACCTCGAGTACCTCCGGTCCTGCGGGCGCGGGCTTCGGCGAGGACACGCGCAGGAGCTCACAGTCGGCGGGCTGCCCCGGCGGCGGTGCGGTGGCGGAGCTCAGCTCCAGCGTCAGGACGGCAGGTTCCGAAACGATGAGGAGCGTGCAGGAGGCCCGGCCCTCGTAGGCGGCGCGCACGACCCGGATGCCTTCTTCGCACGTCTCCGCCCATCGGCAGCCGGTGGCCAGCCCGGCACCCAGGCGGGCGGCGACGCGAGCGGCCAGCTCGCGGCCCTGGGGCAGGTCCGGCAGCAGCAGCGCCCGAGGTGCGTGGTCGCGGGCGAGGCCGGCGAGAGCAGCCGCCGCGGCGGACGATGAGGGCACTCCATGGTCGCAGGTGACACAGTAGGCCCGCCTGGCGCCGTAGTCGGCTATCGTGGAGCGAAGGCTGTCAGGAGGCTCGCCGAAGATGACTGCCTCGATGGAGGCTCCGGGCGGCTTGGCCAGGCGTCGGGCGCTGGTGAGCAGCTGCGATAGGGCGTCTGCTGCGGTCGACGGTGGAAGGACGGCCCAGACGGGCGGCGCCTCCACAGCGCTACGACCCCTCGGCGGGAGCCTCCTGGCCGCCTGCCGGGGCGGGCTGCTGGAACTGGGGAGCGACGACTCGCGCCTCTAGATTGAGGGCGTGGCGCACGTACTTCAGCTCGTCGTCGCGCCAGGGCAGGGGCGCCGGCTCCTGGACCAGCCCGTCCCGCTTCAGCTCCTCGACTACCTGCGGGTCCTCCTCGAAAGGCGTACCGCACTTCATTTCGGAGAAGAGGTCGGTGAAGGGGGCCTTGCGGGTCTGGCCGCCCGCCTCCCACGATTCGGCTGGGTAGCCGACGGACATGAGGCAGACGGGCACCGCCGTGTCCGGCAGGTTGAGGAGCTTGCCGATCTGCTCCAGGCGAGGGGTGCTCATGCAGCAGGTGCTCAGACCCAGGTCCCAGGCCATCATGGTCGCCTGGGCTATCGCTTGGCCCAGGTCCATGAAGGCGAGGGGCGCCACCGCCGACTGCTCCCAGGTGGCCGAGAAGGCGGCGCGCAGGTTCTGGTCGATGACCTGCTTCGTCAGCTCCGGGTCGTCGCCGATGCGGCGCTGGTCTACCAGGTCGAGCAGGTTGCCGATCCACTTGTTGATCTCGTACGCGGCCTTGTCGTGGTACCAGAGGATGAAGCAGGGGGCGGTCTGCATCTGCTGGTAGCCCAGGGGTGGTGTGATGGCCTTGATCAGCTCCGAGGAGGACTGGTCCTTCCAGATGACGACGGCCTTGGCCGAGTTGACGTTGCCCACGCAGGAGGCGCGGCGGGCCGCCTCCAGCATCTTCTGGACCTTGCTGCGCTCTACCGGCCGGTGCGGGAGGTAGAAGCGGATGGTGCGTCGGTTGCCCAACACCCGCTGGAGTTCCATGTCAGCCTGCTCCCTTCCGTTAGACCGCCCGCCCCGCCCGCAGGCCGTCCAGCGTACAGTAGTAGAGCTTGCGAGGCGAGAGGCATTGCCCCGCCCCGTGGACCTCGATGCCGCTGTCCTGGAGCGCCCGCCACAGCTCATCCCGTGCCCGGCTCCCCATGGCCACGACCACGGTATCGACCCCTTCGATGCGGCGCTCCCGGCCGGACAGCGGGTTGAAGGTGATGACGGTGTTGCCTTCGACGGCCCGTATCCCGGTCAGGGTGGAGATGGTCACGCCCTTGCCGTAGAGGCGCGCCAGGGTCATCATGTGCGTGATCTGCTCGACCTCCGCTCCGGCGGCGCCCTGGGGCACCAGCACCTCCACCTGCTTCCCGCGCTCGGCCAGGAAGTCGGCGGTGCTCAGGCCCTCCATCCCCTGGTCGGCGGCGAGGAGCACTACCCGTTCGCCCACCTCGCAGCGTCCCATGAGGACGTCTCGGGCCTGCACCACGCAGCCGCTCTCGTTGGGGAAGGGGGGATCGCCCGCCCGGCCGCCGGTGGCGACGATGACGGCGTCGGGCGAGGCCTGCCGGATGAAGTCCAGGTCTACCTCGCAGCTGAGGTGCACCTCGACGCCCAGCTTCTCGAACTGGCGCTGATAGTAGCGCACCGGCTCGGCCATGTCCTGGCGGCCCGGCGCCTTGGCCGCGATAAGGAGCTGGCCGCCCAGCACGGTATCGCGCTCGTAGAGGCTGACCTTATGGCCGCGGACGGCGGCCGCCCGCGCCGCCTCCATGCCGGCGATGCCGCCGCCCACCACCACCACTCGCTTGGGCTGCGGGGCGGGGGCGAGGGCCAGCTCCTCCTCGCGACCCGGCGTGGGGTTCAGGGCGCAACTGATGCCGGTGTTAAAGCCCACCCGGCCCCAGCACGCCTCGTTGCAGGCGATGCAGTAGCGGATCTCGTCCAGACGGCCTTCCCGAGCCTTGTTCGACAGCTCCGGGTCGCAGATGTTGGCGCGGGTCATGCCCACCATGTCCGCCTGGTGGTTGGCCAGGATGCGCTCGGCCATCACCGGGTCGTTGATGCGGCCGATGCAGAAGACGGGGACGTCCACCGCCTCCTTGATGCCGGCCGCCAGGTAGACGAAGGAGCCGGGCGGAATGTACATGGGCGCGATGACGGCGCCGCCGGCGCCGTAGAAGCTCACGTTGATGAAGTCCAGCTTGCCCGACGCCGTCAGCGCCTGCGTCATGCGCTGCATGTCCTGGAGCGTCAGCCCGTTGGGGTCAAACTCATCGGCGCTGATGCGCATGCCGGCGGTGTACTCCGGCCCCACGGCCTCCCGCACCGCGTCGATCACCTCGTGGGCGAAGCGGAGGCGGTTCTCCTCGCTCCCGCCGTAGTCGTCCGTGCGCTGGTTGGAGGAGGGCGACATGAACTGCTCGATGAGGTAGCCGTGCGCGCCGTGGATCTCCACGCCGTCCAGTCCGGCGCGCTTCATCCGCTCGGCGGCCGTGGCGAAGCCCTCGACCACCTCCCGGATCTCGCCGACAGTCATCTCGTGGGGGATCTCGCCGTAGAAGGGGGAGGCGAGGGGGGAGGGCGCCCAGACGGGGTAGCCCAGCGCCCGGCTGCTGCTGTTGCTGCCGGGCTGCCAGATCTGGGCGAAGATGCGCGCCCCGTGCCGGTGCACCTCCTCCACGACCGGCTTGAACGCCTCGACGCAGCCCTCCTCGTAGAGCCGGATCATGCCGTCGCCGCGACCGGCGCTCGGGTGCACCGGCTGCACCTCGGTGATGATGAGGCCGATGCCGCCCTTCGCCTTCGCCCCCCAGTACTGTCGGTGGCGGTCTGAGGGCTTGCCGTCCTTGGCGAAGCCGGTGAAGTGGGCCGTGCTCAGGATGCGGTTCCGCACCTGGCAGGAGCCGACGGCCAGGGGGGGAAAGAGATATTCGAACTGGACCGGGCTGGGAGCAGAAGCAGCCATGGGTACCGCTCCTCGGCGGCTACTGCTCTAGCATAAGGGAGTGCCAGCCGTTGGAGAAGGCCTTGATGCCGCCCCGCTCTCCCTGGCTCCCCTCCCACACGGCGAAGGCCACCTTCATCGGCCGGCCGGGGCGGAAGCCAACCGTCCCCGCGCTCTGTGGTGAGCGCAGCGACCGACCGACCACCACCCGCCACACGCCGTTGTCCCAGGAGCTCCGAGCGAGCAGTCGCCCGCCCGGCGTCTCCGTGACCGTCCCCAAGCCGGTAGCAACGATGTGGTGAGGGGCCTCGTCGTCGGCGCGCCAGTACCAGGCGCTGACGGGTGCTTTGGGCGAGCCCATGGTCTGGAGGGGCGCGTCGCCGTTGACGGGGAAGAGGATGCCGGCGGCGTCGGGGAAGCTGGGGCCCGAGTGGGTGCGGTTAGGCGTCTCGTCTCTCCACTCCAGGTGGAAGAAGAGCTGGCGGCCGTTGTGGGCGGGCCGCACCGTCAGCGCCCGTACCGTGCCGGTGGGCCTGTCGCTCCACTTGGCCCGGATGTAGCGCGAGGGCTGGAGCTGCACGGGCGTCCCTTCCAGGGAGATCACGTCGGGCGCCACCTTGGCCCAGTGGCGCGAGCTCGGATTGAGGAGTTCCTCCGTCGTAGCGTCCAGCTTCTTCGCTTGCATAAGCACTCCCAAGCGTAAATCTGTGCCTAATTCTCCTGGAAGCGGTCGGGAGGGACTAGGGCCGAACGGCCATACTGCGGGGGCCATTGGTCACGTGTCGCTACCGCACTGGCCAGAGCGGCGGCGCAGAGCCGCGCCGGTGCGCCCGGTCTGGTAGCTCTCAGGTTCGCAAGTGTGCTGGTCGATACTTCATGAGGAGCGAGCTTTCTGTTCAGCTCCAGCTTCGATTCGCGGGCTGGGAGGTCGAAACTCGGATATCCGGCGTGCTTGACAAGAACTACCCGCCGTTCGCTGCTGTCGCCGATCTGGCCAGGGGCCAGGCCAGGCTGCTGCGCCTTGTCGTAGCGGCCGGCTGCCTGTTCCTCGTCTTCTACACGGTTGCGCTCATCGTCATTCCTAGCGAGCTCTATCTCGGTATCCACAGCAACGTCCTCTACAATGTGCCGCCCATGGCCGCCCTTGGCCTGGCGATCTTCCCCATTCGGAGGAGCCGGGGTCGGGAGCGGCTGGGCTGGCTGTGCCTGGCCTTCCTCCTCCTCACCTGGGAGATCGGGGAGTGGACGTACTCCTACTATGACCTCGTGCTCGACACTGAGACGCCGTTCCCCGGCTACGCGGACATCGCGTACTACGCAGGCTATATCGCCTTCATTGCGGCGATCCCGCTCCTGGTATTTCCGAAAGAGAGGCTGGAGGACCGGCGCTGGATCATCGACGCGCTCATCGTCATGGCCATTGCCGGCGTCGTGTCCTGGGAGTACATTCTCGAACCGACCGTCACATCGAGTGGGTACAGCGCGCTGTACGAGCTCATCGCCCTCGGCTACCCGCTCCTGGATATAGGTCTGCTCACAGCCTTAGTGGTGACGTTGTACGCGTCCGGCGGGAGGTTCTCCTGGCGCAGCCTGGTCCTGGTGGGAGCCACCCTGGCCAGTATCGTGGCGGACGGCATCTACACGTACGCGGTGGCCACCACCGGGTACGACAACGTCGGCAATCCCCTCGAATTGGGCTGGCTGCTGGCCTACGTCCTGCTTGGCATCTGCTTCGTCCTCCCGGACGAGCGACCTCAAGAGGCTGCTCCGCCGCGACCTTCTTCGGTGGGGCTGGTGCTGCCGTACGCGGCCATCTTGCTGGCCTCGGGCCTGGCCATTGGGGGCGCCGTCTGGGGGAGCCCTTCGCCGGTGCTCATCGGCGGAGCGATCGCGGTGGTGCCGCTTGTCTTCCTGCGCCAGCTCCTGACCCTTCGCGAGAACTCTACTCTCAATCGGAGGCTGAGGCGCGAAGCCGGTGTGCAGCGGGCGCAAGGACGCGTGCTGGAGATGGTCGCTTCCGGAGCGCCGCTGCACGACACGCTGGATGAGTTGGTTCGCATGGTCGAGAGGCAGACGGAGGGCATGCTCTGCTCGATCTGTCTGATCAGCGACGATGGCACGAAGCTGTTGCCAGCGGCAGCGCTCGGCCTGCCTGTCGCGCTTACCAATGCGATAGCAGACGGGATTCCCATCGGCCCCCAGGCTGGGTCCTGCGGGACGGCGGCTTACCGCAAAGAGCCGGTCGTCGTGTCCGACATCGCTGTCGATCCTCTGTGGGCCGGCTTTCGAGAAGTGGCCCTAAGCAACGGCATTCGCGCCTGCTGGTCTACCCCCATCTTCTCCCCAACCGGGGGCGTGCTGGGGACGCTGGCGATGTACTATGGCGAACCTCGCGCTCCCGGCGAGGAAGAGCGGCAGCTCATCGATACCGTCACGCACCTGGCTGGCATCGCTATCGAGCACGATACGGCGGAGGCGTCACTACGCGAGAGCCAGGCGCGGCTCCGTTTGCTGAACGAGCAGGCGCCGGCCGTGTTGTGGGCAGTGGACAGAGAGCTCCGGTTCACCTCCTCCCTGGGTACGGGACTTAAGACGTTAGGTCTTCAACCCAACCAAGTCATCGGCGTGACGCTCTTTGAGTATTTCCAGACAGATGATCCTGGATTCCGGCCTATCGCGGCCCACCGCCGCGCGCTGCGGGGCGAATCGGTGCGATACGAGGGGGCCTGGGCCGAGCGGGTGTTTGACTGCCAGGTGGAACCGCTGCGCGATGCGGAAGCCAACATCATCGGGGTCATCGGCGTCGCGACGGATATCACGGAGCGCAAAGGGATGGAGGAGGCGCTTCGAGAGCAGACGAGGCGCGATCCCCTCACCGGTGCCCTCAATCACGCCGGCATCATCGAGGAGCTCCGGCTCTGCATCTCGAACGGCAACCGCGGGTTCGCCATGGCGATGGTGGATGTGGACGGCCTGAAGGCGGTCAATGATACCTACGGTCACCAACTGGGCGATGCCGTGCTCGTGGCCGTCGCTAACGCTCTCTCGCAGGACGGGGCAACCGTGGGGCGGTACGGTGGCGACGAGTTCATCGTGCTCCTCCCGGACACTGACCGGGCGGGGGCAGAACGGTATCGCTCAGCCATATTAGACGTACTGGCGCGTGCCACCCTGAGCGACCCTGAGGCTCGCGCTACCGTCCCGGTGGTGGCGAGCGTCGGCCTCGCCGTCTACCCGGATGAGGCCGGTGGTATCGCTGAGCTGATCGAGCTGTCGGACAACGCCATGTACGTGGCCAAGCGCCAGCGGCCCACCACTCCTGAGGATCTCAGCGGCGCACGCTCGCTGGACGACGACCAGGCGGCGAAGCTGGTGGGCGAGATCGTGCCCTTCCTTACCGCTCCGGGCGATGCGAACGAGAAGCTGCGCCTGGTGGCCCACCGCCTTTCGGTGGGCGCCGGATACGACGGCGTGAACATTGAAGTGTTCTGGCCGGACCGCAGGGCGCCGCCGACCTCGCAAGACGCCTTCGCCGAGGCGCCCGATGAGCTGATGCAGGCCTGGAACCAGGAACAGCGAGAACGCGTCGGCCACCCCATCGGCGATATCCTGGAGCGCACCCTTCGCCCGATCATCATGAATGACCTGGAGCACGACGAGCTGCTTACAGACCTCCAGCGGGAGCTCCTGCGTGGGGCGGGGATCAAATCGGGCTTGGTCGCACCGATGGTCTGGGAGGGCCGGCTAGTCGGGACGCTCTCCGTAGGGAGTAAGCGATTGGGGGCGTTTACGCCGAAGGATGCCCAGTTCGTCATGACTGTGGCTACTCAGATGACGGCCATCACCCGGATGGGAACACTAATGGAGCAGCTCCAGCACTCCTCCAACAGCCTGGTGCGGGCGCATGAGGAGACCGTGCTGCTGCTCGCCGCTGCCGCCGAGGTCCATGACCGCTCCACAGGCCGCCATCTGCACAGCATGCGCATGGTGGCCGAGCACCTCGCTCTTGAGCTCGGTTATGGTGGGGAGGATGCCGGCCGCATCGGCCTGGCCGCCGTGCTGCACGACATCGGCAAGATGCAGGTTCCGGAGGCGGTGTTGTCCTGGCCAGGCAAGCTCGCTGACAGCGAATGGCGGGTGATGCAGCAGCATACCGTCTGGGGCGCCGAGTTCTTGGCCGGCCATCCGGGCTTCGAGCTGGCGGCCGCCATCGCCCGCTCCCACCATGAGCACTGGGACGGTAGCGGCTATCCGGACGGGTTGGCCGGTGACGAGATCCCCGGGGTCGCCGCCATCACGACCGTCGCCGACGCGTTCGACGCCATGGTCAGCGGCCGCCCGTATCGGAAGCCCCGCTCCGTCGTCGCTGCCGTGCGCGAGATCGTGGCGTTCTCAGGCAAGCAGTTCAGCCCTAAGGTGGTGGAGGCCCTGGTGCGGCTCCACCAGCGGAAGGTGCTCACCCGATTGCGGCGGGCCCTGGCAGACGACCGCGCGGCGGCGTGAGATCGATGGCGCGGGGGCAGGATAGCCAGAGTTCCATCTGTGTCCGCCTCAGCGCGCCTCCAGCCCCTGTGCTAGATCAGTTCGTCTAGCTGGACCTCCCGCCGCTCGCGGGCCGAGAGGTGGGCAGCCAGCGAGAAACGGAGCACCTCTTTCCCTTCCTGGTCGGTCATCTCGGGCGGCCGTCCCTCGGTGAGGGCGTCGATGAACTCGTGGGTAGCGGCGACGAAGCTGGACGCCCAGTCGGCCTCCATGTCGTCGAAGGTCCGTAGCTTGCCGTCCCGGTAGACGACGAGTGGCGGCAACGGCAGCATCTCGCCCGTGCACCTGGTGACCCAGATGACGCCGCGGCTGCCGGTAATCTCCAGCCACTCATCATTGCCGTAGTACTTGGAGGGCACGGCCAGCTCCCGCGAGCCTACCGTTTCCCACATACCGTAGCGCTGGCCCTGGTGGTGCTTCCACATGATGTAGGAGGGTGTGTCCCAGAAGACGCCCGGCGCCACCTCTGTCTTGCCAATCCAGGCGAAGACGCGCTCCACGTGCCCCAGGAAGAACATGGCGCTGGAGAAAATGTGGTAGCCGTGGTCGAAGACCGAGGGCCCTCCGCCGCTGAGCGCCTCGTCCAGCCGCCAGGCCCAGGACGACCTAGGGACGGCCCAGCCCTGGCGCGCGTCGCCGCCGATGACTTTCACGCGCAGGGAGAGCGGCTCACCGATCTCGCCGCCGTCCACGAGCCGTTTGGCGCGCACGTAGGGTGGGTAGAAGCGGTAGTTCTCGAAGACGCGCAGGGCCTTTCCGGCGCGCTCGGCGGCGGCGATCATGGCGTCGGCCTCGGCCAGGTTCAGCGCCATCGGCTTCTGCACGGAGACGTGCTTGCCCGCCTCCAGAGCGGCGACGGTCATCTCGGCGTGCAGATGGTGGGGAGTGAGGATCTCCACGGCATCGATGGCGGGCTCTGCGAGGAGTTGCCCGTAGTCGCTGTACCAGCGCCCAACGCCCCATTCCCGGGCCCGCCGCTCTGCTGTCTCCGGGACGGCGTCGCACACGGCAGTCACTTCGCCCCGGGGGTTGTCGCGGTAGCCCAGGATGTGCAGGTCGGCGATGCGCCCCAGGCCGACGAGGCCGACGCGGACCTTGGACACGGTGACACCTCCTCGAAGTGACGGCGTGCGCCCCATCATAGCATGGGCCGCAGGCCGTCCCCGCATAGGGGGCGACTCGCTGTCCTGCTCTGCCTCGACGCCAGCGTGGGGCAGGGCCACTCATCGCTTGGCCGGGCAGTGGTGATCCTGTACCTTTGCCTTGGGTTCCGAGCGTGCCACGAGCTGTGACCTGCCGACGGGATGGGCAGCGCTCCGGCTCTGCTGGGCTCTCACCGTCCGCACCCGGCGCCATAGCTATGGAAGACAAGGGCCTCGCTAGCAGACTCACCGAGTACGGCGACCGAGAGTTCGCTCTCTATCTGCGCCGCTCCTTCGCCAGGTCCATGGGGTTCAGCGACCAGGCGCTGGGCAAGCCCGTCGTCGGCATCGTCAACACCTTCAGCGAGCTGAACAACTGCCACCGGGGGTTCCGGGAGCTGGCGGAGGCGGTCAAGCGGGGCGTCTGGCAGGCGGGCGGCCTGCCCCTGGAGTTCCCCACCATCTCGTTGGGCGAGGTCTTCCTGTACCCGAGCAGCATGATGTTCCGCAACCTGATGTCGATGGACGTGGAGGTCATGCTGCGCGCGCAACCTCTGGACGCAGCCGTCCTCATGGGCGGCTGCGATAAGACCATCCCCGCCCTGCTGATGGGCGCCGCCAGCGCCGGCCTACCGGCCATCGTCCTGGCGGCGGGGCCGATGCTGGCTGGCAGCTATCGGGGCGAGCGGCTGGGCGCCTGCACCGACTGCCGCCTCTACTGGGCCCGGTATCGCCGCGGGGAGATCGACCGGTCGATGGTGGAGCAGGTGGAAGGACAGCTGGCGCCCACCGCCGGCACCTGTCCTGTCATGGGCACGGCCAGCACCACGGCCTGCCTGACCGAGGCGATGGGCATGATGCTCCCCGGCGGCGCCACCATCCCGGCCGTCCACGCCGACCGGCTCCGCCACGCCGAGGAGACCGGCAAGCAGGCGGTGGAGCTGGCTCGCTCCGCGCTGACCCCAGACCGGATCATGACGGAGAAAGCGTTCGACAACGCGCTGAGGGTGTTACAGGCGCTGGGCGGTTCCACCAACGCCGTCATCCACCTTGCCGCCATCGCCGGCAGGCTCGGCATTCGCCTCGACCTGGGCCGGTTGGACGAGCTAGGCGAGACGACACCTGTGCTGGTGGACCTGAAGCCCTCCGGCCAGTTCTACATGGAAGACTTTCACAGGGCCGGCGGGATGCCGGTGGTGCTTCAGGAGCTGAGGCGCTGGCTCCACTTCGATGCGCTGACCGTGACCGGGGCGGCGCTGGGTGAGCTGCTCGATGAGCCGTATCAGTGGCCCGCCTGGCAGGAGGTGATCCGGCCGGCGGACGAGCCGCTGCAAGAGAAGGGTGGCCTGGTGGTGCTGAAGGGCAGCCTGGCGCCGGAGGGAGCCATCCTGAAGCGTTCGGCGGCCAGCCCCGAGCTCCTGAACGCGACGGGGAGGGCGGTGGTCTTCACGTCTCTGCAAGACCTGGCCGCTCGCATCGACGACCCCGACCTCGATGTGCGCCCGGACGATTTCCTCGTCCTTCAGCATGCGGGGCCGGTGGGGGCTCCCGGCATGCCGGAGGCGGGTTACCTGCCCATACCCAGGAAGCTGGCAGGCGTCAAGGACATGGTGCGCATCTCCGACGCCCGGATGAGCGGCACCGCCTTCGGCACCGTTGTGCTCCACGTATCGCCGGAAGCGGCCGTCGGCGGCCCCTTGGGGCTGGTCCGAGATGGCGACCTCATCGAGCTGAGCGTCGAGAAGCGGCAGCTCAACCTGCTGGTGGCCGAGGACGAGCTACGGGCGCGCCGGGCCGGGCAAGCTCCCTCTCGACCACCCCCTGCCAGAGGATACGAGCGCCTCTATTGCGAGAGCGTGCAGCAAGCGCACCTGGGAGCGGACTTCGCCTTCCTGCGCCACGAGTCGCTGCAGGGAGACTAGGGGAGGAGACGCCCTGCGAGGGCAAGATACGCAAGTCCCGAGGAGCGCTGTTCGTCGCCATCGTCAAGCGCGCCTGCGCCGACCGGGGCATCTCGCTGCAGCCACGACAGCCGGCGTTCCAAGGCGTCGGACTATAGCGCGACTTCTGTGTGTAAGCCTGATTATACTCGGTTGGCTGGCCTCGCAAATCTAGCTGGCGCTCGTCAGTGAACCCATAGAGCGCCCTTCGCGATGCTATCGGCCCGATCCCTCACAAAGGCGTTTCTCGTCATCCAACGAGCAGGTTGTTCAGCTTTATTCTCGCGCAGAATGCGTCTCTGACAGAACCCATCCTGGGCATCACGGCCCGGGCGATCCTCCGGGGCAGGCCTACTCGCGGCTGAGCTCGACGTCCATCGGCATTTCGGCGAGCCCGCTCCGAGCGTACGCTCGGCCTTGAAGCTCCCCGCCGATGCTGGCGAGGCGCAGGAAGACAGTCCAGTCGCCCAGGTCTCCAACGGCCACCTCGAAGTACCCGGAGAGATGGCCGTTCCGGGCGCTGAAGTCTTGAAGTTGAGCCCGCTGCGCTGAAAGGGCTGTCACGCTGCCTCGTTCGGCATCCATTATGTCGAGAGTCACTGGCACCGGGCCCATCGGTGAGGAAACAATGCCTGCCCAGCGTCCCGCGAGGTCCGCGTCCAGGGTGGCAGCCGGCGGGACGTCGCCCGACCGTCGGAACAGAAACGGGTACACCCCACCCACGAAACTGTTGGCGGTGCCGTCGGCATCGAACTCGAACGTGAGTTCCCAGCCGCCAAAACCACCATCGTGTACACGAAACCGGCCTTCCCCGATGCGCTCCAAATACGACACGCCTTCCACCGGATCGATAGTACCTCCTGGGTGCGTCCTCAGGGTCAGGATCCCCTCGTCGGCGCGAAGCTCGGCGCGGGCCCAAAGGTTTGAGATGTAACGACCGGTCAGCCGCTCACATTCTGCCGGTGGTAGCCTCCAGGCGTCCTGCGATGTCCCGACCGGCGTATCTCGCCCGTCAGCGGCCAGGGCGTGCAATGCGGAGTGAACGATCGCGGAACGTGCCGTCTCGGCGTTGGCCAGGTTGATCAGGAGAACAACGCCCACGTTCTCCTCACATGAGCCGCAGATGAATGTGCTCCCGGCCGGCCCGTTGCCGGCGTGCCAGAACAGGCGCCGTCCACCTACTTCATCGACCATGAAGCCAAGCCCCATACCCCTCCAGGCAGGCCCTGTCGGCGCCTGGACGCGCTTCATCTCGTCCGCGGTTTCCTTTCGGAGAATTCGCTTGCCGTCGCGGACGCCACCGTTCAGGTGCGCTATGAGGAACCGAGCAAGGTCTTCGGCTGTCGAGTAGAGCGACCCGGCAGGACCGGGAGCGCCTGCATCCGGACGGAAGTCTGACCGGTAGCGCTTTCCATCGGCGCCGCTCACATAATAGCCGGCGGCCAGGCTGGCCCCCGCCGGCGCGAGGGTCAGCGCACTCGACCGCATGCCCAGCGGATCGAGGACGTTCTCGTGGATGTACTCCTCGTACGGGCAACCCGCGAAGCGGCCCACGAGGTGACCGAGGACCGCGTAGCCCCAGTCTGCATAGATGACTTCTTCGCCGGCGGGACGCACCGTCCTGGCCACCGCGCCAACGTACTCCTCCAGGCTGGAGAACGAGCTTCCCAGCGGGTATGCCAGGGCGACCGGTAAGCCGGACGAGTGCGTGAGGAGGTGACGGATGGTGACAGGGGTCTGCTGTTCCCACTCGTTCTGGAGCTTGACGGCCCCCATGTGGACGTTCACCGGGTCGTCCAGCGCGAAGGCACCCCGTTCGTGCCACTGCATGATGGCGGTGGCGACAACGGGCTTGGTCACCGACCAAACGGGGAACACCACCCCAGGGGTGACGGGCAGTCCGGCCTCGAGGTCAGCCAACCCGTACCCCTTCGACCACACGATCTCCTCGTCTTTGACCAGGGCGACGGCGAGGCCCGGGAGGCGGCTCCGCTCCATCTCGCGAAGGATGACCTGCTCAACCTCATCAAACATGGCGTCACCGATTGTAAAAGTTCCGAGGGCGCTGAGCAATCGCGTCGCCCTCCGCCCCACGGCCTCGCCCGTCGGCCTTCCCACATTGCTCAAACCGTATACCCGCGAGTACAGTGAGGTCGTCTGGAGGCTAAGGGCCTCGCCTGTTGGAGGCAGAGGGCTAAGATAGGGTGTCTGAGCTGGCGGTTGAATCTAGTGGAGCGGGAGAAGGGACTCGAACCCTCGACCCTCTGCTTGGGAAGCAGATGCTCTGCCAACTGAGCTACTCCCGCTCAGCTCGATGATAGCACAGCGTCGGGCCGGCGAGGCAAGCTGTCGATGCTGAACGGGGCGGCGGGCGCGCGCTCTCAACCGCTCACTGGTAGATGACCACCGCCGGCCGCGGCACGAGGTCGAGCACGTCCTCTTCCGACATCAGGTCTGGATCGTGGTCGAAGAACAGCTTGATGGCGGCGCGGGAAGCGTACGAGCGCGTGGCGTATCGCTGATAGGTGGCCCGCTTGATTGCGGCCAGCCCGAAGCCGTCCATGTCCACGATCAGCTCGACATCCGGATAGCGCTGGATGGCCTCACCGCCCTCTACCATGCTGTCGGTGAACTGATGGACGATGAGGAGCTTCGGCGGCAAGCCCTCCTCCCGTACCATTTCCTGAAGGGCTGCCTGCGCCTTATCGATGTCGGCCGCCCGAAGGCTGCCCAGATTGACGCCCGGCACCTGTTCGGAACCGACGGCGAACTCCGGGTCGATGGCCAGGTGGACCTGGGGGTAGCGCAGATAGGCGCGCACCTTCTCCAGCTCCGCCTCCACCGAGCTCCTCCCGATCTGGAGATCGAGGAACAGGAGCATCTTCCGTTCTTCGGTCAGATGCAGCAATCGATGCATGTCCGCGTCATCGACGTACTGGAGATAGAGGCCGTTGCTCGTCGGATGGGGTTGCGCCACGGCGTAGACGACGTGAAGAGCGGGCACGACGCCGGTAGGGCCGTTCAGCGCGTCATACCGTGCGGCGTGCTCCTCGACCCGCGATACGATCGTCTCCAGGTCTGCGGTTCCCAGGATCCCCATCTCTGCCGTGTAGAGACTCCCGTAGTAGCTGACGACCTGGCTGTCCGTCAGGATCGGCGGCTGCGGCGCAGGCTCACGCTCTAACGCTAGCCACGAGAAGCGGTCGGCGAGGTTGGTGGTCAGCAAGGGCCGGAGCACGAGATGTGGCCGAAGCTGGACTGCTGGACGCGAAAGGACGGCGCGCACCTCCCGCTCGGCGCCAGGTGGCGCAGCGGACGCGCCAGCGCTCTCGCCTCCGGCGTCGCGAGCGGTCACCGCGCCCACGGCGACGATCACCACGAGGGAGCAAGCCAAGAGCACCATGAAGCGTTGGTCGGCGCTCATCATAGGGACGCTGCACTGAAACCCCAGCCACTTGAGGTGAGGCTAGCTTATCGTAAACCTCGGCTTGGGTCGAGCCACC
>Ga0154830_1051_pt9 | contig 17018 bp, 16 predicted proteins | sample Rifle2008BG16ft_FD_116134 | JGI IMG/M metagenome (GOLD analysis project Ga0154830, IMG submission 116134) | Chloroflexi bacterium RBG_16_68_14 | reverse complement strand
CCAGGAGCTCCTCGGGGGCATAGACCGGCGCGTCCGCCGGCATTGTCGGTCCCGGGCCCAGCTTCCGCCAGTTGAGGTGCGCCATGACGCCCCGGGCGATGCGCAGTGCGTCCAGTTCATCTTCCGCCAGGTAGTCAGCCAGGCCGGACACCGCCGCGTGCATCTCCGCGCCGCCCAGTTCCTCGTCGTCCGAGTCCTCGCCCGTGGCCATCTTCACCAGCGGCGGACCGCCCAAGAACACCTTGGAGCGTCCCTGGATGAAGATGTTGTAGTCCGACATTCCCGGCTGGTAGGCGCCACCGGCCGTTGAACTGCCGAAGACCAGCGAAACAGTCGGGATCCTAGCGGCCGAGAGCGCCGTTATATCGTGGAAGAGCCGCCCGCTCTCCGCGAAATGGCTGGTCTGCCGCCGCATGTCAACCTCGGCTGAGTCCTCCCCGCGCCGCAGATCCGCGCCGGCGGACTCGACGAACTGGATATACGGAAGGCGGTTGAGGCGGGCGATCTCCAGCGCCCGGTCCGTCTTCTTGTTGGAGATCGGCGTGATCGCGCCGCCCAACACCGTCGGGTCGTTGCCCGCGATGATGCACTCTACGCCGGAAACGACGCCGATGCCCGTAACAAGCCCGCCTCCGACGGCGTAGTCGGTTCCCCAGCCCGCCAGCGCGCTCAGTTCAAGGAAGGGTGAGTCCTGGTCGAGCAGCAGTTCGATCCGCTCCCGCACCAGCAGTTTTCCGCGCTGCCGGTGACGGGCGACGCCGCGCTCGCCTCCCCCGGCGCGCGCTAACGCAAGCTGCGTCTCCAGTTCCTGGAGCAGCGCGACGATCGCTTCGCGATTTGCTCGGAAGCTCTCAGAGTTCGTGTCGATGCGTGTTTGCCAGCGTTCCACTCTTCGATCGCCCCCCTGTGTCGCGGGCCTTCAGCGCCGGAGCCGACCGGGGCGGCCTACCGGGGCACATCGCCACCGGTCCCTCTCGCTGCGAACAAGTATTGTAGGCGCGTGGATTCCACCGACGCAATGGGCCCGTCCATGGCAAGATTCCGCCGAGGCCTGAGTTGGACAAGGGGACTGACGTGTTTGAATCTACAGTTGAAGAAACGATGATCCGCGACTTTGTTCGAGCGCCTCGACCACGGGAGCGCCCCCCGCTAGGTGGACAGAGAAAAAGCACAGTAGCACCGCGGGGCGGGTTCGGACCAGCGGACTTTTAATCCGATGGTCGTGGGTTCGACCCCCACCGGGCCCCCCAGCTAGCAATTTCGTATCTGAAACGGAACGTTCTTGTTGCCTTAGCGGCAGCGTTCGTGAGCAGGAGACTGGTTTCGCGACCAGAAGACTGGTCTATTTTCGGCACCCAGATACAGCATCTCCCGAACCTACAGCAGCCGACCGTAGAACCAAGAGACTACTAGTCCGGTGGTCGACTCAGCCCTTCTCCCCCGAGCCCACTTCATGCGCCCGCGTATGCTCCCTGCGTTGCCGAGGGTCAAGCCATCTGACCGATCAGCGATGGGCATCCAGTCCGTAGCGATCGAGCGCTCCTCGGATCTGGCTGAGCCACTCTGTGCCCAGTTGGCGCCCGTTCGCGAGTTGGTCGTCTCGATCCCAGCGCCACGTTGCGATCATGGCAAGCATGAGGATCTGGCACTCGCGGAGCAACTCATGGTCAACATCCGGATAGCGCTCGCTGACGTCTTCGGGCACATGGGCGAGGTCGAATTCGATCGGCCCACGGCAACACGTCTCGAGGTCTATGAACAGCGGGCCGGTTTTCGTGCTGAGCACGTTGCCTGGGTGCGGTTCGCCGTGCAGCAGCTGCTCGGCGGCGCCGCGGTCGCCGATCGCTCTCCTCAGGCTTCGTAACGTGGTGCTGAGAAGCGCCCGGTCATCGTCGGCGAGCGCCGGAGTGTGGTCGCGGCTTGCAACGAGTTGTTGAGCCTCCGCGACGCGATCCGTGAAGTGCGGCGCCGTGACATCGAGTTTCCGCATTCCGGAATGCAGCCGCTCGAGCGCATCCGCGTAGTCGGCTGGTGAGACCTCTTGAGGTGCCACAGGTTCGTAGTAGGTCCATAGCGTGACCGCGAAGCCGTCACGCTCGTAGACGCGCGGCTCCACTCGAGGCTCAAGAGCAGCCACTGGGCTATCGGTTTCGGCCAGCCGTTGAGCAAGGTCTACTTCGAACTGCGCAACCTCATGTCCTACGTGTGCCACCCGAGCAAGGACGTCACAGGGCAGCACGCGCAGCGCGAGTTTGTTCGAGTTGTGAAGAACGATCGCGTCGTCGACTGTCAGGTCGAGCGCTGCCACGATCGACGTGGCCGCAGCCACCGCACGCTGGACCTCTGACGCCTTCATCGTCGCCTCGTCCCTCTCCGTTGCCGTCCTGACTGTCCCAGTGATACATACCAGAGTTCGGCAGTGGCGCAGATCAAGAACTCGGGATTATGCAGGCAGGCGAATTCGTACAGCACGAACGACGTAAGATGCGCGTTCGAGCCCCCGCGATAGCCACGACAACTTGTAGGCATCGGCTTGAATCCGTGCCTACCGGTCAAGTAAAGTCTCCTTATCTGAACGCGTCGGGACGCGACCAGAAGACCTGACGCACAGCAGCCCCGTTTGGGCATGCTCTCCGAATCTGGAGCGCCCCGGTACATCGGCCTGTAAGGACGGCAGCCTTTTAATCCGATGGTCGTGGGTTCGAGTCCCACCCGGCCGCCTCGCCCCGTTCCCTGGCAACGAGGTCCGCCCCTCGGGGCGGATTCTTCATGCACGAGCGCCAATCGGAGCATCGGACTCGTGCTGTTTTGCGAAATCGCTTAGACCGGGTCCGCTGCTCTAGGGCTTAGTCATGCGCGAACCGGGGGATTGATACTGCTCTGGCCCAGCCTTGACTCCCAGACAATTCCCTCTGTGAGCCACGCCGGCTACGCTCTCCGAGGAAAGCGCGAGGCCGGAAGAACTCACATCAAACCGGCCGCGCGACATCGGCGGCGGTTAGAACGTGCGTTTGGTGGAGACGGGGGAGAGTCCGTATCAACTTTCCCGTACTCCTGCCGCCTGCTTGGGGGGCGCTCCTCGTGGCTACGTCAGCGGGACAACTGTCCCGACGCTCGGCACCCGCTGTCGGCGCCCGTCGCCGTTCGCGGTCGCTTCGCTACCCGCCCGCTACCTTCGACGATTCAAGAGCGAACTTCAGGTAGTCGCCTCTTCGCTCACCGCGCGTACCGTCGGCGCGCACGTCCTCGCCTAGGTAGAAACTGAATTCAACCGTGCCGGACTGCTGGTCGTAGAGGCTGTGCCACATCGTCCGCGCTGTTATCGAAGCGGCGACGTCGACCTCAGGGTGATCGGCGCTCATCGCGTCCATCACCCTCTGGTAATTGACGCAGGCGTTGATCTCCTTGATCTCGTCCGCGGTGAAGAGACCGCGGTGAGCGGCGACTCGCTCAGTCACGGTGCGGTAGCGCCAGGCCCACTCATTCACCGGAGTGAGCCCGCCGGCAAGCATGGGTTCAGGGGTCGGATGCCTGTGAATCTGGTAGTTCGTGCACACCAGAGGCGCCCCCGTTCCCTCGATGATGTGCTGAGCATTACGCCCGGTCGAGTTCTCGTAGATGAACGAGTGGCCGGCTTCATCGGCGATCAGGTAGTGGCACGGCGCGATGGTGTAGTGCTGTTTCACCAGGAGTAGCGCCTGCTTGGCCTCATCCGCCGTGGCGCAGGTGTCCAGTAACAGGCGCATGACCTGAAGCTCGTGCAAACCAACAACCTGACGCTGGCCGAGATGAAGTTCGAGCCGGGGGCCGAGCTCGATGATCGCCTCCCCGTCGGCCATGATCGTGACAACCAGCCCTTCGCTGTTGATGCCGTCGAGTGTGCCGGAGAGGAGGTCGAAGGAGTGGATCGCCAGCGAGGCGTACCCACCGTCCTCCGGATACCACTCCATGATGTAGGGCTCTCGCATGAGCGGCCCCATCTGGGCCTTGGCCTCCGGTGGCAGCGGCATCGGGAAGAGGTCCGCCAGAGAGCCCGTAGAGAAGTCATAGTTGCGGCTGACGTAGCCGCGACCCGTACTCGTCGTTGAAGGTGGATAGGAGACGACGGAGCAACCAGGCATCGCCGGGGGGAGGTCAACGTTGTACATGATGCCGGTGAGGTCGTAACGGTCATCTTCAGGGTCGAGGCCGAAGGCGCTCGCGGCGCCACGCACGCGCTCCCATTGAATAGGGTAGTCACGCTGGACGTACTGGCGTCGAGCCCTGGCGTACAGGGGATTGGCGGCGAAATGTGCGGGCGAGTGGCCAAAACGCTCGATGGCCAGCTCGCCAACGCGCCGACCGATCTCGAAGTTGGTTCCGCGGATGGTCAGGTGGCGCACCGTCATCAAGTGGTCGGCGCCCTCAGAGACTGTTTGCTCGGTTACGTGCATGGCCATCCTCCTTCGGTCGGGGCGGGCCCGCGCGGGGCCGCCAGACACCGCAGATGCAAGGACGGAACCGCCGGAAGCCGTCGCCACCGCGGGACGTCCGATTGAACTGTATCACCTGGCCCGGGGCGAGTCATAGTGTCGAGCGTCCAATCTCGAGGGGGCCATTAGGTTCGGGGTCGCGCTCGATCCGCCAGCCTCGACTCCTCGCCCCTGAGATGCTGGTTGGTAAGCCGGTACAGCTTGGCTGACACCGCTGCCATCCAGAGTAGGGGCGGCCACATGCCCGCCCGCTGCAGTAGCCCGTTGGCTCCCTCGACGAGATCGGCGGCTACGATGGGTCCGGACGCCAAAGCAAGAAGTCCTAGCCAGAACGACACGGCCTGCCACCGGATGCTGAACCGTCTGTCCGACCTGAACACGGAAGCCGACAACATCGCAGCCAAGGGTAAACCGATCGCCCCCGGCGCACTGAAGGCGCCGTGGAGGCGGCCCGTTTGGGTGACATCGACGCACGCCGCGTCGCACGGGAAGAGGCCCACGACCACCATGCCCGCGCCCGCGACGAGCAAGAGAAGTGCGGCGAGCGTGTGGACCACCCCATGACGCAGCCCAAGGTAGTAGGCGATCGCAAACGCGAGCATCGACGCACCTAACCCCATGAACCCCGCGACGTTCATAAGATCACCATAGGGAGAGTCGACCGCTCCAAGCTCGCTCTGCGTGTCGCGGATCGGGTCGTAGCCTGCCCAGAGGAAACCGAGGACGGTCGTGAAGGCAATGTAGAAGGCTGGGCCGATGATCCCGATCATCGTGAAGAGCCTCAGCGCGACGCCGGAGATCGGTGTGCGGTCCGCCTCGATCGCCGGCTGCTCGACCATTGACCCAGAATCGTCCATGCCTACACCATAACGCCCAAGCAGGCACGGAAACGAGCGCCAGCGGTGTCATGACACAGAAGCGCCGTACGCCGACACGTTCACGGGTTCGCCTGATCTCGAACTAAGCGGCTGGCGGGCACACCCTATCCCGTAAACTGTCGCCTAGGGGAGGAGAAGGTTGCCGCGCTGGCAACTACAACCGCGGCCACGGCGGCGCAAGACGTCGCGCAGACCGTCGGCGGCTGCCATGCGGTCTGCGCAGGTACTGACAACTGGTGGAGACGGGGGAGAATCGAACTCCCCGTCCAGAGAAGGGCCCGTCTGAGGTACTACAGGCGTGTCCGGCGGTTGATTCTCGTCCGGTGGGCCGTCACCGGCCCGGCGTCACCGGACCAGCCGATAAGTCTTAGGCGGCCGGTATCGGCGTCAGACCGCCGCACCCCGACTGGTCGGCGCTGCTCCACTGCCCGCCGGGGGGAGGCCTGTGGGCAACGTCACCGCGTTAGTTACGCGGCGAGAGCGAATTCACGTTCGCCGGTTGTTCGGCTGCCGCCAGTTTAGCGAGGTAGCGGCACCTCGGCCTGCACCTCAGATTCACGCTTCCCTGTCGAACCCTTTCGTCCCCAGTGCGCTCCTATTATACCACGCGGGCGGCAGCTTCCGCTGATGCCCCTTCCTCGATGATCCGGCCGTCCAGCATGCGGACGATGCGGTCCGCCGCGGCGGCGATCGTCGGGTCGTGGGAGACCAGGACCAGCGTGACGCCGCGCTGGCGCTGGATCCCGCGCAGCACCTCCAGCACCCGCAGGCCGGCCTTGGAGTCCAGGTTGCCGGTGGGCTCGTCAGCCAGGAGGATGGGCGGGTCGTTGCTCAGGGCGCGGGCGATGGCGACGCGCTGGCGCTCGCCGCCGGAGAGCTGCGCCGGGCGCTTGCGCGCCTTATCGGCCATGTCCACCAGGGCGAGCAGCTCCAGCGCCTTCCGGCGCCGCTGGCCGGCCGAAAGGTCGGTCTCGTACATGGGCACCTGGATGTTCTCAGCGGCGGTGAGGTTGGGCAGCAGGTTGTGTAGCTGGAAGACGAGGCCGATGGTGCGTGCCCGGTAGGCGCTCAGGTCTCGCCGCCGGGTGATCTCCTCCCCATAGACGACGATCTCGCCGGAATCGGGCCGCTCCAGCGCGGCGATGAGGTGGAGCAGCGTCGACTTGCCGCAGCCGGAGGGGCCGGTGATGGCGACGAACTCGCCTCGCCGCACCTGCAAGGTGGCGCCGTCCAGGGCGCGGGTGTGGCCCTCGTCGAACGTCTTGACGACGTTCCGAACATCGATAACAATCTCTCGCCCGTCACTCATAGCGGATGGCCTGCGCCGGCGAGAAGCTGGCCGCCCGGTACGCCGGATACAGCGCGCCCAGGATAGCGACGCCTATCCCGACGGCCAGGCCGCGCAGGAAAGCGTCCGGCGTGTACTCCGGCGAGATGAAGGCCTGGATGGCGGGCAGCAGCACGACGAGCTTGGTGAGGATCACCGCCAGGAGGGAGCCGAGGGCCGCCGCCATGAGGCACAGCAGGATCGACTCGCCCAGCACCATCTGGAGGATGCGGCGCGTCCGCCAGCCCAGCGCCCGCAGAATGCCGAACTCCCTGGTGCGCTCGAAGACGGCCATCACCATCGTGTTCATCACGGCGATACCGCCGATGAAGATGGCGAGGATGGTGATACCCAGGTTGATGGCGTCCAGGATCTCCAGACCCTGGTCCACCTCGCCGACGTCGCTCAGGTCCACCAGCGTGGCCAGGTCCGGGTGCTCCTCCTCGATGCGGGCCGCCAGCACCTCAACGTCAGTGCCCGGCCTTACCCGCACATAGAGGAGGGTGTACAGCCCAGCCTTGCGCTCGTACTCACGCACCGTGGCCAGTGGAAGCACAGCGCCGCCGTCCAGCATCACCGCACCGCTGTGGTAGATGCCGACGACGGTGAACGATTGCTCCCGGACCTCCACGCTCTCACCGACGGCGGCATCGAGGTTGTCGGCAGCCTCGTTCCCCAGCATGATCTCGTCCCCAGCTCCGGCGGCCAGCTTTCGACCGTCGACAAGAGGCATCTCGAAGTACGTCAGGTCGGCCGGGTCGATCCCTACCTGCACAAAGAAGGGGTTGGAGCCAACCCTGGAGATGGCCATGAGCACGCCGGAGACATGCTCGATCTGAGGATAGGCGAGCAGCTTCTCCGCGTCGTCGCCGGTAAGGGTGCTGAAGGTGAGGTCCGCGCTGCCCGCCCGGCCCACGGAGAAGTCGGAGGTCCCCGCCCTCAGGATCTCCTCGGTAGAGGCGCGGGCGCTGTGAGTGATCACGCCCAGCGCCACGACGGTGGTGATGCCGATGCTGATGCCCAGGACGGTTAGGCCGGTACGGATCTTCTGGCGCAGCAGGTTGCTGAAGATGAGCAGGATAAAGGGCATGGGGCACCTCCGAGCGAGGAACGATGGCTTCCAGCTCATTCTATCAGGCGCGGTATGATGCGGCCTCACCGGCGGTGTACGCTGCGCGCGGCGCCTCTTTTCGGGAGAATAGCTCGAGCGGGATAGGGCAGCCCCCGATGGAGTATCCCCAGGCGCACGCCGTAGCGTGGGACGCAGGACAGTGACAGAAGGTGTGGCAAGCCGGCGGATGATTCGGAGGGCGCTTCGTCGTGGCCTTGTTCCCCTTGTCTTCTTCATCTTGGGCGGCATTGCCGCTCTCGGCGCACTGGCCGCCTCGCTATACGTGCTTTCTCTTGTGATTACGGATGTGCCCTACATCACCCTTCAGTCGCAGCAGTACGGCACGCAGGTGGGAGGCGAGTTCAGCCGGGTGAGGGAGGCCGCGCTGCCCCAGGGCGCCCGCGTCCAGGTGGTAGCCGAGGGCCTGGAGCAGCCGGTCGCCATGGCCTTCCTGCCGGACGGCGGCATGCTGATCACGGAGAGGAGCGGTCGGGTACGCTACGTCCACGAGGGCTTCCTTGAGCCTGCTCCCGTCCTGGTCATCGAGGAGACCGGGGCGGAACGAAGCGGCGAGCTGGGCCTGCTCGGCATCGCCGTGCGCGCGCCGGAGCCCGGCGTCGTCCAGGTCTACCTGTACCATACGGTCGAACGCGAGAACCGCGTGGTCGGCGCCGTGCTGGAGCGCTACCTGTGGTCTCAGGGGCGGCTGGAGGCGGACGCCGTGGTGAGCACGGTCGATGTCCCGCACGACCTTCGAGCGCACATCGGTGGGACCGTCCGCGTGGGGCCGGACGGCATGCTCTACGTGTCGGTGGGAGACACGACGGGCATCAGTCCGAAGAGCATCCTGGCGCAGGATCTGAGCACCCCCTTCGGCGTCATCCTCAGGCTCGCCCCGGACGGTGCGGTGCCAGGCGACAACCCCTTCGCCGGCGACGGGAGCCCAGACCCGCGGGTGTTCGCCTATGGATTCCGCAATCCCTTCGGCCTCACCTTCGACAGCAGCACCGGCGCGATGTGGGCGACGGACTCGGGCCCAGCCCAGGGCGACGAGATCGACCGGGTCGTTGCCGGGGCGAACTACGGCTGGCCGGTCGCCCTGGGCTGGGCCCACGACATGCCCTTCCAGCTACCAACCGTGGTCTTTAAGGAGCCGACGACCCCTACCGGGATCGTCGTCTATCGCGGCGCCATGTTTCCAGAGTGGGAGGGCGACCTGCTGTTCTGCAGCTTCAACCAACCGTTCCTGCGCTACATCGAGGCCGACGAGCTGACGTCAGAGACGCCCGCCGACGTGATCGTCGTGCCGGAGGCGAGCGGCTGCGTCACCGGCATTGAGCTGGGGGCAGACGGCTCGGTCTATCTGCTGGACTACTTCGAGGGGCGGCTGCTGCGCGTCGTGCGCTAGGGCCGCCCGCCGGCAGGCGAGCGCCGGCCGCCGCCCGATACGACCCCGCAGGGACAGACCTTCAGGCTATCAAGAAATTAGTGACGTATGGGAGAACCGTAGCGGCGACCTTCAGGTCGCCACCTACGTCCTGTAACGGCAGATGCGTGGCGACCTAAAGGTCGCCGCTACCCGCCCACATGCCATCAATTTCCTCATGACCATCAGGTCTGTCCAGGCGACCGTAGGTCGCCCCCTTCAGTCCACCTCAGAGAAGCGCTGAGCGTTACCCATGTGGGGCCACACGTAGGCCTGCACGTTAGCCAGGATCTGTCTAACGTGGTTGCGATCGTGGTGCGGCCACTCGTGCAGCAGGTCCACGATGCGCAGCTCGCCGACCAGCGGGTGCTCGCCGGAAAGCTCCATCTGTTCCGGGCGTAGCCCTAGGACCAGGCGCACGCTCTCGTCGCGCAGCTCCTCGAACTCGCGCAGCAGCTCGAGCCCGTCGCGCTCGCAGTCGCGACGCTCGCGGGCCACCTGCGCCACGTCCCAGGACTCGAGGCGTTTGCCGGGCTGGTCGAGGATCTCCCGGATGCGGCCGGCGAAGCCGCGTCGCTCCGCCTCGATGATGTGGCCGAGGACTTCGTTGACGCACCACTCGCCGGGCGCCGGGTGCCAGCGCAGGCCGTCGGGCCCCAGCGCGTCGGCCTCGGCGCGGAGGGTGGCGGCGGTGGCGCGCAGCAGCCCGGCGACCTGGGTGAGGGTGAGGGGAGGGGGTTCACTCACGAGCGTCCTCCTACGCGGCCACGGTTACCTTGACGACGACATCTTGGGGGACAGGGATCTCCCGTCCCTGCTCCCGCATCGCCTCTATGACGAGCTGGATCGATTCCTCCGTGTTCTCGATGGCTTCATCCAGGGTCTCGCCCTGGGAGCCGGCGCCGGGCAGGCCCAGCACCTCGGTCCAGTAGCCGCCCTCTTCCGCTTCGTGGGCGATGACCGTGTACTCGATGGACTGTGTCACAGTAGTTCCTCGAACTCTTCAGGTGTCATGCCAGCCGCCTTTATCTCACTTAATAGTAGACCGACTTTGACAGCACGATGCCTCGGGATGCTGATGGTTGACCGGTCCTGGTGCTTCAGAATGTAGTGGCTACCTTGCACACGAGCCACCTCATACCCCAGCCGCGCGAACCTCCTAACACGGTGTTGAAAAAGCGGGAGTGCAGAGGGGCGCAGACCCTCTGCCGGGGGTCTGGGGGAGTACCCCAGGTTCAATAACTTCTAAGGGCGGGCGGGTGGGAAAGAAAGACGTTTGTTTTTCAGCACCCGGGTAATGGCCCGTTCCGGCGAGACATCGCGCAGCCGCCTGCCTCCATCGGGCATGATGCTCCTCATCCCCCTGCGGTCGTCCCTCTCCGGGTCGCCGGGCGGCGACGGGTAGGGGCGCACAGCCGTGCGTCCCTACGGCGCCTTCTTCCCGAGCCGCTCCCACCACTCCTTGATCTTGCGCTTGCCCTCACCCCGACTGCCGTTTCCCCTCTCCCGCGCGCGGGAGAGGGGCCGGGGGTGAGGGCTTCAACGCCTTTCGGACTGTCTCCAGCACTCCTTCCAGATCCATCTGAACGCGACGCGCGGACACGCGAATTACCCTGTACTCGTCGCGTTCTATCTGTGCTTGCCGCTCCCGGTCCGCAGCTTGGGTGCGGATGTGCACGGGCCCATCGATCTCCAAGACCAAGCGATCATCAATGCGGCAAAAGTCTACGACGAACGCACCTATCCGGTGCTGGCGCCGAAACTTCTTGCCGTCAAGCCGTCGATTTCGCAGGGCTCGCCACAGAGCATCTTCGCTCGGTGTGGAACGGCGTCGAAGCTCACGCGCCGTTTCGGCTGCAACCTTGGATTTCCAGGCGCCCTCCACCGCCTACTCCTCTCGCTTCCCGCCTCCCGCTTCCCTCTTCCCCAGCTTCTCCCACCACTCCTTGATCTTCGCCTCGAAGCCCAGCTCGCCGGGCTGGTAGTAGCGGCGGCCGGCCAGGCGATCGGGCAGGTGCTGCTGCTCCGCGTAGTGCTCCTCGTAGTCGTGGGCGTACTTGTAGCCCTTGCCGTAGCCTAGCTGTCGCATCAGGCCGGTGACGGCGTTGCGCAGGTGGAGGGGCACCGGCTCGCCCTGAGTCTCGCGCACGTCCTTCAGGGCGCGCGTGTAGGCGGTGAGGGCGGTGTTGCTCTTGGGCGCCGTCGCCAGGTAGATGGCGCACTCGGCCATGGGCAGGAAGCCCTCCGGCAGGCCGATGAAGTGCACCGCCTGCTGGCAGGCCGTCGCCACCACCAGCGCCTGCGGGTCGGCCAGGCCGATGTCCTCCGCCGCCAGGATCACCATCCGCCGCACGATGAAGAGCGGGTCCTCGCCCGACTCGATCATGCGGGCGAGCCAGTAGAGGGCGGCGTCGGGGTCGGAGCCGCGCACCGACTTGATGAAGGCGGAGATGGTGTCGTAGTGGGCGTCGCCCGCTTTGTCGTAGAGGTAGGTGCGCTGCTGGAGCGCCTCCTCGATGAGGGGGCGGGTGACGCGGCGTACTCCGCCCGCCTTGGGCGGGCTGGGCTTCGCGCTGGCCGCCGCCATCTCGAGCGCGTTGAGGGCGATGCGAGCGTCGCCTCCCACCGAGGCCGACAGCGCCTCGATCGTCTCGTCATCCACCTCCAGGCGCTCCTTCCCCATCCCCGCCGCGGCGGACAGGCCACGCTCCTCGTCGGCCAGGGCGCGGCGGACGATGAGGGCGACCTCCTCGGGGGAGAGGGCGTGCAGGGTGAAGACGCGGCAGCGCGACAGCAGGGGGCCGATGACCTCGAAGGAGGGGTTCTCGGTGGTGGCGCCGATGAGGGTGACGGTGCCGTCCTCGACATAAGGGAGGACGGCGTCCTGCTGCGCCTTGTTGAAGCGGTGGATCTCATCGATGAAGAGGATGGTGCGGCGGTTCTCCAGGGCGCGCCGCTCCTTCGCCTGGGAGACGATCTGGCGCAGGTCGGCCACGCCGGCGGAGACGGCGGAGACGGGCGCGAACTCCGCCTGAGTCATCTGGGCGATGATGCGGGCGAGGGTGGTCTTACCGGTGCCGGGCGGCCCCCAGAAGAGGATGGAGGGCACGCTGTCCGTCTCCATCAGGCGGCGCAGGATGTGCCCCTCGCCCACCAGGTGCTCCTGTCCGACGAACTCGTCCAGCGTGCGCGGACGCATCCGCGCGGCCAGCGGCGCCTCGCGCTGGCGCAGGCGCTCGCCTTCGGCCGAGAACATGTCCTGGGGCCCGCCTCGTGGCTTCCTCGTCGGCATCTCGAACACAGTATCGCCTGTCACCAGGCGATACACAATCGGCGGACGGCCGGTCGGGATTCAGCGGTCGCAGGATCGCCGGAGCGAGAAGCTGAGCTAGGTGAAGCGCACGCTCTCCAGCACGGCGGCAAGGCTGGATTCGTGGCTCTCCCACTCTGTGGAGGGAGCTTGGAGGGTGAAGAGGTAGGTGCGCTCTCCGTCGACGTTGACGAACACGTAGCGGGTCGTGACGGCCGTGCCCCCGACCGTCTCCTCCAGCGTAATGGCGACGCCGTCCTTCCCGCCGACCCGCACCTCGCTGGCGTCCTCCACGGCGCTCAGGCTCGCTGCGCGCTCCCCGGCCTCAGGGCTGGACAGCTCGCTGACCGCGGCCTCGAGATCGGCTGCGGAAGCATCGGAGAGCTCCGCGCGGAACTGGATGCCGGACTCCGTCTCCAGGGCAGCTTGGTCGGGGGCGACGCGCAGCGACGTGGAGGTGCTTTCGGACACCCAGCTGGCGGAGATCTCCACGCTGACGCCTGCCCCCTCGATCGTCTCGCGATCTGTGTCTCCTCCGCCTCCACCGCAGGCAGTCAGGAAGAGGAGCAGCCCGCCCAGCGAAGCGACGGCCAGTCTCATCTGGATCATTGGCCCTTACCGGCTTGTATATCGAGATCCATGAGAAGTACAAAGAAGCGCCCAAGGGCAAGCTGAGCGCGTGGGTCCTCCTCATCGGCGGCTTTCTGGGCGAGGCGGCCGAACACGGGCAACGCCTGGAAGATAGACGGGAAGAGCAACTTGCCCGTGCTGTCCTTGGCGGCGGCGTAACGGGCCACGAGCACCATCACAAGCTCCGCCTGCGCTTGCGCTTTCGTCTTGTTGGTAGGAGAACCAATCGACTCGTGGAAGGCGCCGATTATGTTGTCTTCAAACTCGCCGTCAGAGCTGTCGTAAACTGTCTCGCCCGTCCTCTCTCGCGCATAATCGTTACCTCTCGTCCAGTAGTCTCCTCCGCCGGCAAAGAGCTCGGCGAGGGCGACGCTGAGCGGGTCGGTAGTAGGCTCAGCCTGCTCGGCGTCTGCCGGCTGGTCGACGGCGGGCTCATCAGGCTGCTCGTCCGGTGGCTGCTCGTCCGTCTCGTCCGGCAGCAGGACTGCGCAGCCTCCGCGGGTGGTGACTGACGTCGAGTCGAAGGCCTGCTCTGAACTGTCGTGCCCGCCACCGAACCAAGTGTCAGGGCCAATCCTCTCCAGCGACAACGTCGCCCAGTAGCCGGTGTTGTAGGTGGTCGTGAAGGTCATGACGTCATCGGCGATCTGGCCATTGCTCACCTCTTCGGTGTAGACGGCCGCGCCGCCTGAGGGATACTGGCCGGTGCCGTTGAACTCGAGGGGGTCGGCTGAGCAGTCGCGGATCGTTACGTCATAGCTGTGCCTAAAGGTAACACCCTGGTAGGTGATAACGAGCTCCATGTGCATCGGCGCCGGCGCGCCGTTCACCGCGAGCCCGAGCGCCGAAGACACGCCAGCCGCACCGACGGAGCTGGTCGCACCATGCTGCCCGCCGGCGACGAACGCCAGCACGACGGCTGCGCCCACAAGCAGCACCCTTGCCAGCACTGATGTCATCAGGCCCTCTCCTGCTCCTGAAGCGACAGGCTTAGGCCCTATCGTAAGCTGCTACCGATGCAGGAGTCAAGCATTGTTGGAGGCCCGAAGTTCGAAGGATCGGAACGGGTAGCATGAGCCAGTCTATGGCTCAGGAGGGACCGTCATGATCGAGAACTTCCGCTGCGCGAAGTGCGGTAATACAGGCTGCGAGGTGAACACGCTCTCGACCGCCGGGGGGTGGCTCTCCAGGCTGTTTAACTTCCAGTACCGGAAGTTCTCAGCCGTGAGCTGCTCGAACTGCAAGTACACCGAGCTGTACCGGGCGGAGGCCGGCGCGTTGAGCAACATCTTCGACCTGCTCGCCGGGGCTTAGCAGCCGGACGATGGGCTGGGGGCGGTTCGCGAACCGCCCCTACTGCGCCGGGTGGCTGGCCCCTACGCCTGCGCCTTGTGGAAGTCCGGCTCCCGCTTCTCGCGGAAGGCCGTTACCGCCTCCTTGAAGTAGGGCCGCCCCTGGGAGGCGACGAACTCCCGCATCTCCCGCCGTTCCACCTCGACAATGTCGCCCTCCAGCAAGTTCTCCCAGAAGAGCTTCTTGATGGCCAGGAGCGACTCGGCCGGGTTGAAGGCGATCTCGGCGGCGGTGGCGACGGCGTCGTCCAGCAGCCTGTCGGCCTCCACCACGCGGTTGACCAGGCCGATGCGCGCGGCCTCCTCGCCGTAGATGATGCGCCCGCTCAGCATCAGCTCCAGCGCGTGCCCGAGACCGACGATGTGGGCCAGGAGGTGGGTGCTGGCCAGCTCCGGCAGCACCCCCACCCGCACGAAGCGCATCGACAGCCGCGCCTGGGGCGAGGCGATGCGCACGTCGGCGCCCAGGGTGATGGTGAGCCCCGCGCCGATGGCCGGGCCGTTGATGGCGCAGACGACCGGCTTGCAGCGCCGCCAGAGCTCGGTCCAGCTCTCTTCCCGCTCCTGCCGCTGCTGGCGCTCCCGCTGGCCGTCGCCGCCCCGCTCCCGCTCCTCGATCTGGCGCTGCCAGCCGCCGATGTCGGCGCCGGCGCAGAAGGCGCGCCCCTCGCCGGTGAGGACCATAGCACCGACCGAGGGATCGGCGTTCCACGCCTCGATCTGCTGGCGCGTCTCCGCCATCATGGTGGGGTGTAGCGCGTTCAGCTTTTCGGGCCGGTTCAACTTGACGACGCCGACCCTGCCGCGCTGCTCGGTGATGATCATCTCGTGGGGCATCTCTTGCCTCCTTTGGTCCAGGTGCGAAGGGGGGTGGCGGCGCCAGTATAGCACGGCCTGTGAACGCCGTTCAGCGGCGGGTGGGGGACGTAGGGACGGACCTTCAGGTCCGTCCGGCCCGTACCGACGGCGCCCCGGATGACGCGCCGCGCCATCCGTTAGTCCGTCCCTCTATCCGTTGACAGGCCGCTAGCGACCAGTGACGAGCGACCCTCAGTCCAGCTCCTTGGTCAGAAAGACGGCCAGCCCGCGGAAGTCCGGCGCGAGCTGGCGCTGGTCGCCGCGGTTGTGGTAGAGGGCGTCGTGGACGGCCACGATGCGGAAGCCCTGGGAGACGGCGAACTCGATGGCGTCGCGGTTGTCGGTCTGCGCCTCCCACTGGAGGGCGCGCAGGCTGCGCCCCCGGGCGTAGGCCTCCGCCTCCTGAACGAAGCGCCGTCCCAGCCCGCGCCTCCGATAGGCGGCGTCCACGATGATGGCGACCAGCTCCGCCGTGCGGTTCCAGTTCGTCCCCAGCATCAGGTAGCCGACGACGCGCCGGTCGGCCTCGGCGACGATCAGGCGCTCCGAGCGCCGGAGGTCGCTGCGGAGGGTGGCGACGTCCACCTCGAAGCTGCGGCGGCTGCCCGCCGGCCTCACCTTACGCCAGCGCAGCTCGATAGTCTGCTCGATGGGGCCGCCACGCCGCTGGAGGTAGAGGAGCCACTCGTTGCCGAAGCTGCCGTCTATCCTCGTGAGCGCCGGCAGGTCCTTCGACGAGCCTTCGCGCAGCCGGAACCTGTTTCGGGCCATCCCGTCAGGTCAGCGCGCGGTCAGCAACTTCGCCAGGTCCGGCTCTCGCCGCGGCCGCGGCGAGACATCCGGCGCTGGGTAGCCCAGCGTGATGAGTGCCTGGGCCTGGTACTCAGGTGGCAGGTCCAGCGCCTCCCGCACCGCCTCCGGGCAGAAGAGCGGCGCGGAGATCCAGAAGCCGGCCAGCCCCTCGGCGTGGGCGGCCACCAGGATGTTCTCCAGGGCGCAGCCCATGCTCTGGACCGCCATCCCCCACTCGGCGCGCTGGCGGCGCTCGTCCGGCCAGCGGCGCCCGCCTTCCGGACGGGCAGGCAGGCCCTCGGCTACCAGGCAGGCCAGCACCAGCGCCGGCGCCTCCTCGGTCTGGCGCTGGGAGCGGGTGAGCAGCGCTGCGATCCGCTCCGGCGCCACGCCGTCGGCCTCCAGGTCGCGGCGCCAGGCGGCGCCCATCGCCTCGGCCAGCCGCTGGCGGGCCTCCGCCGTCTCCAGCAGCACGAAGCGCCAGGGGCGGGTGTGGTGGGGCGCCGGCGCCAGACAGGCCCCGTACAGCAGCTTCTGGAGCAGCGGCCGCGCGACTGGGATGCGGCTGAACCGCCGCACGGAACGACGACCGGTGATGGCTTGGTAGGCCTCCATCTCTCGCTATCCTCTCGGAACCGGTGGCGTGACGAGACCGAGCCGCTCGAGGGTGGCCAGGGTGTGCGCTCCCACCACCTGGCCCGCGTCGACGGCGCTGCGCAGCCGGGCGAGGTCGCCCGGCGTATCGATGTCCAGGGCGAGGGCCGGCAGGTCGAGGCGCAACGAGCGCAGGGCGACCTCTTCCGCTGCAGCCAGGTGCCGGCGGGCGCTCTCCGGCCCGAAGCGGAACGGGATGGAGCCGGGC
>Ga0154830_1052_pt12 | contig 17253 bp, 17 predicted proteins | sample Rifle2008BG16ft_FD_116134 | JGI IMG/M metagenome (GOLD analysis project Ga0154830, IMG submission 116134) | Chloroflexi bacterium RBG_16_68_14 | reverse complement strand
GCCGGACCAGGGGCTCGCCGCCGGTGAGACGCACCTCGTCGATGCCGAGGCCGACGAAGACCCGGACCAGCCGCTCGATCTCCTCGTAGGTGAGGATCGCGTCCCGCTTTAGCCAGACCAGGCCCTCTTCGGGCATGCAGTAGGTGCAGCGGAAGTTGCAGCGATCGGTGACGGAGACGCGCAGGTTCTTGATCTGCCGGCTGAAACCGTCGCTGAGAGGACCGCTTGCCGGTACGGCCGCGCCTTCCCCGTCCACGAGGGTCGGGCCGACGCCGTCCCGCGGCGTCAGCGGGATGAGGTGGTCGCCTGAGAGCTGTGAATCACGTCTCACGGAGCCATCTTTCTAGGACTGTGCGTGCCTTGCGGGCCGCCTCGCCTCGATGGCTGACGGCGTTCTTCTCGTCCGGCGGCAGCTCCGCCGCCGTCATCCCCCGCTCCGGCAGGAGGAAGACGGGGTCATAGCCGAAGCCGTTCTTCCCACGCGGCTCCCGGGCGATGCGGCCTTCGACGCTACCCTCCACCAGCTCCACCCGCCCCGCCGGGTCGGCGATGGCGATGACGCAGCGGAAGCAGGCGATGCGCCCCTCGTCCGGCACCTCGGCCAGCTCCTGGAGCAGCGCCTGGACGCGCTCCGCGTCCGTTCGGTCTGGGCCGGCGTATCGAGCCGACAGGGGACCCGGGCGGCCACCCAGGGTATCCACTTCCAGACCGGAGTCATCGGCCAGCGACACCAGGCCACTGGCTTTCGCATATCCTACAGCCTTTATTGTCGCATTCTCGGCGTAGGTCTGTCCAGCTTCCTCCATCGGCACCTCCAGCCCCACCTCAGCCGGGGTGACGATCTGCCAGCCGCACCCGTCTAAGAGCCGGCGGAACTCGGCCGCCTTGCCGGGGTTGTTGGTGGCGATGAGCAGCCGCGGCTTCTTGGACATCGCTTGCGCGCCAGTGTAGCGGAGCCGGCGGGCTCACGGCAGCGTATCGAAGGAGGGCTTGGCCGGCTTTTCTAGCAGGCCCCGCTCCTTCAGCGCGGCGGCCAGCTTCTCCGTGGCTGCGTAGCTAACGCCGAGCAGCGCCATGGCGGTGGTCAGGGTGAACCGCTCCTCCTCGCCTCCGCCGTGCTCCTGGATGAAGGCGTCGATGCGAGGAAGCTGCTCCGCGATCATGCGGCTCACCCGGTCATCGGCTGGCTCGCCCGCCGCAGCCCGGTGGGCCTCGCGCAGCCAGGCCCAGAAGCTGGCGGTCAGAGTGTCCCAGTCCAGTCCTTCTTCAACGAGAAACGCTCGTGGCACGGCAGGCCTCCCTCTATAGTAGTATTACTGGTGGAACGTCCACCCGTAGTGTAGCGCCGCGCCCGCGGCCAGCATTAGGGCCAGTCGGCCTGCTTATCGGGGGCCTTCCGCCCCTTCGTCCCAGGCCGGTGCCTGTCGTACAGTGAGATCGGCTTCGAGAGAGAGGAGGGAACGGCTATGCAGGGCAAGCAGCGACTTGAGACGTACCTGCGCGAGCACAAGGTGCCCTTCCAGACCCAGCACCACGCCCAGGTATTCACGGCGCAGGAGGTGGCCGGCAGCGAGCACGTCCCAGGCAAGATGTTCACCAAGGTGGTCATGGTCATCGCCGACGGCAAGCTGGCGATGCTGGCGCTGCCCGCGCCCTATGTCGTCGACTTCGGGAAGGCGAAAGCGGTGCTGGGCGCCAAGGACGTGCGCCTGGCCGAGGAGGGAGAGTTCGCCTCCACCTTCCCGGACTGCGACGTGGGCGCGATGTCCCCCTTCGGCAACCTGTACGACCTGCCGGTGTACGCGGACAAGGCGCTGGCGGAGGACGAGACCATCTACTTCCAGGCGGGCACCCACACCGACACGATGAGCCTGAAGTACGCCGACTTTGTGAAGCTGGTCAAGCCGACGGTTGCCGAGTTCAGCCGCCGGCCGGGGTAGCGGGCAGGCCGTAAGGTACGGTCACGTAGGGGCGACCTTCACGTGACCCTACTTGCAACTGGATACAAGGGTACGTCTGGCGGAGTGCCCGTGCAACGGAAGGTGGCGTAGGGCAAACGGGCCGCGCTAAGCTAAGCCTCGTTGACTGTCTTCAGGGTTGGGGAGCCCAAGAAAGGGCCGCTGGGCTTGACAAACTGGGTCGACTTTAGGTAGAAGTCGACCGGTCCCGCAGAAGGAGGTGTGCCCCATGCGTGACCTCCGTGTCCTGATGGCTGTCATCCTGCTAGCAACCATGGTCGCTGCGTTCGGTTGGTCTGGGACCATCGCTGGACAGGAGCCGCCAGTCGGTAATCCTCCCGAACCCGACGATGACCTACAACAGCAAATCGCGCAACTCCTCCTAGAATCGTCCAGCCAGAGCGCCCCAGGCGGTACGGGAATAGAAGAAGACCCCCAACTGTGGGATTTGATAAAGCAGCAGCAGCCCGACCTCACGGTCACTTTGGGCGGCGAGCCGGTCGGAGGCGTAGCGGAGCCATCTGATGTGAAGGGCACGCCACTACAGTTGGCCGACTCGACCGGCCCCAATGTGCCCCTCATTGTGGGGATCGCTGTTGGATTGCCTGCTCTGGGCGGTATCGCCTGGTACATACGGCGGAGGGTAGCGCGGGAGTCCTAGTCCCATGTGGCGGTTAGTCCTAATCCTCACACTGACGGTGTCTGCGATCTTCGTCAGCCCCGTCCAGCAGAGCGAGGCTGGACTCGCCGCCTGCATGATTACCGCCCGCGATGTGGACATCATCTTTCTTGGTCTCAACTACGTCTGGTACGCACCGCCGCTTGCATAGGAGAAGACTGGGAGAAGGCCCATATTTCCGTAGACTTAGAGTATTACGACTGGAACGAGGAGGAATGGCGATATCTGGAGTTCGCAGGCAGCGCCACCGAGTACAACGACGAGGACATTATGGCTTGGGGAGCCAAGTACGTAGGGCCGTACCTAGGCATCAACTGTAGGCGGATTGATGCCAAGTTCTTCTTCACGCACAGCGGAAGACAATACGACTTCACCGTCCGATCCAACGGTGAGTGCTACTGATTCTGTAGGCGCGCGCGTGAACAAGACCGTCCCTGTGGTAGCCCTGCTGACTGCCTTGCTGGTCGCATGTGGCGGCGGAAGCGATTCGGCTGGTGACCGCGCCATCGTGGACGACTTGACCGACAGCTTGGTGCAAGGGAACGCCGAACACTATGCATTCGGGTGCGTGGACTTTGACGGCACCGTTCTGTCCAGCGACTATTCGCCGGATGCCATCGCCGACGACGCCAACATCGAGCTAGAGCACGCCGCCGATGCTTGGGTGTCTGAAACAGCTGGCGTCATCTTGGGCGATGACGGTGAGCCGCAGTACATTGTGATCTATGACCCGCAAAGCGGGCCGACCTACGCCACCGTTTTCGAGAGACGCGAGGTTATAGTCGAAGAGATGCATCTGGTCTGCCTGGTGCCGAAAACCGAGGGATGAGGGGCGGGCCCGAGGATTCTAGGTACGAGCGGCCCCAGCTTCGCTTGGCCCCTACGGCCGAGTCCGCCGTACCCCCAGCACCACCTGGTGCCCGTCCACGTTCTGCTCCGAGCGGTGCGCCTCCGACGGCGGGTCAGCTTCTACCAGCGATAGCGAGAGCGTCTCGCCCTTCACGTAGTCGGCGTGCGCATCGAGCACGCGGCGCACGTCGTCGTCGCCCTGCCAGTAGGCGGTGATGCGGTCCGAGATGTCGAAGCCGGCCTCGCGGCGCAGGTTCTGGATCCGGTGCACCAGTTCCCGCGCCAGCCCCTCGTCGCGCAGCTCCGGCGGCACCTCCGTGTCGACCACCACCACGTAGCCTGCCTCCTGCGCCGAGGCGAAGCCTTCTTTCTCAACGGTCGTGACGAGCACTTCGTTCGGTTCCAGCTGGAAGCCGGCGGCCTCGATCCTCTGCCCCTGCGAGATAGCTGCAGCCATGGCGTTGGGGTCTTGTTGGACAAGATGCGCGCGAATCTTGTTGACATCGGCACCGTACTTCGGCCCGAGAACAGGTAGGTTCGGTTGAACGTACCAATTGAGGAAATGCGACTCATCGTCCATGTGCTGAACTTCCTTCACGTTGAGCTCTTCCTCTAGCTGCGCGCGCATGCGCGCGAGCGCGTCTTCTTCGATCTTGGTGCGCACCTTGACGAAGACGCGGGGCAGCGGCTGGCGCACCTTGATCCCCGCTTTGCTCCGCGCCGAACGGCCCAGCGACGCGAGCCGCATTACCAGCCGCACCTCGTTGTTCAGCACCTGGTCGATGAGCGATGAGTCAGCCTCCGGCCAGTCGCAGAGGTGGACGGAGGGCGGCGCCGCGCCGCTTGCGGCGAGCCCCGCCGAGCCGTCCTGCGAGCGCACCAGGTTCTGGTAGAGCTCCTCTGCCAGGAAGGGCATGAAGGGCGCCAGCAGCCCGGCGAGGCTCACCAGACACTGGTACAGCGTCTCGTAGGCCGAGCGCTTGTCGGCGTCGTCCCCGGACTTCCAGAAGCGGCGGCGGCTGCGGCGCACGTACCAGTTCGAGAGGTCCTCCACGAACGCCTCGATGCGCCGGCAGGGCGCCATCGTATCGTAGTCCTCCAGCCCCGCCGAGACATCGGTGATGAGCTGGTGCAGCTCCGACAGCACCCACCGGTCCAGCTCATTCCCCGCGACCCCTGGGGCGGCGCTGGGGGAGGGGGGCCGCCACCTGTCGATGTTGGCGTAGGTGACGAAGAAGGAGTAGGTGTTCCAGAGGGTGAGGATCAGGCTGCGGCGCACCTCGTCGGCCGGGGCCCAGCCGAAGTTCACGTTGCTCGACGGGTTGTGGCGCAGGAAGAGCCAGCGCATGACGTCCGCGCCCATGCGCTCGGCGGCCTCGTCGAACCAGATGGCGTTGCCCTTGCTCGCGTGCATGTCCTCGCCGTGCTCGTCGCGCACCTGGCCGTGGCCCAGCACGGTGCGGAACGGCTCGCGGTTCTCCAGCACGGTGCTCATGGCCAGCAGGGCGTAGAACCAGTTGCGGAACTGGCCGGGGAAGCTCTCGGTGATGAAGTCGGCGGGGAACCACTGCTGCCAGTAGGCGTGGTCGGTGTCGTACCGGAGCGTGGCGAAGGGGACGATGCCGGCGTCCAGCCAGGGGTTGCCCACGTCGGCGATGCGGGAGACGGCCTCGCCGCACTGGGGGCAGCGGATCTTCATTGTGTCCACCCAGGGCCGGTGGGGTGAGTGGCCCTCGAACTGCTCCCAGCCCTCTGCCGCCTTCTCCCGCAGCTCCTCCCGCCCGCCGATGACCTCGACGTGGCCGCAGGCGCAGGGGTAGATGGGCAGCGCCAGGCCGTAGTAGCGCTTCTTGGAGATCATCCAGTCCGCCATGTTGCGCAGCCAGTCCAGCTCCCGCTCCAGGCCGAAGTCGGGGATCCAGCGGATCTTCCTCGCCACGTCCGCGATCTGGTAGCGCAGCTCGTCCATGGAGATGAACCACTCGTCCACCAGGCGGAAGAGCAGCTCGCTGCCGCAGCGCCAGCAGACGGGGTAGCGGTGGGTGTAGTTCTCGGTACGATAGCGCAGCCCCTTCTCTCGCAGCGAGTCGAAGATGGCCGGGCCCACCTCACCGGCGAAGCGACCGTCCAGGAAGCCGAAGCCCTCCAGGTAGTTGCCGAACTCGTCGATGGGGGCGATGACCGCCAGGTCGAACTGCTTGCTGAGGGCGAAGTCCTCCTGGCCGCAGCCCGGCGCGATGTGGACGACGCCGGTCCCTTCCTCCTCGCTCACCTCCTCCCACTCGATGACGCGGTGGACGACGCCCTGCTGGGCCGGCAGCTCGTCGAAGGGACCGCGGTAGGCGAGGCCGACCAGCTCTCGGCCCGGCAGCTCCGCCTCTACGGTGTAATCGCCCTGGAGCACGCCCAGCGCCGCCTTCGCCAGGTAGAGGACATCGTCGCCCTGGCGCACGCGGAGGTAGGGGCGGTCGGGATGGACGGCGGCGGCGACGTTGGCGGCCAGCGTCCAGGGCGTGGTCGTCCAGACCAGCAGCGACCCTCCGACTTCGCTCAGGGCAGGCCCGCCGGGGCGCGCCTCCAGCGGGAACTTCAGGTAGACGCTGGGGTGGGTCAGCTCCCGGTAGCCCTCGGTGACGATCTCCATGTTGGAGAGACCGGTGGCGCAGCGGGGACACCAGGGCATCACGTCGAAGCCCTTGTAGAGCCAGCCCCGCCGGTGGCAGGCCTTCAAGAAGTGCCAGATGGCGTAGTTGTTCTCGTCCGAGTTAGTGAAGTAGGAGTTGTCCCAGTCCATCCAGTAGCCGAGGCGGATGGACTGCTCCGTGATCTGGTCGGCGAAGCGGCGGACGCGCTCCTTGCACGCCTCCACGAAGCGGTCGATGCCGTAGGCCTCGATGTCGTGCTTGGAGGTGAAGCTCAGCTCGCGCTCCACCTCCACCTCGATCCAGAGGCCCTGGCAGTCGAAGCCGTTCTGGTAGCGCTGGCGGAAGCCGCGCATGGTCCGGTGGCGCTGGAAGACGTCCTTGTAGGTGCGGCCCCAGGCGTGGTGGACGCCCATGGGGTTGTTGGCGGTGATGGGGCCATCGATGAACGACCAGCGCCGCGGCGACGCCTCGTTCCGGCGCAGGTACTGCGCCACGACGTCGTGGTCATCCCACCAGCGGAGCGTCTCGCGCTCCAGGGCGGGGAAGTCCGGCTTGGGATCGACAGGTCTAAACACAGCGCTCGGCCCGGCTCCTGACCTCGTAGGGACAGAGCTTTAGCTCTGTCCAGGGCCCCGACCTGTCGGGGCCCCTACGGGTAATTGATCCTCTCTTCTCCTGTCCGGCCCTAAACATGTTCACTGTAATCAGAAAGCCCGTCCCCTCGATAGGGACGGGCCGATGTACCCGCGGTACCACCCTACTTCCCCCCGCCGCCCCGCCCGCCAGGCTGAAGCCTGGTCTTCGGAGGCTGGAGGCGGGAGACACTCTGTACGGCGCTATCACGCCTCTGCCCCTGATAACGGTGGGCGCTCCGGCCGAGCCTACTTGGGCCCCGACAAGTCGGGGCAGAACCCAGAACCAACACGGGCCCGGTTCTAGGTTCTCTTCCCGTTCGGTCGGCGGCTCGGGAGGGATCTTCGGCCGGGGAGACCGCGCCCGCTCGCACCAGGTTTGGGCTCGCTGAGCGGCTCTTGCCCGCCGTCGGCGGGCTGATCCGGCCTACTCGTCTCCGTCGCAGCCTGTACGCCCTGGATTCTAGGGAGTGGGGGAAGGCCATGTCAAGGAGAGTGTTGGGTAGCAACTCACGGGTCGCGCGGTTTGCTGGGGTGGGAGGCCGCTGTTATACTGTCGGCTGGCCTAACCCCAGGGTGGCAGCGTAGCTCAGTGGCAGAGCAGTCGGCTCATAATCGACGGGTCGGAGGTTCGAATCCTCTCGCTGCCACCACCTTGGAGCGTAGCTCAGAACGCTCCGCCGCGCAGGCGGGGCTTCCGTTCACTTTGTTGGCGCCATCGCTCTGGTGCGAGCCTTGCCCTGGTGGCGGAGGTTCGGTATACTCCAATCGAGCTTGGTCGGAACGGGAAGCGGCCTGTGCGGGCCGTTTCTTGTATCCCGAGGAGAAAGGAACCATTTGTGGCCTTCGCTGATAAGCAACTGGTCTGTCGTGACTGCGGCAAGAGCTTCCTGTTCACCGGCGGCGAACAGGAGTTCTATGCTAGCAAGGGGCTCCAGAATGAGCCGGTGCGCTGCCCGCCCTGCCGCTCGGCCCGGAAATCGAGCCGGCTGAGCGAGCCGGAGGAGGGCTACGTCCGCTACGGCGTCTTCGCCAGCTTCGGCGGAAGGACGCCCCGCCAGATGCACCCGGCCACCTGCGCGGAGTGCGGCATGATGACGGAGGTGCCCTTCCAGCCGCGAGGCGACCGGCCGGTCTACTGCAGCTCCTGCTACAACAAGCTCAAGGGTACCGCGGCCAGCCCGGCGGAAGCCGAAGCCGGTTCCTGAGCCGGGCACAGAGCGCAACGATAACGAGGCCGCCCCGATCCATCGGGGCGGCCTCGTCGCGTTCTCGCAGCGCCTCGTGTATCATCGCCCTGTGATCCCCCCACGCGAACGGTTGCTCCAGATAGCCCGCCTCATCGGCGCCGACCTCTTCGCCCAGCGCTTCGGCCCGCCTCAGACGGCGGAGCCGGACGCCGGCGTCCTGCGTGCCCTCATCGAGGAGCGCCTGGACGAGATCGCCCGCGGGCTGGTGGAGGAGGCGGCCGCCAGCGACGATGTGGTCGACCGCGCCAGCGCCGTCTCGTACCTGGAGGACCGGCTGCGCACCCTGGGCGACTTGCTCGCTCCGGAACAGGTGGAGCGGGTCCGGGAGGCGTTCCGGGAGGGGACGGCGGGGTGGTAGAGGCGGGACTACGGCGGAAGGCTCGGCAGCAGCCCTGCCTCGTGCTGCAGGATGAGTACGGAGTCGATGGCGTCCGTGGAGCCGTCTTGGTTCACATCGCCTGCCCTCGCGCAGTCGAACGGGTGGATGAGGCCGGCAGCAAGTTGCAGGATCAGGGTCGCGTCGATGCTGTTCACCGATCCGTTGCAGTTGAAGTCGCCCATGAGAGCGACGACGTAGATCGTTACCGTTCGTTCCAACGAGAGCATCGGACACAGTCCACACGTCTCGACAGACGCGGTTATCCTGGCGGTAGCGGTCATCGTGCCAACGTTGTCCGCAGAAACGATGATCGATCCGCTGCAGCTCGAACCTGGTGAGATGTAGCAATGGCCCCAGCCGAGGCCGCTGCCGCTCCATTCAATTGTGTCATCAATTGTTATGCCACGATGATCGTCGTTATGGTATGTCAACGTGAGCGTCACGAGTTGCCCGCGGTTGACAGTGATCTCATCGTGCTCGCCGTTCGCGGTGAAGTCGATTGTGAGCATCGGCGGCAAGCGGACCGAAGTTGGGCTAGGCGTAGGCGTCCCGCAGCCAGAGCCGTGGTAGGTGTCGGGCACTTTGGGGGTCGGGCAGGGCGTTGCGGTGGGGGTCCCCGTCCCGGCCGTCGCAGAACGACCGCCTGGAGTAAGCGCGCCCGCCATCGAGACAAAGCTGAGAGCGGCGACGAGGGCGGTTGCGATAATCAGGATGGAACGCTTGCTCATGAGGGGTCTCCGCCGCTGTTCTCTACCAGCGAAAGCTAACAGCTAACCTCTAGGTTGTCAAACGTTTGACAGTCGTTTTCGCTCCCAATAGCATGCTAAGCATCATGCGCGTCCACCTTGCCTACGGGGAGCGCGGCCTCGATGTGGAGTTGCCGGACGAAGCCGTGGTCCTGGAGCCGCAGCGCGTCGCTGGCCTGCCCGACCCCGAAGGCGCCGTGGCGGAGGCCATCGCTCGCCCTTTGGGCTCGCCGCCCCTGCGTGAGCTAGTCCGGTCAGGCGATGGTTCGACTTCGCTCACCACAGGCCGGGTGGCCATCGTCGTCAGCGACGTCACCCGGCCTGTGCCCAACCGGCTCCTCCTGCCCCCCATCCTCGAGGCCGTCCACGGCGCCGGCGTCCCCCCCGCCATAGGCGGGGTGGTCATCATCATCGGCACCGGCATGCACCGGGCGAGCACGCCGGAGGAGGTGGAGCGCGTCCTGGGCCCGGAGATCGCCGCCTCGTACGAGGTGGTGAACCACGACGCCCGGGACAAGAGCACGCTCGGCTATCTCACCACCACCGCTCGTGGGGTAGAGGTCTGGGTCAACCGCCGCTACCTGGAGGCGGAGGTGCGCATCGTCACCGGCTTCGTGGAGCCGCACCTCTTCGCAGGCTACTCCGGGGGTGGGAAGGCGGTGCTGCCGGGGGTGGCAGGCGCCGAGATCGTGATGAGCAATCACGGCGCCGATATGCTGGGCCACCCCAAGGCGACCTGGTGCGTGACCGAGGGCAACCCCATCTTCGAGGAGATGCGGGACATCGCCCTGCTCACCCGGCCCACGTTCTGCCTGAACGTCACCCTGAACGAGCGGCGCGAGATCACCGGCGTCTTCGCCGGCGAGCTGGTGGCCGCCCACCAGGCGGGCATCGCCCAGGCCGAGCGCCAGTACGTCCGCCCCATCCCCCACCTCTTCGATATCGTGGTCAGCACCAACATGGGCTACCCGGCGGACCTGAACCTCTACCAGTCGGTGAAGGGGATGTCGGTGGCGGCGCGGGCGGCGCGAGAAGGCGGCGCCATCGTGCTGGCGGCGGAGTGTCGCGACGGGCTGGGCCTGGCTGAGTACACGGAGCTGCTCACCAGCCCCGACTTGTCGGGGCCCCAGGCGCTGCTGGAGCGCATCCACTCGCCCGGCTTTGCCCGCTACGACCAGTGGGGCGTCCAGTGCCAGGCGATGGTGCAGGCGAAGGCGGACTGCTGGCTCTACTCCAGCATGCCCCGCGAGACGACCGAGGCCGCCCACCTCCACTACTGCGAGGACATGTCGGAGACGGTGCAAGAGCTGTGTCGCCGCCACCTTGCTGAGCACGGCCGCGAGGCGACCGTCGCTGTCCTCCCCCACGGTCACCTGACGGTGCCGCGGCTCACTGCCTGAGGCGCGCCCCGGCTCAGCGGTACGAGTAGACTTCCACGCCCGTCGCGTCGGCCACCAGGAGGACGCGGCCGCCCGGCGCTTCGCTGATGCGCTGCTCGAGTCGCTGGATGTCCTCGGCGGAGAGGGCGGGCAGCCCGACGCCGGGATCGGCCCGCTGCAACACCCGCACCTTCGCCCCCAAGACCGCCTCGAGTTGCCCCACCAGTACCCGGCCATCCTCGGCGATGAGCAGGGTGACGGCCTTTCGCGCTGCCGGACGCGGAGCCACGGGCACGGCGGCCCGCTGGTCTTCCTGAATGACGAACCAGTGGTAGGGCGTGAAGAGCGCGGCGGCGACCAGCGTCCCCATGCTCCACTTCGCCTCTCGCAGCAGCGTGAGCGATAGCTCGTCCTCCAGCGCGGCGTTCAGGAAGAGGAAGAGCAGGTGGCTGGCGCTGCCGAGGAAAGCGAGCGCACCGGCGCCGAGCACGCCGAAGATGAGCAACCGCCGGGGCACACTGAACCGCTCTTCCGCGCCCAACGCCGCTGCGCTCCGCTGCGCCTGGTACCAGTGGTAGCCCCACACCGGCACACCCAGCAGACCGAGAGTGAGCACGAGGACGATCTGGTCGCGCCACCAGTCGGGCCCTACCAGCACGTCCTGCGCGCTGCTCACCACGATGCCGATGACTGCTGGCACGAGGACGATCACCGTGGTGGCGAGGGCGCCCAGGCCCAGGGCGGTCATGACGTAGCGGTAGAGCCGCCGGGCGGCGTGGAGCCGGCCCAGGGCGGCCTGCTCCTGCTGCACCGTCAGCCAGTGGTAGGCCCACAGCAGGAGGCCGATGAGCAGCGGCGCGAGCGCAGCCGGCAGGAAGCGGAAGTGGGCGCTGGCCGAGCTCTCCGCTGGCGTGCCGAAGCCCCACTGGAGCAGGCCGAAGAGGAGGACACCGGTGGCGCTCAGCGTGGTCACCACGCCGCCCAGGACGGCGAGTGTGTACAGGTAGAACTGGCGCAGGTCGGAGCCCGCGTCGGCCCTGGCGAAGCGGAGCCAGTGCGCCGTCCACAGCACCGCTCCGACAAGGGCGACGGCGAGCGAGGTCTTCATCACGTTGCCCCAGAGCGACTCCTCGCCCTGGAGGAGCACCGGCAGCGAGACGATCCCTTCGTAGGCCTCTCGGAAGATGATGTAGAGGACGAAGCTGGCGCCCGCGGCGAGCATCGCCAGGCTGTAGGCGGAGGCTGCGTAAAGGTAGAGGCGGCGGACGGTTCGGGTATCGTCCGTGGGCTGACCCTCGCGGTTTTCGGCGACCCAGGAGAAGGCCCAGAGGCCGCTCCAGACCGCTGCCGCCGCCAGCGGGTAGCCATCGAACTCCCGGGCGCGGAGGACCCAGCGCAGGAGCTCGACGGAGCCCTGGGTCACCAGGGCCACCGTCACGCCCAGCGTCAGGTAGACGGCGAGCTTGCGCAGGACGGAGCGCTGCGCTTCGGGTTCCTGCCGTAGCAGGCGCTGGAGGCGGAGGTAGTGCCAGGCCCAGGCGGGCGTCCAGATGAAGGCCAGCACCACGCCCAGCGCTAGCTGCGTCACATCGCGGTCGAGCACTGTCGGGCCGAAGAGCTCGTTCAGGAGGAAGCGGGCGACGAGGACGACGCCGACGCTGGCCACCATCATGTACACGAACGTGCCGAAGTAGAAGTACAGCCGTCGCAGCGTGCCGACGCCCTCCTCCGCCTGCGGCTCCAGGCCCTCACGGCGGCGCCAGGCGATAACGGCGGCCACGATGGCGGCCACGATGGCGGCCAGCACCAGCAGAGGGATCAGACCCTCGGTGTTGATCTGCATCTCAGCACCTCCTCCCTTTGCGGCCCGGCCCCCTCAGCGGGGATACTTGTACAACGGCGGGCACCAGTAGTCGGGCCAGGCCAGCCGCCATTGCCCCTCCTCCAGCGTCAAGTCGAAGGTACGCTCGTAGGAGTACTCCGACGCACCGAAGGGAACGTTCGGCTCGAAGACGGTGACGCGGGCGGTGACGATGGCCGTGTCGTCCAGCCGCTCGGTGTCCTCCAGGGTCATGTGGTAGTCGCGGACCTCCTGGTAGGACGCTTGCCGGGCGAAGTCCTCGAGGGTGCACCCCTTCTTCGTACTGGCGCTCAGGTAGCCGTGGGCCTCGCGGTACTCCTTGTCCTCCAGCGCGAGGAGGAAGCGCTGGACCACGCCCTCCGGCGAGTCCGCCGGCAGCAGGTCGACGCCGCCTCGCGTGCTGACGAGCGCGACGACGAGGCCCGCCACGGTGAGCGCGACGACGAAGACCGTCACTCCTACCAGCCAGACCTTTGACACGCTGCCGCCTCCTCAGCCCTCGGTGATGGCGTCGCTCCGCGGCTCTTGGCCGCTGCTTGGATCTCCGCAGCTAGCGTATCCCTTTCGGCGCATCCCTGTAAGGGCCAAACGACCCCATGTGCGCTCAGGCTGTGCGTCACCCGCCCGTGTACACGATCCGGTACAGCTTCCCCGAGCCGTAGTCCAGCACCAGCAGCGTGCCGTTCCCGTCCATCACGACATCGATGGGGTTCTGGAACCCGGTCGCGAACTCTTCGACCACGAACGTGATCCTCCCCGGCGCGGGTCCACCCCGGCCCTGTCTCAGGTGCAGGAGCACGCGGTCGTACGGATCGGGCGGGGCGAAGAGGCTACCCCAGACGGTGACGAAGAGGTTGCCCTGGTACTCCGCCGGGAACTGCTGGCCGTCGTAGTAGTCGATGCCGGCGGCGGCGGTGTGCAGGCCCAGGCTAGCGACGGGCGGGATGCCGGACTGATAGGGATCGCACAGCTCGCCGTAGGGCCAGCCGTAGTCGCCGCCGTCCTCGATCAGGTTCAGCTCATCGATCGTGGCGCAGGGAGCGTCCGAGCCGTTGTCGGTGGCCCAGAGACGGCCGCTCGCGTCGAACGCCAGGTCGTATGGGTTGCGCAGGCCGCGGGCGTAGACGCGGAGGCCGCTGCCGTCCGGGTTCGCCTGCAGGATGGTGGCGGAGCGCTCATCTGGTTCACCGCCTGCAGGACAGTCGTGGACATCGTCGCAGGTGGAGCCGTTGGTGAGGTAGAGCTTGCCGTCCGGCCCGAAGACGAGGCCGTTGTTCTGGTGACGGCCGGTGGGCAGGCCGGAGATGATCCCCCGCGCGGTCACGCCAGGCCCGACCACGGTGACGCTGCCGCGACTGGATACGTAGACTGACCCGTCTGGCGCCACGATCAGGCCAGTGATCTCCTCGAAGCCCGTGGCGATGACGCCCTTCGCCTCGAACACGCCGTCGCCCTCGCCGTCCACCAGCCGGTATACGTTGCCGTGGCGCTCCGAGAGGTAGACGGTGCCGTCGGGTGCCAGGGCGATAGAGGTGGGCCGGAAGAACCCCTCGGCGACCACGTAGGCCGTGAAGCCGGCGGGCAGGCTAAGCTCCGTTGCGGGCGGCGCGTCGGGTGCGGACACCTGCGGCGTCGGCTGGGCCGTCTCCGTCGCTGCGGGCGCGGGCGTGGACGTGTCGGCAGGGGGAGACGTGGGCGTCGGCTCCACCTCGCCGCTCCCGCCGCCGCAGGCGGCGAGGAGGAGGGCAAGGGCGAGGAATACGGCGGAGCGATATAGGCGGGCCATACATGGGTATCGTAGCTGGCGCGCAAGGTTTGAGCTACGGGTGGCGGCTTGGCGCGCCATTCCTGTTGCGTTAGAATTCGTTGCTTCCAATGCGGGTTGTGGCGTCTAGATGAAATGCATCGTATGTGGAGAGGAGACCGGAGCTTCGTGGAAGCGATATTGCTATCCACATTGGCTCCAGTATCGGAGAAGTCCCAAGTGGGGCAGCAGCCGGCGGGCAAGCTCTGCCATGGCGAGCCGTTCCCGAACCGGAGTTACACGACGGAAAGCACCGGGCAAGCCAAAGGAAGACCCAAAGGACTTTAGTTTCTTGGACGAGTTCATCGGTCTTGAAGGCCACCGCGCTCCACAGGCGGCAAAGGCACCCACTACAGCCAGCGCATTGGTGGCCTACTTCCGCGATTGCGCTGTCGCTACGCAGCGAAGCCTGAATCTAAGGAATGTCTTTGAGCCGAATGATGCAATTGTGCTAGATGCCCCGCCTGACGCTTGGGATCAGGCCGTCAATGGGACGTTGCGTTTTGACGGCAAGGACGCCGTTGACCTGGCAATTGCCAACCGCATAGCGCCCATCGAAAAGCCTGTCGCGCTTGGTGGTCTGTTTATCGTTGGTCAGCACAAATCCCGCGCCGGCAAAGCGCAACGCTACTGTGCTCCGCTGCTTGTAGCCTCCGCTTCTATTGAAGCCGACGGTGTAGGGGCCACAGTCTCGTTGGAAGGCCAAGGTGACGTTGTTCTGAACTTTTCCCCTCTAGCTGAACTGATGGAGATCGAGGATGAGGACGAGATGTTTCAACGCTTCGAGGTTATCCTTGCTGCAGTGCCCGAAGCGCCGTTTGATGACCTGCAGCTGGACCGCTTCTGCCAGATCGTGCGGACAAACCTCGATCTCCCCCTCGAGCTACCGGGCTTCACGGGATTTACCACGTCGACCCTCGCCGAAGAGGTTGCCATCAAGGGTAGAGTGAGGGTGGTAACGGCAAACGCTGTCTTCATCTCGAAGGAAGCACAAGAGCTGTCAGTGATCCGAGAACTTGAGGCCATCCAGGGTTTGGACTTGGAAGAAACCGCCTTGGAAGACCTGCTGGAGCCCGAGAGCATGGAGCATGTGGGAGACGAGGCCCCTAATGACGAGAATGGGATGGGGCGGGCAGAAGAAATAGACTGGCACAAAGACATACAAGTAATGGAGCTGAGCGATACCCAACGCGAAATCGTACGCCGGGCTCGAACGGAGGACTTGACGGCGGTTACCGGCCCTCCCGGTACGGGCAAGAGCTACACCATCTGTGCGCTCGTCCTTGACCACCTCTTGGCGGGAAAGAAAGTGCTCGTTTCCTCCCATACACCGAAGGCCGTTGAAGTGGTCGTCGATATGCTACGGGAGGTAGGCGGGGAATTCATCGTCGCCGTGTCCGGCGACCGAAAGCATCAGAGGCGATTAGCAGATGAAATCGGCAAACTAACTGGGCCTACGTTCAAGCCGAAGCAGTTGGATCCAGGTGAAATCGACCGCATGATCCAGCGGTACTATGACCTGAGAGCAGAAATCCAGGAATTAGAAGAGAAGATGGGTGAGGCCCTCGCTACAGAGGGGGACTTCGCCTTCCATCATGAGGCTATCATTGGATTGGCTCAGATCGCAGAGAAGTTTGCCCTCTCACCGACCATTGTCCGGCAAGTAGACGTGGCGAAGGGGAAGAAACTTCTACATACTGCGCAGGCTGCCAGTCCCGACGCCTGGTGGTGGAAACGATTCCGCGGAAAGAGAGCGATTGAGCAGCTTCGGCGGCAGCTACGCGTAAGCGAGCAAGTTGACGCAGCAACGTTAGAGCCTGCCATCAAGTTTGTCGAGCACCAGCAAGAGCTGTCGTCGGTACTAGAAGAGCTCGATAACTCGCCGGAACTGAAGGAAGGATGGCTGAGTCTGGCCTCGTTGCGTGAGGCCCTGCTGCGCGAAGGCAGGAGTATCTTGCACGCTCGACGCGAGGATGAGCTAGCCCGCCTACTACAACATCATCCTGCACTACTTGCCTTAAGGAAGTTTCGCCAGGCCTTGCAAACAGCAAGACCTGCAGCGAAGCGGCAGCTTCTCGAGCAGGTCCCGGTGGAAGTTCTTCTGGTTGCTTTTCCGTGCTGGGCGTCCACAGATCGGTTCCTCTCCCATTTCTTACCATTGCGGCCGGGCCTGTTCGATCTCGGGGTCATTGACGAGGCTTCACAGTGCGACCTTGGTGCGGCCCTGCCGACGCTGTACCGCTCCAAACGTGCGGTCATTGTCGGCGATCCGCATCAACTTCGTCATGTCTGCTTTCTCTCGTCAGCGGCAGAAACAGCGGCATTCATCAGACACAGCATCCCTGCCGCCTACCAGGCGACGCACCGTTACTCTCGCAGAAGCTTGTTCGATGTCGCGGAGAACGCGGTTCGACAACATGCCAACTTCATGCTTGATGAGCACTTTCGGTCCGAGCCTCATATAATAAGCTTTTCCAACCGCCATTTCTACGACGAGACTCTCCGCATCATGACCGAACGGCCGCATTCTGCCGACAAGCAGGCCATCGAAGTTCACTATGTTGGAGGACACCGTGATGCCATTCAAGCCCGTAACGATGTCGAAGTGAATCAGGCTATGACCGTTGTGAGAGAAATCGTAGAGACGGCGAACCGTGGTGGACCCGTCCTGTCAGTTGGTGTTCTCTCACCATACCGGGATCAGGCCAACGCGCTAAACAGAGCGATCATTCAAACGTTCACGCTAGCTGAGATTGCGCGGCATGACATGGTCCCCGGTACGGCCCACTCCTTGCAAGGGGACGAGCGTGATGTCGTGATTCTGTCTACAGTCATCGATCCAAACTTCGTCCATGCGTCGCTCCGGTTCTTGCAAGACCCAAATCTCTTCAACGTAGCAATAACGAGGGCCAAACGCCGCTTGATCGTCCTTACCTCGGTGCGTCCTTCAGACATTCCTGCGGGCTTGCTACAATCGTTCCTTCTTCATGCAGAGAGTAAAACTGTATCCGAGGACTTACCTGACCGATTCGACTCAGGTTTTGAACGTGAGGTGTGCGAGGCGCTGAGGG
>Ga0154830_1099_pt2 | contig 17890 bp, 12 predicted proteins | sample Rifle2008BG16ft_FD_116134 | JGI IMG/M metagenome (GOLD analysis project Ga0154830, IMG submission 116134) | Chloroflexi bacterium RBG_16_68_14 | reverse complement strand
TCTTGAAGTAGTCGTCCGGCAGCGTCTCGTCGTGCATGCGGCGGGCCGTCTCCGGGTCGAGCGAGAGGGCGAACTGCTGCTCCCAGTCGAACTCGAAGCGGGCGCGCGAGAGGGCGTCGTCCCGCTCGCGGGCGCCGGGGAAGCCGCGGGCGACGTCGGCGGCGTGGGCGGCGATCTTGTAGGCGATGACGCCCTGCTTCACGTCCTCCAGGTCAGGTAGGCCCAGGTGCTCGCGCGGCGTCACGTAGCAGAGGAAGCTGGCGCCGGCGTAGCCGGCCATGGTGGCGCCGATGGAGGAGCTGATGTGGTCGTAGCCGGGGGCGATGTCGGTCACCAGCGGGCCCAGCACGTAGAAGGGCGCGCCGTGGCAGACCTCCTGCTGCCGCTGCACGTTCATGGCGATCTGGTCGAAGGGGACGTGGCCCGGCCCCTCCACCATCACCTGCACGTCCTGCTCCCAGGCGCGCTGGGTGAGCTCGCCCAGCGTTGCCAGCTCGGCGAACTGGGCGGCGTCGGAGGCGTCGGCCAGGCAGCCTGGCCGCAGGCCGTCGCCCAGGCTGAGGGTGACGTCGTGGGCGCGGGCGATGTCGCAGAGGTCGTCGAAGCGCTCGTAGAGCGGGTTCTGGCGGTGGTGGGCGAGCATCCACTGGGCCATCAGCGACCCGCCCCGGCTGACGATGCCGGTGACGCGGTGGTTCACCAGCGGCAGGTGCTCGAGCAGGACGCCACAGTGGACGGTCATGTAGTCGACCCCCTGCCGGGCCTGGTGCTCGAGCATCTCCAGTAGGCCCTCCGCCGTCCAGTCCTCGTCCTTCTTCAGCTCGGCGATCACCTGGTAGATGGGTACGGTGCCGATGGGCACCGGGCTGGCATCGACGATCGCCTGGCGGATGGCGTCGATGTCGCCGCCGGTGCTCAGGTCCATGCAGGTGTCGGCGCCGAAGTGGACGGCCAGGTGCAGCTTCCCCAGCTCGCCCTCGATGTCCGAGGTGACGGCGGAGTTGCCGATGTTGGCGTTGATCTTGATGCCGGCCGCCCGGCCGATGGCGATGGGCTCCAGCGCCGTATGGTTGACGTTGGCCGGGATCACCACGCGGCCGGCGGCCACCTCCTGCCGTACCAGCTCAGGGTCCAGTCCCTCGCGCTCGGCGGCGCGCCGCACCTGGGGCGTGATCTCGCCCCGACGGGCGTAGTGCATCTGGGTGACCACCTTGCCGTTGCGCTTCGTCATGCCTTCCTCCTCGTCCGACTAAGAAATGTTGCACCTTGTGGCGACCTGAAGGTCGCCGCTACCCCATTGCTGGCCTCGATACCTCTTCTGACCAGACTCCCGTTGTGGCACGCCTGCGCCGCCAGCGGCACAGCGCGATTGCCGACCAGACCGCCTCGATCCCGGCGAAGGGCCACGCCTCGATGAGGAGGCCGTAGAGGGCGGCGGCAGCGCAGGCTGCCGCAAAGCCAAGCACGAACCAGTGCGACCGCTCATCCAGCGCGTACATCGCCAGCATGGCGGCTACGGCCAGGGTGCCAAAGATCAGCAGTGCCATCGTCTTCCGCTAGTTCCCCGTCCCTTGCTCCTCGTTCTTGATTCCTATCGTTGGCTGCCAGAAGCGGAAGAAGTGGTGCACGGGGCCTCGCCCCTGCCCCACCGGGTACGCCGATTGCAGCGCCTTGGTCACGTACGCCTTCGCCAGGGCAACGGCGCCCCGCGGGCTCTCGCCCTTGGCCAGCGCGGCGGCGATGGCGGAGGCGAAGGTGCAGCCGGTGCCGTGGGTGCTGGTCGTCTCCACCCGGGCGGCCGTGAACTCGTGGAACCCCTGGCCGTCGTAGAAGAGGTCGGTGGCCGGGCCCTCCCGGCCCGCCCCGGCGGGTAAATGTCCGCCCTTCATAACCACCGCCTGCGCGCCCATCGAGACGATCTCCTCGGCCGCCTCGCGTACGTCGTCCCAGGAGGTGAGGGGGCGGCCCAGGAGCACCTCCGCCTCGGGCAGGTTGGGGGTGAGGACGGTGGCCAGGGGGAGCAGGCGCTCGCGCAGCGCCCGGACGGCGTCCTCCCGCAGCAGCCGGGCACCGCTCTTGGCCACCATCACCGGGTCGACCACCAGCGGCCGGAGGCCGTGCTCCCGCACCTTGGCGGCCACCACCTCGACGATCTCGGCGGTGGCCAGCATCCCTGTTTTCACCGCGTCGGCGCCGATGTCGCTCACCACGGCGTCGATCTGGGCGGCCACCAGCTCGGGAGGCAGCTCCAGCACCTGGGTCACCTGCTGGGTGTTCTGGGCGGTGACGGCGGTAAGGGCGGAGGTCCCGTAGACGCCGAGCGCGGAGAAGGTCTTCAGGTCGGCCTGGACGCCGGCGCCGCCCCCCGAATCCGAGCCTGCGATGGTGAGCACGGTGGGCACGCGGCGGCTCACGGCGACCACCTCCCATCGGGCTGGAGGCCGAGGCCGCCCGCAAGAAAAGCCGCCGGGCTGCCGGCGGCGTCAGGTTGGTTCAATCCCTTCGCTGGCATTACCCAGATCAGGTCTGGCGGTCGCTCCGATACGGTCGGAGCCTCTCAGCCGGGCCCTGCACCCAGCTCCCGCACCTATTCGATTCTAAGTTCAGTCTATTGGTAGGCCGGAGGCGATGTCAAGGCGAGGAGAGCGAGCCGGGCTACCTGGAGGCCAGCGCCACGCCCTGGACCACCTCGTAGACCTGCGTCTCGCCCGACTGGAAGACGAGGCGCAACATGCCGCCCAGGCCGCTCTCCAGCTTGGCGATGCCCTCCTCCGGGTAGTAGAGCCGCTCCAGCTCGCCGACGATGGCGTACCGCACGTCGTACTTCTTGAGGATGCGCTGCGCCTCCAAGGGGTCGGAGCTGGTGTAGAAAAGGCGCACATCGGCAGAGCGCCCCTCGATCAGGTAGGCGAACTTGCCCCGCTGCTGCGTCTGGTGCCAGTCCCAGCCGATCACGGCGGGCAGCCCGGTGTTGATGGCGAACCGGCTGCCCCAGCGGTAGAGGGGCGTCACCCCCTCGATGATGGTGGGCGAGCCCTGGACGTGCTCCCGCATCCACCGGAAGGCGGCGTAGTCGTCCGCCAGGTGGATGACGCCGCCCTCGTCCTCGTACTGGGCGCCCAGCGTGTAGGCGAGGCCGTCGTCCGTGCGCGGACGGATGGCGCCTTCGTTGATGAAGCGGTCCTGCACCCGCTGCGGGGTAGCGATGAACGGGTAGACCAGCGCGGTCAGCACCAGGCCGACGGCGACGACGGCGAACGCGCGCCTGAAGCCGCCGGCGAGCTGAAGTTCCGGTATGGCGGCGCTCACGCGCGGCCGCGCCACGTCCAGCACGTACCAGGCGCCGAAGGAGGCGGCCACGGCCAGCAGGATCCAGGCGTGGAGGTAGAACTTGAAGACCGTGTTCATGCGCTGGATATCGGGATCCAGGACGGCCACCTCCACCCCGGCAGTGACGAGCAGCGCCATCGCCAGCATGCCGAACACGAAGAGGCGTATCGGGCCGTCGCCTCGCATCCGCCGCAGGCCGAACCAGCCGAGCAGGCCCAGGAGGGCAAGGCCGAACAGGGCGAAGGCGACGACCGGCGCCGAGTGGCGCACACCCTGCTCGTCGGCGGACCCGTCCATCAGCGGCCCCAGGATGCCGGCCACCACGTCGCGCAGGAAGTCCCCGGAGGAGAGGCCGGTAACGGTGAGGGGCAGGGACAGGCGTTCCAGCACCCAGCCGACGGTGCCGGCGGCCACCGTCGCCGCCAGCGTCACCGTCAGGAAGAGGAGCGCCAGCACCCCCAGGAAGCGGTGCGGACCCAGACGTCGTGCGCCGCGCGCGGCCAGGACGGCGACGAACCCGCCGGCCAGGAAGAGGAACACTCCGAAGTGGGCCAGGTACTGGTGGAAGGGCGTCGTCTCCCGCTCCGCCATCTCCCGGAAGCCGGTGGCGGGCAGTTCGTAGTTGGTCTGGAAGGGGAAGAAGAAGAGCACCGAGAGCGCCACCAGCACTGCCGACTTCAGCGCCGCCCGCCCCAGCATGGACGCCGAGAAACGCCCTTCTACCACCCGCTCGGCGATGACGATGGCGGCGACGCCCATGACCAGGAAGGGCGGGTAGTCCCAGGAGTTGATCCAGCGCAGGGCGCCCACCACCAGCGCCAGCACCGCTACCAGGCCCCAGCCCGCCCAGCGCCGGTAGGCGTCGCTCTCCCGCAGCAGGCGGGTGGCGTTCAGCACCACCGCTGCCCCCACCGCCAGCGAGGTGATGGCGAAGGGGATGGCCATCATGTGGGCGTGCAGGTCGGCGAAGAGGTAGCTGAAGAAGGGGAACTCGGTGATGCTGATGGTGGGCGGCATCATGCGGCTCGGCGCCCAGTACCAGTCGGTGCCCAGGGGGAGGCTCTCCCCGTCGAAGATGAGCGCCTTCATCCCGCCCACGAACGACACGGCGCCGCCCAGCACCGGCGCGTCGCTGTGCCAGGGCGAGATGGTCGAGAGGTTGTTGATGAGCTGCTTGGCGCCCCCCAGGTTGCCGGCCACCATCACCAGCAGGACGGCGCCCAGCCCGGCCAGCACCGGCCCCGTTGGGCCGATGCGCCCGCCTCGCGGCCGGCGCCGGACGAGTCGCCGGGTCCCCTCCGCCAGGTTGAAGCCCAGGGAGTAGGTGGCCCCCACCGCCAGGGCGAAGAAGAGCGGCACCGCCAGGTTATAGGCCACCTCCGGCAGGATGCCGGTGAACTTGGTCAGCGTGGCCGTCAGGAACTGCCCGAAGTAGTAGTAGTTGATGTAACCCCCGGCGAACCACGGGTCGTAGGGCGGCAGCGTGGTGCTGCGGATGACGGCGTTGAAGTAGGCGAAGTCCATCGGCTTCTCGCCGCCGCGAGCCGGGTGCCACAGGTCCGGGTTGTTGAGGCGGATGAGGTAGAAGATGACGAAGGCGCCCAGGAAGAGCGCCTCCCACATGAGGATGGAGCGCCAGTGCTCGCGGACGAAGTGGCGCAGGCTCTCCCGGCTGAGGTAGGCGACGGCGGCGCCCACCACCAGCATGAATACCAGGGCCAGGGCGATGGCGCCCCGGCTGAAGTCGACCACCTTGAGGCTCGCGCCCAGCCAGACCAGCCAGCCCAGAACGAGGAAGCCCAGCGGCTTCGCCAGCAGGTAGCCCCGGTCGGGCAGGGCGCGGAACAGCAGCAGCCCCAGGGGCAGCGCCGCCAGCGAGATCACCTCGACCACGAAGAGCCAGGTCCAGAGGGGGATGCGGTTGGGGATGCTGTCCTCGTTGAAGATGCTGCTGAAGGTGCCGCCTTCCTGCTGCTTGCGCAGGTCGTCCGGCCGGAGGAGCAGGCCGTTGCGCGCCGCGTCACTGGGAGCGAGGTCCATCCCTTCGACGAAGGCGTCGGCGCCCAGCACCTGGACGGCCCGGTCGTGGCTGAAGGCGGCGGTCTTCTGGAAGATGTGCACCGGCGGGTGGTCGTAGACATTCCACGCCTCCTCCGCGCTGCGGTCCGGGAAGGAGACGCCCAGCACCTGCGGGTAGGCGGTGAACTCGGCGGCCAGCTTGAAGCCCAGCTCACCGCTGAAGAGCGCTTCGTAGTAGCGAACGGTCACCGGGAAGTTGGCCGGGACGCGAGGGATGGTGCGGGAGAGGCGGTCGCTGCTGAGGATGATGTAGTCAGCGGCATCCAGGTTATCGATCAGCTCATCCACCTTCTCCTCGGTGTCGCCGTTATAGTTGTTGAAGGTGACGTACTCGTACCGGCTAACGTCGCCGATGCCCGGCAGCCCGAGCGGGAGGGAGTCGTCCCAGTGCTCATTGGTGATGGTGGAGCCGGCCGGGATGTTCGCGTAGATCCAGCGGGAGGCCTGGACCCGGGTGTGCGGCTGGGAGTAGATGTGGAAGTAGGCCAGGCCCCAGAGCACAGTCAGCACCGGCACGGCGATAGCGGCGGTGCGGGCGACCACCGGCAAAGCCCCCTGCAAAGGCCGGAGCCCGCGCCCCAACCTCGCCCCCAGGTCTCCTCGTTCCGCCCAGGACCAGAGGGCGAACAGGAGAGCGGCGGCGAAGACGGCCAGCGTGGGGTAGAGGGGTAGGAAGTAGCGCATGTAGAGGGTGAACTGGGCCCCCATGAACAGGAAGTAGCCCGCCACCCAGGCCAACGGCACCAGCAGCACCAGCTCCTTGCGGGCGAAGAGCCGCCAGCCCGCGTACAGGAACCCCAGCCAGGCGGCCACCCCCAGCGCCGGCCCCATCCCCCAGACCACCATCTGCTGGAGGGGCCAGAGCCACGGCGTCCGACCGATCCACTGCACGTTGGGCGGCCACGAGCCCCCGCTAAGCAAGTCCTGCTGGTTGATCTGGTCCTGGACGAAACGCGGGCTCAGGTTCAGCACCCGGCCCGCCCATTCGGTCAGGAAGCCGCAGTTGTCGGCGCCGCAGTCGAAGTCGTCCCGCAGCAGCAGCAGGTCGCTCCAGCCCGGCGACTGGAAGGCGTACGGCTGCCCGACCCGAAAGGCCAGGAAGGCAACGGCGAGTGCGAGGACCACCCCCAGCGCCGCCCGGCCCAGGGAGCGACTAGGTTCGCTGACGCCCGCTGGCTCTTCCTTGCTCCCGGTGCCCGACCAGAACTGACGGAGGGCGGGCACCAGCGCCGGCCAGGCGCGGATGAGGGCGGCCAGCGCCACCACCGGCATGAGGGAGACCGCCGTCAGCTTCGATGCGGTCGCCAGCCCCACCAGCAGGCCGGCCAGGGCGTAGTCTCCCCAGCGCCCCTCCTGGACGATGCGCACCGCAAAGAACACGGCCGCCGTCCCGAAGAAGGTCATGAAAGGATCGGCGACGAAGAAGTGAGAGTGCTGGATAGCCAGCGCCGAGAAGGCGTAGAGGAGCGCCGCCAGCAGCCCCACCCGCGACCCGAACAGCCGGCGCGCGATGAGGAAGGCGAAGAGGACGGTGGCTACATCGGCCAGGGCGCTCAGGGCGCGTCCGACGATGGTGACGCCCTCGTAGTGGTCCCGCTCACCGAAGCCCAGGGGGTCGGCCAGGGCGCTGGCCACCTTGCCCAGGAAGAGCGGCACCGTGCCGTAGACGAAGCTGTTCGCGCCCTGCGTGTAGGGGTTGAGGGTTGAGGTGTCCGTATTGAAATAGGTGCCGATGCTGCCGGGTATCCGGAGGCTGGCGCTGACGGAGCTGATGTGCCGCTCGTCCGGGTGGAGGTGCTGGCTGGCGTCCCAGTTGAGGGCGGTCAGGCGCAGCAGCCCGGCCAGGACCAGGATGGCGGCCAGGGCGACGGCGGTGACCAGGCCCTCCGACAGCGCCATCGAGCGGGCACGCGCGAGCCCGTTGAGGGCGGGACGGGCCAGCGGGTGGACGGGCCCCGCCGACGTCTCACCCAAGGGTCGTGTCTCTTCGCTCATGAGTTCACGGCCGGTGCGGTCATTCTAGCACGACGCGCCGGTTGCCAGGTACCATAACGCAGTGGGCGGGGAGATCGTTCGTTCGAGCGCGATAGGTGCGTAGCTGGCATGCACGCGGGCGTGAGCGTGATGCAGCACGCCTATTCCACCGTGAGGGCGCCCTCCATCCCAAACTCTCGATGGCCCTGGATGGTGCAGTAGAAGATGAAGGTGCCCGACGCTTGCGGGATGAAGACCAGGGTCCCCTGCTGGCCGGCCTCCGCGCCCACGAAGAGCTCGCCCTCCTCCCCGGAGAGGGGGCCGGTGCTCCGCGACTCTATGACGTCGGCGGCCGGTCCGTCCTCCACCTTGAAGTCGTGGAGGATAGCGCCCTCATTCTCCAGGACGATGCGCACCTGCTCACCCTGGGACAGCACCAGCGCCTGGGGCTCGAAGCCCCACTCGAAGGCGCGCACGGTCAGCGCGCCGTCAGTCGGGGCCACCGGCGTCGCTGGGCTGTCCGCTGCACCACCGCCACAGGCCGCGACGAGGAGCGCCGGCAGCAGGAGGAAGAGGGCGCGGGCGACGGCACGGAGCTCCGATCGTCTGCTGGCGACAACGGGATGACGGCTCGCTCCCGCCCCGGCTCGCGGGGCTACCATCCCTTCTCGGCCAGCAGGGCGCAGAGGTCGGCCATGCGGCAGGCGTAGCCCCACTCGTTGTCGTACCAGGCCGCCACATTCACCAAGTTGCCGCCCACCACGTTGGTGACCGGCGCGTGGACGATGGAGGAGTGCTCGTCTCCCTTCATGTCCATGGAGACCACGTGCTCATCCACCACGTCCAGGATCCCCTTCATCCGCTCGGAGGCGGCCTCCCGCATCGCGGCGTTCACCTTCTCCGCGGTGGTGTCCTCCTTGGTGAGGCAGACCACTTCGACGATGGAGACGGTGGGCGTGGGCACGCGATAGGCCAGGCCATCCAGCTTGCCCTCGATCTCGGGGATGACCAGCTTCAGGGCGCGGGCGGCGCCGGTGGTGAAGGGCACGATGTTCAGGGCGGCGGCGCGGGCCTCCCGCAGGTCGTCGTGGGCCACATCCAGCACCCGCTGGGTGTTGGTGTAGGCGTGCACGGTGGTCATCTGGCCCTTGACGATGCCGAAGCTGTCCAGCAGCACCTTGACCACCGGCGCCAGGCCGTTAGTCGTGCAGGAGGCGTTGGAGATGACGTGGTGGCGGCTGGGGTCATACTCGTCATCGTTGACGCCGAGCACGATGGTCTTGTCCTCGTTCTTTGCCGGGGCGGAGATGATCACCTTGCGCACGCCATCGTGCAGGTGGGCGCGCGCCTTCTCCGCGTCGGTGAAGAGCCCGGGCGACTCCACCACGATCTCGGCGCCGACGCTACCCCAGGGGATGGCGCCCGGATCGCGCTCGGCGAAGGTGGAGATGGGCCGGCCGTCGACGATGATGGCGCCGTCGCCGGCCTCAACGGTGCCGTTGAAGCGGCCGTAGTTGGAGTCGTACTTCAGCAGGTGGGCGTTGGTCCTGCCGTCCATCAGGTCGTTGACCGCCACCACTTCCAGCTTGTCGCCGTGCCGGTCGCGGATCGCCTTGAACACTTGGCGGCCGATGCGCCCGAAGCCGTTGATGCCGACCTTGGTTGCCATGGGGAGTCCTCCTGACTACGATCTGCCAGTAGACTCCATGATAGCGCAGGCCGGGCTACCGGTCACACCTGCGGTGAGCTCTGCGCCGCAGCTTTGGAGGCCACCTCCGCGGTCGGCCGGCGGAGGTGGTCGATGAACTCCGAGGCCTGCCGCTTGGAGAGCTGGGCGGGCAGGCAGCGGAAGACGGCGCGACAGCGCTCGTCGACAGCGGCATCGCCTGCGCTGTAGCGTTCCCGGCCGATGGAGTAGATCGCCTTGATCTGGGAGGCGGTGGCCTCCTCCTCCTTGCCGTCCCGCACCACGCTCAGGTTGCGGGGCCTCGCCACCGGCGCGTCGACCACCCGCCGGCGGGATGGCGCCGGGCCCGGCCCGGCCTCCCGGCTATCGCTGGAAGAGCGAGGACGGCGCCCCGCCTTCTCAGCGCCTTCCCGCCGACTCTGCCGCTCGGACGAGAAATCGAAGTCCTCGCAGAACTGGGTGCCGTACCCCAGGGCGGCCAGCGCCCGCCCTAACGCCTTCGTCTCCGCCTTCTCGATGAAGTCCTCGAAGTCGTCGGGGGTCTCGCTGCCCCAGCCGGTGGCGACGCCGCCTCCCGGCACGGCCACTCGGGCGCGGAAGAGGGCCAGCCCCGCTCCGTGCTTCACCAGCTCCGTCTCGATGACGGCGTCCGGGTGCTCCGTGCGGAGCCAGAGAAGACGCCACTTCACCTCCAGGTAGTCTTTGCCGCCCAGGTCGGTCAGGTACTTGCTGGCATCGAACGTGTTCGCAGGCATCGGCCCACCCCCATCGTGTGAGAATCAGCTATAGAATACATGTTCTACTACGGGTTGTCAAGCCCCCTGGCGGAGATTGCTGAATAACTTCTGTCATTCTCTCCCACCCACCCGCCCAGAGAGGATTTCTTGGGTCTGGGGGACACCCTTCGACTTTGCTCAGGGCAGGCCCCCAGACCCCTTCGGCTACGCTCAGGGCAGGCCCCCGCCAGAGGGGGCTAGCCCCCTCTGGACTCCCCCATATTCAGCAGTCTCCGCCGGGCGCTGTTACCTCACCTTTGGTGCGTGGTTCTCGACGGCCGCCTTTGGGCAGGGGCAGAGACCTCCCTCCGTCGACCAACAGCGGGCAAGTTGCGGCGAGACCCCTCACCTGCCAGGACCGCCGGGGCTGACGGCGGGCAGGCGCCGGGAACAGAACGATTATGGACGCAGCGGATAAACAGATCTCTTCGGAGAAAGATCGGGTTGTGGAAAGATTTCTTGGAAATCTTTATGTCTTACCCTTGCAACCGTCTAGACAGCGGACGATCTGCCGCGTAAAATTGGGTCAACATCCCCAGGCCCCGCAGACGTAACGTCCAAGTAGAGGTGAGGTCAGCGTCATGGAAGACCGCATTGGCCATTTCCTTCAATTCATGTCGTCAGAGAAGGGAGCCTCAGAAAACACCATCGCCGCCTACCGTAACGACCTGACCCAGTTCCAGACCTTCCTCTCCACCCTGAACCTCAACGGCAACCCCACCGACTGGCGCCGCGTCAGTACGGACGCCGTCGTCTCGTATGTTCTGGACTTAAAACAGCGGCGCTACGCCGAGGCCTCCGTCGCCCGAAAGGTGGCCGCGGTCAAGTCTTTCTTTCAGTTCCTCCAGGCGGAGGGCACCATTCAGCGCAACCCCACCGAGAGCCTGGAATCGCCTCGGGTTGGAAAGACGCTGCCCAAGCCGCTCAGCGTCCAGGAGGTGGACGAACTCTTGGAGCAGCCGGCGAAGCGCAGGACACCGGAAGCGCTGCGCGACCGGGCGATGCTGGAGCTGCTCTACGCCACCGGCCTCCGGGTCACCGAGCTGGTCTCCCTGAACCTGGACAGCATCTCCATGGACCCGCACCATCCCAGCGCGCGCTGCCTGGGCAAGGGCGCTAAGGAGCGCTCCATCCCCATCCACGAGCAGGCGCTGCGCGCCCTGGTGGCCTACCTGAACGAGGGCCGCGGGCGGCTGGTGAAGAACAAGAAGGAGCGGGCCCTCTTCGTCAACCGCCGGGGCGAGCGGCTGACTCGCCAGGGCTTCTGGCTCATCCTCAAGCAGTACGCCAGGCAGGCGGGCCTCCAGGGGACGGTCACCCCCCATTCCTTGCGTCACAGCTTCGCCACCCATATGCTGAGGGGCGGCGCTCCCTTGCGGAACGTGCAAGAGCTCCTCGGCCATGCCAACATCTCCACCACCCAGGTCTACACCCAGATCACCGACGAGCACGTCCGCCGCGTCTACGAGCAGGCCCACCCCCGCGCCAAATAGGCGCAACATCCTGCGCCGCGCTTTCTCGAACCGCCCCGGCCAAGTCGGGGCGGTTCTCGCTCTCCTGGCCACCGCTGTCCTCGTCGCCGCCTGCGGTGGTGACGGCAGTAGCGAGCAGCCTCCCCTGAGCTCGCCCGCGCTCACGACCGAGCCGACCGCAGCACCCTCCACCGGCAGCGACGAGCCGCCCCAGCGCGACCTGGCCGACCTGGCGCGGCGCTTTCGCGGCCTGACCGACCCGCCGCGCCAGATCCAGCTCCCGCCGCCCGCCCTTGGCGACATCCAGCAGTTCGACCTGCTCGTCCTGCCGTCGGGCCCGGAGGAGCTGCCCGAGCGCCGCACGGTCTCCGCCACCCTGCGCGCGGTCTCGGAGCACGCCTACTTCTTCTTCGAAGAGGGGGCTGACGTGGACGACGGCCAGGTGGACGCCGCCGTCCGCGTGCTGGAGGAGACGGTGTGGCCGCGGGTCACCGGCGCCTTCGGCCCGCCGCCTATCCCCGGCGTCGACGGCGACCCGCGCATCGTGCTCCTCCACGCCGACCTGGGCTCCGCCGTCGCCGGCTACGTCTCCGACGAGGACGCCTACCCCCGGGAGGTGGTGTCCCACAGCAATCAGCGGGAGATGATCTACCTGAACCTGACGCAGTATCCCCTGGGCTCGCCCGGCTACACCCAGTTGCTCGCCCACGAGTTCCAGCACGTCATCCACCGCGGGCTCGACGCCGACGAGGAGACGTGGGTGGGCGAGGGGCTCTCGGAGGTGGCGGCGGCGCTGGTGGGGGACGGGACGACCTTCTCCAACGCCTTCCTGGAGCAGCCGGACACCCAGCTCAACGCCTGGACGGAGCTCCAGAGCAGCGCCGCCCATTACGGTGCCAGCAGCCTCTTCTTCGCCTACCTGCTGGAGCAGACCGAAGGCGGTGTCCGGCAACTGGCCGCCGAGCCCGCCAACGGCGTCGATGGGGTGCGGGCCTTCCTGCGGGCCACCGGCTCGGCCCGCACCTTCGACCAGCTCGTGGCCGACTGGGCGGTGGCCAACTTCCTCGATGAGCCGGAGGGGCCTTACGGCTACCGGGGGCGGGAGGTGAGCGGCCCCACGACGACCGGCATCGAGGGCCCCGGGCCGGGCGAGGGCGAGGCGGGGCAGTTCGGCGCCGACTATCTGGAGGTGCGGGCGGGCGAGTTCGCCGACACGCCCACCTTCGTCTTCCGGGGCGAGACGCAGGTGCCCGTCCTGGCCGCCCAGGAGACGGCCGCCGGCTCGTTCTGGTGGTCCAACCGCGGCGACAACATCGACGCCACCCTGACCAGGGAGCTGGACCTCACCGGCGTCCAGCAGGCCACCCTCACCTTCCGCACCTGGTTCGACATCGAACGCTGGTACGACTACGGCTACGTGGCGGCCTCGCGCGACGGCGGCCGCACCTGGACGGCGCTCTCCGGTAGCCAGACGACGACGGAGGACCCGCTGGGGGTGGGCTACGGCCCGGGTTACACCGGCCGCAGCGGCGGCGGCGAGGCGCCCCAGTGGGTGGAGGAGCGCATCGACCTCTCCGCCTACGCCGGCGCCCGCATCCTCCTCCGCTTCGAGTACCTGACCGACGACAGCACCAGCGAGTCCGGCTGGGCCATCGAAGACATCGCCGTGCTGGAGTTCGACTTCTTCGACGACGCCGAGGCTGATATCGGCGGCTGGCGGCGCGAGGGCTTCCGGCGCGTGGACGACCTGCTGCCCCAGCGCTTCCAGCTCCGCCTCATCACCCTGGGCCCGGCGCCTGAGGTGGAGGTGATCGCGCTGGACAATCGCAACGAGGCGCAGGTGGCCCTGCCCGGCCTGGGCGCGGAGTATCAGACCGCCGTCATCGTCATCCTGGGCGCAACGGAGGGGACGACGGAGCCAGCGCGCTACCGGTACGAGGTGACGGAGTAGGGGCGCACGGCCGTGCGCCCCTACGAAAGGTCACGAAAGGAAGGCATGACGATGGCGAAACAGGTGTACCCCAGTGACCTGCCCTACCCCTTCTCGGCCGCCGTGCGGACGGGCAACCTGCTCTTCGTCTCCGGCCAGGTGGGCATGCGCGACGGGCAGGTAGTGGAGGGGATCGAGGCGCAGACGCGGGCCACGCTGGAGAACATCCGCGAGGTCCTCGCCCGGGCAGGGGCCTCGCTGGAGGACGTGGTGAAGGTGACGGTGTTCCTCAGCGACATGTCACTCTGGCCCAAGATGAACGAGGTCTACCGGGAGTTCTTCCCCAAGGACCCGCCGGCGCGCTCGGCCCTGGGGGCGAACGGCCTCGCCCTGCCCGAGCTGCTGGTGGAGATCGAGTGCGTGGCGGAGGTAGGAAGCGGAGACGTGAGCGGGGAGACTTGACGCACGATGGGACCGCGGATTAAGCTGCCGGTCACAGGTAGCGCGGGTTCCGCTCCACCTCAAGCGACATCCCGCCCTCCACCGTACACACAACGGAGGTCTGCCATGACTCAGTCCACTCCATCCCCCGAAGAGGTACAGCAGCAAGCAGGAAAAATCCTGGCCCAGGTGGCCGGGTACGTAGGCGTGCGGACGATGGACATCGGCCTGCGCCTCGGCCTGTTCGAAGCGATCGCGAAACACGAGCGGGGCATCACTCCAGAGGCGCTGGCGAAGAAGAAGGGCGTCGATCCGTTCTACACGCAGGTCTGGTGCCGGGCCGCCTATGCCTCGGAAGTCCTGGAACTGACCGGGGACGGAACGTATCGCTTGGCGCCCCACATGGACAAGCTACTGCTCGACCACGACTTCCCCGGCTACGTCGGCGCCCTGCCCGGCATCGTGCTCCAGCCGGAGATGTTCGACCGCTTCGCGGAGCACTTGCCCTCGGGCCAGCGCATCTGGTGGGACCAGTGCAGTCCCGACTGGATCCGGATGGTGAGCGGTACCGCCCGGCCCTTCTACACGCGCGTCATCCCGGGCGGCCTGTCTCGCATCCCGGGCCTCTCGGACCGGCTGGCCGATGGCGCCCGCGTGCTGGACCTGGCCTGCGGCGCCGGGGTCGGACTGCTGAAGCTGGCACAGGCGTTCCCCAACTGCTCGCTCGTCGGCGTCGATGGCGACGCCTACTCGCTGGAGCTGGTCGCGGAGCGGCTCAAGCAAGAGGGGCTGCAAGGCCGGGTCTCCCTGATACAGAGCACACTCGAGCAGTTCGACGCCAGCGAGGAGTATGACGCAGCCCTGATCAACGTGTCCATGCACGAGTGCCGCGACATCGAGAAAGTCACCGCCAACGTCCACCGCGCCCTCAAGCCCGACGGCCACTTCGTCATCTCCGACTTCCCGTTCCCGGAGTCGACGGAGGGATGCCGGACCGTCCCCGCGCGGGTCATGTGCGGGATCCAGTTCTTCGAGGCGCTGATCGACGACCAGCTGCTGCCTACGCAGGCGTACGTCGATCTGCTCAACAAGTACGGCTTTCGCAACGTGGGGTCCTTCGACCTCACACCGGTCCACGCCGTGACGTACGGCCAGAAGTAGGAGCGCCTGAGGGCATGACCAAAGCCAGCCGAGACACCTTCACCGTCGCAGCGGTGCAGGCCGCGCCCGTCTTTCTCGACCGGGAGGCGACCGTCGAGAAGGCGTGCAAGCTGCTCGCGGAGACCGGGCGCCAGGGGGCGCGGCTGGCCGTCTTCCCGGAGGCGTTCATCCCCACTTACCCGGACTGGGTGTGGGCGATCCCCTCGTACGAGATCGGGCTGCACAACAGCCTCTACGCCGAGCTGCTGGCCAACTCGGTGGCGATCCCCAGCGAGGCGACGGACCAGCTCTGCCGCGCCGCCCGACGGGCGAAGGCCTACGTCGTCATCGGCCTGAACGAGCGGAACGTGGAGGCGAGCGGCGCCAGCCTCTACAACACCCTCCTCTACATCAATGCCCAGGGGGACATCATGGGCAAGCACCGCAAGCTGGTGCCCACCGCCGCCGAACGGCTGGTCTGGGCCCAGGGCGACGGTAGCACCCTGGAGGCCTACGATACGCCCTTGGGCAAGCTGGGCGGGCTCATCTGCTGGGAGAACTACATGCCGCTGGCGCGCTACACCATGTACGCCTGGGGCACCCAGATCTACGTGGCGGCGACCTGGGACCGGGGCCAGGCCTGGCTGGCCACCCTCCAGCACATCGCCCGGGAGGGTCGCGTCTACGTCATCGGCTGCTCCATCGCCCTGCGCAAGGACGACATCCCCGACCGGTACGAGTTCAAGCAGCGCTTCTACGCCAGCGCCGGCGAGTGGATTAACGTAGGCGACAGCGCCATCGTCCATCCCAACGGCCAGTTCCTCGCCGGGCCCGCGCGCGCGAAGGAGGAGGTCCTCTACGCGGAGGTGGACCCGAGCGAGCTGGGCGGCGCCAAGTGGCTGTTCGACGTGGCCGGCCACTACGCGCGCCCGGACGTCTTCCAGCTCACGGTCAACCAGCAGCCGCGGCCGATGCTCCGCACGGAGCTGGGCGGCCCGGAAGCGGCGCCCCCTGCGCCGCCGCCGAAGCGCCGGTCGCGCCGTCGCTGAGGCCTGCTCGGTCTGGACGTCAGAGACAGATCGCTTCAGGCCGCTTTGGCGGAGAGCCTGTCACCAGCCGGGAGCATCGCCACCGGTTCCGGCCGGCCCAGATAGAAGCCCTGGCCGTACTCGACGCCGAACTCCCGTAGCAGACGCACCGTCTCCTCATCCTGGACGAACTCGGCGATGGTCTGCCTACCCAGGGCCCGGGCAAGCGCCACGATCCCCTGTACCAATTGCTGGTCTACCGCGTCATAGGGAAGTTGGCGGATGAAGCTTCCGTCGATCTTCAGGTAGTCCACGGGTAGGTGCTTCAGGTGATGAAGGCTGGAGAATCCGACGCCAAAGTCATCGAGCGCGAAGCGGCAGCCGAGCCGTCTCAGGCTGCGTATGAACTTCAGGGCTCGATCAAGGTCGGCGATGGCCGCCGTCTCCGTCACCTCCAGGGTGAGCTGAGCGGGGTCGATGGCGGCAGACCTGAGCTCGTCCTCGACGAAGTGCAAGAGATCGCTGTCCTCGAAGGCTTTGCCCGAGAGATTCACGGCGAGCCGGATGTCGGAGCCCTGGCGCTGGTGTGTAGCGATGAGACGAATGGCCTGTCGGAGCACCCAGCGGTCGATGCCGTGGATGAGACCGAACCGCTCTGCAACGCCCAGAAAGGCGCCCGGCGCCATGAGCTGCCCCTCGTCGTCCGGCAGGCGAAGCAAGATCTCATACTCGCGCGTCTGCCCGCTGGCGAGCTCGACGATAGGCTGACCATAGAGCACGAAGAGGTCCCGCTCCAGCGCCTCGCCGATGCGCTGCTTCCACAGGAGCCTCGACTCGCTCAGGGCCTGTCCGCCCCTTCCGGGGTCGTAGACACGCACGTCGTTGCCGCCAGCCGTCTTCGCTTCGTCCATCGCCAGGTCGGCGTGCCCGAGCAGCTCGCCCAAAGTCGTGCCGTGCTCCGGGCGTAGAGCGATGCCTGCGCTGGCCGTGATGGGGATGATCCGGCCTTCGATGACCACTGGCCGCCGGCGCAGGGTTTCCAGGAGCCGGCGGGCCACGGCCTCTGCCTCACCGATGTCGGCCCCTTGGAGGAGCACGGTAAACTCATCGCCGCCCAGTCGAGCGGGCCTCGCGCCGCTGCTGAAGAATTCGCTCAGCACCTGGGCTACCTTGGTGATCACCTCGTCTCCCGCCCGGTGGCCCAGACTATCGTTCACCGCCTTGAGGTCGTCGAGGCCGAGGAGCACCAACGCTGCACCACCGGCGTCACGATGCCGCCGCAGGTGGCGTCCGGCGTCTTCCTCAAAGAGACGGCGATTCGCCATGCCGGTGAGCGAGTCGTAGTTGGCGGCCTGGATCAGGAGGCTGAGGTTGTCTCGCAGGGTCAAGAACTGACGGGAACCCACCAGCGCAACGACAGCGACTGCTCCACTGAGAAGCACCATCGAAGGCCGCCCTTCCACGGCGCCAGCAATGAGGAGGGCGCCCAGGGGCAGTCCGGCGGCATAAGGCAAGACGAGCCCTACCAAGGAGGGCCGCGCAGAACTGCTCCGGGCTCGGGCGTCGCTAGGAAGGACGAAACAGATGGCCAGGAGCAGGTAGGCGGCGATCCATCCCAACTCGAGCGGATTGCCGACGTTGTCGTAGCCGACAGTCGTGACAGCGTAGGTGTACACCGCGTCCGTAATGACTTGCGCTGCCGCCGCGGCGGTGAGCACGAGCGCGCGAGCCGAGAAGCGGCCACCGGAAGCGAACAGCGTCGCCACCAGCGTTGTGAGCAACACCAGGTCTAGCAGCGGATAGCCGAGCGCCACGGTCGCCTCGGAGTACGCGCTCCCGCTCTCCGCGACGATAGGCTTCATCACGTATTCCCAGGTAATGGTGCCAGCGACGATGATGACGATGGCCGCGTCGATGACCCAGCGCTGGTCGTGCAGACGCCGCTCGGGAAACGTCAGCAGCGGTATCGCCACGATGAACGCCAGGTAGCCAGCATAGTAGGCGACATCGGCGAAGCCGGGAAATGGCGGCTC
>Ga0154830_1019_pt5 | contig 19388 bp, 24 predicted proteins | sample Rifle2008BG16ft_FD_116134 | JGI IMG/M metagenome (GOLD analysis project Ga0154830, IMG submission 116134) | Chloroflexi bacterium RBG_16_68_14 | reverse complement strand
CGCGTCGTAACGGGGACAAGAGCACGGGCGCGGACTCCTCAGCGTCGTTCCGCCACGATCCAGATGTGGTTGGAGAAGAGGCGGTTCAGCGGCGGGAAGAGACTGAACGGCCGCAGGAAGCGCACCACGTCCAGCACCCCCACCCAGACGTTGTGCCAGCGCAGCTCCGCCGGGAAGAACCGCCCCCGGGGCGGCTCCCAGAAGTCGACGCGGCGCACCCGGAAGCCGCATCGTCGCAGCGCCGCCCGCAGCGACCCGGCCGACTGCGGGTTGACGTGGAGCTGCCGCTCGTACTCGTCGTGGGGCGGCAGCGGATCGGTGGGCAGCACCCACTCGTTGAAGAGACGCCCCCGCACCCGGAGCGGTCGGGCCACGCCCAGGATCAGTCGGTGCACGTTCCTGACGTAGTGGCGGTACACCACGTCTTCGAACATCCGGTTGGGCGAAGTATGGATCACCAGCCGTCCGCCCGGCCTGAGGACGCGCCGCACCTCCTGGAGCGACCGCTCCAGCTCCGGTTGGGGCACGTGCTCCACGAAGTCCAGCATGAGAGCCACATCGAAGCTCCCCGGCCGGAGGGCGAGACAGCCCGCGTCCATGCGGGCGAGCGCCGCGCGCAACCCGCCGCCGCTCTCGTCCAGCGACCGCCGGGCGAGGGTCATCGCCGCCTCCGCGTAGTCGATGCCCAGGGCGTAGGCGCTGCGCAGGGCGCTCTGGAGCACCACCTCGCCCCGGCCGCAGGCGATGTCGAGCACGCGCTCGCCGGGCCGGGGGTGCGCCAGCTCGAGCGCCCGCGCCAGGCGAGGCGAGAGCCGTCGGCCCCCGCTGGCGGCAAACTCCCGGTGCCCCTCTACCGCCGTCCGAAAGTACTCGTCGGTGTAGGCGCCCGGGTCGATGGACGCCCCGGGATCCGCACTCTGTTTCATCACGCCTCCGCTCTCGTGCAGGGCCATTCTAGGGAGCGCCTCGCCGGCCGGTCAACAACGGGCCGATCTTAACCTTGACGTAGAGGTAAATTATCGCTACCATGCCAGCAATGGGACACAAGCGGAACCCGGACGCCGTCGCCTCCGATGAGCCCTACCTCCAGATCGGTGAGGTGGCCGAGCGGACGGGGGTAACCCAGCGCACCCTGCGCTTCTACGAAGAGAAGGGGCTCCTGAAGCCACCCTCTCGCATGGAGGGCGGCTTCCGCCTCTACTCCGAGGCCGACATCCAGCGGGTGGAGCAGATCAAGCGCCTCCAGCAGCTCCTGGGCTTCGCCCTGGCCGAGATCAAGGAGATGGTGGAGGCCGAAGAGGTGCTGATGCAGCTCCGCGCCCAGTACCGCCCCGAGGCCGCCGTCTCCCAGAAGAAGGCCCAATTGCTACGCGCCATCGAAGTCACCGAGCACCAGTACGACCTGATCCGCCAGAAAGTGAACGCCCTTACCGAGATGCAATCGAAGATGGAGGAGCGGCTGGCCACTTACCGCGGCTGGCTGGACCAGCTCGACGGGAGGCTGCGCACAGAGCGGAGAGCCGGCGTCAAGGCGAAAGTGTAGCTCCGCCACAGCCCTGCGAACATCATCGATGCCCTCCGGTGGAGGGCATCGCGGTTTCCGGGCCACGAAGCCTTAGTGGTGGCCCTCCTCCTGGGGCGGCGGCCGCTTCACCCAGCCCATCGCCAGGCGCACCAGGAACAAGAGCAGCCCCAGTCCCGCGGCACCCCCTGCCGCCACCAACGTCCACAGCTGCACGGGTAGCCGGTCGTCCTGGTCGATGCCCTCCTGCGCGGCCGCAGCCGCCAGCGGTCCAGCCGCCGTTTCGACGGTACCAACCGCGTACGAGCGCTCCTTCGCGGCGCCAGGCGAAGCCGTCCAGGTGCCGCTGATGGCCCACAGGAACGCGGCCGCAGCAGCCGCGGCCAGCACGATGGTCACTCCTCTCCTCATTCCCAGCGTCTTCCTCCCCTCCGCTAGCCGGCAGCTTCTAGCAGGCCGCGTCAGCCCAGCGACACACCCAGCCGGGCGAGCAGCGCCTCCAGCTCCTCGTCCGAGTAGAAGTGGAGCACCAGGCGGCCGCGTCCGCTCGCCGTGCGGCGCAGCTCCACCTTGGTTCCGACGACGGCGCGCACCTTCGCCTCCAGTGCCGCCGTCTCCGGGTCTTCCCGACGGCGCCGCCTCCGGCCTGTTCCCGGTGCCTCGCCCGTGGGCCAGCGGCGCACCAGCTCCTCCGTCCGCCGCACCGTCAGGCCCCGCCCCACGACCTGAAGCCAGGCCTGACGGCGGGCCGTCTCGTCCGCCAGCCCCAGCAGCGCGCGGGCGTGCCCCTCCGAGATAGCGCCGGAGGCCAGGCTCGCCTGCATCTCCTCGCTCAGCGCGAGCAGGCGCATCGTGTTCGCCACCACCGTCCGGCTCCGCCCTACCCGAGACGCGATCGCCTCCTGGGTCATGCCGAAATCGTCGGCCAGGCGCCGGTAGGCCTGCGCCTCCTCCAGCGGGCTCAGGTCCTGGCGCTGGAGGTTCTCCACCAGGGCCAGCTCCAGCAGCTCCCGGCTGGCCGCCTCCTTCACCACCACCGGCACCCGGCGCAGGCCGGCCAGGCGCGCTGCCCGCAGCCGCCGCTCGCCCGCCACGAGTTGATAGACACCTTCTGAGTCGCTGGTGCTCACTAGAAGCGGCTGAATAACTCCGTGCTCTCGAATGCTTTCTACTAGCTCTCTCAGCGACTCGTCACTCACCTGAACGCGTGGCTGGTGCGGATTCAGGACGATGAGGCCGACGTCTACCTCATCGACGCCTGCAGTCGTTGGAGGAATGAGGGCGCCCAGGCCCCGTCCTAAGCCTCGGCTGCGGCTCACGTCGCCACCTCCGCTGGCGCGACCACCGCCTCCAGCACCTCCTCCGCCATGGCGTCGTACGCCTCGGAGGCCGGCGAGCGCGGGTCGTACACGTTGATGGGCAGCCCATGGCTGGGGGCCTCGCTCAGCCGCACGCTGCGTGGGATCACCGTCCGGAAGGTGTTGGAGAAGTGCCGTCGCACCTCCTCCGCCACCTGCTTCGAGAGGCTGGTGCGCCGGTCGTACATGGTCAAGAGCAGGCCCCGCAGCCGCAGCTCCCGGTTCAGGTGCCGCCGCACCAGCTCCAGTGTGCTGGTGAACTGTCCCAGCCCCTCCAGCGCCAAGTACTCGCACTGGACAGGCACGATCACATCCTGGGCCGCTACGAGGCTGTTGATGGTGAGGAGACCCAATGAAGGAGGAGAATCGATAACTATGAAGCGATATCTCTCGATATCTTCTTTAAGCGCCCTTCTAAGGCGATATTCACGCGCCATCGAGGCCGCCAGCTCCACCTCGGCGCCCGCCAGGTCCGCTGTCGAAGGGACGACCCAGAGTCCCTCCCACTCCGTCGGCACCACTAAGCTCTCCAGGGGCGCCTCCTCCAGCAGCAGGTCGTAGGTGCTGCCGCTAGCCGGCGCCCGGACCCCCAGACCGCCGGTGGCGTTGGCCTGGGGATCCATATCGATGAGCAGCACAGAATGGCCGCGGCGGGCCAGGGCGGCGCTCAGATTGATGGCGGTGGTCGTTTTTCCCACGCCTCCCTTCTGGTTCGCCAGCGCCAGCACTCTCGTCATCGCAGCACGATCTCCGGGTGGGCTTCCATTCGTGCCTCGATCTCTCGCCTGCCCACGATCCCCTCGGTCCCCGACGCCTCGACGGAGCAGGCCGCCGCGGCGGAGGCGAAGCGGGCCGATTCGGCCGCGTCCTCCGTCTCGTGATAGCGCACCAGGAAGGCTGCCGCAAAGACATCGCCGGCGCCGGTCGGGTCCACCTCTCGCACCGGGAAGGCTTTGATGCTGCGCCAGCGGTTCTCGACGTGGAGGTGCGCTCCCCGCCGGTCCGCCGTCAGCGCCACCATGGGCACCTCTTCCGCCCAGCGCGCCACCTGGTCGCGGCGGCGACCCAGGTCTTCGTACGACACGAAGAGCACCTGGCAGTCGGACCAAAAGGGCGGACCGGCCCAGGCCCGCCGCCAGACGCGCCGCTGCCGGTCAATCCGCCGGAGCCATCCCTGGGCGGAGACCCCCACCAGCGAGCGGGGGAACGTCTCGCCCAGCCCTGGCGGCACCTCGCCGATGACCGGCCCCAGCAGCACCATGGGCGCCCCGCGCCACGTTGATGGTATGTCTTCCGCACCGATGGGCTCAGCCTGAGCGAGGACGCGCTGGTGGCGGCGGCCATCGTCGTACACGTTCTCGAAGCAGGTCGTCGCTATCGACGGCCGGCCGGCCACCTCTACATCCGGCAAGACCTCCTGGAGCGCCAGCTCCGGGCCGACTCGTGTCACGATCCCTACCCGCAGACCCAGCCGCAGCGCCTGCTCCGACGCGAAGGTCGCCGTGCCTCCCAGCCGCCATCCTTGGGGAACCAGGTCTCGCACCGCGTGCCCGATCACGACAAAGTCGGGCGTGGTCACCGCGCCCTACCGGCGAACGCTGATGGCGACCTTCCGCGCGTCGCCCACGCCCACGCTGGAAGTGCTGACCGTGGGATCCTTCGCCAGGGTCAGGTGGACGATGCGCCGCTCGTTGGCCGGCATCGGCTCCAAGGTCACCGTTCTCCCGGTGGCGCGCACCCGCTCAGCCATCCGGAAGGCCAGGTCCTGCAACGATTTTTCCCTCCGCTGGCGGTACTCCTCCACATCTACGGCGAAGGGCCCGTGCCCTTTGAAGCGCCGGCTCACGATGAGATTGAGCAGATACTGAACGGATGCCATGGTGCCGCCGCGCCGGCCGATGAGGATGCCCAGGTCGTCCCCGTGGATGTCCAGCACCGCCTTCATCAGCCCGACACCGTCGCCGGGCGTGCGGGGCGCCCGCACCGACACCGTGGCCTCGATGCGCATCAGGCGCAGCAGCTCTTCCAGCGTCTGCTTCGCATAGGCTACCTCTTCGCCCTCCGGCGCCTCGAAGCTCACCGGCGCCAGCCGCACGCGCGCCGGCTCCCCCCCGATGCCGAAGAGCCCGGCCCGGCCCTCGCTGAGCACCTCCACCGTCACCTCATGGCGCTCCAAGCCCAGCTCAGCCAGGCCGTTTTCGATGGCCTCGTCTACGCTCTTCCCGGTCGCCTCAACAGGCCCCAGTTCGCTAGCGTCTGCGCCTTCCACGACGCCGTCTCCTTCTCCGCTTGCTGGCTGTTGCCGCCACCTCTTCGGCCTCCTCTTCTCCTTCGCTTTCCTGAGGCGCCTTCACCTCCCGCCGAGCAGCCGGGGCGGGGGCCGGCGTCAGGGAGAAGATGCGTCGCCACTCGAACTCGCCCGGCCCCATGTAGAAGTACTGGAGCACGACGCCGACGACGTTGGTCGCCACCCAGTATAGCGCCAGGCCGCTCGGGAATTGAAGAGTGAAGAAGGCGAACATGAGGGGCATCATCCAGAGCATGGTCTGGTTCATGGACTGCTGCTGGGGATCGGCCGAGGCGCTGGTGGGCGTCGTCATCCGCTGCTGCACCCACATCGAGGCGCCCACCAGGATGGCCATGATCAGCGTGCTGTCCGGCCGCCCCATGTCCATCCAGAGAAAATGCTTCTCCAGCGGCGCCGCCGTCCGCAGGTAGGACCACGGATACAACTGCTGGGAGAGGTCGAGCAGGCTCTCCGGTGTACTCCCCAGCGTGAAGCGGATGCTCTGGTACAGCGCGATCCAGATAGGAAACTGGACGAGCATGGGCCAGATGCAGCCCAGCGGGCTCATCCCCGATTCCCGGTAGATCTTCATCGTCTCCTCGGAGCGGCGGCGCGGGTCCTTGTGCTTCTTCTGGATCTCCTGTATGCGTGGCTGCACCGCCTGCATCGCCCGCGAGGCGCGCAGTTGCTGCTGGGTGAGGGGCCAGGTGATGGCCCGCATCACCAGCGTAAACATGATGATGGCCACGCCGAAGCTGCCGAAGGAGAGGCGGGACAGGAGCACGAGAAAGTTGGTCATGGGGATGACCAGGCCGTTGGTCCAGAACCAGGAGATGAGCTCGAACAGGTCCACCGCGCGTCAGTCTCCCGTCAGATTCAGCCGCCCGCTCTCTTGGAGTGTGCTAGCGTCGATCTGCACCAGCTCGCCATCCGCCGTCACCACCAGCACGTCCTGGCTGGCGCTCGCTCCGTTCGGCTCCGACTCCGCGCCGGTGATCACGAGAGGATCCGCCAGCACCTCGGACTCCAGCGCCAGGGGCGCATCGAACGCTGGGGAGCCATCGCTCGGGTCAATGCCGTACACGTTGCCATCCTTGTCAATGGCGATGAGCACGCCACCTACAATGACCAGCGCCGCCCGCACCGGCGCTTCCGCCGGGAAGGGCTCAGGCCAGGCGGGATCGCCCGTGGCGGCATCGACGGCGTAGATGTTGCCGTCCAGACTGCCAGCATACACAGTGCCATCCGCCACCAAGGGCCGAGTCCAGAACCAATTGTCGGCCTTCACCGACCACTGCTCTTCCCGCGTCTCTGGATCGATAGCGCGCAACCTGCTATCGAATCCGCCCACGTAGACCAGCCCGGCCTCCTCGTCCACCACGGCGGGCGAGGCGACGCCGGCGTCAGTGGAGAAAGACCAGCGCTCCGCACCTGTCGCCGCATCCAGCGCGTAGAGGCGGCCGTCCAGGGAGGTCACGTACAGCGTGTCCCCGGCGAGCGTGGGCGTCGACCAGACCTCATCGCCCGTCGCAAAGGGCTCGTCCCAGCGCGGCTGGCCAGAGGCGGCGTCCAGGGCGTATACCTTGCCGTCAGAAGAGCCGAAGTAGACGGTATCCAGGGAGACAGCCACGCCTCCGATGAGGGGCCCATCCGTCTCGAAGGGCTCCCAGCGCAGCTCGCCCGAAGCCGCATCCAGAGCGTAGAGCGCGCCGTCGAAGCCGGGCACGAAGACGGTATCGCCCAGCACGGCCGGGTCTCCGTAGAGCGCCACGACGTCCTCGTCCGCTTCGTCCGAGGGGAACGCCCACTGCGGGTCCAGGCTCCCCACCTCCAAAGCGAAGAGCTGGTCTCGATGGGCGGCCAGCACCAGGCCGTCGGAGAGGACGGGCGAAGCCCAGCCCTCGGGCGAAGCGACGCCCGCGCAGGCGCTGGCCATGAGTCCGAGGACAACGAGAGCACAGAGTGCCAGCAGAAACGAACGGCGGGGCAGAGAATGCACGTTCAAACGGATAGTCTTACGTCTTCGATGGTGGTGCCGGGCTCACGATGTTTCACGTGAAACAACTGCGGGCACGGCTCGCCGCCCTCACGGCACCGGATCATAGCCTGTCGTATGGAGGGGATGGCAGCGGGCCAGCCGTCGCAGAGTCAGCCAGCCCCCCCTCACCAAGCCGTACTTGTCGATCGCCTCATGGCCGTAATGCGAGCACGACGGCTGGAACCGGCAGGCAGGGGGCAGTCCAGGCGAGACCGCCCGCTGGTAGAACTGAATCCCCAGCAATGCCAACCGCTTCATCCAGCAGTTCCTTTGCCATCCTCCAGCACGCCGGCCCGGGCCATCAGCTTGCTCACCTCCGCCCGCAACTGGTGGTATTCCGCCTCCACCGCTCCGGCGCGAGCGTTCAGCACCAGATCCCAGCCCGCAGCCACCGGCAGCGAACGAACCGCCTCCCGCAGCCGGCGCTTGACCCGATTACGCACCACCGCGTTCCCCAGCGCCTGCCTCACCGCGAAGCCGAACCGGCTCGGCTCATGCCCGGTTCGCAAGGCCCGCAGGGCCAGCAGGTCGCTCCGATACGGCCGGCCGCGGCGATACACGGCGGCGAACTCCTGACGATGTCTCAGCCGTTGCGCACGGCGCATGCCGGCGTCCAGCAACAGAGCAGGCGCAGCCAACCCAGGCTAGACCGAGAGCCGCTTCCGGCCCCGTTGCCTGCGCGCCCGCAGGACGTTGCGACCGCCGGGGCTGCTCATGCGCGCCCGAAAGCCGTGGGTTCGCTTGCGGGGGAGCCGTTTCGGCTGGTAAGTGCGTTTGGGCACGCCGCTTCCATCCTTTAGCTCTAGATTCGAAGCTATCGCCAGTATAGAAGGCCCTGCCGTCTAGGTCAACGAAGGCCACTACCCACGGCCCCCCCACCAGCCGCCCAAGCCTCCGGGCTACCTTGAGACACCTGCGCAACCCCCATCTTGTGCGCCGCAGCGACGGGTAGCGAGGTTGATATACCAGAGAGAACAAGGCAGTATTACAGCGTATTTCCCATATTTCGAAAGATATCTGAAGATTGTGAGGCTTCTCTGACCTTAACCTCCTCTCCACATCGTTTTGTAACTTGAGATGCCCTTGCCCTGTGCGTCTACACGACGTAAGATGAAACCAGATTAGCACTCTCTGGACGAGAGTGCTAATCTATCCCACAGCAGACAGAGAAGGAGGGTTCTGTTTTGGCTACGGCAACCAAGAGCAAGACCAAGCTGATCCCGCTGGGTGACCGATTGGTCATCAAGCCCGTCGTTCAGGAGGAGGTGCTCGCCAGCGGCATCGTCATCCCGGACACGGCCAAGGAGAAGCCGCAGCAGGGCGAGGTGCTCGCCGCCGGCCCAGGCCGCCTGGACGACGAGGGCAAGCGCATCGCCATGGACGTGAAGGTCGGCGACCGCGTCCTCTACGCCAAGTACGGCGGCCAGGAGATCAAGATCGACCGGGAAGAGTACATCGTCCTGTCAGAGAAGGACGTGCTCTGCAAGGTCGCGGTCTGATCCGCCCGAACTGGGCGGACGAGAGAGGAGAGCATTCATGGCGAAGCAGTTGATCTTTGACGAAGAGGCGCGCCGTTCCCTGAAGGAGGGCGTGGACGCCCTGGCGGACGCCCTCAAGGTCACCTTGGGGCCACGCGGCCGCAAAGTCATCCTAGAGAAGAAGTTCGGGCCGCCCGCCGTAGTGGACGACGGCGTCTCCATCGCCAAGGAGATCGAGCTGAGCGACCCCTTCCAGAACCTGGGCGCCCAGCTCGCCAAGGAGGTCGCCACCAAGACCAACGACGTCGCCGGCGACGGCACCACCACCGCCACCGTCTTCGCTCAGGCGCTGGTGCGTGAAGGGATGAAGAACGTCGCCGCCGGCGCCAACCCGTTGGCCCTCCAGCGCGGCCTCCAGCAGGGCGTCGAGACCGTGGTCAAGGCCTTGCAGAGCATGTCGCAGCCGGTCCTGGGCAAGGAGCAGATCGCCCAGGTGGCCACCATCTCCGCCAACGACCCCGAGATCGGCGAGACCATCGCCGAGGTGATGGAGAAGGTGGGCAAGGACGGCGTGATCACGGTGGAGGAGTCCAAGGGGCTGCGCCTGGAGACGGAGTTCGTCGAGGGGATGCAGTTCGACCGGGGCTACGTCTCGCCCTATTTCGTCACCAGCCCGGAGCGGATGGAGGCGGCCCTGGACGACCCCTACGTCCTGATCACCGACAAGAAGATCTCCTCCGTCACCGATATCCTGCCCGTGCTGGAGCGTGCGCTCCAGGTCACCAAGAACTTCGTCATCGTCTGCGAGGACTGCGACGGCGAGGCGCTGGCCACCCTGGTGGTGAACAAGCTGCGCGGCACCATCAACGCCCTGGTCGTGAAGGCGCCTGGCTTCGGTGACCGGCGCAAGGCGATGCTGGAAGACATCGCCGTCGTCACCGGCGGCACCTTCATCACCGAGGAGATGGGCCGCAAGCTCGACAACGCGCAGGTGGCCGACCTGGGCCGCGCCCGCCGGGTGGTAGCCACCAAGGAAGACACCACCATCATCGAAGGGCACGGCTCCGACGAGGCGATCCAGGCGCGCATCAAGCAGATCAAGGCCCAGATCGACGAGACCACCTCTGACTTCGACCGCGAGAAGCTCCAGGAGCGGCTGGCCAAGCTGGCCGGCGGCGTGGCTGTCGTCAAGGTGGGCGCCGCCACCGAGGTGGAGCTGAAGGAGAAGAAACTGCGCGTGGAGGACGCCCTCTCCGCCACCCGCGCCGCCGTGGAGGAGGGGATCGTCCCCGGCGGCGGCGTCGCCGTCATCCGCACCATCCCCGAGCTGGACAAGCTGGAGAAGAAGCTGGAGGGCGACGCGCAGACCGGCGTCAGGAGCCTGAAGAAGGCGCTGGAGGAGCCGCTCCGCCTCATCGTTGAGAACGCAGGCGAGGAGGGCTCCGTGGTGGCGGACGCGGTCAAGCGGTCCGACAACCCGAACTTCGGTTTCGACGCCGAGAAGGGCGAGTACGGAGACATGATGGAGAAGGGGATCATCGACCCGGTCAAGGTGGTGCGCACCGCCCTGGAGAACGCGGCCAGCATCGCCTCCATGGTGCTCACCACCGAGTCGCTGGTGGCGGAGATCCCGGAGCCACCCGCGGCCGCGCCGGCGCCCCCGCCCATGGACTATTAGCCAGCAGAACCAACAGCCAGGAACGCTGGGGCCGTCCGCCAGGGCGGCCCCTGTGCGTCTGGGAGCAGTAAAGGTGCAGCCGACATACGCGCCCTCACCGCACCGCCTTTACAACCGCCGCGGCGGGCTGTATACTGATCGCGTACTGGTCAATGACCGCACGGCTGAGGGCAGCTTGCCTCTCAGTCTCTTTTTTGAAGAGGCGCCGCAATGGCTGAAGAACACGGAGTCCTCCTGACCGAAGACGGGCTGGCGAAACTGGTGCAAGAGATGGAGCACCTGAAGCACGTCCGCCGTCCGCAGGTGGCCGAGCGGATCAGGCAGTCCAAGGAATTGGCCAGCACCCAGAACAACGCCGAGTACGATGACGCCAAGAACGACCAGGCCTTCGTGGAAGGGCGCATCCTCACCCTGGAGAAGCTGATCCAGGACGCCATCATCATCGACGAGGAGGAGGCGCACCACGCCAGCACAGTCCAGATCGGCTCCACCGTCTCCCTCTCCGAGGGCAGAGGCAAGAGGCAACAGCAGTTCACCATCGTCGGCTCGGCGGAGGCAGACCCCAAGCAGGGACGCATCAGCAACGAGTCGCCCGTCGGACGCGCCCTCCTGGGCAAGCGTGTCGGCGACGAGGTGCACGTGCAGGCGCCGAAGGCCGTCCTCCGCTTCACCATCACCAAGATCAGCTAGCCTTTGCCACGGCCCTAGAGCAGGCCAGCAGTATGCCCGAGGTGGCCGCCCCCTTCCCGGACGCCTGGCAGCGCTTCCAGGCCCTGGACTCGCTCCGGTTGGTCGATGACCCGGCAACCTGGGAGGCGAGCCGTGGCCGCGCCCAGTACCTGGGGTTCCTGGTGCGGATCGAGGATGCCGATGCCCGCCGCCATCTGGCGCGCGTGGCAGAACGGCTGGCTACCATCCCCGGCGTCGAGCCGGTACCCGACTGGTACTGGCACATCACCGTCAAAGCGGTCGGCTACCAAGTGGTCCGCCGCGTCAACGAGGACGACGTGCTGCGGCAAGACGTGCCACGCATCGCGGGGAAGGCGCGGGCGCTCCTCTCACACGAAGAGGCGTTCCAGGCGCAACTGGGCCTGGCCAACGGCTTCATCGATAGCGTGTTCCTGGAGGTGTGGGACGGCGGCCGGGTGCGCCAGCTCAACGCTCGGCTCCTGGAAGTCATGCCAGAGATCGCCCGCTATCCGGCCGACGGCCCCGGCTTCTTGCCCCACGTCAGCGTCGCCCGCTTCACCTCGAACGATGGCCTCGATGAGTTGAAGACGACGCTGGCGGCGCTGCGGGCCGAAGGCCCCGGCCCCAGCTTTCCGGTGCGGCGGGTGGAGTTCGTGAAGTCGTGGTGGCTCTCCGAAGAGGAGCTGCCGGAGCTGGACGTGCTGGCGACCTATGCCCTGAGGAGCCCCCGGTGAGCGCCGGACCGGGCCCCTTCGCTACGCTCAGGGCAGGCCCCTTTCGCGCCGTCATCTTCGATATGGACGGCGTGCTCGTCGACAGCGAGCCGGCCTTCCTCGAGGCCGTGAACCAGGTGCTGGCGGAAGAGGGCCGCTCCATCGGGTTCGAGCGCTACCAGCGCCTCTTGGGCACCAGCGTGTCAGTGACCTGGCGCGGCGTGCTGGAGATGGTGGGTCTTCCCGCTGATGACCTCCAGTCGTACGTGGAGCGGTATGAGGAGGCCCTCCTGGAGACGTTGGGCAGGCCGCGACCGTTGCTGGCGGGCGTAGAGGCCCTCATCCGGGAGCTTAGAGGCCGCCAGGTCCCCATCGGGCTCGCCACCTCATCGCGGCAGGCGTGGGTGGAGGCACTGCTGCTGGGAGGCGTCGGTCTCCCCCTCGATACCTTCGACGCCGTCGTCTGGCGTCAAATGGTAGCGAAGAGCAAGCCAGCGCCCGACCTGTATCTGAAGGCCGCGCACCTGCTCGCCGTCCAGCCGGAGCGCTGCGTCGCCGTCGAGGACACGCCAGCCGGCATCGCGTCGGCGAAAGCCGCCGGGATGTACGCCGTGCAGGTGCGCGCCGCCAGCACCGCCTTCCCGCCCATCGAGGACGCAGACCTGGTCATCGATACGCTGGAGCACTTTCCGATGGCGGTGGTAGAGACGGACTGACGCCTTTCGGACCTGTGTCGCACGTTACAACTGCGCGAGGACGCGCTAGAGTAACATGATAGAAGAGGACATCGATGCAGGTCTCGCTGACACCGGCGGCGATGGAGCTGGCGCGCGAGCGTGGTGGGATGGTGGCGCTGGACTTTATCCCGCCCCTCACCTGACAGGGGCGCGCCGAGGTGTCGGTCGACACCTACCTCAAGCGCAAGAACCTTCAGCCGTACAGCCTCCTTACCCACGAGGATGTGAAGATCCTCGTCGCACCCTCGCTCCTCCGCTGGGCGAAAAGCGTTCACCTCGACGTCAAGCAGTTCCTCTTCTGGAAGTCCTTCGAAGTGGCAGCCGAACACCGCCACGGCCTCACCTGCCAGCACTGACCTTCTCCTGCCGCCGCCCACCGCCTGCTACAATCGCGGCGTGAAGCGCCACTTCACCGCCACCGCCTTCGTCGTCTCGCAGGGGAAAACGCTCCTCCACTGGCACCGCAAGCTCGGGCAGTGGATGCCCCCCGGCGGCCACCTGCTGCCCGACGAGGACCCGGTCACCGGCGCGCTGCGAGAGGTGCGCGAGGAGACCGGCCTGGAGGCGGAGCTGTTGCCCCTCACGCCCATCTTCTCGTTCTCCTATCCCCAGCAGATCCCGGTGCCCTACACCGTCCTGCTCGAGGACATCCCGGAGGCGGGCGAGCTGCACCAGCACATCGACCTCATCTACTTCTGCCGCCCGCTCCCCGGCCAGGCGCAGCGCCCGCTCCCGGTGGACGATACGCTGGTCTGGGCGACGGAGGAGCAGCTCCAGCGCAACGAGGCGCTGACGCTCCCCGGAAGGAAAGCAGAGCCAGTGGCGGAGGACGTGCGTGTGCTCGCGCTGGAGGCGATCAGGGTGGAGCGGGATGCAGCGTGACACAGCGCTGGCAGGGGCGGGCATCGCGCTCATCGTGATAGCCGCCGCCTGCGGAGGAGGCGCGACCACACGTTCCGCCGATGATGCCGACGGTACGCCGACTCCTCCTCGCCCGCAAGAACGCGCCTATCGACTGGTGCGAACGCTGGAGTCCGCCACGTTCGGCAACATGCTGGCGCTCGCCCTCATCCCCGGCCAGGAAGACGAGGCGGTGGTGGCGACGCAAGGCGGCGTGATCTGGCGCGTCTCGCTGGAGGGCGACTCGCCCCCCGTCATGTTCGGCGACATCTCGGACCACTTGGTCCTGGATCCCGGCCTCGAGGAGGGGCTCCTGGGGCTCGCGTTCTCGCCGGGTTTCGAATCGGACGGCCGGGTGTTCCTGTACTACACCGCCGGCGTCCCCGGCAACCGGCGCAGTGTGATATCGCGGTTCCTGGTACGAGACGGGACGCTAGATCCCGCGACGGAGCAGGTCGTGCTGGAGGTACCACAGCCGTACCGGATCCACAACGGCGGACAGATCGCCTTCGGGCCGGACGGCTACCTATACGTCGGTCTAGGCGACGGCGGCGCGAGTAGTGACACCGGGCAAGACCTCTCCACGCTTCTCGGCTCCATTCTTCGGCTGGACGTCTCCGGCGATGGTTACGAGATCCCACCCGATAACCCGTTCATTGGGGTGTCGGGCGCCCGCCCTGAGATCTACGCGTACGGCCTGCGCAACCCATGGCGCTTCAACTTCGACAGCGAGACCGGCGATCTGTGGGCGGCAGACGTTGGCGCCGACACATGGGAAGAAACAGCCCGCATCGTCGCTGGCGGCAACTACGGTTGGGACATTCTGGAGGGCTTCGAGTGTTTTGAGTCGTTCGATTGCGATGCTGAGGGGCTGCTGCTGCCTCGCTCGGTGTACGGGCACGATGCGGGCTGTTCAGTGACCGGAGGCTACGTCTACCGCGGCTCGGCGCTGCCGGAGCTCGTCGGCTGGTACGTCTACGGCGACTTTTGCAGCGGCAACGTCTGGGCCGTCGACACGGCCGATGAGACGCCGCCGGTGCTCCTCGCTAAGACCGGGTTCCCCATCGCCTCCTGGGGCGAACTGCCAGACGGCGAGCTGGTCGCGGTGACGTTCGCCAACGCGATCTACCGGCTGGAGCGCGCCGCGCCGGAACCCTAGGCCCCCACCTTCGCCAGCACCTTGTCGAGCACCTTCTGGGTGCCGACGACGTGGCGGTCCATGCGCAGCTCCTTGGGGTCGATGCCCAGGGCCAGGCCGATGAGCTGCGGCAGGTGGATGATGGGCAGGTGTAGCTCCTTCTCGATGACCTGGGCGGCGCTCGGCTGCTGGGCGTCCAGGTTCAGGTGGCAGAGGGGGCAGGGCGTGACCAGGCAGTCGGCGCCCAGGTCCTGCGCCTCAGCCAGGTGGGTGCCGGCCTGGGCGAGGGAGTTCTTGCGGTTGTTGGTGAGGATGGGGAAGCCGCAGCACTTGTTCTTCCCCTCGTAGTCCACCGGCTGCGCGCCGACGGCTTCGATGATCCGCTCCAGGTACTGGTCTCGCTCCGGGTGCTCGGCCATGCCCAGGATGCGCGAGGGGCGGAGGATGTAGCAGCCGTAGAAGGGGCCGCAGCGCAGGCCGGCCAGGGGCCTGGTCACCTGCCCCCTCAGCTTGTCCAGGCCGTAGTCCTCCACCAGCAGCCACATGAAGTTCTTGATGGTGAGGCCGGGCTTATACTCCAGCCCCTCCTCTGCGAGCTTGGCGTTGATCTTGGCCCGATAGGCTTCGTCCCGGTCCAGCTTCTCCTGGGCCAGGCTCTGAACGCCCTGGCAGGTGGAGCAGATATTGATCAAGTCCAGCCCCAGCTTCTGGGCCAGGGCGAAATTGCGGGCGTTGAGGGCGTCCGCCAGCTCCGGCTCGTGCTCGCTGATAACGCCGGCGCCGGTGCAGTTGCCGTCGTACAGTTCCTCCAGCTCGATGCCGAGCTTGGCGGAGGTCTTCACCATCGATTCGTAGAGCTCCGGGCAGGCGCCCTTGGAGACGCAGCCCGGCCAGAAAGCGTACCTCACCGGGAAACTCCCTTCCTTTCTCTGCGGACGCTATCGAACAGCCGCTGCACCTGCCGGATGCTGGGGATCTGGTGGCGCCACGGTAAGAGCGCATGGCTCCACGGCAGCTTGCCCGCGCGCAGCATGCGCAGAGCGCCGGGCAATTCGCCCAGCAGGCGGGGCACGTTCCAGAAGCCAACCGACTCCGGCAACAGCCTCACCTCGTCCAGCCGACCCAGGTGCCGGACCGAGCGGGCGAAGGCATCGCCGTGGCGGACGCCGGTGTGGTTGGTGATGCCGGCCTCCACCGCCAGCTCGCGCAGCTGCATGATGCGGTCCATGGGGCGCACGTCCTTAGGGCAGACCTCCACGCAGATGTTGCAGCGAGTGCAGTCCCAGATGCCGCCCGCCACGCTGCTGAGCTCCTCCAGGCGCTCCTTGGACATGCCGTCTCGCGGGTCGCCCACGAAACGATAGGCCTTGGCCAGGGCGGCCGGGGCGATGAAGCTCTTGTCCACTTCCAGCACCGTGCAGTCGGAGACGCAGGCGCCGCACCAGACGCAGTTCATGGTCTTGGCCAGGTCCATCATGGCCGCATGGGAGACCAGGAACTCGCGCGCGGGTTCGGGGCCGGTGGGCTGGAGCCAGGGCCCGATCTGCTGGACCTTCGACCAGAACGGCGCCATGTCTACGACCAGGTCCTTGATCACCGGCATGTTGCCCATGGGCTCCACGACGATCTCTTCCCCGTCCCGCATCATGTCCAGCGCTTTGGTCTTGCAGGCGAGGTAGGCCCGCCCGTTGATCCGCAAGGCGCAGGAGCCACAGATGGAGCTGCGACAGGAGTAGCGCAGCGCCAGCGTGCCGTCCTCGTAGTCGCGCACCTGGAGCAAGGAGTCCAGGACGGTGGCGTACTCCGGCACGTCGATGGAGTAGTGGCTGTAGCGAGGCGCCTCGTCGCCGGCCTCGGGGTCGTAGCGCTTGACCTTGAGATGGACCTGCATCAGTAGGTCCTGACCTCCGGCTGCCAGCGCGTGGTGGTCACGGGAGCGTACTCCAGACGCGGCCCTTCCGATGTGCAGTGGGCCAGCGTGTGCTTCAGCCATTTCTCGTCGTCGCGGTCGGGGAAGTCCCGACGGGTGTGGGCGCCGCGACTCTCTTCGCGTGCCAGGGCGCCCGCCACCATGACGTGAGCGATGTTCAGCATGAAGCCCTGCTCGAGCACGGAGATGAGGTCGATGTTGAACACCTTGCCGGTGTCCTGGAGTTGCACCCGCTGGTAGCGCTCCTTGAGCTCCAGCACCTTCCGCAGCGCTGACTCCAGCCCCTCGCCGGTGCGGAAGATGCCGACGTCCGCCCGCATCATCTCCCCCAGCTCCCGGCGGAGCACGGCGGGCCGCTCGCCGCTGCGAGATCGCTCCATCAGGGAGCTGATACGCTCCAGGTCCTGCTGGAGCACCGCCTCCGAGAGCGATCGCCCATCGGGCGTCTCCTGCGCGTAGCGCGCCGCCGCCGCGCCCGCCCTCCGTCCGAAGACCACCGTCTCCAGCAGGGAGTTTCCTCCCAGGCGGTTGGCGCCGTGGACGCTCACGTTGGCGCATTCGCCCGCCGCGAAGAGGCCGGGCAGCGGCGAGGCGCCGTCCACATCGGTCTTGATGCCGCCCATGGAGTAGTGGGCGCCTGGGCGGACCTTCACCGGCTCGTAGACCATGTCAGTGTTGGCCAGGTCGATGGCCAGCTCCCGGATCTGCCACAGGCGCTCGTTGATCTTCGCTTCGCCCAGGTGCCGCACGTCCAGGAGCATGCAGCCATCGACCCCGCGCCCTTCATCGATCTCCGTCTGCTCCGCCCGGGAGACGACGTCGCGGCTGGCCAGCTCTAGCTTCTGGGGGGCGTACTTGGACATGAAGCGCTCGCCGTCCTTGTTCAGCAGATAGCCGCCCTCACCTCGAGCGCCCTCCGTCATCAGCACGCCCGAGTCCTTCAGCGTGGTGGGATGGAACTGCATGAACTCCATGTCCTGCAAAGGTGCGCCCGCCCAGTAGGCGATAGCCATGCCGTCGCCGGTGCAGGCGATGGCGTTCGTGGTGGGCAGGTAAACGCGGCCGAGCCCGCCGGTGGCGATGACGGTGGCCCTCGCCTGGACGGGCACCAGGTTGCCCGTGACCATGGGCAGCGCGACGGCGCCCCGCACCACGCCATCGTCCACGATGAGGGAGGTGCAGAAGTACTCCTCGTAGACCGTCACGCCCAGCTTGAGCACCTGCTCGTAGACGACGTGGAGGATGGCCTGCCCGGTAATGTCACCGACGAAACAGGTGCGGGCGAAGCCGGCGCCACCGAAAGGCCGCAGCGCGATCTTGCCGTCCTCCTGACGGCTGAAGGTGGTCCCCATCCGCTCCAGCTCGATGATGTCGCTGGGAGCTTCCCGCGCCAGGATCTCAACGGCGTCCTGGTCGGCCAGATAGTCGCTGCCCTTCACCGTGTCGAAGGCGTGGGTCTCCCAGGAGTCGTCCTCGCTCAGGGCGGCGTTGATACCACCCTGGGCGGCGCCGGAGTGGCTGCGCATGGGGTGCAGCTTGGAGAGGAGAGCAACATTGGCGCCGTTGCGGGCGGCCTCGATGGCCGCACGCATCCCCGCCAGGCCGGCGCCGATAACCAGCACATCGTGTTTGAGGACGGCCACGGCATCCTCCCTCGCGCGGCGCCCTCCACACTGTCCTTCGATCCTGGGCAGCGTACCCTGAGGTCGTCGGACGCTCGGAGGGCCATCGATTGGTGAGGCTACGGGGCGCGAGAGGCATCCTTGCCTCTCCTCGCCCACCAGCATTCTAGCAGAGGAATTGTGAAATGTTCAACAGATGACTGGGGCAGACGAACCACCGCTGAGAGGCTCACTGAAACGAGAAGCACCGGGTCTGGCCGTCCGTGGCCTGACCCGGTGCAGGAAGGCCCGCAATTGTGCTGGTGGCGGGGGAGAACGCGGGCCTTGGCCGTCTTCAGTGTGCGCGTCCGGGCACAAGATTCCCAATAGGCAATCCCCCTAAGACGGACGAGCAGACTCCCTATTCCGCGTCGGGCAGCTCGCCCTGGACGACCGGACGGCCGCCCCTGCTCTGAGAAAAATTGAAGCGGGACTAGTGCCCATGCAACTTAATCCTCACCTACGCTGATGGCGAGCTGCCGGGCGGCTGTCAGAAGCTGCTCCCTCCCCCCGCCCCGACTTGTCGGGGCGGGGTGAGGGAGTGTCAATACCGCAGCATACTCAGCGCGGAAAAAAGTTAGAGCAGTCTAGTGAGGTGGCAGCGAGCCGCGCTTCTGGAGGTAAAGGAGCAGCGCCCCCGCCGTCTTGGCGTCCTCGATCTCACCCGCCGCCATCAGGAGCAACGCCTCCTCCAGCGACGCAGGCTCCAGGTGGATCGCCTCCTCATCGCCCTCCAGGCGGCTTTCCACCAAGTCGGTGCAGAGAAAGACGTGGAGGTATTCCGAGCAGTAGCCGGGCGCCGTGTAGAAACCGCCCAGCCGCTCCAGCCGTCCTGGCCGGTAGCCGGTCTCCTCCTGCAGCTCGCGCTCCGCGCAAGTCTCCGGCGACTCGCCTGGATCCAGCGTGCCGGCGGGCAGCTCCAGCAGCTCGCGGCCAGCCGGGTGCCGGTACTGACGCACCAAGAGCAGCCGGCCCTCCTGGTCGAAGGCGATGAGGGTGACGCCGCCCGGGTGCTCCACCACCTCTACGGTGCTCTCCCGCCGGCCCGGGAAGCGCAGCGTATCGATGCGCAGGCCGACCCAGCCTTGGTGGATGCGGCGGCTGGCGAGGGTGACGGGCTGCTCGGGCGCGGTCACGCCTGCGCGCCCTCGTTCAGAACGGAGCGGTCTGCGAGGTCCGGCGCGCCGGCCTCACCCGGTCGCAGCCAGTTGAGGCGGCGGGCCAGCCGTTCGTAGAACTGGGTCGGCGGATTGAGGCG
>Ga0154830_1059_pt3 | contig 22812 bp, 30 predicted proteins | sample Rifle2008BG16ft_FD_116134 | JGI IMG/M metagenome (GOLD analysis project Ga0154830, IMG submission 116134) | Chloroflexi bacterium RBG_16_68_14 | reverse complement strand
GACGAGGGAGAGGGGCCGGGGGTGAGGGAGCAGCTTCAGACAGCCGCCCGGCAGCTCGCCATCCGCGTAGGTGAGGATTAAGTTGCATGGGCACTAGCGTCCTGGCCGCCGAGCTGCTTAAGGTACGCAAGCGCTGGCTGCTCTACACGCTGCTCGTGCCGGTCGTCGCGCTCATTGCCCTCCAGACCTTCGCCGCCTACTTCGCCGGCTGGCGCCACGACCGGGACCTCGAGGCGCTGCGCGTGGCCGTCCTGCCTTCCTCGCTGACCAGCCTGCTCGATCTGGTGCAGTACCTGGGCTCGATCACCCTGGCGATCGTGGCCGCTTCGGCGGTGGCGACGGAGCATGCCTGGGGCACGGTGCGGCAGGCGCTCATCCGCGGGCAAACGAGGAGCCAGTACCTGACGGCGAAGTTGCTCAGCCTGGGCATCATGGGGGCGCTCGGCTTCTGCCTCGTGCTGGCCTTCGGGCTCATCTGCTCCGCCGTCCTCACCGCCCTGGAGGACCGAGGCGTAGCCGGCCCCTCCGCGGGCGAGGCGGTGCTCATGGTGTTGCGCACCGCCTACGCCATCGTGCCCTATCTGTTGCTCTCGTTCTGCCTGGCCGTCGTCGGGCGCTCGACCACGCTCGGCGTGGGCGGCACGCTGGTCTACATCATCGGCGAGTCGATCCTGCTCGGCGTCTTGGGGGGCATCGGTGGCGGCACCGCCGACGCGCGTGCCTTCTTCCTCGGCCACAACGTCGTCGCGGTCATGGCCGCCAACCGCGTCACCGACACGGACTTCATTAGCCTCGCGCCCCGTCCCGCGCTGCCCATCGACGATCTGCCCAGCGCCGCGGCGGGCCCCCTCGTCGTGGCGCTCTACTGCATCATCTTCCTCGCCATCGCCTACGGCGTCTTCCAGCGCCGCGATCTCACCTCCGAGACAAGCGCGGGGTAAGGGCGACCGCATTTCGCGATTCACAAAGCGAAGCGCCCCGACATCTCGGGGCGCTTCCGTGCTCTCGCGTGTACGCTGCTACGGCACGATGACGGCGCGGCGCACCTTGGTGCCGCCACCGTCCCGCTGCCACTCCGCCTCCTCGAAGGCCCGGTTGATCTCGTCCAGCTGGTACTTGTCGTGGGAGACGACCTCCTCATGCGGGTACTTGGTGCGGGTGCGCACCAGGAAGTCCAGCGCCTCCGGGATCACCCACGGGTCGTAGTGAATCGCTCCCACGATGCGCCTGGAGCCCAAGACCAGGGCCGAGGGATCGATGGACACGGTCTGGCCGATGCTGATGTTGCCGATGACCAGGTAGGTGCCGCCGGAGCGGGTCATCTGAAGCCCCTCGGGCACCGCCGCCGGCAGGCCCACCAGCTCCGCCACCACGTCGGCGCCGCGCCCGCCGGTCAGCTCCATCACCCGCTGGGCCCGCTCTGGCGGCGTCTTCAGCTCGTTGATGTCGATGGTGTGGTCCGCCCCGAACTGCTTCGCCAGCTCGAGGCGGCCGGGCAGGCCATCGATGGCGATAACCTGGTCCGCCCCCATCTCCTTGGCCACGGCGCAGGCGTTGGTGCCCAGCCCGCCGGCGCCCTGCACCACCAGCGTATCGCCCATCTGGAGGCCGGCCAAATGCAGGCCGTAGGTCACCTGGGAGAGGGCGCAGTTGACCGGCGTCACCATCTCGTCGGAGAGCTCGTCCGGCACCTTGAAGACCCAGTGGCTCGGCCTCAGGTAGTAGTACTCGGCGTAGGCGCCGTTGAAGGGATTGGGGCCGCCGGGCATGCCTGCCATGGTGCGCACCTTATCCGGGCAGGCGGCGAACTCGCCCTTGTTGCACTGGTAGCAGCGGTGGCAGGGGTAGAAGTAGGCGTAGCAGACCCGGTCGCCCTCTTTGAGCGGCCGCCCCAGCGAATCGGTGCTAATGTTACTGCCCAGCTTCGCCACGCGGCCGGTCATCTCGTGTCCGCCCACCGCGCCGGTGAAGGCGACGAAGAACGGCGAGTCGCCCCGCCAGAAGTGCAGGTCGGAGCCGCAGACGCCGCCCATCGTGATCTTGATGAGGATGGCGTCCGGCTCCGGGTCGGGGATGTCGAACTCCTTGATCTCGTAGCCTTTTCCGGGGCCCAGGAAGACGGCCGCCTTACCTTTGCCAGCCATGTGCGCGTTCCTTCCTTTCTAGCGAAGTGAATGCCACCAAGGGTAGCCGCTGGTATCTTGCGGCCAGCGGGTTGCTATGTCAAGGCACCGTCTGACAGCGTGCCGGGAGCTCACGCAACCATCAGCTCCGACAGCCGGCGCAGGATCCCTTCCGTATGGTTCCAAAACAGAAGGTGGCCCTCGCCAGGCAGAAACGTCGCGTGGCAGTTGGGCAGAGCCTCACTGACAACCGGGCCAGCGTTCGTATCCTGCTCGCCATGCCAGAGGTGGATCTCTCCGGCGATCTCTCCGAGGTCGAAGCCCCAGGGGCGTGCTACCAGCGAGAGGTCATATGCCGCGCCGCGCGTCCCGCGACGAAACGCCTCGACGAAATTATCGACAAACAGCGCCCTCACTTCGGGGCGGGCAAGCACGGCCCTGTCCGGCTCGGCCATCATGGCCCCCATCTGGGAGATCATCAGACCAGGGAAGCGTCGTGCAGTTAAGGCGATATTCCACATGAGGAACCTCTCCAACCAGGGCAAACGCTGAGCAACGCTGTGGAGTAGACGCCGCTGCAGCGGCATCCGCTTTGTCGTCCCGCGCGCTTCGGAGGGCACGGAGCAACTTACGATGGCCGCCACTGTCAGACGCCGAGGAATCTTGAGCGCGCAAGCGGCCACGTGAGGTCCGCCACCCGAGAAGCCCAGGACTCCGAAGCGCTCGATGTGCAGGGCTTGCGCGAGCTCATGCACATCGTCGGGCCAGTCCACGAACCTCCGGCCCGGCCTGAAATCTGACAGGCCGTAGCCCGGGCGGTCAGTCCCGATCAGCCGGATGCCGACGCTCTGGGCGATCACGTCGGCCAGCCGCGCCTCGATCCGTGAGCCCGGCGTACCGTTGAAGTAGAAGAGCGGCTTCCCTCGAGGATCGCCGTATTCGGCATAGCCGAGCTGCCGCCCGTCCTTGAGCCGAAGCGTCCTATCCTGTGAGTTCACGCGCCAACTCTAACACATAGGCCCGTTCAAGCTGCCCGAGAGCGGTGTCTTTCCGGGAATCTCCGCAGAACCTCTGAACCATGGTCCCGCGGTTTCGAAGTTATTTGGTTCGGCCTTCTTGGCTCTAGGTTCTTCAAAAGCGCATACTTGGTACCAAGGTCGGCCATGATCAGCTCCTACTACCGGACCGACGACGGCCAGCTCGTCTCTTCCCTGGGCGACGAGGCCCTGCGGGAGGCCGTCGCCTCGGGCGCGGGCGTGCTCTGGGTGGACCTGGAGGCGGCGGACAGGGAGGAGGCTTCCGCCCTCTCCCGCGTCTTCGACTTTCACCACCTGGCCATCGATGACTGCTTCAACCGCCACATCGACCCGGCCAAGATCGACGACTACGACCGCTATCTCTTCATCATCGCCCAGGCGATCAGCTATCAGGCGAGGGCCGAGCGGCTGGAGACGACGGAGCTGGACCTCTTCCTGGGCCCCAACTATGTGGTCAGCTTCCACGCCCAGCGGCTGCCCTTCATCGAAGAGCTGCGCCACCGCTGTGAGGAGGACGGGCCGGAGTTGGGCCGCGGCGCCGACTTCCTCGCCCACGCCCTCCTGGACGCGCTGGTCGATGACTATCAACCGGCCGTTGAGGAGATGGACGAAACGCTGGAGCGGTTGGAGGAGCTGGTGCTCTCCCAGCCCCAGGCGTCCGTCCTCCAGGATATTCTCCTCCTCAAGCGCAACGTCCAGCGCCTGCGCCGGACCATCCTCCCCCAGCGCGACGCGGTCAATCGCATCGCCCGCGGTGAGTTCCCGAAGGTGGTGCGTCCGGAGAGCTACATCTACTTTCGAGATATCTACGACCACGTCCTGCGGGTGGAAGAGCTGGTAGAGTCGCTGCGGGACCTGGCCGACGGCGTGCTCAATATCTACCTGATGGCCCTCAACAATCGCATGAACGAGGTGATGAAGACCCTCTCAGTGGTGGCCGGCATCTTCCTGCCCCTCACCCTCATCGCCAGCATCTACGGGATGAACTTCGAGAACATGCCGGAGCTAGGCTGGCAGTGGGGATATTTTGGTATCCTGGGAGCGATGGCAGCCATCGCGCTGGGTCTGGTAATCTTTTTCCGGCTGCGCAGATGGTTCTGAGAGCCGCTAGCTGAGAAAACCCGGAGGTCGCTGAACCGATGCAAAGGAACCACTGGTCTGTGCTAGGAGTCCTTGTGGTCGTTCTGACCACCTTTCTTGTCGTCGCCTGCGGGGGCGACGGAGACGGCGGCCCGGGCGCGGGCACGCCCGGTGAGGGGACGCCGGCGCTCACCCCTGGCGCCGGCGAGGTCGAGGCCCTGGCCACCTTGCTGGCCACCACGCAGGGCACCCAGGGCCCTGCCCTCACCGCCACGCCGGGCGAGGTGCGGGCCCCGGAGGTGGCCGCCAAGGAGGACATGGCGCGACGGCTCCAGACGTCGGTGGACGAGATCGAGGTGGTGTCAGTGGAGCCGAAGGAGTGGCCGGACGCCTGCCTGGGCCTGGGGGAGGAGAACGAGGTCTGCGCGCAGGTGATCACCCCCGGCTTCGAGGTGGTGCTGAAGGTGGGAGAGAGCCAGTTCTTCTACCGCACCAACCAGGACGGCACCCACGTCCGCTTCGCCGACGTGAGCATCGAGGAAGACTAGCGGCCCTTATACTCCGGCTTACGCTTCTGGGCGAAGGCGAGCGGCCCTTCCCGGGCGTCCTCCGTCGCCAGCACCTTGCGGGAGAACTCGATCTCCTGCCTCAGCCCCTCCTCCAGCGGTAGCTCCAGCCCGCGCAGCGCCGATTCCTTGGCCGCCCGCACCGCCAGCGGGCCGTTCGCGCAGATGGCCTGGGCCAGCTCGCGGGCCTTGGGCAAGAGTTTGTCGGCGGGCACCACGTAGTTCACCAGCCCGTAGCGGAGCGCCCACTGGGCATCGAAGCGGGCGCCGGTGACCAGCAGCTCCAGGGCGATGCCCTTGGGCAGCATGCGGGGGAGGCGCTGGGTGCCGCCGGCGCCGGGGATGATAGCGCGGGTCACCTCCGGGACGCCGAACTGGGCGTGCTCCGCCGCCACCCGGACATCGCAGCAGATGGCGATCTCCAGGCCGCCGGCCAGGCAGTAGCCATTGATGGCGGCGATGATGGGCTTCCAGCACTCGAAGTTGCGGGTGATGCCGCCGAAGGGCGCGCGGGCCATCCCGCTCAGGTCGCGACCCTTGCCGGCCATCATCTCCGCCATCGCCACCAGGTCGTTGCCGGTGGAGAAGGCGCGGTCGCCGACGCCGGTGAGGATGGCCACCCACAGCTTCGGGTCGTCCCGGAAGTCGCAGAAGGCGGTGTGCATCTCGTGGCTGGTCTGGGGGTCGATGGCGTTGAGGCGTTCGGGCCGGTTGATGGTGATGAGGGCCACGTGCCCGTCCTTCTGGTAGAGGATCTTCTCGAACTGCTCGGCCATGGGCGTACCTCCATTCGTCGCGCCGTCGATTTGTCAGCCATCCGGCGGAGAGCTAGGATACCACCCATCGGAGGGCACGTCCAGTGCGCCCTGTCCTGAGCGAAGCCGAAGGAATCACCGAGATCAAACGACACCTGGACGGCCGCGTGGAGCGGTTTGGCTGCCGGCTGGTGGCGCGCTGGCCGCACCTGGTCGTCCTTTGCTTCGGCCATGCGCAGAAGCGGCGGGCGGGCGAGGTGCTCCTCCCCCGGGGCAGCCGCTCCTACGGCTTCTTCTGGCGACGGCGCCCCTACCTCCTGTACCGCATGGTGGAGCCGGACGGCCGCGTCATCGCCCACCGCTTCGACGTGGTGGAGAGGGTGCGGCTGGGCGGAGGGGAGGTCTCGTACAGGGACCTGCTGCTGGACGTCTGGGTCGATGCGGGCGGCAGGGTGTGGGTGGAGGATGAGGAGGAGGTGGCGGAGCATGCCCGACGCGGGCTCCTCTCGGCGGCGCAGCGCGCGCGCATCGAGCGGACGAGGGCGCTGCTCCTGCGCCGCCACGGCGCCATCGCGCGGGAGGCGGCCCGCCTCCTCTCCCAGGTGGAGGGCCTGTAACGCGGCTTAGTGGCGTGCGTTTCTCGATGCGAGGCCTGGAACGAAGCGCGAGATAGCCGCTGAGCCATTGTGCTACGCATGTCGACCACTTATCATGAGATAGCCCTCCGGCGCCGGGGGGCCACGCGTGTCTCTAGGAAGCCTTCAGTGTCGCACCTACGCTCGGATAAGCTGTACAACGTCGCGGTGGTCGGCGCTACCGGCGCCGTCGGCCAGCAATTCCTGCACATCCTGGCCAGCCGCCACTTCCCCTTGCGGAGCCTGCGGCTGCTGGCGAGCAAGCGTTCGGCCGGGCGGCGCATCACCTTCGGCGAGCGCGAGATCGAGGTGCAGGAGGCCACCAGCCGGTCGTTCTCGGGAGCGGACTTCGTCTTCATCTCCGCCACCGACGAGGCCTCGCGCCAGTTCGCGCCGGCGGCCGCCAAGGCCGGCGCCATCGCCATCGACGACAGCGGGGTGTGGCGCATGGAGCCTAACGTGCCCCTGGTGGTGCCCGAGGTGAACGCGGACGACGTGGCCCACCACCAGGGCATCCTGGCCATCCCCAACTGCTCCACCACTCCAGTGGTAATGGTCCTCTGGCCGCTGCACCGGGTGAACCCGGTGAAGCGGGTGGTGGTGGCCACCTATCAGTCCGTCTCCGGCACCGGCCAGTCAGCCGTGAACGAGCTGACGGAGCAGGCCCGCCGCGTCCTGGAGAACCAGCGGGCGATGCCCCACGTCTACCCCCACCAGATCGCCTTCAACCTCCTGCCGGAGATCGGCTCCTTCAAGGACGACGGCTACACCAGCGAGGAGTGGAAGATGACGGTGGAGACGCGCAAGATCATGCACGAGCCCGATCTGCCCCTCTCCGCCACCTGCGTGCGAGTGCCGGTCTACGTGGGTCACAGCGCGGCGGTGCACGTGGAGATGAGCCGGGCCATGGAGGCGGAGGAGGCCCAGGCCATCCTGCGGGAGGCGCCGGGCGTCATCCTCCAGGATGACCCCTCCATCAGCCTCTACCCCCAGCCGTGGACGGCCGCCGGCCGCGACGAGGTGTTCGTCGGCCGGGTCCGGCAGGATAGCTCCCACCCCAGCGGCCTCGCCTTCTGGGTGGTGTCCGACAATCTGCGCAAGGGCGCCGCCCTCAACGCCCTCCAGATCGCCGAGGAGATGATCAGCCGGGGGCTGGTCTAGCGGGCAGGGCCACGTCCCCTTGCGCCCTCTGCTATAATCTGGACACGCGGATTCGCTGGTGGTACCTACCATGCCTGAACTCGGACGTCTGCTTACCGCTATGGTCACCCCCTTCGCCCCCGACGGGTCGGTGGACTACGACGCGGCGAAGCGGCTCGCCCTCGCCCTCCTCGACTCGGGGAGCGACGGGATGGTGGTGGCCGGCACCACCGGCGAGGCGCCCACCTTGAGCCACGAGGAAAGGCTGCGTCTCTTCGTTGAGGTGAAGGGAGCGGTGGGCGACCGGGCCGCTATCATCGCCAACACCGGCACCTACAACACCGCCGAGAGCATCGAGCTGACGCGGGAGGCGGAGCGGACGGGCGTGGACGGCGTCCTGCTGGTGACGCCCTACTACAACCGGCCTACCCAGGAGGGGCTGGAGCGCCACTTCAAGGCCATCGCCGCGGCCACCCGGCTGCCCTGCATCCTCTACAACCTGCCCGGCCGCACCGGCGTCAACATGACGGCGGAGACGACGGTCCGCCTCTCCGCCGTCGAGAACATCGTCGGCATCAAGGAAGGGAGCGGCGACCTGGGCCAGATCGCCCGCATCATCGAGGGCTCAGCCGAAGGCTTCCGCGTCTGGAGCGGCGCGGACGAGGACACCCTGCCCATCCTGGCCGTGGGCGGCTACGGGGTGATCGCCGTCGTCTCCCACCTGGTGGGGCGGCAGTTCCGGGCCATGTTCGATGACTTCCTGGCCGGCCGGGTGGAGGAGGCGTCCCGCACCCACCGCCGGCTGCTCCCCCTGATGCGCACGATGGTGTTGGTCACCAACCCCATCCCGGTGAAGTACGCGCTGGGCCAGTTGGGGTTCCCGGTGGGCGGTCTGCGCCTGCCCCTCTGCGAGCCCGACGAGGCCACCGGCGAGCGGATCATGGCGGAGGTGCGCCGCCACCGCATCGACCTGCCGGTGGCGGTGTAGGGCCGGCGCCGACTACGTCAATACCCCCACGTCAGCGGAGACGACGCCGGGCTGAAGCCGGCCGCGCCGGTCGAAGCACTGCGAGAACATCTGCTCGCCCATCGCCTCGCCCCGCTCGATGAGCCGTGAGGCGTGGCGGAGCTCGCCTATCGCCGGGCCCTCCTGGATCTCGGGCTGGACGAGGGTGATGCGGGCCTGGCGGCCGAGGTACGTCACGTCGCGCCGCACCCGCTCCCGCGTCCAGATGTCCACCGTCCGGGTGATGACGCCGATGGCGCTGGTGGGCGACGAGTGGTCGAAGCAGTGCGAGAGATCGATGGCCAGGATCTCCCGCGCGCCTTGGTCGACCGCTGTCTCCAGGTCCAGGTTCGCCGTCACGCCGCCATCGATGTACGCCTGCCCGCCGATCTCGACGGGCTCGAAGACGCCCGGGATGGCGGTGGAGGCTAGCACTGCCTGGGAGACGGACCCCTCGCTGAAGACGTGCTTGCGGCCGGTGGTCAGGTTGGTGGCGGTGACGAAGAGGGGCACCCGGGCGGCGGCGAAATCGTCCTCGACGGCGTGCTCTGCGATAAGCTGCTGGAGGAACTCGTTGCTGAAGAGGGCGATCTGGCGGGAGGCCAATCGATAGGCTACTCGCACCGGGTTGAAGTTGATGAAGCGTTCCTTCTCCAGGCTGCGCCAGATCTGGACCAGCCGCTCCACGCCCGCCTCGTCCGGGTAGAAGGCGAGGAAGGCGCCGTTCAGGGCGCCGACGCTGGTGCCCACGATGCGGGACGGCCGGAAGCCGCGCCGGATCAGGGCGCGCAGCAGCCCCGCCTGGAGGGCGCCCATGGCGCCCCCGCCGCTGAGCACCAGCGTGGGCTCCTCTCGATGGCCGTTGCGCCGGAACCACAGCATTCCAATACTAAACGTAACAAACGCCCGGACGTTCCCTCAATCCTTGTTCAGCCAATAGAGGGGATTCTCTACCCCCGCCTAAAGGCGGGGGTATCGATCTGCCGCCTATGCCCCAGCCTTCAGGCTGGGGTGGTGATCCTCTGCATCCCCTACTTCTTGAGCAGGTACTTCACCGGGTCGCGGTCGAAGTCCTCCTTGCAGCGGGCCGAGCAGAAATGGTAGAGCCACTCGCCGAACTGCGATTTCCCCGCTGCCTCCCCCGGCGCGACGTCCATCCCGCACACCGGGTCCTTCCGAATCTCGACAGGCATCGTTCCACCTCCTACGCTTCGTGGGTCTTAGTTGCCACGCCGCAGATGTCCCACAGCGGCAGGCGTCGCGGCGTCTCCTCCGCTTGGAGGCCAGCATCGGCCAGGGCGGCGCGCCATTCGTCAGCGTCGAACATCGACTCGACAGAGTGGGGCAGAATGCGAAAGAGGCCGCGCAGCCGGCCGCGAGACGGCTCGGCGAAGCAGAAGCGGCCACCGGGCTTGAGGACGCGACCCACCTCCCGGAGGGCCGCCCGCCAGTCCGGCACGTGGTGGACGACCCCCGACTCGAACACGGCGTCGAAGAGGCCGTCCTCGTAGGGCATCTTCGTCGCGTCGGCCACCCGCAGGTCCACGCCGTCGTCCAGGCCAAGGCGGGCCAGCCGCCGACGGGCCAGCTCCACCATCGACGGGTCGATGTCGAAGGCGGAGAGGCAGCGGGGGCGCAGCAGCTCGCGGATGAGGGCGGTGGAGACGCCCGGGCCGCAGCCCATGTCCAGCACGCAGGCGCCGGAGGGGAGGGAGGCCCAGCGGAGGAAGGCCCGCACCTCGCCCCGTTGCAGCCAGGCGCGGAAGGGGCTGGTGACCAGCCAGCGTTCCAGGGCGGACATATCCGACATGCCTACCTCCTCGGCCTCGTCACACCGTTCCGGCTGAACAGCGCGCCCAACCGCAGTCTCCAGGGTGCATCAAGCTCACTATGCGAGCCGTCCGCTCCACGGTTGCCTCTGGACGGGCCCTTCGGCCCTTGACGAGCCTTCCGGCCGTCCGATAAGATTGTAGCACAGACCCCTACCCCCTGGGTAGGGGTAAGGAGGCAGCGATGCAACCCACCACGCGCCAGGAGGTGCTCAAGCGCCTCAGCTACATCGAGGGCCATCTGGCCGGCATCCGCCGCATGATCGACGAGGACAAGTACTGCGTGGACATCCTGAAGCAGACCTACGCCGTGCGCCGCGCCATCGAGAAGATGGAGATGCTGCTGCTGGATGGCCACCTCCACACCTGCGTCGTCGAGGGCGTCCGCGACGGCCGCGACGAGCAGGTGATCGGCGAGCTGTTGGAGCTCTACGAGCTGGCGAACAGGTGATCACTCATGGGGCCCGGAGCGGAGAACGCAGGCGCGCCATGGAGCCCGTTCGAGCTACTAATCGAGGAAACGTGAGAAACGAGGTAGGGTTTAGGGTCATCTTAAGCGTCCTGTATGCCCTGTTGTGGCTCGTCCGGTTATACCATATGCGGGCGACTAGCGGCTTGGGCGGAAAGATCTTAAGAACCCGGCACGATAGGCTCAGGATTGCTCTTATCTTATTGTTCAACCTCATGGGGGCAATGGCAGGCTTGGTATACGTCTTCGCGCCCCATCGGATACGGTGGGCTACCCTGCCAACGCCGACATGGTCGCGCTGGCTTGGCGCTGCGCTGGGCATTGTCACTATCCCCTTGTTCTTTTGGACACATCGTGCGCTGGGGAGCAACTGGTCCGCAGATCTGGTGATCAAAAAAGGACATACACTGGTCACGAGCGGTCCCTATCGCTGGGCCCGCCACCCGATGTACACCTCGATCTTTGGATTTTCGCTCGCCGTCTCGCTTCTGTCTGCAAACTGGGTCATCGGCCTGGTTGGGCTCGTGACGAGTATCCTATCAGCGGCCAGGGTCGACAAAGAAGAGGCGCTGATGCTGGACGAATTTGGTGAGGAGTACCGAGCCTATATGGAGCGCACAGGGCGCTTTCTCCCGCCCATGAAGCCCTTGGTGCGCGCAGCGAGGTAAGAGACATGCTAGCTGCAAAAGCGAACGCGTCACCATCCCCGTCTCCGGCATGCACTGCGCGGCGTGTGTGAGCAAGGTGGAGAAGGCGCTGGATGAGGTGCGCCCTCATGGATACCGAGCGCATTAAACGGAAGTACCGCTTCAACGCCCGTTTCTACGATGTCCTGGTGAGGCCGTTGCCCCTCTTCAAGCGCTTGCGCGTGAAGGCGATTGAGCGCCTGCGCCTGCGCCCCGGCGAAGTCGCTCTCGACGTGGGATGTGGCACCGGGCTGAGCTTTGAACTCCTCGAGCAGGGCGTGGGCCCCGAAGGACGCGTGATCGGCGTGGAGCTCAGCCCTGATATGCTGGCACGCGCGCGGGAAAAGGTCACCCGGCACGGCTGGACCAACGTCGCCCTGATCGAGTCCAGCGCCGAGGAGGCGCCGCTGCCGGCCGCGTCGGTCGATGCCGTTCTCTGCTGCTGGACCAACGACATTATGAATTCGAAGCGGGCCATCGCGAACGCGGTGAGCGCCCTGCGGCCCGGCGGGCGGCTCGTGGCCACCGGCGTGAAGCTGGCGCGCGGCGCCCGCGGGTTCCTGCTCAACCCGCTGACCAACGCCTATTCCTGGGGCGCCATTACCACCCCCATCACCGCGACTCCCTGGGCTCACCTGGAAGAGCTCCTGGGGCCGCTGGAGGTGCAGGAAGCGGCCTTCGGTACCGCCTACATCGCGTACGGCAGGAGGCGGGTGGAGCAAGAGTAGCGATACCGCCCAGAGAAGGAGCTGACGATGCACCACAAGACGGCGACACGAACGGCCCGCGAACCGGCCCCGGAGACGAAGGGCCGCACCATCCGCTGGGCTCGCCTCTACGACTTCGCTACCACTTTCCTATCGTTCGGTAGGGCCGGGGCGCTTCGTAGGACGACGATCGATCTTGCCCAGCCCGCGTCGGGCGAGAAGGTGCTCGATGTCGGCTGCGGGCCGGGGACGCTCGCCCTCGCCGCGAAGGAGCGGGTCGGCCCCGGCGGCGAGGTACACGGTATCGATGCCGCGCCGGAGATGATCGCGCTCGCCCGCGAGAAGGCAGCGAAGACCGGCGCGACGGTCGACTTCCAGGTCGCCCTCATCGAGCGCCTCCCGTTCCCGGATGACCACTTCGACCTCGTCACGAGCACCCTGATGTTCCACCACCTGCCCGGCGACCTGAAGCGGGCTGGGCTCGCCGAGATCCGCCGCGTGCTCAAGCCCGGCGGGCGCCTCCTCGTCGTCGACTTCGCCGCGCACGCGGAGTCGGGGCTCGGACACCTGCTCGCCGTGTTCGGTCTCTCGAAGGATCGCAGCGGCGTCGACCCGATGCGGAAGCTGCTCCAGGAGGCCCGCTTCGCGAACGTTGAAGTGCTCGAGACGAAGCAGCAGCAGATGGCGTTCATGCGGGCGTGGAAGGGCTAGTAAAGACATGGTGACGAAGAGCGACCGCATCACCATCCCCGTCGGGGGCATGCACTGCGCCGCCTGCGTCAGCAAGGTGGAGAAGGCGCTGGGCGAGGTGCTGGAGCTCTACGAGCTGGCGAGCCGCTAAGGAACAAGGAAGAGGGAACAAGGAACAAGGGGCCATGAACCGGAACGTGAGTAACCAAGCGAGCTTCAGGGTTATCTTCGGCACGCTGGGGATCTTGACTGCCGTCGTCCGACTGTACTATGCCCGGAAAGGTAGCCAGTCGGCTCAAGGGATCTCAAGAACGCGCGAAGAGAGATTCCGGCTCGCCTTCGTTTCTCGCCTGATGGCGCCCGGCTGGATCGCGGGAGTCGTCTACGTCATCGCTCCCCAGCGCGTGAGGTGGGCCGCCCTGCCGATCCCGGCGTGGTCGCGCTGGGTGGGCGCTGCCCTGGGAGCCGTCGCGCTGCCCCTCTTCCTCTGGACCCACCATGCGCTGGGGAAGAACTGGTCCAGAGATCTGGTGATCAAAGAAGGACATACACTGGTCACGAGCGGTCCCTATCGCTGGGCCCGCCACCCGATGTACACCGCGGCCTTTGGATGGTCCGTCGCCTCCTTCCTTGTGTCTGCCAACTGGCTCATCGGGCTAGGTTTGCTGGGCCCAGTCATGCTGGATGCCATGAGGGTGGGCGAAGAAGAGGCGCTCATGATGCAAGAGTTCGGAGATGAGTACCGGACTTATATGCAGCGCACTGGGCGCTTTCTCCCGCCCATGAAGCCATTGGAGCGCGCAGCGAGGTGAGACATGGTAGCTGAGACCAGAGAGCGCATCACCATCCCGGTCAGCGGCATGCACTGCGCGGCGTGCGTCAGCAAAGTGGAGAAGGCACTGGGCGAGGTGCCCGGCGTGGCGCAGGCGCAGGCGAACCTCGCTGCCGCCAACGCCGCCCTGGTCTGCGACCCGGGGCAGCTCTCGTTGCCCGACGTGGAGCGGGCCGTGCGAGATATCGGCTACCAGGTGCCCTGGGAGCGGCTGGAGCTGCTGGTGCTGGGCATGATGGGCTCGCACTGCCAGGAGCGCATCGAGCGGGCGGTGGGCGAGCTCCCCGGGGTGGTGCGCGTCCAGGTCAACCTGGCCACCGACACCGCCTCCGTCGAGTTCGCCGGGTCCATCGCCTCCGCCGCCCAGATCAAGCGCACCGTCCGAGAGCTGGGCTACCAGGTCTCGGAGAAGGCGGAAGGCCAGGGGGCGCTCGACCGCGAGCGGCAGGCGCGCCAGCGCGAGATCCGCAGCCAGCTCCTCAACCTGGCTTGGGCCACGCCGCTGGGCCTCATCATCATGATCGGCACCTTCCGGGGCTACTGGATCCTGGACGACTTCCTGCCCGAGTTCCTGGGCAACAAGTACTTCCTCTTTGCCCTCACCACGCCGGTTGTCTTCGGGCCGGCGCGCCAGTTCTTCGTCCACAGCTTCAACGGACTGCGGCGCGGCCTCACCGACATGAACCTGCTCTACGCCACCGGCATCGGCGCCGCCTACACCATCGCTGTCATCAACACCTTCTGGCCCGACGCCGGCTTCGGCGGCCGCGACGCGACCTTCTACGAGTCGGCGGCCCTCCTGACCTGGTTCATCGTGCTCGGCCGCTATCTGGAGGCGCTCACCCGCGGCCGCACCTCGGAGGCGATCCGCAAGCTGATGCGCCTCCAGCCCAAGCTGGCCCGCGTCCTGCGCGACGGCCGCGAGGAGGAGATGCCGGCGGACGAGGTGGAGGTGGGCGATGTCTGCCTGGTGCGCCCGGGCGAGTCGATCCCGGTGGACGGGGTGGTGCTGGAGGGCTACTCCGCCGTCGATGAGTCGATGATCACCGGCGAGAGCCTGCCCGTGGAGAAGCAGGCGGGCGATACCGTCATCGGCGGCACCCTGAACAAGACCGGCGCCTTCCGGTTCGAGGCGCGCCAGGTGGGGAAGGAGACGGCGCTCGCCCAGATCATCAAGCTGGTGGAGGACGCTCAGGCGACCAAGGCGCCCATCCAGAAGCTGGCCGACCTGGTAGCCGGCCACTTCATCCTGGGCGTCCACGCCCTGGCGCTGGCTGTCTTCCTCTTCTGGTTCTTCGTGGGCTTCGACCTCTGGTTCGACCCGGGGAGCCGGCTGATCATGAGCCCCTACCGCCTCACCGAGGTGGGCGTCTTCGGCTTCGCCCTGCTGATGAGCGTGGCGGTGCTGATCATCTCCTGCCCCTGCGCCGTGGGGCTGGCCACGCCGGCGGCCATCATGGGCGGCTCCGGCATCGGCGCGGAGAGCGGCATCCTCTTCAAGGGTGCCGACGCCATCGAGGCCACCTCCAAGCTCCAGACGGTGGTGTTCGACAAGACCGGCACGCTCACCCGGGGCGAGCCTTCGGTGACCGACGTGGTGGCGCTCGCGGGCGACAGCGACGAGGTGCTCCGCCTGGCGGCGGTGGTCGAGAAGAACTCGGAGCACCCGCTGGGCGAAGCCATCGTGCGGGGCGCCCGGGGGCGCGGCCTGCCGGTGGCCGACGCCGACGCGTTCAGCGCCATCCCCGGCCTCGGCGTCGAGGCGACGGTGGAAGGGCGAGCGGTGCTCCTGGGCAACCGCAAGCTCATGGCCGAGCGGGGGATCGATATCGGCAGGCTCGCCACGCAGGCGGAACGGCTGGAGGAGGAGGGCAAGACGGCCATGTTCCTGGCCGCCGACGGCCGCGCCGCCGGCATCGTCGCCGTCGCCGACACCCTCAAGCCGACATCGCAGCGGGCGGTGCAGGAGCTGCACCGCATGGGGCTGGAGGTGGCGATGATCACGGGCGACAACCGTCGCACGGCGGAAGCTATCGCCCGCCAGGTGGGGATCGACCGCGTCCTGGCCGAGGTGCTGCCCCAGGACAAGGCAGCGGAGGGGCGCCGCCTCCAGGAGGAGGGCCGCCGCGTCGCCATGGTGGGCGACGGCATCAACGACGCCCCCGCCCTGGCCCAGGCTGACGTGGGGATTGCTATGGGTGCCGGCACCGACGTGGCGAAGGAGACGGGCCACGTCATCCTGATGAAGGACGACCTGCTGGACGTAGTGGCGGCGGTCCAGACCGCCCGCTTCACCATGCGCCGGGTGCGCCAGAACCTGACCTGGGCCTTCGGCTACAACACGCTCTCTATCCCCATCGCCGCCGGCGTGCTCTACCCGTTCATCTCGCAGGTGGTGAGCCCGGAGCTGGCCGCCTTCCTGATGGCGATCAGCTCGCTCTCGGTGACGATGAACTCCATCGCCATGCGGGGCTGGCGGCCGCCGGTCCGGCGCGGCGGGCCGCGGCCGTCCGAGGCGCAGCCGGCGCCGGAGCGGGTGCCGGCGCCCGCGACGGGCGGCGGTTCGTAGGAGGTGAGCGCCATGACAGGTACACCGCGAGCCACCCTGGTCAGCGCCATCATCTACACCGGCGTCTCGCTGCTGGCAGCCGGTGCCTTCCTTGCCGTCACGGTCTTCGCCGGCGACTACGGCTGGGTGGCCCGGCTGGGCGGCGCCAGCTGGGTCTTTCTCCTCTCGATGATCATCTTGATGCCTACCGTCACGCCCTGGATGAAACGCAGGCTGGGCGGCTAGGCGAAAGGAGGCGCAACGATGTGGGGTGTGCACGATGGTGTATCCTGGTGGGTCTTCCTTGTCGGCATCCCCATGATGCTGGTCATGATGATCGGCATGGGGCTCATGATGTGGCTCATGATGCGCATGATGATGATGGGGATGGGTGACCACAGCGGATCTCACGGGACTGCCGACCCCGACGAGGAATCCCCGCTGGAGATCGCCCGGCACCGCTACGCCCGCGGCGAGATCACGCGCGAGGAGTTCGAGCAGCTCCGGCGCGATCTCGGAGGATAACGTGATGACCGCAACACGAACGCCCCCGCCCGCCGAGGCGCGGGCCACAGCCACCGCCCAGCGGCGCTACAACCGGCAGGCCGCTCTCTTCGATCTGAGTGAGGCGGCGGTAGAGCCGCTCTTCGGTCGCTGGCGGCGACGCCTGTGGGGCAATATCCCGGCGGGCAGCCGTGTGCTGGAGATAGGAGTCGGAACGGGCAAGAACATGCGCTGCTACCCGCCCAGCGTCTCCGTCGTCGCCGTGGACTTCAGCCCGAGGATGCTCAGCCGCGCCATCCGCCGGGCGCGCAAAGGGCGCGTTCATGTCCAGCTCGCGATGATGGACGCGCAGGCGCTCGCCCTGGCCGACGCGTCGTTTGACGTCGTCGTTGCCACGTTCGTGTTCTGCTCCGTGCCCGACCCCGTGCTTGGTCTGCAGGAAGTGCGCCGCGTGCTCCGCCCCGACGGCCGCATCCTGCTCCTCGAGCACGTCCGCAGCCGGCTGCCCGTGCTGGGCCGCCTGATGGACTGGCTGAACCCGATTTCCGTCCGCCTGCAGGGCTACAACATCAACCGCGACACCGTCGGAAACGTGGCAGAGGCCGGCCTGGCCGTCCGGCGGGCGGACAACCTCCTGCTGGATATCTTCAAGCTGATCGACGGCGCGCCGGCCGCTGGGCGGGGAGCCGGGTAACGAGCACCGGCCATGGTACCGATCGCTCGCCGCAATTTGCTGTCCGAGAAGGGGCGGTTCGCCATCTCCGTGGCCGGCGTCGCTTTTGCCGTCCTGCTCATCCTCATCGTCCTCGCCCTGTATCGAGGCTGGAGCCAGACCGGCGGCACCTTCGAGCAACTGCCCGGCCAGCTCTGGGTCGTCCAGCGGGGTACCAGCGACCCCTTCCATTCGGTCTCCCTCGTCGAGCGGTCAAAGCTGGAGGCGATGGCTTCGGTCCCGGGGGTAGCGGCCGTGGTGCCCGTCCTGTCGCGCCAGATGACCTTCGCTGCTGGCGACACCGAGGCGTCCGCCCGGCTGATGGCGCTGGACGTGCCCGAAGACCTCGCCATGTCGGGAGACCTGAGAGAGCGGTATCTCCCGCCGCCGGGGAAGGCGATCCTGGATAAGATCCTGAGCCGCAAGACGGGCCTTGGCGCAGGAGACAGCCTGAGCTTCGGCGCCCAGTCCCTCACCGTCGAGCGCGTGGTGGCGAGCGGGACCGAGGTGCTGGCGCAGTTTGTGTTCGTCGACTTTCAGGACGCTCAGCGCATCTTCGGCGTGGGCGACGTGGTCAACTACGGGATGGTGGTCCTAGAGGAGGGCGCCGACGGACGGGCCGTTGGAGCAGCGCTGGTGAGGGACGACCCGAGCCTTCAGGTCTTCACCAAGGAGGAGTTTGCCGCCTCGATACGCAAGGAGATCGATGAGAGCTTCCTCCCGGTCATCACCATCCTCCTCGGCATCGGCTTCGTCGTGGGCGCGGCCGTGGTCGGGCTGACGATCTACACGGCGACGATCGAGCGGACGCGCGAGTTCGGCGTGATGAAGGCCGTGGGCGGCTCGCCGGGCTTCCTCTACCGGATCGTCCTCTCGCAGAGCGCCATGCTGACGGCGGCGGGCTTCGTCATCGGCCTGGGCGCCGCGTGGGGCGTGGCGCAGCTCGCGGCAGAGGCGGTACCGGAGTTCGTCACGGACTTCCAGGCGCGGGACATCGTAGGCGTCCTCATCGCGTCGGCGCTGATGGCGGTGCTGGCGTCCTTCGTGCCAGTGCGGCGCATCAACAGCATCGACCCGGCGGTGGTCTTCAGGGCGTAGCGATGGACGGCGGCGGACCGGAGATCCTGCGCGCGTCTGGCCTCACCAAGGTGTTCGGCCACGGCGAGAGCGCGGTGCGCGCCGTCGACAACGTCGACCTCACCGTCTGCTGCGGCGAGCTACTCCTGGTTATGGGGCCGTCCGGCTCCGGCAAGACGACGCTCCTCACCATGATCGGGGGCCTGCTCCGCCCGACGGCGGGCTCGGTGGAGATCGAGGGCATCGATATCACCAGGCTGAGCGACGCGCGGCTCGCCCCCATCCGGAGACGCAGCGTGGGGTTCATCTTCCAGTCGTTCAACCTCTGGGAGACGCTGAGCGTGCAGGAGAACGTGGAGTTGCCGCTCAACATGGCGGGCGTCACCGGCCGTGAAGCGCGCGAGCGGGCGCGCACGCTGCTCGTCGACCGCGGGCTGGGTCGCCGGCTCTCCTTCCGCAGCCGCGACCTGTCGGGCGGGGAGAAGCAGCGCGTCTCGATCGCGCGGGCGCTGGCGAACGAGCCACGGCTCCTCCTGGCCGATGAGCCGACCGCCAACCTCGATTCGCAGCACGGGCGCGACGTGATGCGCCTGCTGCACGACGTCGCCAAGCGTGGTGACCGCGCCGTGATCGCCGTCAGCCATGACCAGCGCATCCGTGAGGTGGCCGACCGGGTGCTCTGGATGGAGGACGGTCGCCTCAGCGATATGGGCCACCTGGCCACCGACCCGGTGTGCGGCATGAAGGTGGAGGTAGAGCGCAGCCGCGCCTCGTCTCGCTACCGCGACAAGACGTACTACTTCTGCTCTCGGGGCTGTAGCTGGGAGTTTCTGGAGGACCCGGAGTCCTTTGACGCCGCCCAGCGCAGAGGGATGGCCTCGCCGCCGGGCGTCCGCGATTAGAGAACTCGTTCACCATCGAATGGAGGGGGTGAGCCGAGATGATAGCGAGCAAAGAGGCGCCGCCCGGGGTCGATAGCACCCGCACCGCCACCATCCAGCGCCGCTACAACCGCCAGGCCTCCACCTACGACCTGCGCGAGGCGCTGATGGAGCTCATGTTCTCCCGCTGGCGGCGTCGCCTCTGGGGGCTGGTGCCGCCGGGCAGCCGCGTGCTGGAGGTGGGCGTCGGTACGGGCAAGAACCTGCGCTGGTACCCGCCGGACGTTTCCGTCACCGCGATAGACTTCAGCCCCAAGATGCTGGCCCGCGGCGTCCGTCGCGCGCGGCAGCGCCAGATCCCTGTGGAGCTCGCGTTGATGGACGCCCAGGCCATCGCTTGCGCCGGTGGCTCCTTCGATGTGGCCGTCGCCACCTGCGTCTTCTGCTCCGTGCCCGACCCGGTCCTGGGCCTGGAGGAGGTGCGACGGGTGCTGCGGCCGGGCGGCCGGCTCCTCCTGCTGGAGCACGTGCGCAGCGGACTGCCCGTGCTGGGGCGCTGCATGGACTGGCTCAACCCGGTCTCGCTGTGGCTCAACGGGGTGAATATCAACCGCAACACCGTGAGCAACGTGGAGCGGGCCGGCTTCCGGCTGCTGGAGGTCGACGACCTCTTCCTCGACATCGTTAAGCTCATCGTTGCCGAGAAGATTGCGGAAGGGTGAAATGCCGATAACACCGAATCTGATCGAGCGGGCAGTGTTCAGGCTGAATCTGGCCCCTGCCCTTATGCTGGACTTCCTGGGAGCGGAATCTTTCCAGGCGCTTGTTGCCGCTCACAGGCTTGGTGTTTTCGAGGCCTTGGATGGCGGTGCGCTGACGGCTGTTCAGACCGCATCCCGGATCGAGGCGGACGAGCGCGGCACCACCCTTCTGCTGGAGGCTCTGGAGGCCCTGGGCTACGTCCACAAGAAGAAGGATGGCCGCTACGCCTCCTCGACGACGTCCGCCAAATGGTTGCCTCTCCTGGGTGACGGCATCGGTTGGTTCGGACTGATGGTCGAACGTCTTCACGATCTGGACGAATGCGTACGCCGAGGGGGGCCGACCACCGACGCCCGCGAATGGCTCGAGCAGATCCCAGACGGCTGGCGGGAGTTCCAGGCAGGGATGGTGGCCCTGGCCCGCATGACGGCTGATGAGATTGTAGCCAAGGTGAGGTTGCCCGCGACGGCCCGCCGCCTGCTGGATGTGGGCGGCGGTCACGGCCTCTATAGCATCAAGTTCTGCCGTCGCTACCCGCAGTTATCGGCCACGGTGTTCGACTTGCCGGAAGCCATGGAAGTGGCGCGGGAAAGCGTTGCCGCCGAAGACATGGGCCACTGCGTCTCGGTGCGGGCGGGCGATTTCTGGATGGACGACCTCGGCAACGGCTACGACGTGGCCTTGCTGTTCAATATCATCCATGCCAACCTCCCCGACAAGAACATGGAGCTCCTGGGAAAGGTAGCCAGCGCCCTCAGCCCGGGCGGTCTGGTCGTCATCCTGGACCAGTTAGCCGGCCAGGTGTTCGGCGGAACTGCCCGAGCTGTCGCCGCGCTCATGAGTCTGAACCTTTTCAACCTCGCGGGGGGACAGGCTTACAGATTCGAGGAGGTCATCGGATGGCTCAGTTCGGCCGGGTTCGCCAAACCGCGTCGCATTGGCCTTCGTAAAGCGCCCGGCATGAGCTTGATATTGGGGACGAAGGCCGGATCCGGACCGCCCGCCTGAGCAGCGAGAGACCAGCATGAGGTCTCTTCCAGCTCAACAGATGTGGCCAATCGCTTCCTTCGTCCTTTGACATCGTCAAGGTCATCGTTGCCGAGGGGACATCTGCTGGGTAAAGATCGGCCGGTTGGCCCTAGCCGAGCCCGCGCGGGAGCCATACGTTAGTATGATGGAGTGGGAGAAGGCGGTTGAGCGTGAGAACCACTGAACAGGGCGACCGTGACTCGAGCAGGTGGCGCCGCCTTGGCGTCTTTCTTCTCGTGGGCATTCTCGCGGCGCTCCTTGTCCTTCTCGCCGCAGCCTGCGGGGGAGGGGCGCAGCAGGAGCCGGCGGAGACATCGGCGGTAGAGGAGGGCATGTCCCTCACCGCTACGCCGGATCTCTCTCCGGAAGCGCGGGAAGCCCTGGCCGGCACCGCCGTCACCCTCTATAGCACCCCCACCTGCGGCTGCTGCCGGGAGTATACCGCCTACCTGGACGAGCTGGGCTTCCAGGTAGAGACGGAGTGGATGGAGGACCTCACCCCGGTGAAGGACGACCTCGGCATCCCGGAGGAGATGCGTAGCTGCCACACCGCGGTCATCGAAGAGTACTTCGTGGAAGGTCATGTTCCAGTCGAGGCGATCTGGAGGCTCCTCGACGAGCGGCCGGCCATCGATGGCATCGCGCTGCCGGGCATGCCCTCGGGCTCGCCCGGCATGATCGGCGACAAGGAGGAGCCGTTCGTCATCTACTCCGTCGTAGATGGCAAGGTGGAGGAGTTCGTGACGATGCCATGAGAGATGGACACCAAGCCCCCGTCACGGCGTTCGAGGGCATCGCGCAGAAGCACCCGGCCTTCCGCATCGTAAACGCGTCCGGCTGACCACAGTGGACGAAAGGCTGCCGCTACCGTATCGCCTGTTCTACCGCCGCCGGCGGCCCACGCGCTGGGGCAAGCTGCTGAACGGCGCCTGGGCCTGGCTCTTCTCGCTCGGGATCCTGCCCGCGTCCCTCGTGGCGCTGGAGACGCAGGGGCGCCGCAGCGGCCAGCCGCGCGTGAACGCCCTCGTCGCGGGCGAGTACGAGGGTGAGCGCTATCTGGTCTCGATGCTGGGCGACCATGTGGACTGGCTGCGCAACGTGCGCGCGGCCGGCGGCGAGGCGTTCATCCGGCGGCGAGGACGTCGCCGGGTACGGCTGGAGGAGGTGCCCGTCGAGGGGCGCGCGCCCATCCTCCAGGCCTACTACCGGCAGGCTTCGGGAGCACGGCCCCACTTCGACGTGCCCGCCCAGCCGGCGCTGGAGGACTTCGAGCGCGTCGCGGCCCGGCACCCGGTCTTCCGCATCGCGCAGCGGGAAACCTAACCGCGGACAGCAGCTACGATGAGCGATTCTCGCAAGACGCTCACGCTCGCCCAGCGATTCGTCGGTGTCGCCGAAGAGTTCTACCGGCGGCTATTCTGGGTGATCTCCACACTTGGCCTACCGCCCAGCTTCATCGTCCGCCTGGAAGTCCCAGGCCGGCGCTCCGGCAAGACGCGCTCCACCATCCTGCTCACGGCACAGCACGCCGGCGAGCGGTACCTCGTCTCCGTCCTGGGAGACGCCTCCGACTGGGTGCGCAACGTCCGAGCTGCGGACGGCCATGCCGTCATCCGCCACGGGCGGCGCCGCCTCGTTCGCCTAGAGGAGACGCCGATCGAGCAGCGGGCACCCGTCCTCAGGGCCTACCTGAAGTGGGCGCTCGGCGCGCGGGCCGTGCTCCAGCTCGGTCCCAGCCACCCAA
>Ga0154830_1041_pt4 | contig 38051 bp, 32 predicted proteins | sample Rifle2008BG16ft_FD_116134 | JGI IMG/M metagenome (GOLD analysis project Ga0154830, IMG submission 116134) | Chloroflexi bacterium RBG_16_68_14 | reverse complement strand
GGGACGCCTATGGTCCGGAAGCGCCAGCAAGCCCCCAGGAAGCGCCGCAGGTTCCGGGGGATGCCCCGAATGAGCGCCTGCCGAATGGTCCTGCAGTTCCGGATCTGGTGATAGACCTCAGGGACGAAGCTCAACCAGAGCCCCAGCGTCTCCGGAAAGCAGACGACGGTGGGCAGATCGAAGTTGACCTTGGCCGCCGCCTGCTCCATCAGCCCCGCCATACGGCGGCGGAACGCCTCGCCGCTGGCGTAGTCATCGATGGTGCCCCGCATCTGTACGGCAACCAGATTCGCTCGCATCGACCTTCTCCTCTCCTCTGGCGCCCTCACGGCACCGGCCAGCGGAGATCCGCGTGCAGGACCTGCTCCATCCCTCGCTCCTTCACTCTACGGCAAGTATGGCGATCACCTCCAGGGCACGCGCTGGCCATCAGGAGCCCTCACGTAGCGCCGACCGTCGAAGCCACAGCCCCGCTGTACCCACGGCGACCACGAACGCGACCACGAAGCCGAGAGCGGTGGCGCTCAGGCCGGGGACGTCGGCCGGGAAGGGGAGACCGAGGAAGTCATGGAACAGAGCCGACATCGCCGCCGTCCAGGCGGGCAGCTCTAATGGCGCCGCCCAATTATACAGCAGGAAGCCCAGCGCCCAGGCCACGGCGCCACCCGGCGCCGGCGGCGATATGCTCCCGGCGATGATCTCGACCCGCCCGTCGGGCAGCAGCCGTGTCTTCGCGGATGCCCGGAGCCACCAATGGCGTACCGCTCGGAAGCCCAGCAACACGCCCAGCAGGGGCGCGAACGCCGCCCCCAGCAGCAGGAGGGCGTCGCCGTAGTCGAAGGGGTCGATGAAGGCCGCGCCCAGGACGAAGACCGCCGCGCCGCCGACGACGGCGGGCAGGGCGGCGTCCGCCTTGGGCGCCCAGGCGCGCGCCGTGGAGGCCAGCCCGTAGAGGCTGACGAAGGCGCCGTCCAGCTCCAGCACGATCACCAGGAGCAGCGCCAGGGCTCCGGCCGGCGTCGCCAGCAGGAAGCCTGCCAGGTCGCGCCCATTGACGGCAGGGATGAACAGGACCCCCAGGAGCACGAACCAGGCCGTCATCCCCGCCAGCCCGGCGAAGGCGGCCATACCGGCACGGCGAGGCTTGCCCAGCCGCCCCAGGTCGGTCGCGACGGGCAGCCAGATGAGGGCCACCGCGGCTACGATATCGACGGCCGCGGTCATGCTCGGCCAGCCGCCGCTCGCCTCCCGGAGGAGCATCGTCGGCACGCCGAAGTCGGACCAGGCCGAGTAGGTGAAGACGACGGCGATGAGCAGCGTGAGCAGGGCGCTGGGCACCAGCCAGCGCCGGGTCACCGTGGCCGGCCCGGCGAGCACCATGAGCAGCACCAGCGCGCCGAAGATGGCCGCCCACAAAGGCCGGCCGCCGCCCAGGCCCTGGCGGCCCATTACCGCCGCCGCCAGCTCGGCGGCGATGGCGAGCTGGAGCGCGCCCCAGGCCAGGTGACGGAAGCAGGCGAGAGCGCCGTAGAGGTGCGCGCCCGATTCGCCGAGGACGCCTCGGTGGAGGACGACGCCCGGCCGGTTCTCGGCGGCGCCCAGGCGCACCGCCACGGCCACCAGGGCCGCGCCCAGCCCGGCCCCGATGAGGGCGGCGATGACGGCCTGGGGAATGCTCAGCGCCGGCACCAGCCAGGCGCCGACGACCAGCAGATAGAGGCCGGAGCCAAGATTGGCCCAGAGCGCCAGGTGGCCTCGAACGCCCAGGGGCCGGTCGGGGGCGGCCAGGGCGCCGGCCGTCGTCCGCTCCAGTTCGTCGAACTGGAGAGGCAGGCGGCGGGCCAACGTCTCGCGGCCAACGTCGAGGAGCGCCACTAGACCGCTCCCTCCCCGGCCGCCTTCTCCACCTCGACCGCGATGGCGCGGTCCGCCTGCTGGGGCTGCCAGTTGTCGCGCCAGAACTTCAGGTGGCCGTAGCCGCCCGCCAGGTGCAGCCACTTGATCATGCCCGGTATCGCCGTATCGTACGGCTTCCAGTTGCGGTACTGGTAGGGCTCCCAGGCATGGTAGATGATCACCTGGCCAGGCCGCACGGACGGCGAGAGCTTGATGCGCACGCGAAACTCGTCGAAGTCGTTGTAGACACGCACCTCGTCGTTGTCGGCGAGCCCTCTCGCCTCTGCATCCTCCGGGCACATCATGAGGAACGGTCCGCCCCGGTGGGTGTAGAGCATCAGCCTGTTCGCCACCCAGGTAGAGTGGATGCTCCAGCGGAGGTGGCCGCTGGTCATGCGCAGCGGGTGCGAGCCCCCCATCTGGGGGTTGGGCTTGTGACGGGGCAGCGCCTCGTCCCCCTCCAGGAACCAATCATGGTCGATGTAGAACTGGATGCGACGGGTAAGCGTTGGGTAGGGCACCTGCCGCTCGCCGTGCCAGCGCAGGGGCGACACCGTCTCGTCGGGCTTGATGTCGGTCGCGAGGTTGAGGCCCCCGCCGGTCTGCCCCAGGCCGGTGAAGCGGACGATGCCCTGCTTCCGGAAGGTCTTGAGCGTTGTCCGCTCCGGCAGCGCGCCCACCCGCACCGTGTCCCGCACGATGTCCTCGGCCAGGGCGTCGCCGTCGCGCTCGCGCACCGCGCCGTGCATGGTGAACCGTTCCACCAGCTTGTCGAGCGGGAACTCGCGGCCGGCGGCGTCGGACGCCTTCGTCACGCCGCGGGCCAGGGCACGCTCCTGGATCTTGCGGGCCAGCAGCGTGAAGATCTCCCACTCCGGCTTCGACTGTCCTACCGGCTTGACGGCCTGCTCGGTGAACGTCAGGAAGTTTACGTCCGTGACCGGGAAGCGGAAGTCCGTCTTCTCGTAGAAGCCGGCCGCCGGCAGCACGATGTCGGCCTGGCGGGCGGTGCTACTCATCCGCACGTCGACGGCCACGATGAGCTTGAGCTTGGGCCAGAGATGCTCGCGCAGGACCTTGTAGCCGCCCCGGGTGCGGCGCAGCGTGGAGACGGCCACCTCCAGGAGGACGCGAGGCGGCCGGTCCTTCTGCGGCAGGGCGACGCCCTCCCACCAGCCCTTCGAGACCGCCTCGTCGAGGTACTCGCCGAGCGGCCGATTCATGGCTGGGTCCGACCAGTCGGGGTGGCCGTCCCAGACGTCCTTGTAGCCGGCGTGCCAGTACCAGTAGAAGGCGGCGGGCACCGTCAGCGGCCCCACGTCGTAGGGGAAGAGCACCCGCCGCTGGGCCTCGGCCTGCTCAATGCCAATGGCGCGCATCTCCTCCGTTAGCGTCGGGTCCTCCTGGAGCAGCTCCTCCTCGACGTCCAGCGCGCGGTCGGCCAGCTCGATGAACCCCTCGATGCCGGCATGGTCCTTCACCACCGTCCCCACCTGGAGCTGGGCGCTGTTGAACCCGCGCATGCCGGTGCCCTTGCGGCCGAAGTTGCCGGTGAGGGCGAGCAGGAGCGCCTGCGATCGCTCCATCAGGTCGCCGTGGTAGTACTTGTTCACGTTCCAGCCCTGGAGGATGTGCACCCGCTTCGCCTCGGCGACCATCCGGGCCAGCCGCCGGATCACCGACGGCCGGACGCCGGTGATGGATGCCGCCCGCTCCGGCGTGTAGTCGGCCAGACGCTCGCGCAGGAGCTCGAACACGGGTGTCACGTCCACCTGCTCGCCGCTGGCCAGGGTGACGGCGAAGCGCCCCTCCAGCGCTGGACGCGCATTCATCCGCAACGTGTCCCTGGGCGCGGGTGCGGGGCCGCCGGACGCCTCATCCCAGACGTAGAACTGGTCGTCGCGCGCCTCCTCGCCCTCGCCGGCCAGGTCCGTCTGGCGGAGGAAGCGCTGCGTGTCCAGGCGGACCAGAAGGGGCAGGTCGGTCTGCTCCACCACGAACTCCCGGTTCACCCACCCCTCGTCGATGATGATGCGGCACATGGCCAGCGCCAGCGCGGCGTCCGAGCCCGGCTCCACTGGCACCCAGAGGTCGGCGTGGACGCTGGAGGCGTTGTAGTCCGGAGCGATATTGACCACTTTCGTCCCGTGGTAGCGCGCCTCGTAGACGAAGTGGACGCTGGGGATGCGGGTGTAGACCGGGTTCATGTGCCAGACCAGGATCAGGTCGGCGTGGAACCAGTCGTCGATGGAGGAGACGAACTGGAACTTGCCGAAGGTCTCGTAGAGGCCGACGTTGAAGTCACCGACCATGCCGTTGGAGTCGAGCACCGTCGCGCCGATAAGCCGGCTGAGGCGCCAGCCGGGCAGCGGCCCGTTGACGATGCCGCCGTTGCCGGGGGGGAGTTCATAGATGACGGACTCCGGCCCCACCTCCTCCAGGGCGTCGAGGATGCCGTCGGCCACGTCGGTGAGCGCCTCCTTCCAGGAGATGCGCTCCCACTGGCCGGAGCCCCGCTCGCCCACCCGGCGCAGGGGGTAGCGCAGCCGCTCCGGCCCGTACATGACGTCGCTGAAGCAGGAGCCCTTCTGGCAGCCGCGCGGGTTCATGTCGGGCACGCCGGGCTCTATCTCCGGGTAGCGGCCCGCCTGCTCCTCCCGCCAGACCATGCCGTCCTTGGTGTAGACGCGGAAGAGGCAACTGCCCGGGTAGCAGTCGATGAGGTGGGTGCCCCAGGTGACCTTGTCCCACCGCCACTTCTGGCGGTAGAGATCTGTCCAGTCGCCGTAGAGGTAGGGCTGCGCGACGACGCGGCGGATGCCTTCCTCGCCGCCCCGGCAGCCGAGCTGGGTCAGGTAGAGGGCGGCCGCACCCAGCGAGGCGCCCTTGAGGAAGCCCCGGCGGGTGACGGGCTGGCCCAGAAGCGGAGGCGTTCCACCGCCCGGGGCCGCGTCCTGCTGCCGCTCGCGCTTACGTGACATCTCGTCCCTCTTGACGCTGAGGCCCCGGCAAGCGGCGTCGCCTTGGGCCTCAGCGCCCTTCGGGCTGAGCCCTTCGGGCTGAGCCTCGGGACGAAGCCTCAGGACGAAGCCAGCGAATGGTGGCCGGGTCTCGCGTCCAGGGGCCCAGCAGCTCGTTCCAGTGGTAGGCGATGAGGGTGTCCATCAGCTCCGATGCCTCGCCGCGTCGCTTCTTCGCGATCTCTCGCTTCAGGGTGGCCAGCGCCCGTCCCACCTGGGGGCCGAAGAGCTGCTCCAGCTCCTGCATGGGGATGCGCGGCGTCGATTCGTCCAGGCTGCCGTCGGCGTTGAGCCGGTAGGGCGCCAGGGGCGGGATGTAGAAGATGTTGGGGCCGGTGCCGTACTCCGGGTGGAGCGGCAGCGCCACCCGCCAGCGGTAGACCAGCTGGTTGATGGGACCATCCTCGTCGTCGACGTAGCCAACGAAGACGAGGCGGCCGGGGCACTGGCGGGCGCAGGCCGGCGCCACCCCTCTCTCCAGGCGCGGGAAGCACAGGATGCACTGCTGGCTCACCTGCCGCGCCAGGTTGAAGTAGATCTTCTTGTAGGGGCAGGCCTCCATGCAGAAGCGGTAGCCCCGACACTCATCCTCGTCCCGCAGGACGATGCCGTCCTTGGGGCGCTTGTACATGGCGCCGCGCGGGCAGGCCTCCAGGCAGACAGGGCGGGTGCAGTGGTTGCACAGGCGGGGCAGGTAGAAGAAGTAGCTGTTGGGCCACCGGCCGCCGCCCTCGTCCTCGTCCCAGTTGGGGCCCCACTGGGTGGTGCCGTTGCCGTCGATGGGCCGGAGGGGAATGTGCTCCTTGCTGGTGTACACCTCCTCGTAGTTGTACTGCCAGCCGCCGCCGAACTCCGCCCGCGAAGGCAGACGACCGGCGAGGGCGCGGCCGTCCTGCCTGGCGCCGCCGCCCATTCCCTCCCAGTCCTTGGGGTAGCCGCGGCCAGGCATGGTGTTGACCGAGCACCACCACTGGTAGTCCTCGCCCTCCTCCTGGGTCCAGAGCACCTTACACCCGACGGAACAGGTCTGGCAGCCCATGCACTTGTTCAGGTCAAAGACCATCGCCACCTGCTTCAGGGGAGCAGTCCCTGATCGTCTCGCTGGCATGACAGACCTCCTCGCTAGCGCTGGCGGCGACGGCCCGCCTTGGCGGCGGCCTTCGCCTTGGACTTCGGACGGATCTTCTCGACATCCAGGTGGATGGCGCGGTCGATGGGCACCGGCTGCCAGTGGATGCCGCGGTACCGGAGGTGGCCGTAGCCGCCCGCCAGGTGCAGCCACTTGACCATGCCGGGCTCCACGTTCTCTGCGCCCTTCCACTGGCGGAACTGGTAGGGCTCCCAGCCGTTGTAGATGATGAGCTGGCCGGGGCGGACGAGCGCTGAGATCTTCACCGCTATCTGGATGGAGGAGACATCGTTGTACACCCGCACCTCCTCGTCGTCCTCGATGCCGCGGGCGCGGGCGTCCTTCGGGTTCATGGACATGAAGGGGTGGCCCCGGTGCGTCTCCAGGATGATCCGGTTGGTCATGTTCATGGAGTGGATGCTCCAGCGCGGGTGGCCGGAGGTGAGGACGAAGGGGTAGTCGCCGCCCTGCTTGGGCGTCTCCTTATGCACCGGCAGCTCCTCGCCCGCCTCCAGGAACCAGTCGTGGTCGATGTAGAACTGGGCGCGGCGGGTGAGGGTGGGGAAGGGCAGCTTCTTCTCCGTGTGCCAGCGGAAGGGGGCGTGGGCCTCGTCCGACCTCAGGTCCGATGCCTGGGCCAGGGCCATGGAGCTCAGGCCCCAGTTGATAAAGCGGACGAAGCCCTTCTTGCGCAACGTCTCCAGGTTCGTCCCCCTCGGCAGCACGCCGGCGATGGCGCTGTCGCGCACCATCTCGTCCATCAGCCGGTCGTCATCCGCCAGCGCCCCGTCCTTGGTGAGGGTGTCGTAGACGTTGTCCAGGCGGATGGCCATGCCACGGGTCTGGTACTCGAGGAACTTGCGCGCCTTGGCCCGCTGCTCGATCTTCTTGGCCAGGGCGAGGGTGATCTGCCATTCGGACATGGCCTGGCCAAGCGGCGCCACCGCCCTGTCCGAGAGAGTCAGGTTCATGACATGGGGCGTGGTATAGCAGAAGTTGGTCTTTTCGTAGTGCTGAGACGTCGGGAGGATGTAGTCCGAGTAGAGACCGGTGGTGTTCATCCGCCAGTCCATGGTGACGATGAGCTTAAGGTTGGGCCACAGGTTGCGCACCATGATGTCCTGGCCGCCCCGGCTCCGGCGCAGCACGTTGCTGCCGATCTCGAAGATCACCTGGGGCGGCGTCTTCTCGTCCGGCGTGCGGAAGCCCTCCCACCAGCCGCGCTCGATCCCCTCGCGGATGTAGTCATCGAAGGGGCGCTTCATGCTGGGGTCGTTCCACTCCTTCTTGTTCCAGCGCTCCCGGTAGCCGCAGTGGTAGTACCAGAAGAAGACGGCGGGGACCATGCCGCCCATGCGGGCGCCGCGGTAGCCCGCCTCGGCCACGGCGATCTCATCGGTCATGGTGGGGTCTTCCGCCTTGAGGACGGCCATCATCTGGTCCTGCATCTCGAAGACCTGGCGGGCGGCCTCGGGGCCGGCCTTGGGCTTGGCCAGGGTGGAGAACATCCCCTCGAACATGCCCACCGCCCAGGAGCGGGCGCCGGTGCCCTTCTTGCCCCAGTTGCCGGTGAGGGCCAGGAAGAGGGCCATGGACCGTTCCATCAGGTCGCCGTGGTAATACTTGCCGGAGTTCCAGCCCATGAGGATGCGGGTGCGCTTGCGGGCCGCCGTGCGCGCGATGCGCCGCATCACGTCCGGGTGGACGCCACAGATCTTGGAGGCCTTCTCCGGCGTGTAGTGGCGGTCCAGCAGCTTGCGCAGCAGGGCGAAGACCGGCGTCACCCGTACCTTGGAGCCGTCGGCCAGGGTGGCCTGGAACTCCCCTTCCAGCGCCGGGTCCACGTTCCCCAGGGCAAGGGTGCCTCTGGGCGCCTCGACGATGCGCTGGGTCTTCGTATCGAACCAGTAGAACTGGTCGTCCCGGCCGCCGTCCACGTCCTTGGCGCGGAGGAAGCGCTGGTTATCCAGCTGCACCAGCAGCGACAGGTCGGTCTGCTCCTTGACGAAGCCGGCGTGGTAGAGCCCCTCCTGGATGAGGAACTGGCACATCCCCAGGGCCAGCGCCGCGTCGGTGCCCACCCGCACCGGGGCGAAGATGTCCGCGTGGAGGGCGGAGGGGCTGTAGTCGGGCGCGATGAGGGCGACCTCCCCGCCGTTGTAGCGGGCCTCGGCCACGAAGTGGTACCAGGGGATGTTGGTGTAGATGGGGTTGCAGTGCCAGATGAGGACCAGCTCAGAGTGGAACCAGTCGTCCACGCTGGCGGCCGGGTCGAACTTGCCGTAGGTGACATAGAGGCCGGGGCTGAAGTCGTTGATCTCCGCTTGGACGTCGGTGGTGATGCCACCCAGCCGGCCGACGATGGCGCCCCCGCAGATGAGCGCCTGGGTGCCGCCCTCCGCCGGCTCGCCGATGCGGATGATGGACTCCGGGCCCACCTCCTGGATGGCGTCGATGAGCTTGTCGGCGATGTCGGTCAGCGCCTCGTTCCAGGAGACCCGCCGCCACTTGCCCGAGCCGCGGGCCCCCACACGCTTCAGCGGGTAGAGGACGCGCTCCTGGCCGTAGAGCATCTGGCTCCACATGGCGCCCTTCTGGCAGCCGGCGGGGTTCATGTCCGGCACGTCCCGCTCGATGGTGGGGAAGGTGCCCGCCTGCTCCTCGCGCACCACCTTGCCGTCGCGGACGTAGACGCGGTGGGGACAGTTGCTGGGGTAGCAGTCCACGCAGTGGCTACCCCAGGCGACGCTGTCCCAGCGCCAGCGCTGGCGGTAGCGGTCTTCCGTTGCACCCCCGTTCGTCGTGCTTCTCGTTCGAGCAGGCATGGCTCACCTCCGCTGACCCACGAACTGTTCAGACGCTCGATGTTCCGCACCGGCCGAGGCGACGATGGCGCGGGCCCGCGCCAGGTCGGCCGGCGTATTGACGTTCACGTAGGAGAGGAGCTCGGCGTCCCAACGGCGCAGCGCCTCCTTCGGTACGGCCTGCACCCGCAGCGAGGAGAGGAGCTCGCCCAGGCTGCGCTCCCGCCCGGGGCGGGCCAGCGCCTCTTCGACGGCGCGCAGGCAGGTGCGGCGATAGAGGCCGGGCAGCGGTTCTAAGAGGTCTCCGGGCCGCCCAACGATGACCTCCACATCGTCCCTGGGCTCCGTCAGCAGCCCTCGCAGCAGCTCCGGCGCCAGGAAGGGCTGATCGCAGGGCGCGACCAGCGCCCACTCGACCGGCAGCCAGCGCAGGAGGGCGTGGAGACCGCCCAGGGGCCCGGTGTCCTCCACCTCGTCCCGGATGACGGCCACCGTGTGGCTGGTAAGGGGTACCGGCTGGCCGGGCCGGAGCACCAGGGCGATGTCCAGCCCCGCCAGACGCAGGGCATCCACGGCGTGGCGCACCAGCGTCTGCCCGGCGACCTCCAGCGACGGCTTGTCGCCGCCGATACGACGCCCACGTCCGCCGGCGAGCACCGCGCCGATGACCTCACGCGTCATGACCGGGCCTCCTTCCGCACCCGCTCCTGGATGGGCGCGTAGTAGGAGCCGCCCGCGCACGCCCGGCAGAGCGTCCGGCCGCCCGCGGACACCTCGCGGGCGTCGCTGACCGCCTCGCCGCAGCGCTCGCAGGTCACCCGACGGCGCGGGCGGCCGGGCAGGTCTGTCTCGCTCAGCTCCACGCGCACCTCCTGGACGGTGAACAGCTCGTCGTCCGGGAGGGCCTTGTAGGCGCGGAGCTGGGCCCGGTGGGGGTCCGGCTCCTCGGGCGCGAAGCGCTGGGCGGCCTCTCGGGCGCTCTCGCGGGCGCAGATGCGCACCGCCCGGCCCGTCTTGGTATCGAGGAACGTGGCCGCCAGCTTGCCGTAGTCCATGAACTTCAGCGTGCGCTTGCCCAGGGTGCAGCCGGTGACCGTCTGGACAGCATCGGCGCCGCAGCGGTCGGTCTCCACGAAAACGACCACCCGCTTGGACGACTTGGGGTCGGGGATGCCGAGCCGTTCGCAGCCCAGGATGGCCATGCGCACCCCCAAGACCTGGCCCGGGCAGAGGTGGCCGTGCTGTCGACCGGCCTCCGCCAGCAGCGCCGGCAGGTTCCAGGCGGACGCCTGGGCCGGCCCGCCCAAGAGCCGCTGCTCGATGAGGTCGACCAGGCCGGCCACGTCATCGGGCCGGAACCGGGGCGCGCTCCTTGCGATGTCGGTCTCCTCCTCGGTAACGACGGCCCACACGTCGCCGAGGATAGCCGGCGACTCCTTCCCCGCCTCAGGCCGGTGGATGAGGATCTTGGGCAGCGGGCTCCGCCGGAACCCCTCGATGAGCACCAGGTCGTAGGAGGGCTCCACCAGCCGGAGCAACTCCTCCAACTCCGCCTCCCGCTCCATCAGCCGCACCATGGCGACCTTAGAGGAGGAGGCGATGATGGTGGTGCGGCTCCCCGCCTGGCGATGGCGCCAGGTGTCCTTGCCGGGGATATCGATCTCGAAGTCGTGGGCGTCGTGCTTAATGGTGGCCACCCGGCGGCCGCGGGCGACCAGCTCCGGCAGGAGGCGCTCGATGAGCGCCGTCTTCCCTACGTTCTTCTGGCCCACAACGCAGATGACGGCTGGCATTGCTCACGTTCCTTCTAGGACCGCCGAGGTCAGCTCGCGCACATAGGCGTGCTCCAGGTGGGTGAGCGCGCTGGTGAGAGAGGCCAGCGCAGCATAGAAAGGTGGCGGCGACAGCCTCTCCAGCCGCTCCTCCAGCTTTGGCAACCAGGATGTGAGCTGCCGCTCGAGGAAGTCGCCCTGGGCGCGCCGGTAGGGCGCTGGATCCCCGCCCCCATGGACGGCGACCAGCTCTTTGAAGGTGAGGAAGTGCATGAACTCCAGCTCCATGGTCAGGTGGTCCGGCAGCTCCCCGGCGCCCTGCTCCACGGAGAGCCCGAAGAAGTTGTAGAAGCGGGTCAGCTCCTCCATCACCGCCTTGCGGCCGCCCCGGTAGAGGCCGCTGTAGAGGGGGCAGGGCGGCATGCCCATCGCCGCCTCGAACAGGCGGAGGTACTCCGCCTGGAAGTCGACGTACTGCCCGGACGCCCCGAGGCCGTCCGGGGTGCAATCGAGGGCGTAGGGCAGCGCCTGCGCCGTTTCCTCCACCTCTCGTCGATAGCTGCCGTTGCCGAGGGCGGCGAAGAAGGCGCGGTCGGGGAAGGCGAAGCCGTTGGCCAGCAGCCGGTAGAGCTGGCTGCGGGCGGCCGCCTCGGTCTGCTCTGCCGTGGTCAATCCCTCGACGCGCATCATGCTTTCACCGGTGGGCGCTCCAGCTCGCCCGGATCCTGGACGAAGGGCTTGAACATGTCTTGCCAGCGGTAGGCGATGAGGATGTCCATCAGCTCTGACCGCTCGCCGCGGCGCGCCTTGGCCATCTCCTCCTTGAGGGTGGCCAGGACGCCATCCACCTCCAGGCCGAAGAGGGAGCGCAGGTACTCCATCGGGATGCGCGAGTTCGCTTCGTCGATGTCGCCGTTCTCGTCGAAGCGGTAAGGGGAGAGGGGAGGCACGTAGTAGACGTTGGGCTTGGTCCCCCACTCCGGGTGGAGCCGCAGCGCCACCTTCCACACCTCCACCAGCTTGTGTACGTCGCTCTCCGGGTCGTCCAGGTAGCCGAAGTGGCGGACGCGGCCGGGGCACTGACGGACGCAGGCGGGGGCCACGCCCTGCTCCAGCCGGGCGAAGCACGCCACGCACTTCTGGGAGATGGAGCGGGGCTGGTTGAAATAGATGCGCTTGTACGGGCAGGCCTCCATGCAGAAGCGATAGCCGTCGCACCGCTCCTCGTCGATGAGGACGATGCCGTCCTCCTCCCGCTTGAAGATGGCCTGGCGGGGGCAGGCCGCCAGGCAGGCGGGGTTAGCGCAGTGCATGCAGATGGTGGGCAGGTAGAAGTAGTAGCTGTTGGGGTACTCGCCGGCGCCCTGGTCTTCGTCCCAGTTGGGGCCCCAGTCCGGTGCCTCCGCTACGCCGTTGGTGCCCGGCCGACGGGGGTGGAGGTAGGCGGACTGGCCCTTGCCGCCGTAGAACACCTCGTCATAGTTGAACTCCCAGGCCTCGCCGAAGTCAGCGGCGCTGGGCAGGACGCCGGGCCGGGCGTTCCCTCCCGCATCGAAGCCGCCGCCCATTTGGTCGCGGTCGCGGGGCGTGCCCCGACCGGGCATGGTGTTGACGATGTTCCACCACATGTACTCCATGCCGGGCTGGTCGGTCCAGAGGGTCTTACAGGAGATGGTGCAGGTCTGGCAGCCCAGGCACTTGTTCAGGTCGAAGACGAAGGCCACCTGCCGTTGAACTTGCTGCTCAGCCATGGGGAGCCTCGCTTTCTATTACGCCTCGATCTGTAGCTCCTGCCAGTCCAGAGAGAAGGCCTTGATGCCGGCCCGCTCCTGGTTGGCGCCCTGCCAGATGGCGAAGGCGATCTTGGATATCGTGCCCGCCTGCAAGGTCGCCGTGCCCTTGGGCGCCCGCTTCCCGTTCAGCGAGCGCGAGATGACCACGTCCCACTGGCCGCGCGTGTGCCGTGCCTTGGCGGCGAGGGCGGGGTCATCGCGACGCTGTGTCGTGCCCATGCCCTCGGCGGCCACGTTCTTCGGTTGCTCCCAGTCGGCGCGCCAGAACCAGGCGTTCACCGGCTTCCCCTTGATCCCCATGCCGATGAGGGGGGCGTCAGCGGCAATCGGGAAGAGCACGGCGACGGCGTCCACGAACTGGTTGGTATCGGCGATCTTGCTGTCCGCGGAATCGTCCTCCCACACCAGGCGGAAGAAGATGTCGCGGCCGTTGTGGAGGGCGCTCACCCGCATGCTGGGGACCTTGCCGTAGGGGCGTCCCCGCCAGGAGACGCGGACGTACTCCGTCGGCTGTATGTCCAGGGGAGTGGGCGAAAGGACCACCTTGCTACCGCGGCTCTTGCGCCAGGCGGCGCCAGCCGGGTCCAGCAGCTCCTCCTTCTTGGCGTCGACGCGCTTTACCAGCATGACTGTGCTCCTTTCTCAGTTCGTCTTCGTCAGCTCCACCGTCATCGCCCGCGAGATGTTGCTGGGCTGGGCCAGGGCGAAGCGGTACTGGAGCTGGCCGTAATCGCCCACCAGGTGGAGGGGCTTCCACGGCGAAGGGTTGACCGCCTGCTGCCCCGACCACCGCTCGAACTGGTACGGCTCCCAGGCGTGGTACATCACCACCTGCCCGGGCTGGACGCCGGGCGCCAGCTTGACGTGGACCTTGAACCCGCCCACGTCGTTCTGCACCCAGGCCACGTCATGGTCCTGCAGCCCGCGCGCTGCGGCGTCCTTCGGGCTGACGTACATCACCGGCCCGCCGCGCTGGAGCCGGAGCAGGGTGCGGTTGGAGCGGAAGATGGCGTGGATGCTCCAGCGGGTATGGCCGCCGGTCATCCGGAGCGGATAGTCGCCGCCGGCCGGCGGCGACTCCTTGTGCATCGGCAGCTCCTCCCCCAACTCCAAGTACCAGGGGTGATCGATGTAGAACTGCTGGCGGCCGGTGAGGGTGGGCCACGGCTCCTTCCCCTCCACGAACCAGGCGCAGGGGTAGACCGTCTCGTCCACGCGCACGTCGCTGGTGATGGCGGTGATGGGCCCGTAGCTGCCGCCGCTGGTCACCCGCACAGCGCCGGCGCGAGCGGCCTCCTCCCAGGTGACATCGCCGATGGGCTCCGACAGCTCGAAGGCCACGCCCAGCGCCTTCTCGGCGTCGCCCTCCCCGAACTGGCCGTCGAAGCTCCAGAGGCGGGCGATCTCCCGCAGGTCGTGCTCGCGACCGAAGGCGTCGGTGTACTCGCCCTCCTCCCGCTCCCGGGCGCGCCGCTCGAGGGTGGCCGCCAGGCGGGCCATGATGTCGAACTCGTTCTTGGACTCGTAGAGGGGCTCCACCGCCTTCTCGCCCACGCAGACGTAGGGCACGTAGCTCTGGCAGAACTTGATGCCGGACTTTTCGTGCCAGCCGGCCGCCGGCAGGATGATGTCCGAGTACATGGCCGAGCTGGACATGCGGAACTCCCAGGTGACGATGAGCTCCAGCTTCGCCCAGAGGTTCTCGCGGATGACGTCGGGCGCCGGCCAGCGGCGCAGCGGGTTCATGCCGGTGTAAAGGAAGACCCTAGGCGGCTTGCCCTCCTTGGGGTACAGGGGCATCCAGCCCTTGTCCAGCGCCTCCCGCACATATTCTCCCACCGGGCGGGGGAGATCGGGGTCATGGTAGGAGTCGGTATCGACCAGCTTCCGGTATCCCTCGTCGTGGGCGTACAGCCAGACCATGGTCGGCGACACCGGGCTGTTGGCGCGCATCATCGACTTCATCATCTCCTCGAGATCCCGCACCTTCGGACGCTCGCTGGGACCCTGCGCCTCTATCATCCGCCCGATGTTCCGGTTGTAACTGAGGGCCATGTTCCACCAGGCGCCGATGCGCATGCCGGCGCCCCGCTTGCCGGTGTTGCCGGTGAGGGCAAGGATGAGGATGATGGCCCGCTGGAAGAGGTCCATGTGGTAGTGCTTGCAGGCGCCCCACGAGCAGAAGACCAGCACCGCCGGGCTGGCCGCAACCTGGTGGGCCAGCCTGCGGATGACCTTGGCGCTCACGCCGGTGATCTTGGCGGCCTGCTCCGGCGTGTAGTCCCGCAGGCGCTCCCGCAGCAGCTCGAAGACGGGGCGCACGGAGACCCGCTCGCCCGTGGCGAGCTCCACCTCGAACCGGCCCTCCAGGGCGGGGTCCAGGTCGCCCAGGGCGATGGACGGCTCTGGCTGGCCGGCCGTCCCCGGCGCCTCCCGCAGCGAATTGGTAGCGCGGTCCCAGAAGTAGAAGACGTTGTCCTTGCCGCCTTCGACGAGGTCGGACTGGCGGAGGAAGCGGCGGGTGTCCTCCCGCAGCAGGAAGGGCAGGTCCGTCTGCTCCTGGACGTAGCGTTCCTTGATCAGCCCCTCCTCCAGGATGACCTGACAGATGGCCAGGGCGAGGGCGGCGTCAGACCCGACCCGGAGGTTCACCCACAGGTCGGAGTGGACGACGGTGGCGTTATAGTCCGGCGCGATGGTGATGATCTGGGCCCCCTTGTAGCGTGCCTCCCACATGTAGTGGACGTCCGGCACCCGGGTGTAGACGGGGTTGCCCAGCCAGACCAGGATCGTCTCGGCGTTGAACCAGTCATCGGACGTGCCGTCAGCGTTGAAGAGGCCCCAGGTCTGGATGGCGCCCATGGGCAGGTCGCCCACGCCGGCCCACTCGTCCAGCGCGCTGGTGCCCACCAGTTGGAACAGGTGCTGCTCGGCCGGCGTGCCGGGCCCGAAGTCCAAGTTGGTGGTGCCGAAGTCGTAGACGACGCTCTCCGGCCCGTCCTCCAGGCAGACGTCGATGACCTTGTCGGAGATCTCGGTCAGCGCCTCCTCCCAGGAGATGCGCTCCCACTTGCCGGAGCCCCGCTCGCCCACCCGGCGCAAGGGGTACTTGATGCGGGTGGCGTCGTACATCAGGTCGCTGTAGACCATGCCCTTCTGGCAGCCGCGGGGGTTGAAGTCCGGCACCGAGGCGTTGGTCTGGGCGTACATGGCGTTCTGCTCCTCCCGCCAGACGATGCCGTCCTTGACGAAGAGGTTCAGGGTACAGGCGGCGATGCAGTCGGCCCGGTTGCAGGTGCCCTTCACCACCCGATCCCACGTCCACTTCCGGCGGTAGAGGTCTTCCCAGGAACGGTAGGACGCGCCTCGCGCCCTCCCCTTCTGGCCGAGGGCGCTCAGCATGAGCCCTGCCTCCGTCATCGCGCACCTCCTGTCGAGTAGGGGGGCATCCCCTTGGGCCACTCCGTCTCCACCTCGCGCTGGTAGATGTCCGAGAGGACATTCACCAGCTCCGCATTCTGGATCATCACCCGCATGTCGCCGATAATCTTGATGGCGCCCTTGAGGCCGGACTCCACCGGGTCCGTCTGATTGGCCACGATCTGCTCGAAGAGGGCGGCGGGCAGCTCCAGGATGAACTCGAAGTCCTTGCGAGGCGGCGCCTCCGTCAGCTCCTCGTAGCTATCGCACTTGCCGTCATTGAGGACGATAGCGAAGCGCTTCACCTCATCAGCCGCCATGTAGGGCGAGACACCGTCGCCCCGGATCTCGGCCAGCACGTGCCACACCCCGCGGGGCGCGTTCTTGGTCACCTCATCGCTGCGGTTGAGGATCTCCTTCATGTTGTCGTACCACGGACGTGTATAGATAGCCGGCATGTCCCACTCCCTGTTAGTAGTCCCGACATTCCTGCTGCCACACCTTGGGCAGCTTGTAGTCGTGGCAGATCACCTTGAAGGCGTTGTAGCCGGGCGCGGCGCTGATGCCCCCACCGCCGGCCGACGCACCGCACAGATATAGGCCGGGGAACTCGGTCCGGTACTGGTAGCCCCTGGCGCCGACCATGCCTGTGCCGCCTCCGGGGCGTCCGTGGGAGAAGTCGCCCTCCGGCATGCCGATCTTCTTCTCGATATCGAAGGCCGTATAGAGCCGGTCGGCGATGACGTTCTCGCGGGTCATGTTGGGGGCGTACTCGGCCCACAGCTTGAGGAATCGGTCGTTGTAGGTGGCGCGTACGTCGTCCCATTCCTCCGGCGTCAGGCACGAGGCTTTGGGGAAGAAGAACCAGCCGTTCATGGCGTGCTTGCCGGGCGGCGCCTGGGTGGGGTCCCAGAGGGAGTTGACCCAGGTGCCTGCGCCCGGCCGGTCCGGAATGGCGCCGCCGTAGGCCTGGATGATGTACTCCGACATCTGTTCCGCCGTCTCGAAGCCGACGACCGTGTAGAAGCAGCGGTCGATGTCCGGGTTATGACGGGCCGACTTGTAGGCCGGGGCTTGGTGGAGGGCAAAGGAGGGTGTGCCCAGGACGTGCTCAGGCCCGAAGCGCCAGTTGGCCAGCCGCTCGCGCCGGAACGCTTCCAAGTTCTCCTCGCCGATGAAGTTGATGAAGGTCTGCCTGGGGTCGACGTTGGAGGCGACGAGCAGCTTGGCCTCGATCTCCGTCCCGTCCTTGAGCTGGATGCCGGTCGCGCGGCCGTCCTTCAGCAGGATCTTCACCACCGGCTTGCCGTAGCGGATACAGGCCCCCTGCTTCAGGCAGGCGTTGGCCATGGCGTGAGCCAGGGTGTGGGTGCCACCGACCGACATTTTGTGGATGGCACTCAACCAGAGGACAGAGAGGACGAAGCCAAAGCCGTTGCCGGCGTGCACGTTGCTCCCCCACTCGACACACTGACGGTAGAGCAGCGCCCTCAGCTCAGTGGACTCGAAGAGCCGGTCGATGATCACTTTGGGCGCCTTGCCGAAGTCGGTCATCGTGAGGCCCAGTTCGGCGGCAAGGCCCATGACGCCGCCCATGGTTGCCATTGCGCCCTGCTCATCGTCCTCGGCCTCCGGAGCCCTGTACAGGAAGCCAGCCATCACCCGGTCCCGCTCCATCACCTTGCGCTTCAGATCGCACCAGGTGTCGGCGTCGTGCTTGGAGTACTGGGCGATGCTCTGGTGCGTCTTCTTCTCCAGTTCGGGATCGGGCCGATAGATGATGATGGGCGGCCGGCCGTCGGCGAAGGTGATGCCCAGTTGCACGTCCGGGTAGATCATGCGGGCGCCCATCTTCTCCAACCGGAAGTCGTGGTAGATGGGCATGTAGTCGATGAACTCCATGTACTGGGCATGGAGGTTGTGGTGGAAGCCGGGGACGGTGGCCTCCTCCGTGTTGGCGCCGCCGCCGTCCTCGTGCCGGCCCTCAAAGATGCCGACGGAGAGACCTGCCTTCGCCAGGTACGCTCCCAGCGTGAGCCCGTTGTGGCCCGCACCGATGATCACCGCATCGAAGGTCGCCTCAGCCATGTGCACCTCCCGTACTCCGGCTACGGGCGCGCCACGCCAGCAGCACGGCACCAACGACGACCGCCGTCACCACCACCGCGCGCGCTGGCGGGCGCGGCAGTCCGCTCCACAGATGCACGCCCGGCAGGCGCATCAAGCGGTACGCCTGATAGCCGAACAGTGGACGCCGGAGGTCGGGCCGGAAGGCCACGGTCCCCCCGCACACCTCCCAGGCGAGGTTCGCCCGGCCGGCCAGGAGGTGCATCAAGAACTCGACTTCGCCGCTCACGACGGCATCCGGCTCCTGGAGCCCCTCCTCGATGGCGATGCCGCCGTCTTCGAAGACGATCGTGACGGCCACATCGCCCTCGCGGGCGAGGAGGCCCAGGCGGCCGCGCAACGCCGCGGCCTCGGCCCGCTTCTCCGGCGAGTCGCCCAGGATCTGCTCCAGATACTGGGCGATGATCCGCGCCAGGCCGCTCGCCTCGTCGCCGGCGGCGACGGTGACGGGGAGCGCTCCATTGTCGGAGAAGGTGTTCGTCACTGCCACCATCGCTCCAACTTGTGATCCTCCGCGATGGCCTGCAGGGCGTTGTAGGCCGGCGCGAAGGTGATGAAGCCGTGGGGGTGCTGGGTGGCCCCGGACATGTAGAGTCCCTGGAAGGGCGTCCGGTACTGGGACAGGTCAGGGAAGGGCCGCTCCGTCAGCAGGTTGTTCAGGTCGATGAGACCGCTCATCCAATCGCCCCGCACCATGTTGATCAGCCGCCGCGAGATGTCCAGGGGCGTGTAGGGCACCCACTCGATGATGGCCTGCTTGATATTAGGGGCGTACTCGTTCCAAGCGTCGATGCAGCGCTCGCCGTAGGGGTTGGCCATCTCATCCCAGGCCTCGAAGCCGCCCTTGCCGATGCCGATGGGCGCGAACTGGCGCATGAGGCCGGTGTAGTAGCCGTCGGGCGCGTCCGACGGGTCGAAGAGGGTGTTCACGGCGCAGTTGGGCTTGGGGTCAGGCAGCTTGCCCGCACGAACCGTCTTCCACTCTTGGTTCAGATCGTCCAGGTTGGCGTAGCCGACGTTCAGCACCCAGGCCTGCTGGATGTCCGGGTCGAACTCGGCGGCCCGGTACTGGGGCGGCTCCCGCAGGGCCAGGTGCACGCTGTAGTAGGACCAGTCCATGTGCGGGTACTGCTCCACCTGCTGGACCAGCTCGCTCGCCAGCCGCTCCCGGGGGAGCATCTTCAGGAAGGTCTGCTCCAGGTCGATGGTACTGGCGACGACGTGGCGCGCCCGCACCTCGCTCCCGTCGTAGAGCCGGACGCCGGTGGCCTTTCCGTTCTCGGTGAGGATGCCGGCCACGGGCGTGTTGAGGAAGACGCTTCCGCCGGCGTGGGCGAAGGCTTCCCACAGAGCGTGGGCGAGCTGGTGGGAGCCGCCGACGCAGACGTGCCAGTTGTCCATCTTGCCCACCAGGAGGGGGAAGGAGACGCCCAGCCCCTTACGGTCCGTAGAATAGCCGGAGATGGCGGCCTGGAAGGCGAGCTGGGCCTTGATCTTGTCGTTCTCGAAATGCTCGTCCAGGAACTGGGTGATGGTCATGTTGCGCAAGTGGACGCTGAGAAACTCCGACTTCTCCGCCACCTTCCAGACCACCAGCGCCTTGGTGATGTCCAGCAACGGAATAGGAGGCGAGTACATCAGCGTGCGCAGGATGAGGTCCAGGTAGCCCTTCACCTCGTCGTGCAGCCGCCGGAAGGTCTCCGCGTCCTTCTCGGAGAAGCGGGCGAAGGAGGCGCACGTCTTATCGATGTCGGCGTGCACAGTGAGAGCGGTGCCGTCCGGGAAGACGCTGCCCATCTGCACCGGCGGGTGGATGTACTCCAGGCCGTGGCTATAGAGGTCCAGGTCGTCGTACACCGGGCAGACGCCCACCAGCGTGTGGTAGTTGCAGTGGACGTTGTGGAGAAAGCCGGGCCGGGTCAGCTCCTCCGTGCAAAGGCCGCCGCCCTCCTCGGTCCGCTTCTCGAAGATCGCCACCTCCCAGCCGCATTTGGCCAGGTAGGTGCCCAGGGCCATCCCGTTGTGGCCTGCGCCGATGATGATCGCGTCGAAGGTAGCGTCGGGCATACCCCACCTCCTGTGTGCGCTTAATTTAGCGATTGCTAAGTTGGCGATGATAGGGCCGAATGGCCCATGGATGGGGGGCCAAATGGCCCATCGAGGCAGGAAGAGCCGCACGGCCCTCCCGCCTGGGCTAGCAGTTGGGCCGTATGGCCCGCAGGAAACGAGCGGTTCGGCACTGGGAAGGGTCTGAGCGTCGACCGTAGTGTCCAAGCCAGGTCTGAGCGAGCACGCGCTCGTCATCTATTGCGCGCGTGATCTATACGTGATCTATAATGGTGCGGCCAACACCCGGAGACCTAGCGTGGAAAGGACACGAACATGAGAAGCGTCGCTATCGTAGGCGCGGGCATGACCCGCTTCGCCAAGTACCAGGACCGCGGGCTGAAGTGGCTGGCCAACGAGGCCGTCACCGAGGCGCTGCAGTCGGCCGGCACGGACAAAAAGGCGCTCCAGGTGGCCGTCGTTGGCAACGCGGCCGCCGGGCTCCTCACCGGCCAGGAGTGCGTTCGCGGCCAAGTGATGCTGCGGGAGATGGGGATCGACAAGATCCCCATCATTAACACCGAGAACGCCTGCGCCAGCTCGTCTACCGCCTTCCAGGTCGCCTGGCTCTACGTTGCCTCCGGCATGTACGACGTCGCCCTCGCCCTGGGGGTGGAGAAGATGTACTCGGAGGACAAGGGCCGGACGATGGCGGCCTTCGGCTCCGCCGTCGACGTGGAGCAGCTCAAGGAGCTCACCCAGCGGCTGAAGCCGCCCTCGGAGGAGAAGGCGGGCGCGGAGAGCGGGGCCGGCAAGTCCCGCAGCCTGTTCATGGACCTCTACGCCGCGGGCGCGCGGGCCCACATGGCGCGCTACGGCACCACCAAGGAGCAGTTCGCCCGCATCGCGGTGAAGAACCACTACCACGGCAGCCTCAACCCCCACGCCCAGTATCGAGAGGTCTACTCGCTGGAGGAGATCCTGGCCTCGCCCCTGATCTCGGAGCCGCTCACCCGTCTCATGTGCTCCCCCATCGGCGACGGCGCCGCGGCGGCCATCCTGGTCAGCGAGGAGAAGGCGCGCCAGTTCACCACCAAGCCGGTGTGGGTGCGCGGCTCCTCCCTCGTCACCGGGTCGGACACCCAGGCGGAGGACGGCATGGGCGAGAGCGCCCGCGCCGCCCAGCGCGCCTTCGAGATGGCGGGCCTGACCCCCCGGGACGTAAACGTCCTCGAGTTGCACGACGCGACCGCCCCGGCCGAGCTGATGCTCTACGAGGAGCTGGGCCTCTGCGGCGAGGGCGAGGGCGGCCGGCTCATCGATGAAGGGGTCACCGGGCTGGGCGGCCGGCTGCCGGTGAACACCAGCGGCGGGCTGCTGGCCAAGGGCCACCCCATCGGCGCGACGGGGGTGGCGCAGATCTACGAGATCTGGACCCAGCTGCGCGGCGAGGCCGGCGACCGGCAGGTGCAAGGGGCGAAGGTCGGCATGACGGAGAACGGCGGCGGCATGGTGCGCGGCGAGGCGGCCGCCACCTGCGTCCACATTCTTGCCATCTAATTGAGGAGCAAAAGGAGAGGTCACTGAATGGAAGTCAAGCGGGTCATCGGCAATCGACGCAGCATCCGCTACTATCTGCCCTTCCGGCCGGTGGAGCGGTGGAAGGTGCAGAAGATGTTGCAGGCGGCGCGGCTCGCCTCCTGCGTGGGCAACGTCACCGTGGCGCGCGCCATCGTCATCTGGAAGGACCAGGCCTCCCCGGAGCTGATCAAGGCGATCACTCCGCCCCTGGGCTACCAGCAGATGCAGACCGCCCCCTGCTTCATCCTCTGGTACCACGACAAGATGTCCTACGAGGTCAACAAATGGATCGATGACCTGAAGAACCTGGCGGAGCAGCGGCGCATCGGCGAGGACGTGGAGGCGACCAAAGCGATCATTGAGCGGAACCTGCGGCCCGCCTTCGGTGCCGCCTGGGAGCAGATGGCGGTGGCACCCCTCGCCTTCATGGACGTTGGGCAGGCGGTGGCCCAGGCGACCTTCGTGGCCTGGGACGAGGGGCTGGGCACCTGCCTGATGAGCAGCCCCCGCCTGGAGCAGATCGGCAAGCTTCTCAACCTGCCGGAGACGGCCATCCCCGTCTGCCTCATGTCCGTCGGCTACCCGGCCGAATCGTGGGAGGCGGGCGGTCAGACCAGCAAGCACCCCTTCGAGGAGATCTTCTTTGAGATGCAGCACGGGAAGCCCTTCGAGGAGGACTCGCAGGTAGTGGAGGAGATGAAGCAGGAAGGGATGCTCCAGGAGCCGGCCCCGCTGCCTTGGCGCGACGCCGAGCTGAAGTACCTGAGCCACGCCCTCAACCTGGAATGGCAACTGGCCATCCCCGGACTGGCACCTAGGGAGGGCGAAGGATGAGCGTCCTGGCCGCCGGCACCGGCGTCTTCAAGCCACCCGACCCCGACGGCTTCCGCCGCCACGTCCGCGACCACAAGGAGCGGCGGCTCGTCTCCAAAGTGATGTCCGAGCACGAGGCCATCGAGCGCTTCGTCCAGGACGGCGATTACCTGAGCTACGACTGCAACATCTGGAACCGCGGGCCCGCCTCCCTCATGCGCGAGCTCATCCGCCAGCGCAAGCGCGACCTCTGGATCGCCGCCAAGTTCACCGCCCACGACGCCACCCTTTTGGTGGCCGCGGGCTGCGTGAGCCGCATCGACGTAGGCTGGATGGAGGTGGGCCGGGTGATCCACGAAGCGATGGCGGAGGGCCGCGTCCAGCTCTTCGAGTGGAGCAACGGCGCGCTGGCTTACCGCCAGTTGGCGGGCGCCCTGGGCGTCCCCTTCCTGCCCCTGCGCTACCTGGGCGGCACCGACGTCTTCCGCACCTCCGGCACCAAGCTCATCGAGGACCCCTACACCGGCCAGGCCGTCTGCCTGGTACCCGCCCTCAACCCGGACGTGGCCCTCATCCACGTCAACCAGTGCGACGAGTTCGGCAACGCCCGCATCTTCGGCGCCGGCGTCGCCCCGGTGGAGACGGCCATGGCCTCCCGGAAGGTGGTCCTCTCCACCGAGGAGATCATCCCCAACGAGGAGATCCGCCGCCACCCCCAGCAGACCCGGGTCCCCTACTACATGGTCGATGCCGTCGTCCACGCTCCCTTCGGTGGCTACCCCGGCTCCGTGCCCGGCCTCTACCGGGCCGACGTGGAGCACCTAATGGAGTTCGGGGCGGCCCAGGTCCAGGGCAAGATGGCCGAATATCTGGACAAGTGGGCGTTCAGCGTCTCCTCCCACGAGGAGATGCTGGAACAGCGCGTCGGCCAGGAGAAGATGGAGCGCCTCCGCGCCGAGGAGACGATCCGGGAGGGCTACTACGAATGAGCACGACACGCACCTTCACGGACATGGAGCAGATCATCTGCACCACCGCCCGGATGATGGAGGAGGAGAGGCTGTACTTCGTCGCCATCGGCGGGCCGCCCCTCATCGCCGTGCTTCTGTCGAAGCGCCTGCGCACGCCTAACCTCACCTATGTCGTCGAGGACGGCACCATCGCGCCGGCCGTCCAGATGCCGGCGCCGGCCTTCCTCATCGCGTCCAGCGCCGCCGGCTACCGGGCCGTCGCCTGGACCGACATGAACACGGTGGACTTCCACGCCGGGCTGGGCTACATCGACTACGGCGTGCTGGCCGCCGTCCAGGTGGACCAGTACGGCAACTTCAACTCCACCTTCGTCGGGGCAGCGTACGAGCGGCCGGCGCGCCGCTTTGGCGGGCCGGGCGGCGCCAACGAGATCGCCTCCCTCTGCTGGCGCACCATCCTGATGACCCGCCAGCAGGGGCGCAAGTTCGTCAACAAGCTGGACTTCATGTCCTCGCCCGGCTTCCTGGACGGCAGCCCCGATGCTCGCCAGCGAGCGGGCCTGCCAGCCGACACGGGCCCCTGGCGGGTGGTGACGGAGATGGCCGTCTTTGACTTCGACGAGGAGAGCCGCCGCATGCGCCTGCTTGCCGTCGCCCCCTGGGCCACCGTCGACGACGTGCTGGCTCAGATGGAGTTTAAGCCGCTCATGGCGCCATCGGTAGAGACCTTCGACCTCCCCTCCGAGGAGGAGCTAGCCGCCCTGCGCGCCGAGGTGGACCCCAGCGGCCGCACCATCCGGGGCCGCTGGATCACGGTGGAGGAAGAGGACGGCCGCGCCCATCTGGTGCAGCAGGAGGCTGCGGGCGAGGAGAGCTAATGCCCCTCCAACTTTTTTTCCGCGCTGAGTATGCTGCGGTATTGACACTCCCTCACCCCCGGCCCCTCTCCCTCGTTGACGAGGGAGAGGGGCCGGGGGTGAGGGAACAGCTTCAGACAGCCGCCCGGCAGCTCGCCATCAGCGTAGGTGAGGATTAAGTTGCATAGGCACTAGCTGCTAGCGGCATGGGAGCCCTCCTACCGCTGGAACAGCGCCGGGAGCACTCGCTCCACCTGGGCCGGGTCGATGGCGTTCTCTCGCATCAGGTCTCGGGCCGCCTCCAGCACCTGCTGGGGGCCGGGCATCCCCCGGTAGCGCTGGAACCGGTCCTCGTGGGAGGGCAGGCCCATCGCCTCCACCAGGAGGTCGGTGAAGTTTCGGACCCGCAGGCCCCCCTCGTCCCAGAGGAGGCGGTGGCAGCCGTGGTAGAGGTCCACCAGCTCGTCGGCGCCGATGGCCCGGGCCTGCTGCCAGACCGCGGCCTGCACCTCCGCCTGAAGGCTGGGCACCCGCAGCAGGCCGCCCACGTTGCAGCTATACCCCAGCTCACCGCCGTCGTGGAGCTCGACCAGATCGAGCTCGGGGATGGCGCCGAGGAGCCGCCGCACGTTGTCGCTGATGTGGGGCAGGCCGCCGTGGCCGTGGACGGCGACGCGCCGGGGTATGGGTTTCGACATTCGCTCCTTCAGGACATCCAGGTGGGCCACCAGGAAATCGGTGACGTGCTGGAGCTCGAACTCGTGCTGCCCCAATCCGGCCATGGTCTCGCCCAGGAACATCTCGCAGGTGGGGCACCAGGTGAGGACGGTCCGGGGCCGGAAGGCGGCCAGCTTGGAGAATAGGTGGCCCGTGACCTTTCCCGTGGCCTCCAGCTCCCCGCCGACGAAGTGGATCACGCCACAGCAGTAGCCGGTCCCGCCGGCGACCCGGTAATCGACCCCGAGGGCGCTGAGCAACTCCATCACGTTGAGGATGATGTGGGGCGTGGAGAGGAGGTTGCAGCCGACGTAGAAGACCACGTCCGCCTGGTCCTGGGGCGGACCCTGGATGCCGGCGAGGTTCTGGTGGCTGAGCTGGAGCCCGCTCAGGAGCCGGATGTTCCGCGACATGAGGCGGAAGAACCGGCTGCCCGCCTGCGCGCCCGCGGCCTCATGGACCAGGCCCTCGGTGAGGGCCAGCATCTTGCGCGGGTTCACCCCCTCCGGACAGCGCTCGATGCAGAGGCCGCAGCGGGTGCAGGCCTCGGCCCATGCGACAGCCTCACCGGGCGCGGGCTTGCCCCGCAGCGCCTCCAGCACGCCCGTCACCACCCCCTCGGGCGAGGCGCCCTTCAGGGGCGTGAGAGAGACGATAGGGCAGACCTGGAAGCAGTCGCCGCAGGCGGTACAGCGGCCGAGGATCTCCTGCCGCTGCGTATCGAGATAGCTTCTCAGGGCGCTCGTCATCCCACCTTCTCAGCCGCCCTCACGCTGGGCCGAGGTAGAGGCCCACATCTCGGCCACCAGGCCAACGCGAAGCGAGGCGCCGGCGGGCAACCTGTGGCGTTCCTCGGGCCACGCCCACCACCCTTAGAGATCCTCTACAGATAGTCCGCCGCCTTGAGCGAGACCAGCTCGTTGGTGCCGTCCATGATCTGGAGCAACTTGGCGTCGCGGTAGAACTTCTCCACCGGGTGCTCCTTGGAGATGCCGTAGCCGCCGAAGATCTGCACCATGTCGGCGGTGACCTGCATCGCCATGTCGCTGGCCACGGTGCGGGCGGCCATGGCGGTGGGCAGGTGGGGCTGGCCGATGCTGATCTGCCAAGCGGACTTCCAGAGGAGCGCCCGCGCCGCCTCGATCTGGCGGTAGGCGTTGAAGAGCTTCAGCTTGATGGCTTGATGCTCGAAGATGACCTTGCCGCCTTGGACGCGCTGTCTCGCGTAGGCCAGCGCCTCCTCGTAGGCGGCGCGGGCCACGCCCACGGCGATGATCCCCACCGCCGTGTTGCCGCTCGTCACCATCCGCTCCAGCATCATCTTGTAGCCCGGCCCCGGCGGCAGCATCAGGAACTCCGGAGAGATGCGGACGTCATCGAAGAAGACCTCCGACTGGTTGAGGGCGCGCAGACCCAGCTTGTTCAGCGGCTTGCCGCGCGTGATGCCCGGGAGGTTCCCTGGGATGGCGAAGGTGGCCGTGCCCTCCATGCCCTGGCTGGGGTCCACGTTCACCATGAGGAGGTAGCCGTCCGCCAGCCAGCCGTTGCTGACGAAGGCCGACTTGTGGCCGTTGACCACGTAGTCGTCCCCGTCCTTGACCGCTCTGGTATCCATCTGGATCTCGGGCTGCCCGAACTCGAAGAGGTCCGAGCCGTGGTTCGGCTCGGTGATGGCCCAGGCGCCGCTGTGCTCGCCCTTGGTGTCGTTGATGAAGGCGTCCAGGTACTCCTTGTAGAACGGGTGCATATTGCCGCCCATGGCGGCGCGCCCGGCGATCATGGGCGCCACCAAGAGGTGGCTGGCGATGCCGCCATCGCCCACCGCCAGCTCCTCCTGCACGACGATGTTGGCCATGGGCGGCGCGCCCAGGCCGCCGACTTCCTTGGGGAGGTTCATCTTGTGGAAGCCGACCTCGTACGCCCGTGAGAGCACCCGCCGCATGGTGTCGCTGGTGTACGCCTTCTCTGGCTCCGGGATGCGGTCCAACTCGATGCCCGCAGGGCGCACCTCCTGCCGGGCGAACTCCCGCGTCATCTCGCGCATCTTCTCGATCTCTTCAGGCAGAGAGAAATCCACCATCGAACGTCCTCCTCCAGTAAGTTTCCCGACGGATACCAGCGCAACAACTGCCCGCCGGACCGCCTACGACGGCCAGCGGGGCCGAGGCTGAACGGGTGCAGCCTACTTCCCTGCGACGGGCGCTCTCCAGTGCCGAGGCGCCTCTTTGTCCAGGGCCGAACGGCCCAAGCTCCACCGCCCACCGAAGGCGGAGCGCTCCCCGGCGGCGCCCTTCCGCCCAAAGGATACGCCGAACCGCCCCCCGTCACAAGGACAGCCCAAATGTCCCCCTGCTTTGTGCCAAACGGCTCCTCTTTCGCCTGTGAAGCCGTGTACAATGTCGGTGGAGAGCCTGCCTGAGCGGGCTCGGCCGGGAGGTTTGACATGACGACGGCAACATCCCGAGAGGACACGGAGGCGCTCGCCAAGGGCATCATCGAGGGCATCCATTCGTTCGTGGAGTCGGAGGTGCTGCCCCTGGAGGAGCAGTACCGGAAGATCCTCGCCGACGAGCGGCTGCTCTTCCGCGACGACGGGCGCCTGGTGGACGAGATCGCGGAGGCGAGGCGGAACATCCGGCGCAAGTCGGCGGCAGCCGGCTTCTACGCCATGCTGGCGCCGGAGGAGATCGGCGGCGGGGGCCTTCCCTCCAGTGTGGGGGTGCTGGTCCTGGAGGCCATCGAGCGCCGGTACGGGCCCGGCCGGCTGCTCATCGGCTGGTCCAACGCCTTCCTGACCATGACCCTGATCGCCAGCTTCGTGGACGGCCCTTCCCACATGTTCCTCAGCGCGGGCGAGGCGGTCCGGCAGCAGGTCCTGCCATCGCTCCTGGCGGGGGAGAAGACCATCTGCTTCGCCCTCACCGAGCCGGACGCCGGCTCCGATGCGTGGGGACTCAAGTGCAAGGCCCGCCGGGACGGCGACGAGTGGGTGATCAGCGGCACCAAGCAGTGGATCACTAACTCTCCTTACGCCGAGCACGCGGCGGTCTTCGCCGTCACCGACCCGGAGTTGGTCGCCCAGCACAAGGGCGGCATCACCTGCTTCCTGGTGGACGCCCAGTCCCCGGGCTACCAGGCGGAGAAGGTGCTCCCCATCATGGGCCACATGGGCAGCGACTGCGGCTCCATCTCCCTGGACGAGGTGCGCGTCCCCAACGAGCGCATCATGGGTCAGGTGGACCAGGGCTTCCAGATCGGCATGCTGGGCATCTCCGAGGGGCGGCTCAGCATCGCCGCCGGCTGTGTGGGCATGGCGGAGTGGGCGCTCGACCGCTCCCTGGAGTATGCGAAGCAGCGCAAGACCTTCGGCGTGACGCTGTCGGAGCACCAGGCGATCCAGTTCATGCTGGCCGAATGCGCCATCGACATCTTCACGGCGAAGCAGACGGTGGTCAGGACAGCGGAGCTGGTCGATGCCTTCCCGACGACGGGCCGCCTGCCGGTGAAGGAGATCAGCATCGCCAAGGCCTATTCCGTGGAGGGGGCGGAGCGGGTGCTGGACCGGGCCATCCAGATCCACGGCGGCATGGGCCTCTCCAACGAGCTCCCGTTCCACGAAGGGTTCCGCATCGCCCGGACGCTGCGGATCCCGGACGGCACCTCGGAGATCCAGCGCCGCACCATCGCCCGGCAGCTCCTGCGCGGGGACGTGGTGTTCTAGGGAAGGAGCGCGCCGGACCCGGAAGCGGGGCAGAGGCAAATCGCCGACAGGCTGTGGTTCCCACCGTCCTGCCTCCCCGGCTGGTTAGCGGATGCGCCTCGCGGTCCTCGGTCTGAACGCCGTCCTGCTGGCAGCGGTCGCGGCGGGCTGGGGCGGCGGCGGCGACCTCACCGTCTTCGCCGCCGCCTCCCTCCGCGGGCCGCTGGAGGAGATCGCCCTCGCCTTCGAAGAGAAGCATCCCGACGTCGACCTCTCCTTCAACTTCGCCGGCTCTCAGCGCCTCCGGTTCCAGCTTGAGCAGGGAGCGGAGGCGAGCGTTTTCGTCTCCGCGGACGAGCGCCAGATGCAGCTCGCCCAGGACGCGGAGCTCCTCGTCGGCGAGCCGGTAGTCTTCGCCCGCAACCGATTGGTAGTCGCTGTGGCGGGAGGGAACCCGGGGGACATCCAGACCTTGGAAGGGCTGGCGGCGTCCGGGCTGCGCCTGGTCTGGGCGGACCAGGGGGTGCCGCTGGGCGCGTACACGCGCCAGGCGCTGGCGGCGATGAGCGAGACCTTCGGCGCCGACTTCGCCCAACGAGTGGAGGCGAACGTGGTGTCTCAGGAGGAGAACGCAGAGGCCGTCGCGGGCAAGGTGGAGCTGGGGGAGGCGGACGCCGCCATCGTCTACGAGACCGACTCCCCCCGCCTGCGACGCGAGGGCGCCACCGTCATCCCTATCCCCGATGCCTACCAGCCGGACATCCGCTACCTCGTCGCCCTGCTCAGCGGGACGGGCAACCTCGAGCGCGCCCGCGCCTTCATCGACTTCCTGCTGTCCGAGCGCGGGCAGCGCATCTTCGTGAAGTACGGCTTCCTGGGGGTACAATGAGCTGATGCCAGCGCTCACGCTTCGGGGGCCCATCCGGCGACCGGCGGCTGACGCCGTGGCGCTCGGTATTGCCGCGATGGCCCTGGTCCTCTTCCTCCTGCTGCCCCTGGTCGCCATCTTCGTCCGGGTGCTGCCCCAGGATGACCTGCGCGACTACCTGAACCGCCCGGTGGTCACCGAGGCGCTGCGCCTCAGCTTCATCACCACCGCTATCAGCCTGGGGGTGATCCTGGCCCTCGGCACGCCAACGGCCCTGCTGCTGGCCCGGCGCCGCTTCCCGGGCCGCGACGTCATCGATACCCTGCTAGACCTGCCTATGGTGCTGCCGCCGGCGGTGGCGGGCATCGCCCTGCTCATGGCTTTCGGACGGGAGGGGCTCCTGGGAGACGCGCTGGACGCGCTAGGGTTGCAGGTCGCCTTCACCACGGCGGCGGTGGTACTGGCCCAGGTGTTCGTCGCCTCGCCGTTCTACGTGAAGGCGGCCAAGGCCGGCTTCGAGGCGGTCGACCAGGAGCTGGAGCGGGTGTCAGCCACGCTGGGCCGGTCACGGCTGGAGACCTTCCTGCGGGTGACGGCCCCGCTGGCCCGGCCCGCCCTCCTCGGGGGCGCGGTCATGGCCTGGGCCCGCGCCCTGGGAGAGTTCGGCGCGACCCTGATGTTCGCGGGCAACACGCCCGGCCGCACCCAGACCATGCCCCTGGCCATCTACACCGCCCTGACCGAGGACACCACGGCGGCGCTGGTGCTGGCAGCGGTGCTGGTGGTGCTCTCCTTCGCCGTGCTCCTGGTCTCCAAGCTGCTGCTGGGCTGGAGCCCTGGAGGCAGCCGTGCTTGATGTCCGCGTCCAGCGTCGGCTCGGTGGCTTCCAGCTCGACGCCGCCTTCCGCGCCGCCCAGGAGATGACCGTCCTCTTCGGCCCTTCGGGGTCGGGCAAGAGCCTCACCCTCCAGTGCATCGCCGGCATCGTCCGGCCCGATGCCGGGCGCATCGTCGCCGACGCCCGTACCCTCTTCGACAGCGACGCCGGCGTGAACCTGCCACCCCAGGCGCGCCGGGTGGGCTACGTCCCCCAGAACTACGCCCTCTTCCCCCACCTCACCGTCGAGGAGAACATCGCCTACGGGCTGCGCGACCTGCCGCCGGCGCAGCGAGCGGCCCGGGTGCGCGAGATGGTGGAGCTGATGGCGCTGGCGGGCCTGGAGAGTCGCCGCCCGCGAGAGCTCTCCGGCGGCCAGCAGCAGCGGGTGGCGCTGGCCCGCGCCCTCGCCTTCCGGCCGGACGTCCTCCTCCTGGACGAGCCCTTCTCCTCGTTAGACAGCGGCATCCGGGGCGGCCTGCGCGAGGAGCTGCTGGCGCTCCACCGCCGGGCCGGCGTCACCACCGTGGTCGTCACGCACGACCTGGAGGACGCCTTCCTGCTGGGCCAGCGCATGGCCGTCATGGACGGCGGGCGGGTGCTCCAGGAGGGCCCGCGGGAGGAGGTCTTCTACCGGCCCATCAGCCGCCGGGTGGCCGAGTTCGTGCGGACGCGCAACGTGCTGCGGGGCACCGTGCTCTCCGCCGACGAAGAGGCGCTCCACATCGCCTGGCGGGGCCACGTGCTGGAGGCGCCGCCACGGCCCCTGACCGCCGAGACGCCCGTGGACGTCTGCATCCGGCCCACCCAGATCATGATCTTCCGGCTCGACCGGCCGCCCTCGGAGACGCGGCAGAATACTCTGCACGGCTGCATCGTGGAGGAGCGCATCCAGGCGGAGACCTACCGCCTCTTCCTCCGCCTCGCCCCTTCGGGAGCTGGCCTGGTGGGCGGCGGGCCGGCAGTCACGGACTGTCAGCCCTCGGCGGACGACGGGCCCGCCCACTACGACCTGGAGATCGAGCTGCCCGGCTACGTCTACTTCCGTCTGGGGCTCGACCGGCGCAAGGAGGTCACGGTCTCCATTCGGCGGGACGCGATCCACGTCATCCCAGGCGGGGACCCGTAGGGCTGACATCAGACCTGGGAGCCCTCGGCGATGGAGAAAGCAAAGGCTCTCTCATAGTGAGAGAGCCTTTGTCGCATTAGGTTGTGTTCGTTTACGCCGCGCTCGCTATCGGGTAGCCCCCGGGTGGTTGGGTCCTTCTATTCTTGGACCGCTATTCCCCATTGTGGGTGCGAGCCCTGGCGTTGCCTTGCGCCCTACCGTCTCCCGGTAGGGCCTTATCTGTCAACCTGCCAAACGCCTGCTAGGACCCGTATGTTCATGGGCTCCTCCGCTCGGACCGTCTCTCTGGACGATCCGGCCTTCTTGGTAGAGAGCATACCTCCCAGCGGCAGCTCCTGACAAGAGGCCAAATGGCCTGTTTTTTTCGGGAGCCGCCTGTCCCGGAACCATCCCGCCGACAGCAGGCCTTCTGTCGACGAAGTCTGCCTTGCTGTGCCAAGGGTCGATCGCCCCGCACCGGTCAGGCCGAACGGCCCTTCCCGCGACCCTATCGCGCCTGGTATGAGGGTAGGGTGAAAGATGTCCCTCGGATCGAAGCGCATCGGTACCGGGGCCGCGAAACAGCTAGAAAGAGGCAGCCAGCATGAGCGACATCGTTTCCCTGACCGACAAGGCGGCTGAGAAAGTGAAGCTTCTCCTCCAGGAGCAGGGAGCCGAGGCCGGCGCCCTCCGCGTCTTCGTCGCTGGCGGCGGCTGCTCCGGCTACCAGTACGGCATGACCCTCGCCCAGGAGACCGAGGAGGACGACTTCGTCGTCGAGCACGACGGCGTCCGCCTCCTCGTCGACCCCGAGAGCGCCCCCCTCCTCCAGGGCGCCGAGATCGACTACGTGGAAGACATCATGAAGAGCGGCTTCACCATCTTCAACCCCAACGCCGTCAAGAGCTGTGCCTGCGGCTCCAGCTTCGACACGGCCGAAGGCGGCGGCTCCCCTCGCCCCTGCTACTAGCCGGCCACCCTGCCCGCCCGAAGGGCCCGTCCGGAGCTACCGGACGGGCTTCCTTTCTTGTCGGCTGCGCACGCTGCGGTTGGCGGATACCGGCGGCACAAGCGCGGCGACCGAGCTGTACCTTATGATCTATAATGTGGACATGCCATGGAGGCTCTGATCCGCCGGTGGCGTCAACTCGGCGTCTGGCTCCCTGTCACCTTTGTGGCCGCAGTGGCCGCACTGGTGGTGCTGGGGCTGGGCCGGTTCCTCTCGGACGCGGGTGTCGTCGTCCTGATCACGGTGATCACCGCTCTCGGCGCCGGTGCCTTCTCGAGCTGGATCTTCCGCGTCCTGGGACAGGCCCAGCGGGAGATGGTGCAGCGGGCCCGCCACCTGGCCGCCATCAACGAGGCGAGCCTCGCCCTCTCCTCTGAGCTGAACCTCGCTTCCGTCCTCCAGAAGGTAGTGGACCTGAGCCGCGCCGTGACCGACGCCCGCTACGGCGCCCTGGCGATGGTGAATGAGGAGGGGAAGATCGCGGAGTTCCTGACCTCGGGCCTCAGCCGAGAGGAGCGGGAGCGCATCGGCCGGCCGCCGGAGGGCAAGGGGCTGCTGGGCGCTGTCATCCAGAAGGGGGAGACGCTGCGCATCGACCGCATCGCCGACGACCCTCGCTCCTCCGGCTTCCCTCCCCACCACCCGCTGATGACCAGCTTCATCGGCCTGCCTATCGTGTACGAAGGCCGGATCGTCGGCGATCTATACTTGACGGACAAGAGCGGGGGCCAGCCCTTCACCGAGCAGGACGAGGAGACGCTGCGCACCTTCGCCGCCCATGGCGCCATCGCCATCGAAAACGCCCGCCTCTACCACCAGGTGCAGGACCTGGCGGTGCTGGAGGAGCGCGACCGCATCGGCATGGACCTGCACGACGGCGTGATCCAGTCCCTCTACGCCGCCGGCTTGACCCTGGAGAACTGCCTGGAGGACCTGGCCCAAGACCCAGCCGAGGTACAGCCCCAGCTCCAGAAGGCGATCCAGAACCTGAACCAGACCATCGCCGATATCCGGAGTTACATCTTCAACCTGCGGCCCCGCGTGCTGGCCGATACGGACCTGGCCGGGGCCGTGGGCGGCCTGCTCCAAGAGCTGAAGGTGAACGCGCTGCTGGACGTGCAGCTCATCGAGGAGCCGGGCGCCTGCCAGGGGCTCTCAGAGGACCAGAGCACGGCGCTCTTCCACGTGGCCCAGGAGTCGCTCAACAACGTTCGGAAGCACGCGCGGGCCTCCAGCGTGACGGCCAAGCTGCAGCGCAAGGACGGCATCTTTCGGATGACCATCACCGACGACGGCGTCGGGTTCAAGCCGAAGCGTTCGGCCGGCGGACAAGGGCTGCGCAACATGCGGGAGCGCGTCGAGGCGCTGGGCGGCCGGTTCTCCGTGCAATCCGTCAACGGCAGGGGCACGCAGCTTGTCGTCGAACTGGCGCTCGCGATGGAAAGGAAACGATAATGGCCAAGCAGATCCGGGTGCTCATCGTGGACGACCACGAGGTGGTGCGGCAGGGGCTGCGTGCGCTGCTCCGCCGCCGACCTGAGATGGCGGTGGTGGGCGAGGCGGGCTCCGTCGCCAGCGCCGTCGCCGAGGCGCGCAAGACCGAGCCTGACGTGGTGGTGATGGACGTGCGCCTGCCTGACGGCAGCGGCGTGGAGGCCTGCCGGGAGATCCGCGCCCACCGGCCCGAGACGAAGGTGCTCATGCTCACCTCCTACGCGGACGATGAGGCGGTCTTCTCTTCCATCATGGCCGGCGCCACTGGCTACCTGCTGAAGCAGACCCAGGGCCAGACTCTGGTGGAGGCCATCGAGCGGGCCACCCGGGGCGAGTCCCTCCTGGACCCGGCGGTCACCCAGCGGGTGCTGGAACAGGTGCGGAGCGCCGGCGTCAGCAAGGACGACGAGCTCTCCCTCCTCTCCGAGCAGGAGCGGAAGATCCTCGACCTCATCGCGGAGGGTAAGACGAACAAAGAGATCGCTCAGGAGGTCTATCTGAGCGACAAGACAGTGAAAAACTACGTCAGTAGCATTCTGGGGAAGCTCAACCTCCGCCGTCGCTCGGAGGCGGCCGCCTTCATCGCCCGCCGCCGCTCCTCACCTGAGACGCCGTAACGGCCCCACTACCACGCCGAAGCGCCCACAAAGGAAGGGCCATTTGGCCATTCGAAACGGGCTCTATGGGCCTAGGGAACTGCTATCTGCGTAGCGTACGCTGAGCCTCTAGAAGTGCTATGGCCGTGCGTGTTCTGCTCATCGACACCCACGAGGACGCCCGCACCAGCCTGGCCCGGCGGCTGAGCCGGGACCCGGAGTTGGAGATCGTCGGGTGTGCCTCCAGCGTTGCGGAGGCGGCGACCATCCTGCCCCGCGCCCGGCCCGACATCGTGCTCTTGGACATCCACCGCAGCAACGGGGACGGGGCGGACGACTGCCGGGAGCTGCGCCAACTGACCGAGGCGCCGGTCGTGGCCTTCGCCTCCTTCCTCACGCCGGAGCTGTGGCAGGCGGTCAAGAAGGCCGGCGCGGTCGACGCCCTGCTCAAGCAGATCGATACCGACCAGCTGTGCCGCGAGATCCGCCGCCTGGCGGAGCGGCACGGGCGCGGGACAGCGCGGAAGGCGTAGTCGCCAGCCGCTCTTCCCCCTACGAGCCGAGAACCAGAAGAGGTGGTACCCCCGGCAGGATTCGAACCTGCGACCCGCGGTTTAGGAAACCGCTGCTCTGTCCTACTGAGCTACGGGGGCACGAATCTAAACTTGACGCTTTCTGGGGGATGGTGAGGGCGGTTGACAGCCAATTTGACAGCCACGCGATCCGATCCTAGCCCCAAAGCGCCTGACTGACGCGCTCGGCGGCGTCCCGCTGGAGCTCTGGGGCGACGTGGGCGTAGATGTTCATCGTCGTACTGATCTGCGCGTGTCCCAAAAGCTCCATCGCTACCCTCGCGGGCACTCCCTGAACCGCCATCAGCGAGGCGGCGCCGTGCCGCAGGTCATGGTATCGCATCGGCGGCAGTCCGGCCAACGCGAGAAGCGCCTTGAAGCGCCTCAGGACGTGGAACCCGGAGAGCGGACGGCCCAGCTCGTCCGTGAATACCAAGTCCCCCCAGCCCTGACCCTCCCAGGCGGCGCCGACGCGCAGCCGCTCCCCTAGCTGGCGGGCGCGATGCTCGCGCAGCGAAGCGATGACGGGCGCTGGCAGCGGGATGATGCGACGCGAGCGGGCCGTCTTAGGCTCTACAAACCGCCACTCGCCGCCGACGCGCTGTAGGCTTCGCTGTACGGTCAGCGTCCCGCGCTCTAGGTCCATATCCGGCCAGCGCAGAGCCAGCGCCTCCCCTTGCCGCAGGCCGCAGGCCAGCGCCACGGTGAACAGGGCTTCCAGCCTATCGCCGCGCACGGCCTGGAGGAGCGCCCGTGCGTCGCTTGGGGCGAGTGGGCGTACTTCCCGCTCCGGGATGCGCGGTGGCTCAGCAAGGCTCGCGGCGTTGCGCCCTATCCATCCCCAGCGCATCGCGACGTTGAGCGCCGTTCGCAGGACGGCGCGATGATGGGCAGCGCTGCGCGGCGAGACGCCACGGGCCAGCGCCTCGTTTCGCATCCGCTCCACGTGGGCTGGCGTGAGCTTCGAGAGCCGAACCCTACCGAGCGCCGGTATCAGGTGGAGCCGCACGATCTCCCGGTAGCGCTGGAGCGTGCGCGGACGCACCTTGCTGGCGGCGCTGTCGCTCAGCCACGCCTCCAGGAGCGTCGCCACCGTCTGGCGCTCGGCGGTCAGCACGCCCCCGTCGGCGAGCGTCCGCTGGACGCGCTGAAGCTTTTGTGCCACCTCGCCGCGTGTCCGACCGTACAGGTGCTTGCGTCGGCGCCGTCCGCCCTCATAGCCGAGGTTCAAGGCGGCAGCCCACCGGCCGTCGCCCCTCTTGAAGATGCTACCTTCGCCGCTTCCTCGCTTGCTCATTTGGCCCTCCTTCGCTGCTTCTTGTGGCTGTAGTAGTAACTGCGCTGATTGGCAGCATGGCGACAGTAGGGATCACAGTACACTTGGCGACGGTCCTTTGCCTCGAAGGGCTGCCCACACCCCTTGCAGCGGCCGCGAACGATTCGTTGCTCGGTGGCGGCGACGTAGACCTGAAGCCACATCGCCGCTCGTAGGCTGTCGCAGGTGTACTGCGGAAGGATACGCAGTATGGAAGAAGGAAACCCCCCCTTGCGGCTCTTGCCGCTCATGGCGTGATCCAGCAACGTTGCCACATCTGGCATTGGCAACAATCGAACCCCATCAAGCTCCACCGACAGCGCATTCGTAAGCTCCAGCATCGACTGGAGTACGAGGGCAGCTCGTGTACCCATTGTGCTTGCCAGGCGATCGGTTGTTGCACCGGGTCTTCGTTCCACAAGAGAGGACAGTTCACGAGAGTCGCCGCCGCGTCGAACTTGATCAACGGCTGCGAGCAGCTTGACGGCCCTCGACATCGCCTGGACATCCGAGCCGAACGTGTCTAGTGGAAGACCAGGACATCCGTACCTTTCCTCGCAGACGGGCACGTGGCGTGGTAGCCCGTAGCACCTGACAAACGTCACTGCACGCTTTCCGAACTCGGCGTCATCTCCGCAATACGTATCAGCGAACTTGAGATAGAGATTCGGCTCGTCCTTCAGCGGCTCGTACTTCTCTGGCTTCCCCCCGCATAGGATCGCTTCGTGCGCGCTGAACAGATCGACGGACGGGAGGTCTAGGGGACGGGGGTAGGTAAGCAGCATGTCTAGGATTCGAGGCGAAGGCGGGACCGGCGGAAGTTTTGCCAATTGGCATTCCTCATACCGCGCCCAGCGGAAGGCCGGCTGCTCGCCCAATAGTCCCAGAAACTGATTTGGTACTGACTGCATCAGGATGGTTATCCAATCAGGTATATGGCTATCATATTAGACAGCCACGGCTGAAGTCAAGTTCAGGAGGACACGCATGGACGACAAGATTCTGTTGACGCCAAGTGAGGCTGCGGAGCGCCTGGGCATCGGGAGGTCATACCTCTACGGACTCGTCATGCGCGGCGAGATCGCCAGCGTGAAGCTGGGCCGCGCACGGCGCGTCCCGGTGTCCGCACTGGAGGCGTTCATTGCCGAGAGGTTGCGGCAGGTGAACGGCGCCGATGCCTGACGCAACGTCAGCGAAGGCCATCGGGGAAGCCCTCGCTTGTGGGCGGCACGGCTGCTCATGCTCTACCGCCGCCCAGCGCGGCCACGGTAAGACTCACTGCCCAGTTCACCAGGACCCGGCGCCGAGCCTGGCCGTGACCGAGCGCGACGGCAAGATACTCGTTCGGTGTCATGCAGGATGCTCTCAGGACGCGGTGCTCGGCGCCCTACGCGAACGCGGCGTGTGGCCCAGCACGCCCCAGCGGGACGGACGCCAGCCGTCGCCAGCGGTTCGATGCTGGGACGTGCGCGACGAACACAGCGAGCTGGTGGCCGTCCACTATCGGCAGGATGCGCCAGGCGGCAAGCGCATGTGGTGGGAGCTGTCCGACGGCACCAAGGGGCT